>Ga0075421_100001129_pt1 | contig 30533 bp, 18 predicted proteins | sample SoiMetdeltSBSDD5_FD_75292 | JGI IMG/M metagenome (GOLD analysis project Ga0075421, IMG submission 75292) | Bulk soil microbial communities from a Populus tree surrounding site in Tennessee, USA - Soil MetaG P. deltoides SBSDD5 | ecosystem: Environmental > Terrestrial > Soil > Tree plantation... | reverse complement strand
GCACCAGTGCAAAGGACTTGGCCGCCGGACAAGAGCTGCGTATCGTGGGCTTGGATTTGGGCGATGGAAACGTAGACGCAACGCGCATCACGATCTACAACACCGGCCTGCCCATGGACAGATTCTTACCGCGCCAGCGGAAATAGCTCAGCGGCGACAGGCGCTGCATCGCGTCCGCCCACACCCTGTTCCAGAAAAACCACGAGCGCGACTCGCGGAGCGTGGGCCGGCGCATAACCCGCGAACCACGCATGCACATTGCCGCCGCGTGGGTCGGACGCCGTACCGGTCTTGCCGGCGACTTTCATTCCAGGCGGCTGCGCCAATCGCGCAGTGCCGTACTCTGTAGCCGCTTCAAGACCCTCGAAGACCGTAGACTTCTTCATCAGCGCCAGCTTTCGATAGGCGGACACTATCGCCAGTGGCGTCACCATGATGTTGCTCTCACCCAGCGCCAGCAATTGACGCGCTTCCACGGTGGTTGGTGGAATGAGCTCGCCGACAGCTTCCCCGTCGTACAGTCCAGTGCGGGAGACTAACCCCGCGCGTGTGAAGGTCTCGATGAGATCAACATTTCGAAGACCAGCGGCGGCGGCCGCGAAATAGTTATTGCAGGAGTACGCCAGCGCCGACACTGCATCGAAAGCGGTCCCTGCGGGAGGATGTGTGCAGTCCATCTGCCGCGGTCCAATCTGGAGTTTCCCCGGGCACAGCAGCGTCCGCGCCGGCAGCGCCAGCAAGGTGAAGGGCTTGATCACCGAGCCCGGACGCGCCAGCCGCCGAGCCGCAACTTCGAGGTGATACTTCGCCACGATTTTCCCCGAGTCCACATCGAGCGCCACAGCCGTCCCCGCGCGCCCTTTCATGATCCGATTCATCGCCGGCTGCAGATCTTCTGTCCGCGGCGCAAACGCCACTCGCGTCCACACCGCGTGATGGTCGGAAAAATCGAGTGGGTACACCCGTGACGCTTGCGCCTGCAGACCCTGAATCCAGATCCAATCGAGGCGCAGCCCCAGGTAGTCGAATGTGGTTTCCCGAGTCGAAACAGCGCTGAGAAATCCTTGTTGCGTCATGAACTCTTGGAGGCCGCGGGCCTGCGATCGCAGCGTCGGAGTGGGAACCATGTGACCAATCCAGCGAAAATCGTTCGAATTGAAATCTCCGCCGATGATGCGCGCCCCTGGGAATTCTTCGCTATCCCGGATGATCGGCTCGATCTGCGCGATCCGGTCACTCATATTGATCCTGGTATCGAGGTGCGTGTTAACGATCCGCACCGGTCCCCACGGCGACTCAGCCGTTGCCGACAACGCTATCCGCACCCGGCTCCGAAATCCCAGGTCGTGCCGCTTCAAGGGACGGACGCGGATGTCTTTTAGCGGGTATCGCGACAAGATCGCCAGGCCCTGGTCGGTGATGCCGGTCGCCGATGGTGAGTACGCGACTTGAAGTCCCAGATTCGAAGCGAGCTGTTCGGCGATGCACTGCCGCTCGCCGGCATCCTGTTTGACTTCCTGCAAAAGCAGCACGTCGGCGCCAGCGAGGGCCGGATGCGCCTTTAAATCAGTCAAAATCCGGTCCATCAAGGTCACTTTCGCCATGTTGAGGGTGACCACGGAGATGCCAGGACCCGAGGGAATCTTTGGTTCGGGGTGCGCAACCGGGAAAAAGAGGACCGAGCCCGCGAGGAGGGAAAAAACTAGGATCTTCACAACCGAAAATACCAGTATACCCCGCAAGAGCTGTTCAGGGTTTCAGCTAGAATGGGTTTAATGCGCCGTAATTTTCTAGGTATCATACTCACCCTGGTGATTGCATTGGCGCTTCTCAGCGGATGCAGCGCGCCGAAGGCCCAGCAGGCTGCGGGACCTCCCCCGGCCGTGCCCGTGAGCGTGGCGGTGGCGACTCTCGAAACAGCTCCGGTGGAGATTCGCGCCATCGGCACTGTCGAGCCATCCGCGATCGTTCAGGTGAAATCCCAGATCCCCGGCGAACTGCTCAGCGTACACTTTGTCGAGGGCGCCAATGTCGAGAAGGGCGCTCTGCTGTTCAAGATCGATCCCCGCCCGTATGAAGATGCTTTGCGCCAAGCCGAGGCGTCGCTACAGAAGGATACGGCGCTGCTTCGGCAGGCCGAGGCCAATCTTGGCCGCGATACCGCGCAGGAGAAGAACGCGCAGGCGGAGGCCGCCCGTTATACCGCGCTGGCGAAGGAAGGCGTCATCTCGCGCTCCCAAAGCGATCAGTTCAAAACTACCGCCGACGCCATGCGCGAAGCGCTGCGGGCTGACGAAGCCGCGATCGAGAGCGCGCGCGCCTCGATTCAGAGCGATCGCGCCGCCATCGATCGCGCCAAGCTCGACCTCAGCCGCTGCGAAATCCGCGCGCCGATTTCCGGCCGGGCGGGTAATTTGCTGGTTCATCCCGGCAATCTGGTGACGGCGAACAGCGAAAATCCGCTGGTCGTGATCCATCAAATTACGCCGATTTTCGTTTCGTTCGGCGTGCCCGAGGAGCAATTAAACACCATCCGGCGCCGGGGCGCAGGTAAGCTCCCGGTGCGGGCGTCGTTTCAAAACGAGCCGGACAAAACTGCTCGCGGCGTGCTGACGGTGATCGACAACACGGTAGACCCAACAACGGGCACGATCAAGCTGAAGGCCACCTTCGAGAACAAGGAGCGCCTGCTTTGGCCCGGACAGTTCGTCAACGTCGCTTTAACTCTCGACGCGAGACAGAATGCCGTTGTCGTTCCGGGCGAGGCGGTGCAGGCCGCGCAGAAAGGGCAGTTCGTTTACGTTGTAAAGCCCGACCAGACCGTCGAACCGAGGAATGTGACCGTGGGGCAGGAGCTCGGCGGCAAAATCATTATCGAAAGCGGGGTTAAGGCCGGGGAAACAGTCGTCACCGACGGCCAATTGCGGCTCTTCCCGGGCGCGCTCATTAAACCAGTTCCAGCCAGCAAGGTCGACTCCCAGGTGTTGTGACATGAACCTTTCACGCATCTTTATCGAACGGCCGGTGATGACCGCACTGGTCACGTTCGCGATTCTGCTCTTCGGAGTCGTCGCCTACCGCGCGCTCCCGGTGGCCGCTCTGCCTAGCGTCGATTACCCGACCATCGTGGTGAACGCCGGACTCCCGGGCGCAAGTCCGGAGACGATGGCGTCCTCGGTGGCGACGCCGCTCGAACGCGAATTTTCTACCATCGCCGGCATTTCGACGATGAGCTCGACGAATTCCCAAGGCAGCACGTCGATCACGGTCCAGTTCACGCTCGATCGCAATATTGACGCCGCCGCGCAGGACATTCAGGCGGCCATCTCCAAAGCCGGCGGGCAACTGCCGGCGAACATGCCGCGTCCGCCCTCCTATCAGAAGACAAACCCGGCGGAGCAGCCGGTGCTCTACCTGGCGCTGACATCCAAGACGCTCCCCCTCTACACAGTGGATGAGTACGCCGAAACCCTGCTCGCCCAGCGGATTTCGATGGCCAGCGGCGTTTCCCGCGTGCAGGTCTTCGGCGCACAGAAATACGCCGTGCGTGTCCAACTGAATCCGGATGCGCTGACCGCGCGCGGCATCGGCGTCGATGAAGTGACCCGGGCGATCCAGCAGAGCAACGTGAATCTGCCGGTCGGCAAACTATACGGTGAGAAGCAGGCGTTCACGATTCAGTCGAGCGGCCAGTTAACCACCGCCGCCGCCTATCGTCCGCTGATTGTGTCCTACCGCAATGGACTTCCGGTGCGATTAGAGCAACTGGGCCGGGTGGTGGACAGTGTCGAGAACAACAAGGTCGCCGCCTGGTTCAATGGCACGCGCGGCGTGATCCTGGCGGTCCAGCGCCAGCCCGGCACCAATACCGTGGGAGTAGTCGACAACATCAAAACCCTGCTGCCGACTCTGCGGGCGGAGATTCCTCCCGCAGTCGATCTCACGATCGCCTTCGACGCTTCGCGTTCCATTCGCGGATCCATCCACGACGTCGAGTTCACGCTCGTGCTGACCATCTGCCTGGTGGTGCTGGTCATCTTCCTGTTCCTGCGCAACGTGAGAGCCACGCTCATTCCAGGCGCCGCGGTGCCGCTGTCGATTATCGGCACGTTCGCTGTAATGTACATGCTCGGCTACAGCCTCAACAACCTGTCGCTGATGGCCCTGACGCTCTCGGTCGGCTTCGTGGTGGACGACGCCATCGTGATGCTGGAGAATATCGTGCGCTACATGGAGATGGGCAAGGGGCGCATGGAAGCGGCGCTGCTCGCTTCGCGCGAGATCGGCTTCACGATCATCTCGATGACCATCTCGCTCGTCGCCGTGTTCATTCCGGTGCTGTTCATGGGCGGAATCGTGGGCAGGCTGCTGCACGAGTTCTCCGTCACCATTACGGTGGCGATTTTGATCTCAGGCTTCGTTTCCCTCAGCTTCACGCCGATGCTCGGCAGCCGCTTTTTAAGGCACGAAGAGGGCAAGCACGGGGTCGTGTACCGTACGCTCGAATCGGGATTCGACGCGATGACTCGGGCCTATGACTACACGCTGAAAGGCGCGCTGCGGCATCATATCACGACGATTCTCGTAGCTTTCCTGATGCTGGTCGGCACAGTGTACCTGTTCTTCACCATGCCGACAGGCTTCATTCCCAGCCAGGATAGCGGCTTTCTGTTCGGCATCATGATGGCCGGGCAGGACATCTCTTTCGACTCGATGGCGAAGCATGTGTACTCGGTCAGCGAAATCGTGCGCAAGGACCCGGCTGTGAGCGACGTCGGCGCATTCGCTCCGGAGGGCAACCGCGGATTCATCTTCTCCATGCTCAAGCCGCGAGCGGAGCGTCAATTCACCGCCGATCAAATGATCGAGCATTTGCGGCCGCAGATGTGGTCGGTGCCGGGCATAATGACATTCCTTCAGAACCCACCGCCGATTACGATCACCGGCCAGAGCACCGCCAGCGTCTATCAGCTCACGCTGCAGAGCACCAACCTGGGGGAGATCTACGCCTGGGTTCCGCAATTGATGGACAAGATGCGAACCCTGCCGGGAATGGTCGACGTCAACACCGACCTGCAGATTACCAGTCCGCAGGTGATGGTGGATATCGACCGCGACCGCGCGCTGACACTTTCGGTGACGCCGCAGCAAATCCAGGAGGCGCTGTACACGGCGTACGGAAACCGCCAGGTGTCGACAATCTACACTCCTGCTAACCAGTACGCGGTCATCGCCGAAGTGGACCCGCAATATCAGCGCGATCCGGCAGCGCTTTCGAAGTTGTACATACGATCGTCCACCGGTTCGCTGGTGCCTCTCGATGCCGTTGTCAGCATGAAGCGGTCAGTCGGACCGCTGAGCGTGAACCATTTTGGACAGCTTCCCGCGGTGACGATCTCATTCAATTTGAGACCTGGATTCTCGCTCGGCGACGCGGCCAACGGCGTGAATAACAGCATCCGCGAATTGCGAATGCCGGCCACGATCAGCGCGAATTTCCAGGGCACGGTGAAGGAATTCCAGCAGTCGTTCCAGGGCCTTTCCATCCTGCTCATCGTGGCGATTCTGGTGATCTACATCGTTCTCGGGATTTTGTACGAGAGCTTCATTCACCCGATCACGATTCTGTCCGGTCTTCCGTCGGCGGTCTTCGGAGCGCTGCTCACGCTTAAAATATTCGGCAAAGAGATCGACCTGTATGCGTTCGTCGGTCTCATCATGCTGTTCGGCGTGGTCAAGAAGAACGCAATCATGATGATCGACTTCGCTCTCGAGGCGCAGCGGGAGGAAGGTAAAGACGCGGCGAGCGCGATCTATCAGGGGTGCCTGATGCGTTTCCGTCCGATCATGATGACTACGGTCGCGGCGCTGTTTGGAACCATGCCGATCGCCCTCGGATACGGGGAAGGCGCCGACGCCCGGCAGCCGCTGGGCCTGGCCGTGGTCGGGGGCCTGGTAGTGTCGCAGTTGCTGACGCTTTACATTACACCGGTCGTGTACTTGTATATGGACAGGTTGCAGTCCTGGCTGAGCGGCGGGAAGCGAAGGGCGCCGGTGGAGCCGAGGGAGTTGGCGAAAGTTTAAAATCACGAACCAAAACGCATCAGAATCGGGCCCAACAGGTATCCAGTGAACACACCTACTGAATAGATTGCGATCGATATCCACAACAGTGCGCGGCTCATGGCGCTCGCTGTGTCGCAGGCTTCGGGAGCATCCACAGGACACGCCTGGCCTTGCGGGCGCAGGCGTGGGACAAGAACGTAGGTGTATACGAGGTTCCCGCCAATCAGCACTCCCGAAACGAGAAATACCCAATTCTTGTGGTGTGAGAGGGTGACCAGCCAAGGCACGGCTGAGAGAAAGCTGGCCACCGTGGCTCCTAGTCCTAAGAGGACCAGGAGCGAAGGGAGCGCGCAGCAAAGCAACGTTCCTAAGGATGTAAACAGCGACAGGTAGCTAAGAAGAGCACTTCGCTCCCTGGTCGCGGTATTTGCTTCCAACATCTTTACGCCTCCTTACGGCGTTACGGTTTGCACTTGAAGAGGCACAGGATTTGTTACGTCCTTTCCGGGCGTGAATGTCCCTTCAATGGTGAGGGTCTTTCCGGCGAGTCGCTTCGCATCGTCTATGGCCCTTGGCGATCTGGGGTCTGCAACCAGCTCATAAATGCGATTTGTCCCGATCACCTTCAGTTGCGCTTTGGATCCAGTTACCAGCGCCTCGCCGCGGACCGACACGCGCGTCAGCTTCGGCGTATAACCGTTTTTCCTGACGGTCTCCCAGAACTGTTCGACCGTAACCGAGTTGCCCGGTTTCAGCTTTACAGTGGCAAGGCCCTTGTTCAGGCTCACGTCCACCGATTCCACGCCAGTAAACTTCTTGAGAGCTCCGCGCACGGCGAAGGCGCAGGTCATTCAATCCATGCCGAAAATGGAGAGGTCAATTTGTAAGAACTCGGCGCGAACGGGAGAGATACTCAACAGAGTCGCGATGGTAAGAAGGCAGAGGGTTCGTTTCATATATTCATAACTCCTCAAAAGAAATAGGCAAAGTTCAGGGCGAAGCGCACGCGTTCGCGCGAGTACAACGGAGGATTGTCGCGGTAAACCGGAAATTGAATCCCCGCCGATACGGCGTAATTCTTGTAGACGCCTAGCGTGGTTGGTCCGAAAAAGACGTGGTGGCTTTCACTGCCGCGCAGTTTCAACCCGGATTGCTTGATCTGTCCGGCGACCTCGCCCGTTAGTTCGCCGAAGATGCGCCAGTCCCATCCGCTGTCCCTGCGCCAGGACGGAGGCCGGTACGCATAGGCCAAGCTATAGAAGAGCAGGTCCGGCCGCCGGTCGCCCTCGGAAGATGAGTAACGTTGATAGGTCGCGCCGCCCCACGCGTAGTGACTGCGTGAAGCGAATCCTGTCACCCCGCCGACCAGGGCTCCAGCGCCGGACTGGACACTCTTGAGCGCTCCACTGGAATCCTGCGGACTTGGAACCAGAAGCCCACCGATGGCGGCGCTTTCGAAGCGGGAGCCCACGCCAGTATCCTGCCGATGAAACCGCCATATCGCTAGAGCCTCGAAATCCGCGCTCATCGAGGTAAAGGCTGAGAGACGAGATGGCGAAAATGGCTCGGCCTTAAACACGACAGGCGCAGATACGGCGAGCTTGAAATTCTCGGTTAGCCCATAGCCGAGCGCTGGGCGAAACATGAAGCCGGAACCAGCGCCCGCGCGGCCCATAAAGTTTGCATCGAAGCTCCAACCGCCTTTCGGATTTGTCGGAGTCGCCAGGCCAAAGACCGGGCCATGACCCGAGGCCGACGACGGCGTCGGCGCCGGTAGCGTCAGAACTGCCGCAACTAGCAGTCGAAAAATTGCTTTTCTCATCTCTTCTCTCTTTCTGCCGTCGCTACCTGCGATGGCAAGCTCGTCGCCAAAAAGCCGAGCAGAGGCGCACGTCCGCTGCTCAAATGCACACGACAGGAAAAAGAGATCTAGATGATGAACGAAGAATGAAGAATGTTCAGGTCCGGCGGAGGGTGTTCAACCAGAAGCATGTCAGCATGGAATGCGCGATACCCTGCGTCCATGACAGGCGCTGCGAGCATAGACTCTCCCGTGAGAATCGCGAGGGCGGCCTCGGCATGAGCAGAGATGAGTCCCTGGCTCTCAAGCGGCATCTTCTTACATTCTTTAACCGGAGCGGTCTTTGTGGGCCGCTCGCATTCGCCTGACTTGTTGCAGCAGCTTTTCGCGGCCTTGGGAAACATGAAGAACTGCGGGCACGAGACGCATCCGCCCCACATCAGCGTCATAACGAGCAGTAACGAGAGCACCGAACTGGAAACAGAACGCAACACAAACCTAGTATTAGGATACCAACTTACAAAAGCCTGCCGGCCGCAGCGCTCAATTGGTGATCTCGCGACGGGGAATTACGTTGATACTTAATCTGCCGCCTTAGCCGATCTTCCTTCATGACATTTTTCGAGATCACGTAACGGACCTCGCCTTTCGGGCCGACGATCACAGTCGACCCGCCGAGAAAATCGACACGGTCTCCCGTTTTCGGATCGCGCACCGTACGCCGCTGCGTGATTTCGGCGACCAGGTCGAACAGCACCTCACGGTTGGGTCCGGCCCTTCGCGCCGTGCGGATCGATCGCACGCGTGGCGCCGTGATTTCGTCGCTGGGGCAGGCGAGCCCAAATTCGTCGCGGAGCTCGGGACGGGTAACGAACGCGCCCATCGCCCGGGCCTGCCGCTCGAGCTCGTTGGCATTCGCCGGCGACGATGGGTCACCGTCAAAGCTCAGTTTCGAGAAGCTGAGCTCGGGCACGACGCCGACTTCGCGGAGCGGCGATCGCCATGCCAGCGAATCCTCGGACAGTTGCTCGACGCCGCGAGGATAGATTCCACGATTGGCGAACGAGTCGATCAGAGCCTCGCGATATCCGAATGGATCGGAAGGGACCAGATCCCGATCGACTGTGATCATCGCGCGGAGAAACTCGCCCAGCTCCAGGTCGACCGGCGGGCAGTAATCGAGCGCCCGGATACTGATTTCGAGAAAACGCCCGGCGATCGTTTTCGCTTCCTCCGCCAGGACGTCACTCAACCCAGCCGGAAGATATCCCACGGGCAGGACTCCTGTGCTGTTCGTAGCCAGGCGCACGTAGCGGTCGGTGCGGCGTTTATACACCGTCTGATACGCGTCGAAGATCGCGGAAACAAGCACTCGGCCCATCTGATGCTCTTCGAGCGATTCGCTGTAGCGCAGCTCACCGCTGAAGTCGATGGCGCGAAGTGAGGACTCGCCGGTGGTCGCGTCGGCGAACTGCTGGGCGATTCCAGTCAACAAAGTTGCCTTCGCCAGATCATTCCGCGACTGCTCGATCTGCGCCTTCAGGACTTCCGGATAGCAGAAATGTTGCATCGCCGCTATCAGGTCGGAAAAGCCCTCGTGGAAGCCGCAAACGTCTGGTCCGGAGGCAATAGCGAAGCTGGATCGAAGCCCATCGATCAGAGCGTGAGTGATCTCGTGCACGACAATGTCGTGCGAGAGGCAGGTGAACACCTGCCCGCCGGGTAGGGTCCGGCCTTTGACATTCGGCGGCGCCTCGAAGCAACCCAGGCGGACTTCGCCCTTGCTCTTGTCGTAGCCCGCGTTCGCGCCGACACCCTGCGCGTGGGGCCGGAGAACGAGGCGCGTCGTCCCGTCCTTTCCGGGCTCGAAGCTCCAGGCGATCAGTCTGCCAAGCGCCGAGCGGAACAACTGATAGGTATTCGCAGCGATCGCGTAGACCATCTGTTGATGAAACCGGCGGTCCGCCGGCTCCGGATCAAGACCGCCCTTGATAAGAATTCGCGGATCGTCCAGGTCGACGTGTTCGTCCCCGGCCACGCGAAAGAACGCACCCACGGGCCCAGGACTGAGCCGCTCGTAGGGGACGAGCACCGTGGCGACCTGACCATCCGACGCAGGCGCCGTGGGGTCAAGCGTGTAAACCTTCAACGGACGGTGAACCGGATCACCGGGCTTTCGTTCGTAGGCGCGGACAGAGGCAGCCGCCCGGACGCGTCCGCCGATCGAGTATACTCCCATGGATCAGACGCCAAGCTGCGACAGCCGGCGCTCGATCGCTTCGAGCCGGCGTGAGAGATCGTCGCGGCTTGGGCCGCCAACCGCGGCCGCCATCGAGAGCGGCGGAGCCGCAGCCGCGGCGGCAATGCCTTGCAGTAGTCTCATCGTTCTCATCCTCCGCGCGCCATCGAGACGCGGCGTCTGACGCGCTCCCGGTCCGAACGCATCGATGACCCGCTGCTGAAATTGCTCGTTTGTCAGGTCTCCGATGGCGCCGCGCAGAATGCTTATCGCCCGTTTAGTGAAGTCGCCGGCGCCGTCGCTTTCAAACGCAACTTGATGGGCGAGACAAGCGGCAAACAGCACCTCCGCCATTTCCCCTTCAGTGCGACGCACGGCGCGGGCGCTGCCGAGGGAACGGCGGAACTCGGCATGCGCCGTGTTGAGGGCAGGCGTAGCGCGGATGAACCGTTTCCTCACTCCGGGAGGAAGCGGCGCCGCTTTCACGTCCACCAGGCGCGCGATGGTTCCGGAGTGGCAGCAATCGATGAAACAGGTGACGCTCACCCCGGCCGGGATCTTCGCAAAGATTGCTGAGAGATCATCATCGATAATCAGTGCGCCGGAATCGAGATCGACCGGACACATTGCCTCGTCTTTGCTGTCCTCGTCTTCGTCTTGGTCGACGTCGTCGACCTGGGTGCCGTGACCGGCGAACTGGAATGCAAGCACGTCTCCAGCCTTAGATTCAGTGATAAACCGGTCGAGCTCGTTAAGGATGTTGGCGCGCGTCGCATCGCTATTGAGGATAAGGCGCGCCTGAAAGCCCAACGATTCCAAACTCGCTGCCCAGTTCTTCGCGTCGTTCACGCATCCGAACAGCTCGTTCGGCGACGCGTAATCGTCGATGCCGACGCAGAGCGCCAGCCTGCGGCCAGTATCAGAGGGAACGACAGCCGGGTCCCGTTCGACCGCAAACTCCCTTTGCGGCGCCCGCTCCTCCACGAAGCTGAAGATCGGGTCTGAGTCGGCGGCGTTCAGAATGCGCCTCGCGACGCTGTTCATCGTCTTCGGATCATTATCGAAGCCGCCGTGGGAGATCGATTGAGTCGCGCTTCGTGGGCTCGCGTTGTCCGCAGTTTTGGAGAACAGCAAGTCCGCCACTCGACCTTGCTGGCCCGCAAGTCCGAAGAAGCGAAGCAACCGCGAATCGTCGCGAACGCTCTCTTCCAGACCCAGAATCGGCGTCGGTTGAACCCGTTCGAACGCGCGGCTGACCAGATAGAGCAACGACTTCCGGTAAGGACCCGCCTTATCCGCCTTTTCGAGGCTCTTATTCATCGTGTACATCGTCAGGGCGCGGATCGCCTTGTCGGCGCCCACTTTGTCGCGCAGAGTAGTCGCAAACAGTTCCGTAGTAATGGCGGGCGCAAGAAAATGCAGCGACTCCACCTGGATTTTCGGGACACCCGAACCGGTCGCCAGGCCAAGCAGCGCGGGGAGAAAGTGGGCATGGAAGATCGCGCCCGCGCTGTGGCCCACGGCGTGAATCTCCATAGCCGCATGATTCTGGTTCCAGAAGTCGCGAGTTTTCTGCGCAACCAATAGCGCGCCGCCGCCAGTCAGAGCGGACACCTCCGCGCTGCGCTTCATCTGGCTCCAAACAGCCAGACCACCCTGTCGCGCGGCGAACTCGATAGCCGCATCGGTCGCGGCGGAAATGACCTCGAGCGGACCCCGCCTTCCAGTGAACAGCCCGGTGACGATATCCTTGATGGTCTCGCGCAGGCCTGTCTCCCAGACGAAAAAGATCGGGTACATCCCATTGCGCCGCCAGAATTCCAACCTTGTGAGGATGTGAAGAATCCCCTCCATCTCTCCAGTGAGGCCACCGTGAGCATAGAAGACGAGCTTCAGCTTCCGGCCTTGCGCTTGACGCACGGCAAGTTCGGCGGCCAGATCCTCGCCGAAGATCTTCTCGACATCAGCAGCCGAGGTCTGAAACTGCCCGTCCTCCGACAACGCGCCAAAACGCAGGTTGATGGTGTGCGGCCGGAGGATCTCCCCTTCCTCGGCCGTCAGCTCGTGCGTGGCCCGCGCTCCGTCCAGCGCCCGCTCTGCCGCAATTAGATCTCCGGCGGACAGCGCCGCTTCATGTGAATTCATATGCTCCTCCTTCAACTCGCCTTCATCCATCTGGCTCATCCTGCTCGCTGGAGCGAACAGCTCGACGATCTTTCGCGTCGTCTCCCGCACCGCCTCATCGGAAGTCCCGCGTATCGACTGGCGAGCCGCCCGCACTTCCGGTAGAAACTCATCGTATTGAATCTGCGCGCCCGGACAAGGGACCTGCGCCATTTGATTGTGAAATCGCAGCGTCTCCGGAGCGAGTCCGAAGCGGCTTTGCACAAGCGCGATTGCTTGGGCCGTCACGGCTCGCTGCTCACCCTCGAACGGATCGCCGCCCGGCCCGAAATCGCCAATCAAGTTCACCATGAAAGGCCCAGCGCCGGCGTTTCCGTTATTGCCCGCCGCGCTGGCCGGAGACGTGTTCCAGTCGCGACCCGTCCAGATGACGCCCCGCGGATCGATGGTGATATGCTGCGCAATGTCCGTCAGACCGGGTGCGCCGGCATGGTAGCGCCACATCGCCTCAATTGCCGCGGCCGGATCCTTCCGCCCGAACTGCCGGTGATTCGGCCGCCAGGTATGATGCAGATGCACGGCATTGATTCGCCCGGGACGGAATGGAAACTGATCGAGCATCGCCGCGAACTGCTCGATCGTCAACTCATGGAAAGGTCGGGGCATGGATTCCTCCTACACGACGGCGCCCGCTGCCTGCATTTTGAAAAGCTGGAGCGCCTTCGAGAAGATGACCCCCTTTGCGTTAGCCTTGCCATTCGCGGCCTGGTGCATCGCGACCAGCCCCCACGGATCGCCAAACTGCGAGTGGTTGTCGGCCACAGCCTTAGCCAGCGCCTTTTCAAGCGCCTCCCTCCGCCGATGAAATTCAGGATTCGTGTTGAGCGCCGCTGGATTGGCCGACTTCAGCAGCGCGTTCATCTCCGCGAGCGCGGCGCCGGCAGCATGCATGCTGTCTGCCCACCACGAAATCAGGACGTAATCGGCGCGGATGATGGCCACCCTGTGATCGGTTTTCAGATCCTGCGGCAGGACCGTCGCCAGCGCCGCCGGACCGGCTCGCCGCAGCTCCTTCCAAAGAACGTCGCTCGACATCGCGCGCCCCCGAAAGTCATTCTGATCGTTCGGCTGCACCAGGGCGAGAATTGCGTTGCGACCGATCTTGTCGTATTCATCGACGGAACGGGGCCGGCCGGCGGCGTCGAGGTACACACTCACGCAGGCCGTGTTGTCGTAGGCTGATTCCAGCAGAAACGTCGATGCGCCGAACTGGTCGATGTCTGCTGGAAGGGCGCTCCGGCCTGAAGTCAGGCCAATGGCCGCCATCGCGTCGAGATTGTCGGCCATAGCCTGCCGGTTTGTCTTCGCCGTCGATTCGAAATAGGTTTGGGTGCTCTGCAGATCCAATCCCGCCGCAAGTGGACTCGCCCGGTAGGCCGCGGTCATCATGAACGACTCAAACATGACTTTGCGCAATTTGTCCGTGTCCGCCTTGAACGGCTCGCGGACGACCAGAATCCTCTTCGAGGTGATCTTGTCGGCGGCGACCAGCTCTCCGGTGAACGGCTCAAACGACAGGCTTCCGTCGCGAATCAACTCGCGGATCGAGAGCACGTTGACGATGCCGAGAAGATTGATTTTTAGAGCAAAGCGTTTCTCACGCAGGGTCCCGGTGAGACTGCGGACCATGGTTACCCCGGCGAGACTTCCCTCGTTCGAAGTGAGCGCGGAGAAGTTGCCCGACAGAGCTTGCTGGAGCGCTTCTGAACTGGCGGGATTCAAGCGGCGCAGGTCGATTTCATACAGAAACGCGGCTTCGTTGCTCTTGAGCGACGAAAACTCCGCGCTCAGCGCCAAGCTCAGCGACCGGTTGACGCTTTCTTTGACGGCCTTCTGCATGATCTCGACATCGGCGTCAGAAAGTTCGCCATTGACCCACAGCTCCACGTTCCCCTTGGGCTCGCCCGAAATGGCCGAGAACAGCGCGACGAGCAAGTCGCGCCCGCCCAGGTTGACGCTCGCCCCCACTTTGGCGTTGACCTCAAAACTCAGCTCCGTCCCTTTTCTTCGATGCAGTCCGAGCCGCACGATATCCGCTCCGGTCTTCTGGACCCGGATCTGGTAGTCGCCGAAAATACGGACGGACGCGCCGACTTCAAGCGACGCTCCGGCCTTCACCGCGACCTTGCCCACACCGAGAGGAAGATTCGGCGTGGCCAGCGGATTGACCAAAGTTGCGGCATCGAACGATCCCGAGATCGTGAAGTTCCCTTGCCCGGAGACGGCGGCAATCGCGCCTTCCTTCATGTCCTGAAGGTCGCGGACCTGACTGGGAATAGCAAAATCCTCGATCGTCGACTTCAACGCATCGCCGACCGACGGACCGGTATCGGTCAAATCGAACAGCGAAAATGATTTCATCTCGAACGACCGGCCAGCCTCGAAACCGAACGTCACCTCACCCACTTCGCGGCTCAGTCCGGCTTTGATCGCCGGTGAGAAGGCAAAGGAGAGATAGGCCCGGCCCGCAGGGACTAGAATCGGCTCACCGAAGTGCTCCTCGCCGAAGATCGCCTTGCCGCTTCTGGAATGCGCGGTCACTGTCGCACGCGCGCTTGCGCCGATCGTCAACTCTGTCTCAGTCCCACCCAGATCCATCGACTGTTTGAAGCTCAGACCCAAACCGATCGGGGCCGTCCCGGCGAGCGCCAAGGGCTGTCTCAGCGATATCACGAGCTGCTGCCCGGCGACAATTTGCCCGGCGGTTCCCTTCAAATACTTCGTGAACCCGGACAAAGGCCCTGTGTTAGCGACGATGAGCTCGGCATTTAACTCGTCGGTGATCTTGATAGTTGCCACAGTTGTACGCCTCCCTTACGAGTCTCGACAAACAAGCTAAAGCTTGTTCCACATCGGTTGCAACGACACTGTGGAACAAGCTTTAGCTTGTTCGTTCGGCTCTTAAGCAACCTCCTACGCATGCGTCGTCTTCACGCCGAACGGCGGCGGATCGAACACGCTCATAATCTCTTTCACCATCCGCTCGCGATCGCCGTCGAACCGCGTGACGTCGTAGCATCCGAGCGGATTCTCGATGACGTTTACAAGACACTTGTTGCAATAGGTGCAGGGCTTGGGGGCCTGGTCGAGTCCCGCTCGGAACTGCTTCACCAGGTCAGGATTGGCTACCAGCGACCGGGCGATCGTCACTGCGTCGCACTTGCCGTCGTCAATCGCCTGGCGGATGAACGAGGCGGTTTGAAATCCGCCCGTGCATAGCACAGGGATTCCGACCGCCCGTTTCACCGCATGCGCGTCGGCAAGGTTGACGCCCTCGAACACCTTCCCGGCTTCTTTCCGCCAGCGCGACTGGAACAAGTTGCTGGTCAACTTACCCTGAAAGAACAGAAAATTCCGCAGCGTCTTGGTGCCGCTGGAAAGCATCGAGTCATAGACGCGTACGAAATCATCGATCGGCAGATCGCCCACAGGATTGCGCGGATGCGGGAAAAAACTGCCGCTCGAGACATGAATCGCATCGACGCCGGCCTCTTCCAGCCATTTGCATACCGGGACCGAGTCCTGAATCGTGTTCCCGCGCTTTTCCCCCGGCACCATCGCATTGTTCATCTCGGTTGTGCTGATTTTGACTTGCAGATGGAAGTCGCGCCCCACCTTCGCGCGGATTGCCGCGACTACCTCCAGCAAAAAGCGGGCGCGATTTTCGAGCGGGCCTCCGTAGTCGTCGGTCCGGTCATTAATCGCCGAGGAAAGAAATTGCGTGAACAAGTACCCATTGGACGCATGCAGCTCGACGCCATCAAGTCCGGCTTCGCGCGCGCGCCGCGCAGCCTCCGCGAACGCAGCGACGGTCTCTGCAATCTGCTCCCGAGTCATGGCTTCACACTCGAAGCCGTGCAGTGGATCGGGCTTCGCGGTCGAGCTCAAGCCCTTTTCGAACTCAATTCCGCCGATATCGCGCTGCCGCCCGCCATGGCTCAACTGCATGATGAACTTGCAATCATGTTCGTGGACCCGCTTACCTAGCTCCCGCCAGAACGGGATTCGCTCGTCGCGGTCGATCGTCGCATAGTTCGGCACGATGCGCCCGCGAATCAGCACCGGCACAAACGACGACAGGATGGCGCCGACACCGCCCTGGGCGAATCGCACCTCCCAATTGATACGCGCCTGATTGCCCGAACCGTCGTAATTATCGAAGCGTCCGGAGATGTTCGAGCGAAGGATGCGATTCTTGACGGTCAGATTGCGGAAAACGAGTGGTTCAAACAGCATGTCGGACACGAACCCTCCTTGTTAGCTCAGACGACCGGCTTCCATGGCTTGAACGCGTTCTGTACGCCCTCCAGAGCCGGAGCGACGCCCGGGAAGTGCCGCTTGAGCACCGTGATCATCGTGTTGTTCCGGACCCAATCGAGTCCGGTCTGCGTGTACATTTCCGGCGTGTAGTCATCTGTGAAGAAGCGGTCGCTCTTGAGCCGCCTCGACGCCATCAGAACGAACACCCGGAACGCGGTCTCGCTGAATCCGAAGCCGTCCGGCAGCGGCTCGGCGAACAACCCGACCATGAGGTCGACCGCTTCCAGATCGTTGTTATAGACCCGCTTGATTTCCTCGACCCACTGCGGATTGTCGCTCAGCTCGTCGAAGGACTTCACAGGATCTTTGTGCACCAACCGCCGGAACTGGTTGTAGCGGGGAACGCCGCGCTCGCGGTCGCGGAGTATGTCGATGGTTGCCAGATCGAGCAGTTCCCCGTTGTCCCGCTTGAGATGCTGCAAGTGCCGAGGGTAATTATGCAGACGCATCGCGCCAGGGTGCGACACACCGAACGAATAGAACATGTCGGTGAGAGAGACTTGATCCAGAAAAGTCCTGCCGGCGGCGCCGGAAACTTCCAGCAGATTCTTCTGACTCAGGACCTTGTTGTCCTTTACCGACCGGAATGTGTAGTCGTCCGGCATCAGCGCGTGCATCCGGTAGACGGCAACGAACTCCTCGGTCAGCGAGTAGGGCGCCGTGTGATGATCTGCCTTCGATCCAAGAATGCCGCCCAGGATTTCGCTGTTGTCGAGAAACTCGAATACATCCTGAAGGTCGCTGCCCGCGAGTCCATTCCAGTTCGTGTTCATGGCGATCTCGATCACCGGGTGCGGCAGGATCGCCGGCGTCCACTCGACGGTATGGATCTTGGCCATCAGCGCCGCGTTGATCAAGCGCGCCTTGCCATGCAGCATGGCGTCGGACCACGCAGGGAATTCGTGCCTCAGCCGATCGCAAATCGCGTTGTGCTCCAGCGCGAACAGGCCGTGCAGCATGCTCATGCCGATCCAACCGTTGTCGGTGAAGCCAGTGATCTCGAGGCCAGTGGCCGGATCGATTTGCAGACGTCCACTGGGCTCCACGCGAATCTTGCCGTCACTTCCGGTGCGGATTTTCGCCGCCGAAACGGTATCGACGCCGTAAACCTGCGAGCCATCCCACCAGTGCGAATTCTTGTTGACATACGCCGGCGGACGCGTCGAACCAGCGACGGTTAGCGGGTCCACGCGCGTTCTCAGAACTTTCATCGGCGGCGCCGGCCACGGGTCATTCGGTTGAAGCGGAACCTCGATGGTGTCTGTAGCGGCGGCGGGCTCGTGCACAAACCAGTCGTGAACCATGAACTGTATCCATGACGCGGCCATCAGGTTGAGGATCGTCGCCGGTTGGAATACGTTCCGGGTCATCAGCTCGCGGCTCACCGTCCGTGGATTGGGGTTGAGCAGCCGGCCAGAATCCGGGCGCGTCTGCTCGAGCGGAAAATTGCGGCCAAAGCGCGCGCCGGCGCACCCCATCCGCGGAAACTTCAGATCGTTGCTGGTTCCGTCGACAGTACGGTAGATCCGTGATGCCTCATCGAGCGGTGGGCCGGCGTGCTCCTTTAGCGGAGGCTCTTCGGTGTCGTGCAGGTTTTTATCCCGCAGCTCGTTTCTGATCGCGACGAGCCGGGGCATCGCCAGAAGCCTCGGCAGCTTGTACCACGGGCGGCGGCGCTGCAAAAAATCACCAATCCGCGAGAACAGCGAGTCACCCATTTTGCTATCCACCTCCGGGGGTTCAGCAGACAGACAAGGTTCTAGTCTACAAGAACATCGTGTATTCAGGAAGCGTTTTGTTACACGTCGTAAAGAAGAACTCGAACTTCTGAAGCTATATAATGAGCCCACTATGTTTTGCCGAACGCTTTCGATCCTTTTACTTGCAGCGACCGGCCTGTACTCGCAAAATGCCACGCTCGCCGGACAGTTCGTTGTCGAACATCCCACACTCTTGAACCTTGGTTTCGAGTGGGCCATCACGGGTGACACTAATCGGAATGCCACAGTCGCCGTGCAGTTTCGCGCTATGGGCGAATCGGAATGGCGGCGCGCACTCCCGCTCGTGCGAATCGGCGGAGAAAACGTCTTTCGACGCCGCGAGAATCTGGACTACACCGCGCCCGATGGGTTTGCTGGGAGCATTTTGAACCTCCAGCCAGGCACGGAGTACGAATGTCAGTTCAAGCTCTCTGACCCCGACGGGACCACCGGTCAGACAACACACACGGTAAAGGTGAAGACACGAGCCGAGCCTCAGCCCTATAAGCAAGGCCGCACATTGCATATCTATCCGCCGGGCTATCAGGGCGCCCGCATCGAGCCGAGCTTCACTGGCCTCCTACAGGCGTACTACGGAGCCGGACTCGGTGATTGGAGCGTCGTTTGGGAGCGGCGCGCGCAACCGGGTGATACCCTTCTTGTCCACGCCGGTTTATACAAACCGGACCGGCTGAACTATGTTGATCCAATGATGGCGCCGTTTGACGGCTTGATGTCGTTGGCCCTGAAAGGAACACCGGAGAAGCCCATTACTATCAAGGCCGCCGGCGATGGTGAAGTTATCTTCGACGGCGCGGGTAACCATCGCCTCTTCGATGTCACGGCGTCGACCTATCACATCTTCGATGGGCTCACGATTCGCAATACCGACGTCGCAATCTTTGCCGGACAGAAGGAAACGCTTGGCGCTGTCGGACTGACCGTGAAGAACTGCCGCTTCGAAGAAATCGGCTTCGGTGTCTGGACCGAATATGCCGGTTCCAGCGACTTCTATATCGCCGACAACCTGTTCTTGGGCCGCGCGGACCGCATGCGTCTCATTGGCTGGTCCAATCCCGGCATATATGGCGCTCACGAGGTCAAGAGTTACTACGCGGTCAAGGTATACGGACCGGGCCATGTCATCGCACGCAACGCGATTGCCTACTTCCACGACGGCATCGGCATTTCCACTTACGGAACACCGGAGAAGGATCCCGAGCGACGCGCCTCCTCCATCGATATTTACGGCAACGACCTGCATATGCTCGGCGATGACTTTATCGAGACCGATGGCGGCGTGCACAACATTCGCGTATTCAACAACCGTGGAGTCAACGCCGCGCATGGAGGCTTCAGTTCGCAACCCGTGTTCGGCGGACCGGTGTACTTCATCCGTAACGTCCTCTATCACGTCCCCAGCGGTGTCGCCTTCAAGTTCTCTGCGAAACCCGCCGGTCTTTTCGTGTACCACAACACGATCGTCGGGGAGCATACGATTCGCGATCCCTCTTCGAACGTGCACTACCGGAATAACCTGTTCCTCGGAAGAAATGCTGCGGACCGCGGGATCATGTCGTGGGCGAACGCGACCGATGCTTACAGTTCCGACTACAACGGCTTTCGTCCAAACAAGGGGGTAGCCGCGCAATATCTTTGGTTAGCGCCGGCGGCAGGCCAACGGCTGTATGAACCGAAGCCCACAGACTGGAAAAGCTATAGCACGCTCGCGGATTTCCGCGCCGCAACGGGGCAGGAGACTCACGGTATTGAAGTCGATTTCGATATATTCGAAAACATGCCGCCGCCCGACCCAGCCAGGCGCTTTGCCGTCTATCACGCCATGGATCTGAATTTCCGATTGAAATCGGGCGCAAGGGCCGTTGATGCTGGTGTGTCTCTTCCGACGGTCAATGAGGGTTTCGCAGGCCGCGCTCCGGATCTAGGAGCGCTTGAAGTCGGGAAACCAGAGCCTAAGTACGGACCAAGTTGGCTTACCTGGCAGCCCTTCTACCGATGAGATAACGAGCTCGCCGCGCTGGTATACTACATCTCACTGGTGGGCGGTTATGTCGCATTTTAAGACCATCGTATTTGCCTTCGCCTGCGCATTCCTCGCCATGTCGCATGGCTGGGCGCAGGACCCGACGAACACTAACGAGCTAGTGGCTTGTATCAATGAGAAGCTCGCCGATGGAAGCAATGTCGATATTTCCGGTGCAGTCCAGAGTTGCGTGCCGCAGGGATGCAAAGTTACCGCGTCGATGAGCACGGCCAGCGCTCAGCCGGCTTGTAATATCGCCGACACGCAGCTTCCGCGCGTTTTCCTTAATTGTCCCGGCTCCGCGCCCGGACTCCGCTTCCGTCCGACTTTTACGCTCTGCACGAACGACGCCAACCGTATCGAGGTGGGCGAAGACGTGGCGCCGATTGCGCCGTCACCCGCCGTTCCCATGCAGATGGCCAATATCCAGATTCCGATGAATCAGCCGCTTCATCCGCTCAGCAACTTTCTCAATACTCCCAATAACAACATTCGCTGCACGCGCTGCCATGGAAACGCTGGGTCCGGCATCACCGGAGACACGCCCTTATTGTCCAGCCCGTTCGATCCCTTCACGGTCCAAAGACGAAACCTGCTGCCCCTGGTTATCTACTCGACCGAGCCGACGCGGAAAGCGCTGATCTCACCGAGCGGTACAATCGCGGGCAGACCAGTCACCGCGCAAACACTCGATCAGATCTGCGGCCGCATCCAGAGCACCCTGGAAAACAATCCTTTTGCGTACGGAACCAGTGCTCCGACGCAGGCTCTTTGCAATGCGCTTGCCTCTTATACGAATGATCGATCCTGCGGGCGCGGCGTTTCCAACGCGCGATGCAGCGGCGTGACCGGCGGCGGCATCTTCGTCGATAACGGCGTGTCCTCGACCGTCGCCCTCGAGTTTAGCGGACAGACTGTGTTTGATTCCGAGTCGCCGGAGAAGCTCACGTTCAGTTCCAATGGCATTGACGGGATCCTGACTGCTCTCAACGGCGGCACGCAAACGACCATCAACGCCGTCGCACTATCCGAACTGGAGGAAATCGAAGGATCAGACGGCGACGGAGTCAAGGGTGATGGTAACTACGCGTTCAGGGGAACCGGAAAAGCCTGGGTGAATGGCGTAACCACGGCTATCGCGGTCCGAATATCTTATAACAGGACGACGGATGTGAGCCGGATCATGATCACCAGTCCCGACGGCGCCGAGTTCTATGCGGGCGGAACGGCTGTGGGCGTCCGATTTACAGTGACTCTTTAGAGACACGTTGGCGCCATGAAACGGAGTACGTCGCAGGCGGCCGGGCCGATCGGACTTGTCGCCGTGGGTGTCCGGCCGCCAATGGATCGAGCGGCATCTTCAACGGGCATTGGGAACGCTGGATGGCGGAACGTCTACCCGTCGATTCAATGCGAACTCTCTGGATTGTGAAGCTTAAGGATTGCAATCCCCGGTGGATTCCGTCGACGCCATACCTATAGTTGGCCGCCGCAAGCCGTTAACGGGCTCCGGAATTCCAGTACCACCATATTGCGACGCATGCTGGCCAGCATGTACTTCTGATCGGATCATAGCGCGCAGAGTCGCTGCGCAAGTGCGGACAGGATTGTAAAGTGTTGGATTGGCGCGGTGAAATTCTTCGGCTGCCGTTGTGAACGCTGAGGCGCCATCTAGTCCTGCCGTAGCGCAACGGTGCACTCGATCCGGGTAGCGCGGCGCATCGGACCATAAATCGCTGCGGGCGACACTAGGAGAATCGTGAACGCAGCGAGTCCGAGTGTTAGCGGATCGCGAGGATGCACCTGGAATAAGAGCGCTTCGAGAAAACGGCTCAGGGCGAGACTGCCTGCGATTCCGATCGCCAGTCCGATCGTTACCGGGATCATGCTTTGGCGGAGCACCAGCTTTCCGATTTCGACGGGCGACGCGCCGATCGCCATCCGGATGCCGATTTCCTTAACACGCGAGGCGACCAGGTTCGCCAGCACGCCGTAGATCCCCATCATCGCCAGAACGAGAGCCAGTCCGGCGAAAATCAGCAGCAGTAGTGTGTTGAACTTTCGTTGCGACTGCCACCAATTCAGATGATCGTCCATAGTCTCGACCTCGTTCATCGGGAGCGCTTTATCTATGGACGAAACGGCGTTCTGAATTGCAGTTGTAAGCGCTCGGGGCGCACCCCTCGTACGCACGACCAGTGTCGCCTTGCTTAGTTTTAGAGAAGGCCAGAAAATCTGCGGCCGGGTCCCCTTCTCCACTCCCAATGGACGGTAGTCGGAGACGACGCCGATAATATCCCAAACGGTCTTCTTGTTCCCGCTGAGCAGCCGCTTCCCGAGAGCATCCTCGCCGTTTAGGAATTGTCTCGCGAACGCTTGATTTACGATGATGACGGCGCTGCCTTTCTCCTTTTCGGTGAAGGCGAGGTCGGTCTCGGTGAAGAAGCGCCCTGCCTGTAGGCGTAATCCGATCGTACTGAAATACTCGGGACTCACGCTCGCGTTGTCAGCCATCGGAAGAGAGTTCTCCGGGGGATCGGGGCGGCCCGCAATATAAAAATTAGCGAATGAAACCTGATGGAGAGGTAAGTTATCAACCACCGCTGCGGCGGTAACACCAGGAAGAGCGCGCGCCCGGTCTATCAACATGCGAAAGAATCGGGACTGGCTTGCGCCATCGGGATAGCCGGGACCGGCGAGGTCGACATCAATGGTTGTCAGTCGCGCCGTCTCGAAACCGATTCCGGTTACTACAAGCTCATGAAAACTGCGGGTCATGAGTCCGGCGCCGGTCAATAGCACGAGCGACAACGCGACTTCGATCGCGATGAGAAATTGCCGGCTACGCGTGCGGGCGGCCGATGCGCCCCAGTATCCGCCGGATTTGAGAGCTGAGCTCAGATCGGCGCGTGAAACAGCGATGGCCGGAGCGAGACCGAACAGTAGCGCGGTGAGCACGCTGGCGGCAGCGGCGAAAGCGAATACAGGAAGATTGATCGCGATCAGTTCGGGACGCCGGATATCCTCCGGTTTTAGCGCCACGATGAGCTGAATACACCAGGAGGCTAGAAGTAACCCGGCCATCGCGCCCGTGATCGAAAGCAGTAGCGATTCCGATACAAGCTGAGTGATGATGCGCGACCGGGTCGCTCCCATCGCAAGGCGGACTGCTATTTCGCGGGAGCGCAGCGTGGCTCGCGCCAATGTGAGATTCGCCAGGTTCGCGCAGGCGATCAGCAGTAGGAAACCGACCGCAGCGAGCAAGATGTAGAGAGCACGGTGCAATTTTGGAGCGGTATCCTCGACCTCGAATGGGAACAGGGAGGCGGTAAAACCTGTGTTCAGCTTCGGATCCGCCTTCACTAGCCGTTCCGCAATCCCGGTCATCTCGGTTCGCGCCTGGTCGAGTGACACGCCCGGCTTAAGTCGCGACGTGACGTATAGCTGCCGGGCTGTGTCGTCATCGACGGAGTTCCAGAGCCGCGACAAGGGCAGCCAAATCTCGGGCTTCTTCTGGTCCATCCCCTCGTAGGTGGCCGATAGATGAAACTTCGGAGGCAGCACGCCGACGACTGTGTAGGCCATCCCACCGAGCGTAATCGACTTGCCAAGGGCCGAGCGATCGCGATGGAATTGCCGCTCAAAGTAAGCGTCGGTAAGGACAACTACGCGATCGCTACCTTTGCGCTCCTCATCGGCAGTGAACAGCCGCCCTGTCGCAGCCTTGACGCCGAGCATAGGAAAGAAATTGACGGATGCGAACCCAGTGGAAACGTGACGAGGGCGATCGGCGCCGGTCTCTGTCAGAGTCTTTTCGTTGAATGCCGCCATGTCGGCGAAAATTGTATTCTGACGCTGCCATTCAAGATAGTTCCGGCGCGCGACTCTCATCCGCGAACCAAACGGGTCGGGCATACCAGGAAACTTCTCCCACACGAATACGAGGCGTGAAGGATCGGCGAATGGGATCGGCTTCAGAATCACGGCGTGGACGACACTGAAAATGGCCGCGTTCGCTCCGATCCCTAGCGCGATTATCGCGATGCATGCCAGTGTGTACCCTGGACTGTTACGGAGCCTACGTAGGGCAAACCTCATGCAGGCTCATCCTATCACGGGCGATTTGACGCGCCAGCTCTCACTAAAAAGAGATATCGTCCCTGGCGCCGTGCCAGACGTTAAGAATTTCGACGAGCTTACGTTCGGCATTGACGCGGTAGTAGATCATGATCGGATATGGATGAGCTGACGGATACCCGGCCTTCCGACAACTGGGCTGCCGATATGGGGAAAACTCTTTAACAGATCCACATGATTCAACAGAGAGATACAAAAGCGCTCGGAGGAGGCGGGGAAAGTCGCCGCCGAATAGGCAACGATGTCCTCCAAATCCTCTAGCGAGGGTTTTGTGTAGAGAACTTGGAAATCCACGTTGAAACCAGCTCACGCGCCTCGTGGCTGGAAACGACTCGGCCCTCATCGGCGGCCACGACACCGCGATCAATCGCCGCCATCGTTTGAGCGTCCACTTCGACTTCTTCCTTAACCGGTTCCTGTAGTCTTAGGTCCGCCATACCTTTAAAGTAGCGTGTATTCCGGCGGCCTGCAAACCTGCCCCGCTTACGGACCAATCGCGAATGGAAGTTAAAATAAAAAGATGCCCTTCCGTCTAACCGTGAACTACACCCCTAAGGGCGACCAGGCCGCCGCTATCGACGACCTTCTGCGGGGACTACGTGACGGCGAGCAACATCAGGTCCTGCTGGGCGTGACCGGATCCGGCAAGACCTTCACCATGGCCAAGGTGATCGAGGCGATGGGCCGTCCGGCGCTGGTGCTGGCGCACAACAAGACCCTCGCCGCACAGCTTTACGGCGAGTTCAAAGGCTACTTTCCACACAATGCGGTTGAATATTTCGTCAGCTACTACGATTACTACCAGCCCGAAGCCTACATCCCATCGAGCGACGTCTACATTGAAAAAGAATCCACGACCAACGACGAGCTGGACAAACTGCGGCTGTCGGCTACGCGCTCGTTATTCGAGCGGCGCGACGTGATCATCGTCGCCAGTGTGAGCTGCATCTACGGTCTGGGCTCGCCGGAGGCTTATTACGGCATGCTGTTCATGCTGGAGAAAGGCCAGAAGATCTCCCGCAAGGAGATCATGAGCCGCCTGGTCGATATCCTTTATAACCGCAACGATCACGATTTCCAGCGCGGCACATTCCGTGTCCGCGGCGATGTCATCGAAGTGTATCCAACCTACGAGGACCTCGCCTACCGTATCGAGCTCTGGGGTGATGAAGTGGAAAATCTCTCGCAGATCGATCCGCTGCTGGGGCAAGTTACCCAGACCTACCATCGGCTCCCGATTTATCCCAAGACACATTACGTGTTGACGCCCGAGATGAGAGAGCGGGCGATGGAGAGCATCCGCGCCGAGCTCGAGTGGTGGCGTCCACATCTGGAAAAAGAAGGCAAGCTGGTCGAAGCGCAGCGTCTGCACCAGCGGACCATGTTCGATCTGGAGATGATCAAGGAAATCGGGTACTGCCACGGCATCGAGAACTATTCGCGGCACTTCTCAGGGAGACTCCCCGGGGAAGCGCCGCCCACACTGCTCGACTATCTGCCGAACGACTCGCTGCTGCTGCTAGACGAGAGCCATCAGACCGTTCCCCAGCTTCGCGCCATGTACAACGGAGATCGCTCACGGAAGGAAGTCCTGGTCGCGCACGGATTCCGCATGCCCAGCGCGCTCGACAATCGTCCACTCACATTTGAAGAATTCGAGCATCGGGTCAATCAGGCGATCTACGTCTCGGCCACGCCGGGTCCTTACGAGCTGACGAAATCGGCGGGAGTGGTGGTGGAGCAGATCATTCGTCCGACTGGACTGGTCGACCCCGAGGTGGAGATCCGGCCGGTGAAGGGGCAGGTGGACGATCTGCTGGGCGAGATCCGAAAGCGCGCCGAGGCAAACCAGCGCGTACTCGTTTCGACGCTAACGAAACGCATGGCGGAAGATCTGTCGGAGTACTATTCCGAGGTCGGCGTGCGGTGCCGCTATATGCACTCGGAAGTGTCGACGCTGGATCGGGTGAAAATCCTGCGCGATCTGCGGCGGGGCGAATTCGACGTTCTCATCGGGATCAATCTGTTGCGGGAAGGCCTGGACCTGCCGGAGGTGTCGCTGGTGGCGATTCTCGACGCGGATAAGGAGGGCTTTCTGCGCTCGTCAGGGTCGCTGATCCAGATGATCGGCCGGGCGGCGCGGCACATCGATGGCCGCGCGGTGCTCTATGCCGACGTCATGACGGATAGTATGCGCAGGGCTCTGGACGAAACCAATCGGCGGCGGCGCACCCAGTTGCAGTACAACGAGGCGAATGGCATCACGCCGCAATCAATCGTAAAGCCGATCGATCTGAGCCTGATCGCCATCGCCGAGGCGGATTACGTGACGATTCCGCTCGAGGCGGAGGAAGATACGGCGGAGATGACGACCGGTGAACGGACCCAATATATCGCCGAGCTCGAAGCCCGGATGCGGGAGGCGGCGAAGAAGTTTGAGTTCGAGCAGGCGGCTCAGATCCGCGATAGAATTAAGGCTCTCAAAACCCATGATCCGGCCGGCGCAGGTGTTCCGGCCGCTTAGAAACGTGTAAATGACATTTGCGGTAGCGGGCGGAGGGCGTGTCAGCGCATCCTTCGTCTCGCGACTTCCTCACTTGGCGGCTGAGCTGGGTCCGGTAGCAGCGCAATCCTATCGGCTTGCCAGCCGGATCGTCAATTCGATCGGCGCAGGACATGCCGTCCGCGAATACGCCGAGCTCAATGACTCGCCATTGATACTGATCTGCGCGCCGTCCTCCGTAGTGGCGCCGATCGTTTCCGCTCTGGCCGATTCCATCGAGTGCAGCGGCAAAACCATACTGCTGTGCAACGACGGAGCCGATAGCGGCTATCTCGCGCCCTTGCAGTTGCGCGGCGCGTCGGTCGCCTCCATCCACCTGATCCCGGGATTCGAAAAACGATTTGTCGGCGAAGGCGATCGGAGCGCAATCCGGGAAGCGCGAAAACTCGTAAAGAAACTTGGGGGACGGCTGGAGGAGATCAACACCAATAAGGTGGCCGTCTACTCCGCCGGTCTGTCGTTCGGAATAGGACTCTTTACCGCTTTGATGGAGGCTTCGATGCAATGTTTCCTGGACGCCGGCATGTCGAAAGCGAGCGCGGTGAAGGTCGTCGAGACCATTTTTCAGAGCTCGTTGCGCGCTTACGTCTACGCAGGAAAAAGAAGCTGGAGCGGCCCACTCGCTCATGGCGATTCGGTGGCCATGGAGCGGGAAATTGAATCACTTGAGGCCACGAAACCGCTGCTGGCCCGGCACTATCGGGAGACTGCGGCCTTCGCGCGCGAGATCTTGAGTGGAAGCAACGCGAACGGAAATGTCACCTCTTCTTAACAGAGATGTTACTCTTTCAAGCGCGCCGGAGTGGTATTCTAACCTTCAGACCAAGTCAAGTCCTCAGGGATAGCTGTTCTGCACATATTTAGAGGGAGATGCCCGTTATGCCGAAATTCTTCGCAGCAGTACTCGCAATTACCACTGTTTTTAGCGCCTCGGCTTTTGGTCAGGCGGCCGGTTTAGGAGGGATTTCCGGCGTCGTCGCCGATGCGACAGGTGCGGCGGTTCCGGGCGCAAAGGTAGAAGTCGCCAATGAAAGCAAAGGCGTCCGCCGGCAGCTCGAAACGAACAGTGAAGGCGCCTTCAACGCTCCGGCACTCGTGCCGGCTGAAGGATACTCGGTAACGGTCTCCAAGAGCGGCTTTGCGAATTTCGACGCCAAGGACATTACGGTCGCCGTGGGTCAGAACGTCTCCCTCCACATCGATCTGAACGTCGAGGGCACAACGACGCAGGTGGATGTGACCACTACCGCTCAGCTCGTCGAGGACACCAAGACCGACGTTTCCCAGCTTGTCAACCAGAGACAGATTCTGGATCTGCCAATCAATGGCCGCCGTGTGGACTCTTTCGTGCTGATGTCGCCGGCCGTCGTACCGGATGGCGCGTTCGGACTGCTCAGCTTCCGCGGTGTCGCCGGCCATAACTCCTTCCTCACCGATGGAAACGACACGACAAATCAGTATTACAACGAGAACGCCGGCCGCACGCGCATCACGAGCCAGATCTCGCAAGAAGCCGTCCAGGAATTTCAGGTCATCTCCAACAACTTCGCCGCCGAATACGGCAATGCGATGGGCGGCGTGGTCAATACGATTACCAAGAGCGGCTCGAACGACATCCACGGCACCGGCTATTTCTTCTTCCGGAATCGCTCGCTAAACGCCCGCGATCGCTACGCCTCCTTCAATCCGCAGGACATTCGCAAGCAGGGCGGTGCAAGCATTGGCGGACCGATTAAGGCGGACAAGCTGTTCTACTTTTTCAACTATGAAGGCACCCGCCGCAACTTCCCGGCGATCGCCTCCTTGAGCAGTGGAATGTTCAATTCGGCTGGCCAACTGACGGCGACCTGCGGCGCACCGGCAAGTCCCGCGCAATGCGATGCGGCGAGGAGCATGATACTGACGCGCAACTTTGGAACCGTATCGCGCACGGTCAACCAGAATCTGGGCTTTGGTAAGATCGATTACCGCTTGAACGATAAGAACACACTCAGCTTCAGTCTCAGCATGTTGCGCTGGGTCTCCCCTCACGGCATTCAGGCGACCGGCCTTGTGTTCAACACGGGCTCGGCCATCGGGAACAACGCCGACTCAACCGTGCGCAATGCCTACGGACGCGCGAGTTTGACTACCATCATCGGCTCGTCGATGGTGAATGAGGCGCGGTTCGGCTGGTTCAAAGATAAGCTGTACGATCCCGCTAGCCCTGACTTCTTATTCCCTGGCATTGGCCTGGCTCAACTTACCGTCGCAGGCACGGGCAATCTTGGTGTTTCCGATACCTATCCGCGGTTGAATCCGAGCGAGCAGCGATTCAGTTTCGCCGACAACCTCAGCTGGACCAAGGGCGCCCATACCATGAAGTTTGGAGTCGACATCGCCCATACCCAGGATTATTCGGATCAGCTCATTACCCGGTTCGGCTCCTACAATTACGCCAGTCTGAGCGCCTTCGCGGCCGACTTCAGCGGGAATACGGCCGGCGCCAAAAACTGGAACACGTATTCCCAGCGATTCGGCAACCCCGTCGTGGACCTCAACATGAAGACCTTCGGGATTTATGGGCAGGACCAATTCCGTATCAATTCTCGTCTCCTGTTCAATTACGGTGTTCGCTACGATTACACGAGTATTCCGCAGCCCACTATCACGAATCCTGACTATCCGGCAACCGGAAAGATTCCCTCGGCAAAGGACAACATTGCGCCGCGCGTGGGCCTCTCTTACAGCATCGGCCAGGACCGCAAAACTCTTATCCGCGCCGGCTTTGGCATCTTCTATGCCCGCTACCAGACCGGCCTGATCCAGACCTTTTTCATCAACAACAACCTTTATCAGCAGTCGATCACGTACAATTCCAACACCGCGGCCCAACTCGCCGCCGGCCCCGTTTATCCCAATTTCCTTCCGTCGACGACTTTCAGTCCACCTCCGGGCTCTACGGATATCGTCGTGGCGGACAAAGACCTGCGGAATCCATATACGCATCAAGCCAATATCGGGATCGAACGGCAGCTTACGTCCACGATCGGGATGAGTGTCTCCTACGTTTGGAGCCGGGGCGTGCGTTTGTACGGCGTGCGCGACCTGAATATCGGGCCGAAAGGCGCGCCCATCACTTATCCGATCATTGACGCAAACGGGGGGCCATTGGGCTCCTACACAACAACTACCTATCGCGGTCCACGCGTGGATCCGAGATATCGCCGCGTGTCTCAGATCGACAACCCCGGCATGTCTTACTACGACGGCCTGGCGATCCAGGTGAATAAGCGCTTCTCAAAGGGATTCCAGGCGGGCGCGTCCTATACTTGGGCGCACGCGATCGACCTGAATCAGAGCACCGCCACCAACAATATTTTCTTCGGCGCTACGCCCACGAGCTTCGAAAACGGTGATTTTACTGCGGAGAAGGGCTC
>Ga0075421_100001127_pt1 | contig 30548 bp, 25 predicted proteins | sample SoiMetdeltSBSDD5_FD_75292 | JGI IMG/M metagenome (GOLD analysis project Ga0075421, IMG submission 75292) | Bulk soil microbial communities from a Populus tree surrounding site in Tennessee, USA - Soil MetaG P. deltoides SBSDD5 | ecosystem: Environmental > Terrestrial > Soil > Tree plantation... | reverse complement strand
AGAATAAAATGGCGGCGCCCGGTTTGCGGGTCCACCGCGAGATTAATCAAGTCCCACTCCAACGCCTCCACGCTCGCGCCCAGGAACAAAAATGTATTCGAATGCAGAAGCCCGCTCAGCAATTCCCGCACGTGCAGATTGCATTGCATCATTTGCATGCACTGCGCCGGACCAAGACAGACGGTGTCCGGCTCGCCCAGATCGCCGAAGGGTTTGAACAGAAAGAATTCCCGACGCGCCGCCACCTGTGCCAATCCGGAGCAGTTCTCAGCCGTATAAACACGGCCCCCCGAGTAGGGGAAAGTGCGATCCAGCAGGTTATCAAGATTGGTCGTAACCACCGCAGGGAAATCGATCTCCTTAACCAGGCGGTGCGCCTGCGAAATCTCGGAGGTGACTCGAAAGCGGCTGCGCAAATAGTCGTACAAATCAGGCTGCCGTTTATGAAAGGCTGCTGCCACCCGATCCATGACGCTGTCGGCGTCGCCTCCCGCCGAATCTCCGGCCCACTGCGCCAGTTCGGCGGCGAAGGCTTGCCATGCCGGCAATCCCGCTTGCGCGCTTAACCCCGAACCGGCGAACAAGATGCAATCGCCGTTCTGGCAGGCTTCGACGAGCGCATTCGGGATGGGTCCTTCGTCGTTTTTTCTCTTTGCTTCCTGAGGATCCAGCAGCGCCCTTTTCTTCTTCCACGAAAACAATTTCATGCCTAACGCGCAATAGATTACCAAAGAAGCAGCCAAGCCAAGCAGCGCGAGCACAAGGATTGGCGACGGCTGAGACACGCCAACAATGAAAGTCAGTGACGCAACTAGCCCGACCCACAGAAGAACAGTGACAATGTGCTTCATTTATTACCGAAGAGTAACGGAAGGGATGGCGCCCGTCAACCCGGTAATATACTGTGGAAATGCTGATTTAATTGGTCGCAGCGACGTCTCCAACTGTTTTCTAAGGCGACCGCTTTACGTCTCGCCCGCATGTCAGGAGCGCTCTCTGCCATTGCCAAGTCGAGGCCCTGTAAGAATTCTTGGGCGGAATCCGAAAGGTAGACTAAGTCTTTGAAAAGTTCTATTTCCGGCAATCGAGTGGAAACAATCGGAATGCCTAAGCAAAAATACTCATATAATTTCAGAGGGTTGGTCGCTAGAGTTAGGGGCATTTTCAAGAATGGAATCACCGCTACGTCAAAAGCGGACATCCGCGCCGGCAGCTCCGCATAAGGAGCCTCGCCTTCGAGCGATACGTTCGGCAGAGACTTCAACTCTAGAATCCGCGGCGACTCGATGCGCCCGATGAGAACGAAGTCCCAGTCCGGCCGCTGCGATGCCGCCAGCCGGATGGCCTCGATGTCAAACCAGAAATCGAGCGACCCGGCATAACCTACCGTTAACTTCCCCCTGCGAGCGGGCTCGGCGATCCCAGCGTAGTCGTCCGGATTGACGGCATTCCTGACCACTGCGGATTTCCGCGCGAGAGCCGGGCGTTCCCGAATGTTCTCCTCCTGCAGCGATTGCGAGCTGAAGCACACCAGATCGGCCACCTCGAATAAGTTCGATTCGGCCGTGAGAATTTCCTTCGACACCGCCTCAAATCCGCTCAAGAGATCGTGGCAGTCGTAGACTATTGGAAATCCGAACTCCCCTTTTATTCGGACGGCGGCCTTCGTCCAAAGTGGAAAACTGACGAACTGGACCATTTTGCGGATGTCCGCCGCTTTAACCAGACGTCCCACCGCGGACAGGATTCGATCCGTTTCCTGCCCGGTGAGCAGGCGGTGATGATATATCGGCTCCCGTGGCAGATGAATGTGGAGCTCGAGTACTTGCGGCGCTACCAAACCGGCTCGTACATTGTTTCGTGCGCTATAAGGTTGCGGAAATTCGCGGCCAAGATGAGGATTGAGGTAAAAGCATCGATGGCCAAGCTCTCCGAAGCGAATCGCCAGATGCTGCGTCCGCTGAATGCGCGCATGCCAATCCGACATCGGCAGAAAGAGAATATCCGGCCTGCTCGGATCGTGCGCGACCAGCTCACGCAGCTTGGCTGACACCGGGAAATGCGGTCTATTCCAGCACTCGGCCAGATAGTGCGCGCGGCTTTCACGCCGCCGATGAAAGTAAAACCATTTCAGGTAGTAAGGCCGCAGGTAGTCTTTGACAACCTCAAAGCCCACCGGCGGCGTCTCCGCGAAAGAAATCCGATAGCGCGATCCGATTATCCGGAGAGATCGGACGAACGCCGGGCCGCGTCTTGTGCGGACGCCAGGCCATCTTCCACTTGCTTTCGAAGCGCCGCTTGTTACGCTCGAAAATCCGGTTGAAGTCCTCGGATTCCAGTTTGCCGAACGATCCGTTTCCGAAATGGTGAATAAAACAGTCCTCCGCGGTAACGATCCGGTAGCCGGCCTTGCGCACCCGCAAAGAGAAGTCGTCGTCCTCGAATGTTCCCACCTCAAAGCTCTCGTCGAGCTCTCCGACCTCTTCCCAGACCTTCCGAGGCGTCAGACCGCAAAGCAGCGGAATCACGTCGAGGTCGATAGTCTTGCCCCGGTTGATATTCCCGCATTCAAAGGCGAAGTCTTCCATCGCCTCCAATGAGCGATAGCTGGTGTTCACTTTGGTTTCATTGCCGGAGAAATTTGTGATCGGAGCCACTACGCCAATTGCGGCATCTTTCTCAACAGGCGAGAGCAGGCGCTCCAGCCAACCAGCCGTCACAATGACGTCCGGATTCAGGAGGACAAGGTATTCACCCTTCGCCATGCGAGCAGCGAAATTGTTGCCGCCCGCAAATCCGAGGTTAATATCCAGGCACTCGACGCGAATCCGTGGGTCATTCCGGGCGTAGCTGTGTAGATCATCAGCCGATCCGTCGGTCGAGTGATTGTCGATCACAATGACTTCATACGACGGATACGATGTGTTCCGGCGGATGGAATCGAGAAATGGACCCAGATACTCGCGCGTATTGTATGTGACGACGAGGATCGAGACCGGCGGAAACGTCGCGCGAATCGCTTCGTCGAGTACCTTGACCCGCGATGCCCAGGTGTTCCGCGCCGCGAACTCGACCCGCTGCGCCACCAGCTTCTCATCGCGTTCCCCCAGAGCCTTGTCGATCTGGCTCGCGAACTTATCCGCGCCGTTGGCGAAGTAAAGCAGTTCGTAAAGAGGACTGAGCTCGGGAAGGGGCGTCGAGACCACCGCTTTACCCTGGCTGAGATATTCATACACCTTGACAGGATCCACCGCGCGGGTAAGACTGTTCATGCGGAATGGCAGCGTGCATACATCGAATTCGCGCAAGTAGCCCGGTAATTCCTGGTAATTTTTTTCACCGAGAAGATGAACATTCCGCAGCGCCTTCAATTTCGAAATGTCCGACAGGTGCACTTGTCCAATGAGTGCGAATGAATACTGCGGCCGGCTTCTTGCCACCTCGATCATCAGTTCGACATCGAACCAGTCCGCGATCGCGCCGAAGTAGCCAACCACCGGACGCGGCAGCTTCGAAAGGAGCGAGCCTGCCACGGGCGCATTCCGGAAAAAGTCGAAATCAGCAGCGTTGGGAATTAATTTGGAAGTAACGCCACTCGCGGTATGGCGCGCGTGAAGTTCGCGCGAGGTAACAACCAGGACATCGCTCTCACCGACGAGCTTCTTTTCCTCCGCCAGGCTGAACTCTCCCGGCAGCGGTTCGGTGGGCCAGTTCTGCCAGTCATCCATGCAGTCGTACACGACCCTCGCGCCCCAGGCCTGCCGAAGCCCAAGGCCTATCTGCCGCCAGAAAGGAAATTGCAGGATCGCGCAACTGGCGCCGATATCCATGTCGCGATAGAGCTGCCCCAGGCCGTCGAGAAGAGCGGTCGTCTGGGATGGCTCAAGGGCGCCCCGATAAAGGTCGAAGGGCGCTGCGCGCAAGTGGATCTCCCACACATTCTCCCGGACGCAGGTTGATTCGTAAGCTTTCGGGGATGCTTCGGGCAGCATCCGGGCCGGGCTGATCCAGAATACGCGATGGCCGGCCCTGGCGAACTGCATCGCGATCTGCTGCGGACGCTGGAAGCGGAAATCAAAATCAAAAATGGGCAGTACAACAATGTCGTATTTGCGATCCTGCCGCAGCGCGGGCGCCAGTCCTCCGCCTTGTGGAGCGGCTCGTGAAAACTCCTCTGGAACAAAATTTAGCGGTTCGGGAAAACTCAGCTCGAATTCGTCCAGTTTTCTGAAAATGGCGTCGCGCCACTTTCCCCGAGCCAGCACCGTGTAAGCCTTGCGAATCGCCAGCATGATTCGCCACGCTCGCTGCGCCCGATAGCCGGCGAGCTGTTTTTCAAATTGCGCCTGGAAATCCCGTAGACCTTTAAGCGCGCGCAGCCGGAGAGTTTCGGCGCGCCGGTAGTTAGCTTCTGCTTCCTCGGCGCGCTGGCCCTCCTTCTGCCATTCCGCTTCAGCCGCCTCCGCGCGACGGCGTAGCGCGTTTCTCTCCGTCTCGGCCGCGGCTTTAGCGGCTACGGCCTCTTCGGCTCTAGCCTTCTCAGCCACCCGCATTGCCTCGATCCTGGCAATCACCAAGGTCGTCGACTCGAGCCGGCCCAACCAATCCTGCAGGTAAATGTCGCTCGCGTAAACGACAAGGAACTGCTCTCCGGGCCAAAAAATGTTGTTGACCGTGATTGGCTCGGCGTGGATGCGCGTGAAATCTCGAATGCGAGCTGGAAATGATTCCACTCGGAACTGCGCGCGGTGCTGTGGGTGGAGAGGGCACTCGTTATAAGGCACAAGGACGATGTAGAGGCTGCTGCACGAGGCAAGATGCTTCTCCAGAATCGCCAGCGGCTGCTCAAAATGTTCGAGACAGTTTGAGGTGACAATTACATCGAAATCGCGTGGGATCGAGCCATCCTCGGACCAGATGAATTCGTGTCCCGCATTACGGGTTTGCGCCTGGTCGATGGCTGTTTTCGAGAAATCGAGCCCCGCCACTTTGCTGCGCGGAAAGGCGTGGGCCAGGGTTGCCACACCCTCGCCGAAAGCGCATCCCCAGTCCAGGATCGTCACTGCGCCGGAGTTGAGGTAAGATTTTTCCGCTTCCGGAAGGTGAGACAGCGCCGTCTCCATGAAGAAGCGCGTCTGCTCCCCGCCGCCGTTGGCGTCCCACTTCTCCTCGAAGTACTCATCCCACCAGGGGCGCGAGTTGACGGGCGCTGGGCTAACAGCTTCTTGATTCATGCGCGTGGATTGCAATCACAAACATATCAACCGGCCGAAGGGATTTCAAATTTTCATCAGGAAATTCTGAACGGGAGACGTTGGGTCGAACGCTGCGATGGGTCCAGTAGAGGCACACAAACCCCCAACTCGCGCCGGTCACCCTGAGCCACGAATTTGCTCTCAACGCTAAAGTCCAACCGCACCGTTGTAGCCTGAGACGGAAAGCGCCCCCGAAACTCCACAGGTTCTGGCGACTCACAAGAAATCGTTCCTGCCGGTTCGCCGGCCGCCAGGCAGGAAAGCCGAACCGTCCCAGACCCCAGCACGACCTCGGGCACGGCGAAGCGCAATGCGAACTCTTTTGCGTCCGCCGGTAAGGTGATCTCGAGCGAGAATTGCTTCGCGGTCCAGCGAAATGCGTTGTTCTCAGCCGGGTACCAACCTTCGAGCAGCCGAACGTGCAGATCAGGATGGCGCGTCCTACTTTTGACAATCAGAATCACGCGTTCGTCGGCATCCGGACGAACGGGGTCGGAGTCGATCGGGCATCCTAGCCGGATGTGGCCCATAATGATCCAACCGGTGCGCTCCAATAACCTCAACAATCCGGTAAAAGAGAAGATCCAGTAGTTTGTCGGATCGTTATTTGCCTCCCGGGCCCCAAGCAGATAGCCGAGCGGCTCGGCTTCGATACGGGTGAGCTTGGCCGGCGTGACCTGTGCAATCCGCGTACTAACGATACACCAGTCGGCGCAGGCGGCGATCTTTTCGAGAACGAGAAAAGGATTCTTCAGGTGATACAGCGTCCCGAGTAATAGCGCCAGCCCGTATTCCTGGCGAGGCAGAGAAAACGCGCCATCGAGATCGACGTCACGAACGTTCGCGGCCAGCGACAGCTCCCGGCGCAAAGTCTCCGCGCCGCGGAATTGATTGAAGTTCGATTCCGCATGATCGACCGCGTCGACCTCGCACCCCAGCCGCGCGAAGAACATGGCCAGGTCACCATCGCCGCACCCGATGTCCGCAACCGAAGAACCGAGAATCGAGTCCCGCACCTCATCGTAAACGGGCGTCAATAAGTCCGAGATCAGGGGTACGTTTGTCATAGTCTGATAGGGATACCAGCCATAGTCGGGAATTTCGACCCGTTGTTTGAGGCGCGCGAGCTCAAGCGCGAAGGCCTCACCCGTAGCCCGAAAGTCGCCGATTGTTTTTGGAAACATCAGCCCATCCTTTACAATACGATTTACGCTAAATGAATAGCATCAGAGCCCTTCACGGCGCTCGTCTGCCGTACCTCCTGCCGCTGCTTGCTGCGGTAGTGTACGTTCTGCGTTGGTCTGTTCACCCCGACAACTACTTCTTCGCCGACGATTGGATGTCTGTGCAGCGATTCTATTCGGATGCTGGGGATCGGCTCTGAACGCTCCCGTTTGGGTCGCGTCGATTTTTGATCTGCTATGCTGCACGCTCACGCTTGCCACGCTGTTAGCGCATTTGAGCGAAAAATCGCCTTGGCTGACCGCAGCTCTTTTATGTTAGCGGTTCGAACCAAGGAAATCGGCATTATGATCCCGTTGGTGTTGCTGGCAAGCGAAATGGTGAGTTCGCTCCACTGGCCCAGAGAGAGGCTGTGGAAAGCGGCAAAGGCGTATGGTCCGATGTTTGCTGCTCTTCTGGCATATGCGCTTGCGTATCTGCGACTATCTGGCAGTCAAACTATTCCCGAATCTGATCCCTATCACATCACGATAGGCTTACAGTCGTTTATTTCTGGAGTCGAATACTATATCGGCGAATTGCTGTACATCCCGAACATGGGAATGCGTGTGGTGATCGTGTTTGCCGGCATCCTGCTTCTGTCGTTGGCGCTGCGAGCGCTTATGAGTTGGGGTCGTGTTTTCCCAAGTCTGGCCGAGAGTATTCTGATCGACTCTTGCCGGAATCAGTTGGCAGTACCGGGCCCAAGCTCCTACTGACATACAAAGAGGGACAACTCCTCCGCAGCGAATAATTTTCTTCAACGAGAAAAACGGGAACGACGAGGACTACCGGTGGCGGAACGTGATTCGTCCTTTGGTTAGATCGTAGGGGGAGAGTTCCATCGTGACGCGGTCGCCGGCCAGCACGCGGATGCGGTTTCGCCGCAATCTGCCCGCCAGGTGCGCGAGCACAACCCGGTCATGCTCTAGTTGCACGCTGAACAGACCGCTAGGGAATTTTTCGAGTACCACTCCGGTCACTTCAATATTGTCTTCTTTACTCATTCAACCTTCTTTCTCTACCTTCTTGCGGCCCGGCAAACCGGCATCGCGACAGGGGCGACCGGCTTGCCAGGCCCGTTTCCCTAATCAGGCTCCCATGGTGACATTGGCGGCCTGCAGACCCTTAGGACCGCGCGTCACCTCAAATTCGACTCTGGAACCCTCGTCCAGACTCCGATAACCCTCCGATTGGATCGCCGAGAAGTGTACGAATACGTCTTCACCGTTCTCTCGTTGAATGAATCCATACCCTTTGGCTGCGTTAAACCACTTCACTGTGCCTTTTTCTTTCATCTGTATTTCCTTTGTGTGATGATGCGTTCCTCTGCTAAAAAGCAAGAGGGGGTTGCGGCTGGCCTGCACCGGCAACCCCCTTAATTTCTTCTTCGTAACGGAATACAAGAGTCAAACGCGGTTCCGATTATATCATAACCGAATTTACAATTACTCCCACTCGATCGTCCCGGGGGGTTTATGGGTCAAATCATAGAAAACGCAGCAAATGTCGGGCTCGACAAGCAGGCCGTCGGCGATGGAATCAAGGACCGCCGCGGGCATCGTGGCCGCCTGGGCAGTCATGCCGTCCACCGATTCGACCGGCCGCAAGACCACCGAATCAGGCGCGTTTTGTAGGCCTAATGGGACTAAGACTACGGGAAATTGCCAGATTTTGGACTCAAAGCCGCTGTTTTGAGAGATCCGCCTCACGATGGCATCGGCGCGGCGTAACCTGCTGAGCCGTTGGGGTGATAGCGAGCATGGCTGCGATTTCAGATCTTTTAGGGGAGCCTTTCCTCGTACCAGCCCGACGACACGATTTATCCCGTGAAGGCGGTTGGTTAATTCGGTCGCTAACTCAAAATCCTTGCAGTCGATGGCCAGAACGGCGGCGTAAGACCTTGAGTCGCCCTTCACTCCCACGGAACGAAGGGGGAGAAGGTAGCCATCAGGGGTATGGACCGTCGGAGCTTCAGTTTCGGAGCACAGGCATCGGATTGCAAGGCCTGGGCCGGGAAAGGGATGCCGTTCGAGCAATTCCTTCGGAAGGCCCAGTTCAGCGCCGATCTGGCGGACCTCGTCCTTGTAGAACCAACTTAGCGGCTCGACGATTCGCCCGGCCTGGATCAGCTTCTGAACACCGGCGACGCGATTGTGATGAGTTTTGATGGTCTCGGCTTTTTCGGTTCCGCCCGACTCGATTGTATCGGGGTAGATGGTGCCCTGCCCCAAAATCCAGTGACCATCCAGCAGGCCGCGGGATTCGATGATGCGCTCCTGGACTAGCAGAAACTCTTCGCCGATGATGTGCCTTTTGCGCTCGGGATCGGTTACGCCTGCAAGCGCGCCGAGGAAGCGATTCTGAGCGTGCTCGATCTCGACGTTTCCGGCTCCCAGGCTGTCAAAAGTAGCGCGAACGAATTCAGTCTCACCTTCCCGCATCAGGCCCGTGTCGACGTAAACGCCGCATACCCGGTCCCGTCCCAGAGCGCGGAGACAGATGGTGTAGGCGACAGTTGAGTCCACACCGCCGCTGACAAAGAAGAAGACGTTGCGGTCTCTGACGACGCGCCGGATGTCCTCTTCGATGGCGGGGATGCGGTGCGTGGGATCCCAGTCGCGCTGGCAGCCGCAAATGGCGAACAGATAGTTCGACAGCAGTTCCATCCCGCGAGGCGTGTGGATCACTTCCGGGTGAAACTGCACGCCGTACAGGCGCCGCTCCGGCTCAGCCATGGCGGCGACGACGCAAGAGCCTGTAGCCCCAATAACCGAGAATCCGGCCGGTGTACCGGTGACCACGTCACGATGGTTCATCCAGATCTGCTGGCGTGGAGGCAGGCCCTGGAACAGGAGATTGCTCGAGGGCGAGTCGACATCGAGCGTCGCCAGGCCGAATTCTCCCTTTTCGCCTTTGAGGACGGTGCCGCCGAGCAGGTGCGCCATAAGATGCAGCCCGTAGCAGATGCCGAGCACAGCGGCGCCATCGCTGAAGATTGCCGGATCCACCGTTGGACTCCCGGCGTCGTACACACTGCTGGGTCCGCCGGATATGATGAGGCCTCTGCGGCCGGTTAGCTCACTCGCGGGCGTCTCGCTCGGGCGCACCTCCGCATAGACTCCCAGCTCTCGCACCTTGCGGGCGATCAGGTGGCAATACTGACCGCCGGTATCGAGAACCGTGATTTGGGGCGTGGCGACTGAAGTTGCCTGATCTGTCACTTCGCTAGGCGTTGGACGATGACCCGCTTGGCGGATTCCAGCAATGCTTTGGCCTTGGGCAGAGAGTCGATCGCTTTCTCGACCATGGGGTCGGTCTCGACAGTGATCCGCCTGGCTTCGTCGGCGCTGAACGCCGTGATGTACATTTCCTTACGGAGAAAACGCTTTGTCCAGTCGTTGTTCTCGGCGAATTCCGCTTCAGTGAAGACGAACCCTTCCTTGAGCAGGAAGGCGTGGAATTCGTTGAGGATGCTCTGATCCGGCGTCCAGTTCTGCGGGAGCTTCACGTCGCGGGCGCCGAAATAGCGCTTCGAAAAGTTGAAGAACGCGAACTTGGTGAGTAGCTGCCGCTGGAAGTTATTGATCTTGGGCGACTCGAATTTTTCGTCCGGCGAAATACCGCCGCCGCCGTAGACGGTTCTGCCGCTATCGGTCATCTTCGCGTCCAGCAGGTTCTTCGAATCGAGATCCTTGTGATTGTAGTAGTCAAAGAACGAAATATGGGAATAGTCGCGCTGGATCAGCCGGTTGCTGGGCGTATAGTATTTTGCCGTGGTCAGCGCCAGGCCGGTGTTCTCCTGCAGCGGAAATACTGTTTGGACCAAGCCCTTGCCGAAGGTGTTTTCACCGAGAATCCATCCGCGATCGTGATCCTGCAGCGCACCGGCGACGATCTCGGCGGCGGACGCCGAAAATCGGTTGACAAGCACGACGATCGGAAAGTCGTGGTTCCCGTTGCCGCGCCGCGCCACATAGGTCTTTTCGGCCGAGGCGCGTCCCCGATGAGAGACAACGACCTGTCCCTTTCGCAGGAAGCGATCGGCGACGGCGACACCTTCATTGAGCAGGCCGCCGGGGTTGTCCCGCATGTCGAGAATCAGGCCTTTGATGTTGGTCTCCCCCAGCCGCTTAAGGTTCTCTTCCACTTCTGGACTGGTGGTCTCGTTGAAGGACTCGATGTCCATGTAGGCGATGCCCTGATCCTTCTTCAGCCAGATCGCGTCCTGAACGCTCTTGCGCGAAATTTCGTCGCGGATGACATTGAAAATCAGTGGCTTGTCGTTACCCTCGCGGGCGATGACAATCTGGACTTGGGTGCCGCGCGGTCCTTTAAGGAGGTCGGCCACTTCGGTCGTTGTCAGGTTCTCAGTCGTCTTGTCGTTGACCGTCATGATGACGTCGCCGGGACGGATGCCCGCCTTGTAGGCCGGGGAGCCGGTGAACGGCATGATCACAATGGTCTTCTTGTTACGCTCGGCAACGGTCATGCCGACGCCATAGTAGTGACCCTTCTGATCCTCTCTGAGCAGCTGAAAATCGCGGGGATCGAAGAAATTCGAGTGCGGATCGAGCGTCCGGAGCATCCCGGGAATCGCACCTTTGTAGAGCGCTTTGTCCGGATTCAACTGGTCGGCGAAGTTCTCTTCGACGACATTGTAGACTTTGGTGAAGACCTTGAGGCTGTTCCTGATATCGTCTTCATTAGCGGCCGAGGCCACCTCCACCCGCGGTCCGTAAAGACCTCCAAGCAATGAACAAAGGGCAATGATAAATGCGAGGTAGAGTAGAGAACGCCTCTTCTTGGCCATCCGGTGATCCGTCCTTCCTTTCAGTATAACCCGGTTTTGCCGATCGTCCGGACCGAGGCGTTATATACTCGATTCGATGCCCCGCCTGAGCGCTTTCCTCATCCCAACCCTGACCGCCTGCATGCTGGGTGGAGCCGAGTGGCCCCAATTTCGGGGCGTGAATGCTTCCGGGGTTTCCGAAGCCACGGATCTGCCAGTGGAGTTCGGTCCGGGCAAGAACGTGATCTGGAAAACCGCTCTGCCTGCGGGACATTCATCGCCGGTCCTGACGAAGGACCGCATCCTGCTGACTGCCTCCGACGCCGACAAGCTCTATGTAATCACTCTCGACCGCGCGAGCGGGAAGATCCTCTGGCGCCGGGAAGTTCCACGGCCGCGCAAGCAAGCCTTGCACGTGAACAATAGCCCCGCCTCTCCAAGCGTCGCCACCGATGGGAGGAACACCTACGCCTTCTTCACCGATTTCGGGTTAGTGTCGCATGGACCGGACGGTGAGGAGCGATGGCGTGTTCCCCTCGAGCCGTTCAACAATCCGTTCGGGATGGGGGCGTCGCCCGTGCTGGCCAATGGCAAGGTGATCCAGGTTTGCGATTCCGAATCGGGATCGTTTTTGATAGCCGTCGATCAGAAGGACGGCCGCGTCGCATGGCGGGTGGAACGCCCCGACATGACCCGTGGATTCGCGACGCCTGTCGTGTATCAACCCAAAGGCGGCGGCTTGCAGGTCTTGATTGCCGGAACCAATCGCTTCATCGCGTATGACGTGGAGTCCGGCAAAGAGGTGTGGTCCGTCCGTGGTTTGACGTGGCAGATCAAGCCAACGCCGATCGTGGATGGCGACATCGCCTATGTGCTTGGGTGGGCCGGGGGCTCAGACCAAGGCAACCAGGAACAGGTTCCCGCATACGGCGACGTCGTCAAAGAAGGGGACGCGAACAAAGACGGAAAGCTGGCGATCGCCGAGGCGCCTCCACGTTACAAGAAGGACCTCGCCGAGTCCGATTTCAATGCGGATGGATTCTACGATCAGCGCGAGTGGGAGAAGTTCCAGGAAAAGCGATCCTCGCTTAACTCCGTAATGGCCGTTCGCCTCGGTGGAAGCGGTGACATGACGGAGAAGAGCATCCTCTGGCGCTACTACAAATCGCTACCCAATGTTCCGTCGCCCGTGTTGTACCGGAACGTTCTGTACCTGATGAAGGAAGGCGGCATCCTCACCGCTCTCGATGCCGCGACAGGCGCTCTCCTCAAACAGGGACGCATTCCCGGCGCGCTGGACTTCTACTACTCCTCACCTGTGGCGGCTGACGGCAAGATCTTCACCGCCAGCCAAAGCGGTCACATCGGAGTCATAAAGGCGGGTCCCGACTGGGAGGTGCTTGCCGTCAACCAGATGGACGACGAAGTACACGCAACACCGGCGCCGATCGACGGACGTCTGTACCTCCGCACAAAAAGCGCGCTGTACTGCTTCGGGAAGTAGACTATCAAAAGCCGAGCTGTCGCCTCACGAACGAGCTAAAGCTCATTCCACAGTTGAGTCGACGCCACTGTGGAACAAGCTAGCGAGAATAACTAAATAAGGGCGCATGCCATAGAAAGTGCAAGGCAAGCGCTAAAGGCTCAGTCCCCCTGGATGGTGTGCCTACGAATCGACGTCGCTTTTCCCGTGGTCGCATCTACGTCGACGATTACGGAGTGGAGTTCCACAGTATGCTTCGCGGCTTCCATGCGGACGGGCATCGTTGTGAGAAATCGCTTCACGATCATCTCTTTTTCCACGCCGATCACCGAATCGTAGGGACCGGTCATGCCGACATCGGTCTGATAGGCTGTGCCACCGGGCAGGATGCGCGTGTCGGCGGTCGGGACATGGGTGTGAGTGCCGATCAAGGCTGATATCCGCCCATCCAGGTACCAGCCCATCGCGATCTTTTCGCTGGTCACCTCAGCGTGGAAATCGATGAACCGCACCTTCACGGCCGGATCGAGCTCCGCAAGTATCTGATCGGCTGCCCGGAAGGGGCAATCGGTGTTAGGCATGTAAACGCGGCCCTGCAGATTGATAATCGCGCAGCCTTTCACGATCGCAACGCCCTTGCCCGGCGATCCGGGAGGATAGTTGGCCGGGCGAATCAGGCGCGGCGAGCGATCCAGATAATCGTAGATCTCGCGCTTGTCCCAAATGTGATTACCGGTGGTCAGGACGTCGATCCCAAGCTTGAACAGGTCCTCCGCAATCGTGGGCGTAATTCCGAATCCGCCCGCCGAGTTTTCACCGTTGGCGATGGCGAGATCGATACCTTGCGCTTTGACAATGTCCTGTAGATGGTCGGCGACGATCCGGCGGCCTGGAGAGCCAAAGATATCGCCGATGAAGAGAATTCTCATTTTTCGGACTTCAATTCGAGCGCGCGCATCCGCTCCTCGGAGTGGCGCGTGGCGGTCTCGATGGCCGAAATGAGCATGGCGCGAAGGCCGTGACGCTCGAGCTCATGAATCGCCGAGATGGTGACGCCGCCGGGAGTGATCACCTGGTCGCGCAGCACCGCCGGATGCAGTCCGGTCTCGCGCACCAGCTTGGCGGCTCCCAATACCGTCTGTTCCGCCAGGCGCGTCGAAACCTCCCGCGACAAACCCATCTTGAGACCGCCGGCGATCATAGCTTCGATCACCATGTAGACGTAAGCCGGTCCACTGCCGGACAGCGCTGTGACGACGTGCATCATCTCCTCTTCGACAAAGACCACGATCCCCACGGAGCGGAAGATGTTTTCGATGATTTTGCACTGCTCGGTTGTGCAGGCGGAGTTGGACGCCACCGCCGTCGCGCCTTCTTCGACGACTACGGGGATATTCGGCATGGCGCGAAATACCGGCATGCGCTTACCGATGATCCGCTCGATCATGGCGATGGGAGCGGCGGCAGCGAGTGAGAGCAGGATTTTATCTTCGTTGAGGGACTCGCGGATCTCGGCGAGCACCTTGGGAAGAGTGCCCGGTTTCACCGCGAGCACTACCAAGTCGGCTTGCGCGGCTGCTTCGCGATTGCAACCCGCCGTTACCTCAATTCCATACTTGGCTGCCAGTTCGGCGGCGCGCTCCGGCGTGCGGGTGGTGGCGACAACGCAGGCTGCGGGCGTAACGCGGTTCACAATTCCGCCGATGAGCGCGCCACCCATGTTTCCGGCGCCGAGAACAGCGATGCGAATGGACATCAGAACTTCGAGGTGACCGCTCCTTCCGATGCGGATGATACCAGGGCGCAATACTTGGCGAAGACGCCTGTCGTATAGCGGGGGGCCGGCTCCTTCCAGTTCGCCATTCTGTGCTGGATGGTTTCAGGCGCCACCTGCATATCGATCTTGCCGCCAACTACGTCGATCGTGATCGTGTCGCCTTCGGCCAGCGCCGCGATCGGACCGCCGTTTGCAGCCTCGGGCGCGACGTGAGCGATCATGAAACCGTGCGTGGCGCCGCTGAACCGGCCGTCGGTGACAAGCGCCACCGAATCGGAGAGTCCGGCTCCGACCACGGCTCCGGTGACGCCGAGCATCTCGCGCATTCCGGGACCGCCGCGCGGGCCTTCGTAGCGGATCACGATAACGTCGCCGGCTTTGATCTTGCCGCTGGTGACGGCGGACATAGCATCCTCTTCGCGCTCGAAAACACGCGCGGGGCCGGTGTGGATCTTCTTATTGTGACCGGAGAGCTTGATGATGCAGCCCTCGGGCGCGAGATTCCCTTTCAGCACGCCGAGGCCGCCGACCGGCTTGAGCGGATTGTCGAGCGCGTGGATCACTTCCTGTCCGGGTGTCTCCTTCGAATCGTTTGCTTCGGCCGAAAATGTGCGACCGGTGCAGGTTAGCTGGCTGCCATCGACATAGCCGCCGTCGGCGAGCCGTTTGGCGATGACGCCGATGCCGCCGGCTTTGTCGACATCGACGGCGACGAATTTGCCACCGGGCTTGAGGTCGACAAAGATCGGCGTGCGATTGCTGATGGTCTGGAAATCATCGATGGAGAGCGGCACTCCCGCTTCGCGGGCCATGGCGAGCAAGTGCAGGACGGCGTTGGTCGAACCACCGGTCGCCGCGACTCCGGCGATCGCGTTCTCGAAGGCCTTCCGCGTGGCGATGTCGCGCGGCTTGCGGTCCTGCTTGACCATGTCGAGAATAATCTTGCCGCAGGAGAAGGCGACGTCCTCTTTGCGCTTATCCACCTGCGGGACGGCGGCGGTGCCCATGGGCGAGAGTCCGATCAGCTCCATGACGGTCGCCATCGTGTTGGCAGTGAACTGCCCGCCGCAGGCTCCCGCGCCGGGACAGGCCCGATTCTCGATTTCGAGCAGCTCCTGGTCGGAGATGGCGCCGAGGGCATTGGCTCCGACGGCTTCGAAGACATCCTGAATCGTGAGGTCCATGCCCTTGTACTTGCCGGGGAGGATGGATCCGCCGTAGAGGACCAGGCCGGGGACGTTGAGGCGGAGAAGGGCCATGCCGGCGCCGGGGATCGTCTTGTCGCAGGCGACCAGGGCGACGATGCCGTCGAACATGTGGCCGCGCGCGACCAGCTCGATCGAATCGGCGATAATTTCCCGGCTGACGAGAGAGGCCTTCATACCTTCAGTACCCATGGTGACGCCGTCGCTGATCGCGATCGTGTTGAACTCCATCGGCGTGCCACCGGCGGCGCGGATGCCTTCTTTTACCTTGACTGCCAGCTCGCGCAGATTGTAATTGCAGGGCATCGTCTCGATCCAGGTGTTGGCGACGCCGATGATGGGTTTTTTCAAATCTTCGTCGGTGAAGCCGATTGCCTTGAGCATGGAACGAGCCGGCGCACGGTCGCGCCCCTGACTGATGGTGTAGCTGCGGAGTTTCATAGGAATCTTCTATGGTAATGGATTCGAGCCTGGAGTGTCCGGTATTGGGATTGGGTTTGCTTTTGCAAAAGCGCGTTTTGAGGGATGGATAGCGACGCTTTTCCGGGGTTTGGCATCAATTGCATCATAGCCCCTATGTCTGGAGTGCATTGGACTCGCATTGCGGTAAGTTGTTCGAATTGCGGCGACACTTTGGGGATTGTTCGGTGTGATTCAGTTGGCGGAGTGCGGGGTCGCTCGCTTCGAACGTGCTCGTCCGTCAGATCGGCCGCTGCCTATCAATAGCGCTTCCGCAAATCCTCGGTGCGCCGGGCGAGGTCGGCACGGATCGCAAGGAACTCAGGATCATCGCGCAGCCTGTGAAAGGCCAGCCCAGGGCGGGTGTGATACTCGATCATCGGCAGATTGAAAAAGCCGTTCTCAACCGCCGCTTTCAAGCAGTCCAGCGCCTGGCGCCGGTAGCCCACGAGGGAGTTCGTTTGGGCGGCGAAGAACAGCAGCACGGGATGGTAGGGGTCGGGCGCCAGCGACCGGCGCGTGTGATCGAGCGCCTGATCCCTCCTCCCCAGCCTCGCGTTGATCATGCCTGCCATCGCGTGATTGTGTGGGTTCTCATTCTTAGCGAGCAGAGCCTCCCCATAGCTCGCGCCTTTGGTCCAGATCTCTTTCGCGCCGGCGACATCTCCTGCAGCGGCCAGCACAAAACCTCGAGCATACGCAGGGAATCCGTATGGCGTTCCCCCGGGATCTCCGCGGGCGAATTCGGCGATTTTGTCCCTCTGTCCGGTTTCCGCGTACAGAAGCAACCCGAACTCCCCCGCCTGACTTGGAGGCAGCGGGGAGATGACGTCGATTCCTTTCTGATACTGACCGAGGAAAAGATACATGCGGGCCATTTGAGTGCGGAACTCCCTGCTGGCCGGGTCCCCCGCGAGCGCCTTCTGATACAGCGGAATGGCCCTATCGTAGAGTCCGGTCCTGAAATACGCTTCGGCGGCTGCCGCGACGGCGTCCAGGTCATCCGGATTAATTTCGAGGGCCCGCCGCGCCATGAGCAAACCTTCGACTTCTCGGCCGGTGCTGTGTTGGATGTGCGCCAGCGCGCGAATGGCGACCAGCGCATTCGGATCTCTCGAAAGGGCCTGGTTGGCATTCGAAATTGCCTTTCGAAGGATATCCGGCCCCCCCAAGAAGCTCACGTAGGCGCGGTTCTGAAATAAAGCGAGCCAACCGTATGCGTCGGCGAATGCAGGATCGAGTTGAATCGCTCGATCCAGCATCGGCAGGGCGGTTGCCGGATCTGCCCCACGCGCCCGCAGGACCAGATCATAGGCCTCGGCGTTGCTGGTGCGCGCTTTCGTGATAAGAACCCGTTCACCTACCGTGAGTTGGCCTCTCACTCGCTGCGCCGCTGCCTCCGCCACTTGTCCTTCGATATCGAGCAGGCTATCCGGTTTCGCTTCGAAACGATCGATGGCCCAAATGGTATAGCCGCTCTTTGTATCCACTCCGTGAACGCTCAAGCGCAACCGCCCTGACGCGACTCGCACGGTTCCCTCAATCACTGCTTCGACGCCCAGTTGGCGGCCAATCGCCGCCGCCTCCTCCGATGAGTCTTTGAACCTGCGCACCCGCGAGTAGGAGACTACGCTCAGCCCTTTCAGGTGAGTCAGCCTCGTGATCATGGCCTCTGTAATCCCATCCGCCAGGTAATCGTCCCGTGAATCCGACACCGTCCGAAAGGGAAGAACGGCCACTGAACTGAAGGACCTCGGGGATTCCTGCCGCCGGTTAATCCAGGCCATCGCGGCCACCGCGACCAGCGCGAGAACACCGAGGCCGACCGCGGCCGCTCGAAACCTGCCGAGCTGCCCCTGGTCGGTAACCACTTCTTCCTCGGTGACCGTCCGGCTTCGGGTATGCTCCTCGATTCGCAGCTCGGTGATACTCTCCGAGAAGTCCTCGACCGGCGCTGTAAAGCGGTAGCCCCTGCGCGGCAGGTTCTCAATCCAGGTTCCGTCCTCCCCGAGCGCTTTCCGTAGCAGCGAGATGTATTGGGTCAGCGTGCCCTCTTCGACAAAGGTATCGGGCCACAGCTTCTTCATCATTTCGTCCTTGCCCAGGACGTGCCCGCCGCTGGCTACCAGAAGCAGCAGCGTATCGAAGACTTTCGGAGGGAGCGCAACAAGCTGGTCTTCCTTATACAGGAGATGGTCCGTCGGATTCAGTTGATAACGTCCGAACCGGTACAACGGTCTCCCTGTCGAAGCCATGGAGTGTCCGATATTTTATCATTCCACATCTTCAGCGATTCTTCACGGTTTCTTGAGTGAATCTGAAGGACGTTTCGGGCCTCGTTTGAGTATGTTGCAGAGCAGGAGAACCCAACATGAACACCTTACGTGCGGCATCCATCCTGCTGGCGTCCTTTCTACTGCCGGGCTCAGTTTACGCGACGCCCCCCTTCGGCTTCACTTCGCAGACGTTTCGAGGACGAATTGCCGAAAACGTCGGAGCTTACCAATGGGGCGGTCCGCTCTTTACACTGCTGGTCCAATCGTCGAACGATCAATGGGGGTTCGACGTGGTCCAGGGAACCACGGAGTTCGCCCCGGCAGACGCCATGGGCAGGCCCGCGCAGAGCGGCTGGCACGACCACCCGACTGCCCTTTCCATCGGTTTAGTGATTCAGGGAACCGTGTGGTCCCATGCGACACACAATCTGAGTTGCCTCCAGGCGATTCCCGCGGGTTCCGTATTCTTCGAACGCAGCGGCGAGATTCACAACAACTACAATCTCGACCCGAGAACACCCGCTATCGTACGAATTATTCACTTCGTGGACCGGAACATGAGCGCTACCCGGCGTGATCAGCCTGACCCGGTGACCGGAAGCACGACGACTGCATCTGCGCCGCCAGCCCCCTGTCCAGCGCCAGTTGCAAATTCCGGTCCGAGCTTTCAGGCCGGTCCGTCGGCAGTGACGGCCGGGCTGCGCTTATTTCCGTCGCAGTTGTGGCGCGTTCCGGCAGCCGTTCACCGCCGTCGACAGGACGGAGCCGAGTAGAACGGCCCGGGAGAAAGGAACATCCACCATGCTCAGGCATTTCTTACTGACTTTGACCCTCGCCCTAGGCGCAGGCGCGCAGTCCGATGCTCCCGCAACGCTCGATATCGAGACCGAAAACCTGGTGATCTACAGGCACGATGTCTTCGACGCAACAAGAGTTGCTACTGAAGCGGGCCCCACTACCCCTTTGCCGCTTCGCACGTTTATGAACGTGACGTGGATAGCGGATGTCGTTGCGGTGAATGGGATCGCCGCGAAGGGGGCGATGACGGTTCGCGGCACTTGGGTGTCCTTGAATCCGAATCCCACTCCCGGAACGGGCATCGCCGACACGAGTAACTCTCTCGCCGGAGATTGGGTTTTTGACATTCAGCGGTCGGATGGTTCACCGGTGGGAACGATCATGGCCAGCGGATGGGCCTTTGGCGCACGCTCGGCAGGTTATTTGCCCCCAGGTCAGGGCAACCTCGCGGTCCTCGGCGGTACGGGGGCTTTTGTTGGCATACGCGGACAAGGAAAGGAGGCCAGCGTTATTGCGGGCGCGCGGAATACTGCTTCTGTGACGGAGGATCCTTCCAACCGGCGTCTCCACGGCGGGAGCGCGCGGCGCTACGCGTTTCAGCTCATTCCAATGGCACGGCCTGCCTTCGTCACATCAGCAAATACCATGGGCGTCTTTCATTCGGATTTCTCGCCTGTGACGGCTTCCAACCCGGCAACAAAAGGAGAGGTGTTGATCGCGGCGGTTACCGGCTTAGGGCCAACTCTCCCGGGAAAACAGCCGGACGCGCCTTTCTCCGCTGATGCACTGCAGGTCGTGGCCGCGCCGATCCAGGTGCTGGTAAACGGAACTCATGTGAACGCGTCAAGTCAGGTTGGCTGGCCCGGCACGACCGGCACATACCGCGTCGACTTTCGAGTGCCGGAAGATGCCGCCTCCGGGCTGGCCACCGTACAGTTGGTGGCCGCCTGGATTCCAGGCCCCACAGCACAGATACCGGTGAGGTGAGCTGAAGTGCCTCAGGTGCGGAGGAAACGGCGGACGGTCTCCGAAACGGAGATGCGCCGGGTGGTGACCGTTCGTGGCCGGTCGATGCAAGCCTACTGTGCGGGATGCGGGCGCAGGGTCGAAATGTTTGCTGTGGATTGTGCGGCGGAAGCTCTCAGTGTCAGTGCTGCTTCGTTACGTGAGCGCCTCTCAAACAGCGCAGATCACTCGGTCGAAGTAGTTGGGACCTTGTGGGTATGCATGGCATGGATGTCGCGGCCTCCGTGAGCGGTCCGCCGTTTCGCCCGGACTACTAGTGCTGGGATGCCAACGGTAAAATAGCCGGCGTGACCCAATTGGCGCCTCTCCTGCAAGACGATACGGCGAGATCGATGCAAGAGGAAAAACATGGGTCTTGAGGTAGGCCTTGAGGAGAAATTGCAACAGTTCCTGGATCAATCCAGCTTCGCAACCGCCGGAGGCGTGGTCACCGATCTGGATGGCACGGCTTTACACGAGGACCAGGGCCGGATCTATATCCCGAAACCGGTCGAATTGGGATTCAAAGAGCTCCACGATCTCGGGCGGCCGTTCGTTTTGAACTCGCTCCGATTTCCTCTGTCTGTGCTGCGTACTTTCGGCCGGGAGTGGTATAACGTCTCGAACTCCCCGATACCGGCGGTGACGCTGAACGGCAGCCTGCTCGGATACGTCACAAGAAATGACGCCGACGAAATGTCGTTCCAGGAGATCACGGCGTTCCCGCTGTCAACGGCCGAGATCGACGGTATCCTGGACGGCGTCGAGGAGCTGGTGAACGGCGGCGTCAAAGACATCCTCCTCTTCTACTATCCGCGGGACTGGCGCATCGGAGAGGTAATCTGGACCCCGGTTGCCGAAAAAGTACTGCACGTTAAGGAGAAATACGTAAGCGCCTCATCAGTCACCGCCGTGGAGCCTGCCAAGCTACGCGAGCAGATGCACGCTGAAGAGATTTGCATGATGTTCCTGCTGATAGAAACACCCCAGGAACAGCTCATGTCCTACCAACACACGAAGCGTAGTAATTTTTTCACCTCAAAAGGAGTAGATAAACTTTTCGGGGCGCAGCGGATGGCCGACATCCTGGGGTTTGATCTGGCCGGCTCAATGGGCGCCGGAGACACGGAACTTGATCGTTTTTTGAGCGGCGTGAGCCTTGCCGTTCTGGTCGGGACACTGGAACTTGAATTTAAGGGACGACTACAAACGATCCGGCTCCGGGACTCTTTCGAGCTCGGCGAGCTTCTATTTCAGTTGGCGGCGATGCTGCGCAGAGCAAGTTGATGACGCCAAAGCCCAGATCCAGGCCGAAGGAAATTCGAGAGGCGAAAAAGATGGTTCGGCGCATCGTCGAACATCATTTTGGACGCAAGCCGAAGCGGATCACCCACCAGGCGGGCGGATTGAGCAATCTTGTGTTCCTGGTGCAGCATCCCGAGGGCGATTTAGTCGTACGCATGTCGCCGGAACAGGGAAGGCTGAATTCGTACATAAAGGAGCAATGGGCAACTGCCCATGCACGGAAAGCGGGGGTGCCTGCGCCTGAAGTCCTGGAGGTTGGAAACGAGGTTGCGCCGATGCCTTACATGGTTTCGCGTAAGTGCCTCGGCCGGGAAGCGCCTTTCCATAAGGAGCGGATGAAAATAATGCGTGAGATGGGCCGGTACGCGGCCCTGATCAATTCGATTCGGACAAAAGGCTTCGGATCAACGTTCGAGTGGTCTCGCAACCACCTCTCCCACAATGCGACCTGGAATGAGTTTCTGAACAGTGAGCTGAAACTTGAGGACAGGATAAAGACGCTCGCGGATTGCGGAAAGCTTCCGGCGCCAAAACTCAAGACGCTTCGAAGGATCCTCGAAAGCGCGGCGGGAAAAGGTCGTCACGCGTCGTTGAACCACGGCGACATTCGCCTGAAAAACGTGCTTGTGGACGATGCAGGCAAAATTAGCTGTTTCCTGGACTGGGAACACTGCGCCTCCAACCTTGCTCCGGAATGGGAGCTGTCGGTCGCGCTCCACGACCTGTCTATTGATGAGAAGCAGGAGTTTCTTGCCGGATACGGGCTGAGTGAAACGAAGTTATGTGCGATAGCCCCGGTGGTGAAGGCGCTGAATCTGATCCACTACACGCCTCACCTGGAGCTCGCCACCAAAGAGAAGGATGTCAAACGGCTGGACCAGTATCGAACGCGGCTCTCTGGCGCGCTCGACCTTTACTCCTTGTAGCTGCTCGTTGCAGGAATCGTGCTAAAATTCTCCCACTCCCCAACCGCGGAATGGATAACAACAAACACACGATTCTCGTGGTGGATGACGAACCGCTTGTTCTGAATTTCTGCGCCTTGGCGCTGACTACCTCCGGGTTCAACGTTCTGACCGCCGAGCGCGGCAGCATCGCTCTTGAGATCTGCCGGAAAGCGCGAGCTGAAAACAACAGCATCGATCTCGCCTTGCTCGACGTCGTCATGCCTGGAATGAGTTGTCGTGAGCTGGCGGAATGTCTGGTCGGACTCGGGATTCCGACAGTTGTGTTGATGTCAGGCTATCCCGCTGAAGAGCTCCTCTCGGGATTAGGACACGAGCTCCCGCCCCATCATCGTTTCATCATGAAACCATTCACGCCTAGCGTCTTGCTGCAAATCGTACGGCAGATTTTGACCTAACTGGCAGTGCTGGCTTTGGGTGGGGAAGTACCGAGTTGCGGCGACGTTCGTGCGGAATTTAGAACCTGCGTCACCCTTGAGAGCAATTCTTTAGGGGCAAAAGGCTTCCGCAAGAAATGTTCGTCGGACACTTCAAACCCATAGTATTTGCAGATTTCGGCTCCGACGTGGCCGGAAACAAACAAGACTCGCAAATCTGGTTTTTGCTTCCTCAATGCGATTGCGATGTCGCAGCCGTTGCCGCCAGGAATCGAGACGTCTGAAACAAGCAGGCCGATCGAGTACCGGTTGGCTTCAAAAGCCGTTATCGCGGCTTGGTATGTATCGGCTTCCACCACCGTGTAACCTTCGCCTTGCAGTAACCGGCGCATTTCTTCCCGGTCGATCTCTTCGTCATCTACCACAAGTATCGTGTGCATTACTTTTGCACCCATTTACGCCTGCCTCCGAGCTACTCCCGCTACTGCCTAGGCACTTGAAAGGCCGAATAACGATCCGGCTCGTGATAAAGTGGAGTTTTCGGGCGTTTAGCTCAGATGGTTAGAGCGTCGGTTTTACACACCGAAGGTCCACAGTTCGATCCTGTGAACGCCCACCATGCGCTCTAAACCGTTGGAAAAGCCGAGTTTTCGCCGGGAGCGGGCGCCCATTTTTCCAAGGCCGTTTCCACATCGTCAGCCCGCAGGGGGTTTGCCGATAAAATCATCCATTCCGGCTTCAGCGCAACATTTGGGTTCCCAGTCCATGACCCCGTCGTGAGAGCCATTATGGGGACTCGAGCCTGCCCACGCATGGCGGCGCGGATTTCACGGTTGGCGTCGAGACCGCTCAGCTCCGGCATCTGGCAATCCATGAGGACCAGATGGGACTGGTCCCTTAAGACCTTTTCCACAGGTAGCCTGCCGTCCGCAGCCGGCTCGACCTGGCAGCTCCTCTTTTCGAGCAGCTTCACGATGACGCGCTGGTTGATCTTATTATCCTCAGCCAGGACGCGGCATCCGGCAAAACTGCTGCCTGACGTGGTGGCGCGGGTCCTCCACTGCGGCCTGAAGACACGAATAGCGAAACGTCTCTCTCCGAGGTCTGTTCGCAGACGGCCTTGATGACAATCACTGCTTGCTCGGTGAACTTGAGCGACGCCCTGATATCAGAGCCCCGACCATTAGCGAGCGGAGGACGACGCAAAATCTTGGTTGATTACGACGGCGAATCGAGGCATGAATTACGGCCCTCCGCTCCCTAATGGTCGCAGCTCTGTTGGACTATTGTCATCAGCGAGGTGCGCAAAATCAGTGAAGTCACACGGGCGATTACGTGTCGGAGTCCTGGATTTCGATCATCGCCTTGAGCAGGTTCGGCTCAGCCCTAAGCGACGGGAATCGCGCCGGAACTTCGGCCAGGCCCATCCGGATCGTGATCCAGGGCGCGGTGTCGATACGGCCGTCCTCGATCATCTGAATGATGCGCGGGAAGATGTCGCAACTGTTCCGGCTGGAAAGCACGGTCAGCTCCCGGCGATGGAACTGGGGATCGTCGAAGGAGATCCGCCCTTGCACCAGCCCCACGAAAACCACGCGACCGGCGTGCGCCGGGTAGTTGAAGCTCGCTTCCATCGCTTGCGGATTACCTGTGGCGTCGAAGACGACATCGGCCAGACGGCCGTCGAATTCGGCCATTGCTTCGACACCAAGCCGCTCGACGAAGTCGCGGCGAGGCTTGGAAATCTCCAGCATGCGGATGCGTGCGCCGGCGGCTTGCAGGAATTGCACCACGGCAAGTCCGATGGGTCCGGCGCCGACAACTAACGCCTCTTCGCCCTCGCGGATTCCACTGCGGTCGACCGCGTGCGCGCCGATGCCGAGCGTCTCGACCAGCGCCAATTGATCGAGCGAGAGCTTATCGGATTTGTGCAGCAGGTCGACCGGAACGCTGATGAAGGGTCGCATGCCCCCTTCGCAGTGAACGCCGAGCACCTGCAGCGTCTCACAGCAGTTCCGCCGCCCAAGCAGGCAGGCGTGGCACTTGCCGCACGTGAGATACGGCTCGATGGCGCATTGCGAGCCGGTAACGATTCCTCTATCGTTCGCCGGCGCGGTGATCACTTCGACACCCAGCTCGTGTCCAAGAATTCTGGGGTAGGTGAAGAAGGGCTGCCGTCCGGCGAAGGCGTGCAGGTCGGTTCCGCAGACGCCGACACGATGAACGCGAACGAAGGCTTCCCCCTTCGTGGCTGCTACCGGAGCGGCGAAATGTTCCTGAAAATTGCCGGGCTGCTCGAGCACAATTTGGCGCATCGATTCGATAGTAGCAAGTTACTCAGGTTAGAATGGAATTTCATGGCATTCGATCTTGTCGTTATCGGTAGCGGCCCCGGCGGCTACTCAGCCGCAGTGCGCGCAGGTCAGTACGGACTTCGTACGGCCATCATTGAGAAGGATCCGAAGCTCGGTGGAACCTGCCTGCATGTCGGCTGTATTCCAACTAAGGCGCTGCTGCACACCGCCGATGTGTGGGAGCACTTTCTGCATCCGGAAGCGGACGGAATCGAGTGCCAGAATCCGCGGCTGAACTATCCGAAAGTCATCGACCGCAAGAACGGCATCGTCGCCAAGCACGCTAAAGGCGTCGAGTTCCTGATGAAGAAGAACAAGGTCGAATGGATCAAAGGGTGGGCGACTCTTAAAGGCGGCGGCAAGATCGAAGTGAAGGGCGACAAGGGCGTCCAGACGGTGGAGGCGAAGAGCATCATTATCGCGACCGGATCAGGAGCGCGGATGCTGCCTGGGCTCGAACCCGACGCCGAATCCATTCTCACAAACATCGAGATCCTGAATCTGACGCAGGTTCCCAAGTCGCTGGCGATCATCGGGGCAGGCGCCGTCGGAGTCGAGTTCGCTTCTATCTTTCATCGCTTCGGCTCGAAGGTGACGGTTCTCGAAATGCTGCCTCGCATCGTGCCGATAGAGGACGAGGAAATCTCGAAAGAGCTCGAGCGTGTTTTTAAGAAAGCTGGGATTCGGGTGGAGAGTGGCGCGAAGGCGGAGAACATCCGCAAGACCGGGAGCGGCGTCGCGCTGACGGTGACGCTTACCGGGGGCAAGAAGGAAGAGCTGGAAGCGGAGAAGTTGCTTGTCGCTGTCGGACGCAAACCGATTACCGATGGCATCGGCATCGAGAACACCAAGGTCGAGCTCGATCGCGGATTCATCAAGGTGGATCAATGGCAGCAGACGGCCGCACCGGGCGTCTACGCGATCGGCGACGTGGTGGCGGGAACTCCGCAACTGGCGCACGTAGCGACCAGGGAAGGCCTGATTGCCGTGGCGCATATCGCCGGCAAACCTACTGAGCCTCTCAACCGAAATCGAATTCCGAGCGCCACATATACTGAGCCGGGAATCGGCAGTGTCGGGATGACCGAGGCGCAGGCGCGCGCCACGGGACGGAAAATCAAGGTTGGCAAGTTTCCGTTTTTGGCGAACAGCAAAGCTACGATTATCGGACAACACGACGGCTTCGTGAAGATAGTCGCCGACGAGCAGTACGGCGAGATTCTGGGTGCGCACATTATCGGGCCGCAGGCTTACGAGCTTGTCGCCGAGGTGGTGGCGGCGATGGAGTCGGAAGCTACCGTCGAGACCCTGATGTCCACGATCCACGCGCATCCCACTCTGTATGAGGCGGTGGGGGAAGCTTTCAATTCGGTCTACGGCCTGGCCATCAATGCTTAAGTGCGAAGTGCGCCCATTAGGACGCCTCGATTACGGCAAGGCCTTCGAGCTGCAGCAGCGGATCGTCGAAGAGCGTAAGCGCGGCGTCGTTCCGGATCAGCTTCTGCTGCTGGAGCATCCGCATACCATCACGCTCGGCCGCAATGGAAAGATGGAGAATCTGCTGGCGAGCGAACCGGCGCTGCGCGCCTCCGGCATCACGTTCCACGCGACCGATCGTGGCGGCGATATCACGTACCACGGCCCAGGCCAGGCGGTCGGTTATCCGATTCTCGATCTGCGGGAGTGGAAGCGTGATGTGGGCGCTTACGTGCGCGCTGTCGAACAGGTGATGCTCGACACGCTGCTCGACTTCGGCATCTCTGCTGAACGGCTGCCGGGCTGCACGGGCGCGTGGGTTGGCGGCGCGAAGATCGGCGCCATCGGAGTCCACATCAGCCGCTGGGTCACGTCGCACGGATTTGCTCTGAATGTGGATACCGATCTGAGCTATTTTGGTTACATCGTGCCGTGCGGGCTGATCAAGCCCGTCACCTCGATGGCGCAACTGGGCGCGCGAGTGAGCGTCCACGAAGTCAATGCCCGGCTGATCAGGCGATTCGGGCAGGTATTCGATCGCGAAATCCTACAACCCGCATTGGAGAGAGCTTCATGACCGACGTAGTGATGCCCCAGATGGGCGAAAGCATTGTCGAAGGTACCTTGACGAAGTGGCTGAAAAAGCCCGGCGATCGCGTCGAGCGGGACGAGCCGCTGTTTGAGATATCGACGGACAAGGTCGACACCGAGATTCCGGCGCCGGCGGCGGGAACGCTGTCGGAGGTTCTGGTCGAAGAAGGCAAGACCATTCCCATCAATACGGTAGTGGCGAGAATTTCCGAAGGCGATGGCGCGGGCGCGGCGAAACCTGCCGCTAAGCCTGCTGAGACGGCGAAGTCCGTGGCCGAACCACCGAAGGCCGCGCCTGCGCCACAGGCTGCGTCTCCCGCTGCCACCGCTCCCGAAGAAGCAGGTGAAGAGCCTAGCGGTCCGCTCTCTCCGCTGGTGCGCCGGATGGCGCGCGAGAACAATATCGACCTGAGCAAGGTTAAGGGCACCGGCGCGGGCGGTCGCATCACGAAGCAGGATGTCGAAGGACATCTGGCTAAAGCGCCAGCGCCTGCTGCACGACAGGAGCAGCCACCGGCTCCACCACAAGCTCCGCCGCCTTCGACAGGGGGCCAGGCCAAGGTGCGGATCGAGGCAATGAGCACGATGCGCTCGAAGATCGCCGAACACATGATCGCCAGCCAGCGCACCTCCGCCCACGTGACGACCGTTCACAAAGTGGACATGACGCGCGTGGAGAAAATTCGCCAGAAGCACAAGGCGGATTTCCAGGCTCGCTACGGATTCGGGTTGACGTACCTGCCGTTCATTACTCGCGCCGCCGTCGAAGGCCTGCTCTCGTTTCCGCTGCTCAATGCATCCATCGAAGGCTCGAATATTGTCTATCACAACGAGATCAATATCGGCATAGCGGTCGCGCTGGAGAACGGGCTAATTGTGCCGGTAATCCGCAACGCTGACGAGAAGAACGTGGTGGGATTGCAGCGCGCGATCGTCGACCTGGCTGCCAGAGCTCGATCGCGGCAGCTCAAGCCGGACGAGGTTCAGGGCGGCACATTTTCGATCACCAATTTCGGAAGTTTCGGCAGCGTATTCGCGACGCCGGTGATCAATCAGCCGCAGGTAGCGATTCTCGGGGCCGGAACAGTCGAGAAGACGCCTGTCGTCATCGATGACGCGATTGCCATACGGTCGATCTGTTACCTGTCCACGACTTTCGACCATCGGCTGATCGATGGCGCGCTGGCGGATCAGTTCACTGGCAAGGTGAAGTCGGCGCTGGAGAACTGGTCGGACGAGGTTTTGTAGGGTTTTAGCGGGCAGGCTACCAGCCTGCCCCACCAGACCAGCAATGTAGATTCTGTGCCCGTGGGGCAGGCTGGTAGCCTGCCCGAACAAGCTAAAGCTTGTTCCACTGGTTACGCCAGGATATCTTTCACCACTTTGCCCTCGACATCGGTCAAGCGGAAGTCGCGACCGCTGTAGCGATACGTCAGCTTCTCGTGATTCAGTCCAAGCAAATGAAGCATTGTGGCGTGAAGATCGTGGACATGCACCGGGTTCTCGACTACTTTGAAACCAAAGTCGTCAGTCGCTCCGTAGATCGAGCCGGCTTTCACACCGCCACCCGCTAGGAGGACCGTGAAGGCGTGAACGTTGTGATCGCGGCCATTGTGGACCGTGAGAAATCCGCCCGTGTTCAGCACTGGCGTCCGGCCGAACTCGCTGCCTACGAGCACCAGCGTGTCGTCAAGCAGCCCGTGCTGCTTCAAATCCTCGACCAGCGTGGCGATCGGACCGTCCACCTGAGCTGCGGACGACCGGTGCCCCAGAATGTCGGAGTGGTGATCCCACGGGCTATGGTAAAGCTGCACCATCCGGACGCCGCGCTCGACCAGCCTGCGCGCCATCAGACAGCTTCTGCCGAATTCGCTATCGCCGTACTTCTTTCGGGTCGCCTCGGTCTCTTTTTTCAGATCGAAAACATCGGGCGCCTCGGTTTGCATCCGGAAGGCGACTTCCATCGATTGGATGGAGGCTTCTAGCTCCGGCGCGCGACCGGCATCGTCGAGGTGCATCCTGTTTAAGCTCTGCAAGTACTCGAGCTGATCGCGCTGCTGGGCGATATCGAGCTTGGGATTCGCCAAATACTGGATCTGCTTCTTGGGATCGGTCTCGCGGATTGGGACCGACGTTCCCTGATAGACCGACGGCAGGAAAGCCGATCCGTACTTCGAGGCGTCTCCACCCTGTCCGCCCGCGGTGAGCACGATGAAGCCCGGCAGGTTCTGATTCTCGGTCCCCAGACCGTACACGACCCATGAGCCCATGGACGGGCGTCCGACGCGGCTCTGTCCCGTATTCATCATCAGGACCGATGGGCCGTGATTGGGAATATCCGATATCATCGAGCGAACCAGACAAAAGTCGTCGATCCGCTCCGCCATCTTGGGAAAGATATCGCTGACCCAGGTTCCATTCTGCCCGTACTGCTTGAACGAGAATGGCGACTTCATCAGGTTCCCGGTAGCGAATTCAGTCCGCGGCGTCTCGTACGGCAGCGGTTTGCCGTCGTACTTATCAAGCATCGGCTTGCGGTCGAACGAGTCCATCTGGGACAGGCCGCCGTTGAGGAACACGAAGATGACGTGCTTGGCGCGAGGGGTGAAGTGCGGTGTCCTGGGAGCCCAGGGATTGCCCGTGATCGCCGGAGCGGCGTAAACGAAGTTTCCGGCCATCGCGGCGAACGCGGTCATTCCAAATCCGGCGCCCATCGTTCGAAGCGCTTCGCGCCGGGAAAGTGGAGTTGAAATTCGGTGTCTCATCAGTTCACGTAGTAAAACTCGTTAGCGCTGAGCAAAGCTTGGGCGAACCGCTGCCACTCCGAAACGCCTTCGGGCGAATTACGCCGTGCGCTCTCGACGAACTTCAGTCCACGTTCCAGCTCGGCAGGCTTGGGACTACGGTCATAGAGCAGCCGATAGGCCTTCTCGATCTTTGCCGAGTCGGCGGCGGCGTCCTCGAGCCGTTTCGCCAAGAGATTCGCCTGCCGCCAAACCATGTCGCTATTCATAAAGAACAGTGACTGCAGGGGCACGTTGGTAACGCTTCTCTGCTCGCCGCTGATGATCGGCTCGGGGAAATCGAACAGCGTCAGCATGCGATCGGGCGAGCGGCGAATCCTTCCGTAGACAGTGCGCTTCTTGTTTTCGGGGGAGGCCAGATCTTCCGGAGGTCCGCCGACGCGCTCATCGAGAATTCCGGTGACG
>Ga0075421_100001126_pt1 | contig 30550 bp, 29 predicted proteins | sample SoiMetdeltSBSDD5_FD_75292 | JGI IMG/M metagenome (GOLD analysis project Ga0075421, IMG submission 75292) | Bulk soil microbial communities from a Populus tree surrounding site in Tennessee, USA - Soil MetaG P. deltoides SBSDD5 | ecosystem: Environmental > Terrestrial > Soil > Tree plantation... | reverse complement strand
GTAGATCACGCCGCGCCCGGTCGCCTCCCGGCGTCCTGCCGAGCCTCCGATCAGGACGGGCTTTCCGGTCACGGCACCGAGGATGGTCTTGCCCTGCATCATCGAGTACGTATCCATCATCCAGGCCATGGTCTGCTCGTCGGTTCCCAGATCGGGAGCCGGGATATCGACATCCGGACCGATGATCGGCATGACTTCGGCGGTGTAGCGTCGCGTGAGGCTCTCCCGCTCCCGCGCCGACAGCGCGAGGGCGTCGCATCGAATGCCACCCTTGGCGCCTCCATACGGGAGGCCCATCAGGGCGCACTTCCAGCTCATCAGCATGGCAAGCGCCGTGACCTCGGCCAGGTTCACATCGGGCGCGAACCGCAGTCCGCCCTTCGTCGGGCCGAGCACGGTGTTGTGATGAACGCGATAACCACAGAAGACCTCGGTCCGGCCATCGTCCATCCGCACCGGCACCGACACGACGAGCGCGCGGCGCGGGTGTCGAAGACGCTCATGGATATCCGGCTCGAGGTCGACTCGCTTCGCGACCTCGTCAAGCTGCGTCACCGCCATGCGATACAGCGTCGAGTCAAACTCCGGATGCGTCGTCATGTAAGGCCTCCAATCACACATCCGGTGTACCCGCCGACACGCGGCGCGGGCCAGTAGAAAGTTTCAGCGTGAGACGTAGGCGCAGGCGAAGTATCGTGTACGGCGACTCTGCAGGAGCACACGAGTCCGGGAGGAACGATGGCCAAGCGCTCATTCAATGTTCTCGTCGCAAGCGACGCCTCACCGCAGGCTCGCGCCGGCGTGGCCGCGACCCTTGCGTTCCCGTGGCCGGACGGTACCCGAGCGCAGGGCGTGATGGTCAGTGGTGTCGCGGGCCTCGATCGTTGGCGCCGCCGCGCGCGAGCGGCATACGTTCCCTGGCTCCGGCAGGAGGCGGCGCGCGTTCGGCGTCGGCTGAGGCGACGCTGGGCCGACGCCGAGGTCGTGGTCGTCAATCCCCCGGTGGTCAAGGCCATCGTGGAGCAGGCGCAGAGATGGGGCGCCGACGTCATTGTGCTCGGCTCTCGCGGTCGGGGCACGCTTCAGCGGACGCTTCTCGGCAGCGTCAGCCGGGACGTGGTGCACGAGGCGGAGTGTGCTGTCCTCGTTGTCAAGGGTAAGGTGCGGGCGCCGCGGCGTTTCCTGATCGGACTCGACAGCTCGGTCCGATCGACGCGCGCGGTCGCGTTCGTCAGCAGGCTCCCGCCGCCATCGCGCGGGCGCGTGACGCTGCTGGCGGTCGTAGAACCGACCTCGTCGACGTCGATCGCGCGCCTACCGCGTTCGGTCCGCTCGGTGCTGGCGGCCGAGATGACAGCGCTCGACCGCGAGCGGATCACGCGGGCCCGGCGGGAGCTCTCTACTGCGGCACGGCGCTTGACGCGGGCGGGTTGGACGGTTGACAAGGTCGTGCGCCGCGGCATTCCGTTGTCGGAGCTGCTCAAGACCGCGTCCGCGAAGCGCGCCGATATCACCATCGTCGGTGCGCGAGGCGCGACCGGCCTGAAGCGCCTTCTGCTTGGCAGCGTGGCCGAGGGCGCTCTCGCGCATTCGTCAGGCTCCGTCCTGGTCGTGAGGTGACCGGCGCGAACCGACGGCGCAGCCTCGCGGCGATGTCGTCAACCGTGAAGTGCAGCGTCCCCTCGATGGCGTTTGGTGCGATTGGTTGCTGCACACGGACCAGCACCACGTCCAGGTCGAGCGGCCGTACGGGACCCACCATTAGAAAGTTGCGCGCCGATCGTTAGATTCGCGGGCGGCGCCGTATCGCTGGGCGATTGCGCGGAGCAGCGCGCGGTGTGCCGTCGAGGCGTCGGTCTGCTCGAGCGGTCGGATGGCGGCACCGAGCTCGTGGTCGCCGAACACGTCTTCGATCCAACGGCGGAAGTCGCCGCGAGCGAGGTGTCTCTGCACCACGCTCTCGGGCAGCGCCGGGAGGATCCGCAGCAGATCCCGAACCGTTCGCGCACGGTCCCCCGTCGGCTGACCGTCTGCGTGAAGACGAATTCCTGGTCGAGGCACACGGGCATTTCCGCGTCCTTTTGCCGATGGCGGACATGTGTCGTCAGTCGCGGACCGACGCGAAATCTCTTCAGCGATGTGTCCGACTCGAAGGGGCCCGGCCACGATTGAATGTGATCCCAAGCGGCAGACGCAGCCGGCGGATGATTGAACGATCTGCGGCGCCGCGTCGGCATCGGCCTCGACCACGCACAGGCCCGAGTCATGGCGGATCTTGTGTCGTTCGAGCTCAGCCACGAACCGCCGAGCGGGCTTCTCGCTGAACAAGACCGGTGACGCCAGGCCGGGCAAGCGCAAGACGGCCCCGTTCTCGGCCACGATCGCGTCGAACGGGGGCGTGCCGCAGAGGCGATGGTCGAGATCACCGAGGATCCGGCCCGTAACCAGCACGGCCAGCAGCCCAGCGTCGCGCGCTGCCGTGATGGCATCGGCGACATCGACATCGATCTTGTCGTTCATGGCAATGGTGCCGTCGAAGTCGAGGGCGAGGACTCGCGGTTTCATGTGTCGGCGACTCGGAGGAGTACGATGTCCTTTGTACCGGAGACAGTGACCACAGTCCACCATGGTCGCGTCCTCGCCGCCGCGGTACACAGAGGACGAACGGCACCGGTCACACGGAGGCTGACATGGCAGACGCCCTGGTTCCGTTGAAGATCGGAGCTCGATCGGTACTGATCGCGCCCATCGCCAATCTCGGAGCCGGCTCCGATGTCGGCCGGCTGCCATACACGCTGCGGATCCTCCTGGAAAACGTCGCGCGCGCGGCGGCGCTCGGCGCCGGTGATGCCGGCGAGATCCGAGCCGTTGCCGCATGGGATCCGACCACGGAGCCCACGAACGAGATCTCGTTCCGGCCGAGCCGCGTGCTGATGCAGGACTTCACCGGTGTCCCGGCCATCGTCGACCTGGCCGCGATGCGGGAGGCGATGCAAGAGCTGGGCGGGAGCCCGGCACGCGTCAATCCGGTGCTGCCGGCGGAGCTGGTCATCGACCATTCGGTGCAGGTCGATGAGTTTGGCACCCCGTCGGCGATGCTCCGGAACTCCGAGCTGGAGTTTCAGAGGAACCGCGAGCGGTACGCGTTCCTGCGCTGGGGCCAGCGCGCCTTCGGCAACTTTCGCGTCGTTCCGCCGAGCACCGGCATCGTCCACCAGGTAAATCTCGAGTACCTCGCCCGCGTGATCGAGGCCCGTGACGTCGACGGCCGGCTCCTGGCGTTCCCCGACACGCTGGTCGGGACGGACTCGCATACGACCATGGTCAACGGCCTCGGCGTGCTCGGCTGGGGCGTCGGCGGCATCGAGGCTGAAGCCGCGATGGTCGGTGAGGCCGTCTCGATGCTCCTGCCGCAGGTCGTGGGAGTGAACCTGATGGGCAGGTTGCCGGCGGGGGCGACGGCAACCGATCTCGTGCTGACGATCACCGAGCTCCTGCGCTCGATCGGCGTGGTCGGAAGGTTCGTGGAGTACTTCGGTGACGGCCTCGGCGGATTGCCGGTCGCCGACCGGGCCACCATCGGCAACATGGCGCCCGAGTACGGCGCCACCTGCGGGTTCTTCCCCGTCGACGACGAGACGCTCCGCTACCTGCGACTCACCGGACGCAGCGACGAGCACGTTCGGCTCGTCGAAGCGTACTGCAAGGCACAGCGGCTCTTCCACGAGGCCGGTCGCGAGCCCGTCTACAGCCGCGTCGTCGAGCTGGATCTCTCCACGATCGAGCCGAGCGTGGCCGGGCCTCGACGGCCTCAGGACCGCTTGTCGCTCGGCGCCGTGAAGCCGTCGTTCATCACGTCGATCGGAGCGTTCGGGATCGGTTACGGGAAGCAGGATCAAGAGCTGGCCACCAGCTTCCCGGCCAGCGACCCGCCCAAGTCGGCGGCGCCGGGGGCGCGGGAGCCGAGCGAGGATACCGCGCCGGCGGTGAGAACATCGCCACCCGCGGATCACCCGGCGAGCGAGGTGCGCGTTGCGCTCGGCAACGGCACCGTCGCGCTGAGTCACGGCTCGGTGGTGATCGCCGCGATCACGAGCTGTACGAACACGTCCAACCCGTCGGTCATGATCGCCGCCGGTCTCCTGGCCAGGAAGGCCGTGGAGCGCGGTCTCGCGCGCAAGCCGTGGGTGAAGACGAGCCTGGCCCCCGGCTCGAAGGCGGTCACCGAGTACTACCGCCGCGCCGGCCTGACGCCATACCTCGACGCGCTCGGCTTCGCCACCGTGGGCTACGGATGCACCACCTGCATCGGCAACTCCGGTCCCCTGCCCGAGCCGATCTCGCGCGCAATCGCCGAGGGCAGTCTCGTCGTGTGCGCCGTCCTCTCCGGCAACCGAAACTTCGAGGCGCGCATCCATCCGGAGGTCAAGGCGAACTACCTCGCCTCACCGCCGCTCGTCGTCGCCTACGCCATTGCCGGACGTATCGACGTCGACTTGACGACCGAGCCCCTCGGGTGTGATCGCGATGGCCGCGACGTGTTCTTGCGAGACCTGTGGCCGAGCGCCGAGGAGGTCGCGGACGTCGTCGGACAAAGCGTCCACGGTGATGCATTCCGGACAACCTATGCCGACGTCTTCACCGGCGACGAGCGGTGGGCGACGCTCCCGATCCCCGAAGGCCAGCTCTTCGCCTGGGATCCGAAATCGACCTATGTCCGGCGACCTCCGTACTTCGACGGGATGGCGGCGGAGGCAGCGCCGATCGCGGACATTACTGATGCGCGCTGCCTGGTCATGCTGGGCGACAGCATCACGACGGATCACATCTCTCCGGCGGGCGCGATTCAGCCGGACAGTCCCGCGGGTCAGTATCTGCTCGCCCACGGTGTGGGACGCCGCGACTTCAACTCGTACGGCTCACGGCGCGGCAACCATGAAGTCATGGTCCGGGGGACGTTCGCGAACGTACGCCTGCGGAATCTGCTGGCGCGGGACCGCGAGGGTCCGTGGACGGTGCACCATCCCAGCGGCGAGACGATTTCGATCTTCGCGGCGGCGGAACGATACGAGCGAGCCGGAACGCCGCTCCTCGTGCTCGCCGGCAAGGAGTACGGCGCCGGCTCGTCACGAGACTGGGCGGCGAAAGGACCCCGGCTCCTCGGTGTGCGCGCCGTGCTCGCCGAGAGCTACGAGCGAATTCACCGGTCGAACCTGATCGGCATGGGGATCCTTCCGCTCCAGTTCATGGACGGCGCATCGGCGATCTCCGTGGGGCTGAGCGGGCGCGAGACGTTCGCCATCACCGGGCTCGCCGACGGCGAGGCGCGCGACGCCACGGTCACCGCGGTGTCCGAAGCTGGGTCCTCCCTCCGTTTCCGGGCTCGTGTCCGGCTCGAGACGCCCCGTGAGCGCGATTACCTGCGGCACGGCGGCATCCTTCCGTATGCCGTCCGGACCCTACGGAGAACGACCTAGCGGGCGCCGCCGTGCGTCATGCGGCGCGGTCGACGGCCGCGCTGCCGGCGGCCGCCTCCGGCTGAAAGAGCACTTCCTCGATCTGAAGGCGCTTCGTGCCTCCCGGCGTCAGCCATTCGACGCGGTCGCCCGCACGGTAGCCAATCAGCGCGGTGCCGATCGGCGCGAGCACGGAGATCCGCTTCTTGTCGATGTCTGCCTCCACCGGGAACACGACGGTGTAGACGCTGCGCGCATCGGTATCGAGGTCCAGCACGCGTACGGTGGAGTGCATCGTCACCACGTCGGACGACAGCTCCTCAGCGCCGATGATCTCGGCTCGATCGAGCTCCTGATCCAGCTCGGCGAGATGGCCCTGGTCGCGGCGCGAAGCCCTCCTGCCCTGACGGACGAGCTCCCTCAGTCTCGCCATGTCATCTCCGGTGATGACGATATGGCGCTGTCCCTTCATCGTCGTGCTCTCGCGTCGCATTGGTGGTCCTCCCCCATGGAAATGAGTTGCGTCCATTGTCGCGGGCGCTCGACCCAGAAACCATTAGATAGTCTGTCGCGACTGCGTAGAGAAAAGCGGGGTGTCGCCGCGACCATCAGCGGTCAGGCTCGCTGCGCTCGATCCCGCACACACACCCGTCTCAACGACCACTCGATGGATAGACCAGTAGAAACTCTCGGCGTGCCGGCAAGATAAGACCGAAGTATGGTTGGGGCCCATGGAGTGGCTGAACTACCACCATCTTCTGTATTTCTGGACCGTCGTCCGCACGGGCAGCGTGGCGGCCGCGAGCGAGGAGCTGCGCCTGGCCCCGCCGACGATCAGCGTGCAGATCCGGCGACTCGAAGAGCAGCTCGGCGAGAAGCTGCTCCGGCGCTCGGGCCGCCGTCTGCTGCCGACCGAGATGGGCCAGGCCGTGTTCCGCTATGCCGATGAGATCTTTTCGCTCGGCCGAGAGCTGCTCGATATGGTCCGTGGCCGCCCGACCGATCGGCCGATGAAGCTCATCGTCGGCGTGGTCGACGTCATGCCGAAGTACGTCGCACACTGGCTCATCGATCCGGCCCTCCGCCTGGGACCGCGTATTCGGATCGTCTGTCGCGAGGCGACTCCGGAACAGCTGCTTGCCCAGCTCTCCGTGCAGTATCTCGACGTCGTGCTCTCCGATGCGCCGATTGCCCCGGGGGTCAACGTCCGCGCGTACAACCACCTTCTCGGCGAGACCGGCCTCTCGTTTCTCGGCAACGCCACGCTGGCACAAAAATACCGCCGGCGCTTTCCAAAATCTCTGCACGGCGCACCGCTGCTGCTCCAGGCGACGAATACCGCGGTTCGTCGCGCGATCGATCAGTGGCTGGATGGCATGGATATCAAACCGGACGTCGTCGGCGAGTTCGAGGACTCCGAGCTTCTCTGGGAGTTCGGGGGCGCCGGTGAAGGGATTTTCCCGGTGCCGACGATTCTCGAAAAGCACCTGACACGGCTCCACCGCGTCAAGGTCCTCGGACGCACTGACGCCGTGCGCAACCGGTTCTATGCCATTTCCGTCGAGCGGCGGCTCAAGCATCCGGCCGTGGTCGCCATCTGCGAGACGGCTCGCCGAGAGCTCTTTCGCAAGGCCTGAGGACCGCTCGCGGCCAAGATCGTCACTCGCGGACAATGATCACCGGGCGACGCGTCTGGTGCAGCACGGTCTCGGAGACGCTGCCGAGAAGGAGCCGGCCGAGTGTCCGAAGCCCTCGTGCGCCGAGGACGACGACGTCCACGTCGCGGCGCCTCGCGGCCTTCACGATCTCGCGTGCCGGGTCTCCGTACGCCACCAGGCGCTCGACGCGACGTCGCGATTCCTCGAGCATCCGGGCCGCAGCTCGCAGGAGCGCCTCCGCGTCGGCGTGCCGTGTTCGCTCGGCGGCGACCGCGCGAGGAAGGACGTGCACAAGCGTCAGCCGGCTGTCACGCTCCAGCTCCGAGATCGACAGAAAGCGGAGCGCGTCGCGCGAGCCGCTCGACCCGTCGACGGCGACGAGGACGCGGCCGGTCTTGTGCGGCCGGCCTCGCACGATCGCAACAGGGCACGGCGCATACCGCGCCGCCGCCAGCGACGTGCTGCCGATCAGGACGCGCTTGACGCGGCCGAGACCACGGGCGCCGAGCACGATCATCCGGACACGCATCTCCTCTGCCGCATGGACGATCTCGACCCGTGGGTCGCCTTGCCTGACGACGACCTGGACTTTTCGCCACCGCCGTCCGAGCGTTTTCGCCGCCCGCTCGGCGACACGGCGAGCCCGGCGGCTCAGCGTCTCCCGGAGCTCGGCCATCGTCTGAGCATCGCGCGGCGGCTCCTCGAGCGTTGCCACCGTGAGCACCGTGACCGTCGTATCCGATGGCAGCGCGAGATCCCGCAGCCACCGCGTTGCTCGCCGAGAATGACTCGACCCGTCAGTCGCCAGCAGGATCCGCATACACGTCCCTTCTCATCACCATGCGCAGCACTTCTGGCCTCCCCGCGATGCGCAAAGACAACCGCCGCATCTCCCTCGAGTTTTCGATCGTCCTCGTTCGCGACGATGGCGGCGAGGTGGCCGGAGCCGCCGCCATCATCCGCGATGTCACCGCTCGATGGGAAGCGGAGCAACACCGGCGAGCCGCCGGCTCGATTACGTCGGCTCGACCTCGGCCAGCGTGAGGAGGAACGCGGTATCCGCCCGCGCTTCACCGCCGTGCCTGAGACCCGGCTCCATGACGACGACCTCCCCCGGTCCGAGCTCGAGTGGCCGATCACCGACCCGTAAAGCCAGGGCCCCCGAGATGACATGCAGCGTCGCTGCGCCCGGAGCACGATGCTCGCGGAGCAGAGCGCCCCGGCGGAGGATCGTCACCACGAGTCTGAGCCCAACACTCTTCGTTAGGGTGATCGCGTTCCGATCCCCGTCGCGCCAGGCCGGTTCGCTCTTGAGGCGTTCGACCTCTTCGGCGAGACGACTGTGAACGAACGGTCCGGCTTGCGGGCGATCTTGACGGGCGTGCGGGCCGTCGGTCATACCTGAGCTCCCTTCATCCTCGTGTCGCTTCGCCTGAGCGGTGGCATCGTGTTCCGGACAGCGTCGACCTGCGCCGACATCGGCACCGTCGTGCTCACCGGCACGTGCTCATCAGCCCCTAGCTCTGTCACCGGCTCGAACTCACGCCGGAATCGGTCGAGCAGGTCCTCCGTGGCGTCGGATACCGAGGCGCCGGTGGCCGCCCGTGCCCGGAGACGTGCCCGGAGCGTCGCGTCATCGCAAACGGCCTCGACGAATCGGAACTGACGCCCGTGTCTGACCGCAAGCTCGCGGGCACGACGGCGGAGGTCGCGGCTCCGGAAGCTGGCGTCGAGGATCACGCCGCGGCCCGAGCCGAGAACCACGTCCGCGCGGCGAAGCAGCTCGTCATATGTTCGACGGCTGAACTCTCCCGAATACGCTTCAGCCGACGCCTGCTCCGTTGGCGGAACGCCGGCGAGCGCTTTACGCGTTCGGTCCGAGTCGACAACCGGGATACCGAGAGATCGGCCAAGAGCGCGCGCAAGCGTGCTCTTGCCGGCGCCGATGAGTCCGCCGACCGCCACCACGGGGCCGGGATCGACGGGTGGCTCCGCGTATCTCCGCGCGAGCGTGAAGAGGCGCTCCGCCTCCCGGGACTTTCGCTGGGCCTTCTCCGGTCCGGTTGACGGGTCGGCCGCGAGAAAGCTGGCGACCTTTCCGCGAACCCAGGCGCGATAGGAGAGGTAGAAATCGACAACCGCGTAGAGGTCATAGTCGGCGGACGTCAGCGCGAACTCCGCGAGGAAGCTCCCGGCCAGATCGGGGCGGCCGCGAGCATCGAGCTCCATGGCCAGGAACGCGACGTCGGCCGCGACGTCGGTAACCCGAAACCGTTGGTTGAATTCGATGGCGTCGATCACGAGGATCTCGCCGTCCTCGAAATAGACGTGCTCGAGCCGGAGATCGCCGTGCCCGTCACGGATTCGTCCTTGCACGTGCCTGGCTTCGAAGACGTCCGCTTTCCGCTCGAGCCAGCCGACCTGCCAGGTCCTGACCGCCTCGAACGCGCTCGACTCGACGAAGCGGCCGACGAACGGCCGAACCTGATCGAAGTTCTCCTCGACATTGGCGCGCAGGATACCGAGCGAGCTCGACGGCGATGGCGGGGGCGATGTCGCGTAGAACGCCGCCAGTCGGGCCGCCAGGCGCGCGAGATGGTCGTGAGTGAGGTGGCCATGCCTGAGCAGGCTCTCGGCATTCGCCGTCTCGGCCAGGCGCCGCATTCGTACGGCATAGTCGACGACGATTCCATTCGACGTGAAGGAATGGCGGCCCTGCTCCAGGCGGACGGGCACCACGTCCAGATACACGCCGGGAGCCAGCCGGCTGTTCACACGCACCTCCTCGTGACAGAAGCGGCGCCGGCGCTCGAGCGTCGTGTAGTCCACGAACCCGTAGTCGACCGGTCGCTTGAGCTTCCAGACGTCGTGGTCGGTGATGAAGACCCAGGAGATGTGGGTCGTGACGAGACGGACGGTCGTCGGGCGCGGCTCCGGGTACGCCTCCGGTCTCTCCAGGTCTTTCAAGAGTCCGCCGGCGTCACCCCTCATCTCCCTCATTCTCCACCCGTAAGAAGTCCTTCGCGCCTGCAACCAAGGGATGACGGCAGCGCGTAGGCGAAAGTGAAGGGCTGGCATGAGGTTGATTCTTGCGGCAAAGCGGCGTGAAATCGAAGGCGTGACGTCGTTCCAGAGGGCGACAGCGTGATCGAGCTGAGTGTCGGCCCACCTGCGCTCACCATCAACCATGGCAGCACGTTCATGGTGACCGACCTGCGTGGTGAGATCGCCGCCGACAGCGAGCACGGCCTCTTCAGCGATGATACGCGCTTTCTCAGCTACTATGCCCTGTTCGCAAACGGCCAGCCATGGGTGCTCTTGACATCGGCCGCGACCACGCACTACTCCGCGCGCGTGTACCTGACGAATGGCCGGTTCAGGACCGAGGACAGCGTGGTCGAGGCCGGAACGCTCGCGCTGGTCGTCGAGCGGAACATCGGCGAAGGCCTCCACGAGGACCTCGCTGTCACCAACTACGGCCTCGCGCCTGTGCGCTTCAATCTCGAGCTCGCCTTGCGCTCCGATTTTGCCGATATCTTCGAGGTGAAGGCCCACGAGTTCGTGCGCCGCGGCCGCATCGTCACGGAATGGGATGAGAAAGGCGGGGCCCTCGAGACGCGGTACAGCAACCGCGATTTCGGCCGGACGCTCGTGTATCGGGTGATCGACGCGGGGGCCGCGCCCTCCTACGCCAACGGACGATTGACGTTCGATATCGCGCTGGCCGCGGGTGCCACGTGGCACGCGCGCAGCGCGTATGTGCTCGAGTGCAGCGGCAGGGTCCGCACGCCGGCGGCTCCCACCGACTTCGAGCGACTCCAGCACGAGTGGCTCGGCGCCGCAACGCGTCTGACCTCATCGAATGAGGATGTGTACCGCCTCTATCGGCAGTCGGTGGCGGACACGGGCGCCCTGCGACTCTTCGACCATGACTTTGCCCATGACGTCTGGGTGCCGGCGGCCGGCGTGCCGTGGTTCGTGACGATCTTCGGCCGCGACAGCCTCATCGTCAGTCTCCAGAACATGATGGTCAACGCGGGCTTCGCGCGCGGCGCGCTCAGGAAGCTCGCCGAGCTGCAGGCGACCGACCGTGACGACCAGCGCGACGCCGAGCCGGGAAAGATTCTGCACGAGATCCGGTTCGGTGAGCTCGCGCACTTCCACCGAATTCCTCACACCCCCTACTACGGGACCGCCGACGCGACACCGCTCTACTTGATCGTCCTCCACGAGGCGTGGAAGTGGCTCGGTGACAGCGCGCTGCTTCGCGAATATCGCGACGTCGCGCTGCGGTGTCTCGATTGGATCGATCGGTACGGTGATCGGGATGGAGACGGCTTCCAGGAATATCAGACACGCTCTCCGCTCGGCTACGAAAACCTGGCCTGGAAGGATGCGTTCGACGCGGTCGTGTACCCGGATGGCAGTCAGGTCAGGCCTCCCAAGGCACTGTGCGAGCTGCAGGGCTACGTCTTCGACGCGTGGCTCCGGATGGCCGAGGTCTTCGACGCCCTTGGCGAGACCGCTCGCGCGGATGAGCTTCGCGAGAAGGCGAGGCGCCTCCGCACCCGCTTCGAGCAGCGCTTCTGGTGCGACGATCTCGGATTCTATGCGTTCGCGCTCGACGGGAAGAAGGACGCGGTGAAGACGATCGCCTCCAACGCGGGGCATCTGTTGTGGAGTGGCCTCGCGGATCCTGCCCGCGCCAGCCGTGTCGTCCACCGCCTGCTCGAGCCGGACATGTGGAGCGGCTGGGGCATCCGCACGCTCTCGTCGCGCAATCCTGCCTACAACCCGTTCGCGTACCAGCGCGGATCGGTGTGGCCTCACGACAACGGCATCATCGCGCTTGGCTTCAAGCGCTACGGGTTCGCCGCCGAAGCGGCGCGCGTCGCCCGCGATATTTCGGAAGCCGCCGCCTGCTTCGCGAGCCATCGTCTGCCCGAGCTCTACGCGGGCATCGAGCGTCGCCCCGGCGGTTTCCCGGTCCAGTATCTCGGCGCCAACGTCCCGCAGGCGTGGGCCGCGGGCTCCGCGTTTCATCTGCTCCAGGCGCTTCTTGGGCTCCGCGCCGACGCTCCGCATGAACGTCTCTACGTCGATCCCGATCTGCCCGGCTGGCTGCCCGACGTCACCCTTCGTGGATTGGCGGTCGGGAGCTCCCGCATCGATGTGCGGTTCTGGCGTGAGAACGAGCGGACCCGGTGGGATGTGCTCGATCGCCAGGGCGACGTCGATCTCGTCGAACAGGCCTGGCATCCATGGACGATCAAGGAGAAAGACCAGCAATGCTGAAGATCAAGCGCGTCTACGATCCTCCTGAGCGAGGCGATGGCGAGCGCATCCTGGTGGATCGGCTGTGGCCGCGCGGGCTCTCCAAGCGGACGGCGGCCGTCGACGTGTGGATGAAGGACCTCGGACCCTCCCATGAGCTGCGAAAGTGGTTCGGCCATGACCCCGGACGATGGAGCGAGTTCCGCCGCCGCTACATGGCCGAGCTCCGAGCCAAGCGCAACTCCCTGGCCGCGACCGCACGGAAGGCCTCGAGGGGAACGGTGACCTTGCTCTTTGGTGCGCGCGATTCCGAACATAACCAGGCGGTGGTGCTCAAAGCGGCGATCGAGCGCTTGCGACGCGGCCGGCGACGCGCCGCATGACAGTCCTGTGACAGGCTCTACGTGACCGTGGACGGCCGCGGCCGGTGGTCGGTACTCAGCGCGACGAGAACGATGCTGAGTCCGACCGACCCCACTGCTGTCAGCGGCCCGTGTTTCGGCGCGTCAGGGCCTCCACGAGGAAGGCGCGCACACGCCGTTTCATCTCCTCCGGCATCTCCACGGCTCCCGCCCGCTGCGCCAGCTGATGCGTCTTCCGGTAGGTTCGCAGATATGCGCGGCAGGGCTTGCACCCCGCGAGGTGAAGCGCCAGACGGGCCCGATCCTTCGGGCTCAGCTCGTGAGCCAAAAAATCTCCGAGTACGGCTATGGCGTCGCGGCAAGTCACGCGGTCAGCTCATCGCTCGCGGTCGGCGATCAGCGCCTCGACGAATCCACGCAACGGCGGAAGCGTCGAGAATAGCGCCTGAAAGGCGTCTCGATCGACGGCAAGGACGTTCGTCGGCACGACCGCACGGACGGTGGCTGTGCGTGGTCGGTCGCTGACGAGCGCGATCTCGCCGAAGCAGTCGCCCGCGCCGAGGCGGCGCAGCGGCGTGATCTCTCCCCGACCGTCCCGCTTGAGGACCTCCACTTCCCCCTCGGTAATGACGTAGAGTCGTTCACCGCGGTCGCCCTCCTGGAATACCGCTTGACCTGCCTCGAAGTACTCGCGCCGCACGCCCCATGCCCGATCGGTCTTCAGCTGGACGATGTCGGGTGGCAACAACAGATCGAGCGTCCAGTCGGTCGCGACGCGCAGCTTGCGGTCGAAGCCAGGGAGTTTCAGGAGATAGATCGTCCGCCAGATCCACCACGCGAGGAAGCCCGAGAGCTTCACGCCGAAGATTTCGGCCACGGCCGACCGGCGTCCCAGCGAGCCCATTTTCCCGAGCGCAGTGAACGCGAACGAGCGCCGCGGCTGCCGGCGCAGCGTCGCCGCGATATTGTGCGCAACGCACGCCGCCTGCCGGGTGGCGTGTTGCGCCGTGGGGGGACAGACGTCACCGGTTTTCGCGTCGCGGACGGCGGCGCAATCCCCGAGCGCCCAGACGCCGGGGTGCTCGGGCACCTCGAGGGTCGCATCGACGACGATGCGCCCACGCTCCAGCTTCAGCGGCAACCCTGCCACGACGGGATTGGGGCCGGACGGAACGGTGCTGACGAGCGTTCGCGTCATGATCCTTTCGCCGCCCGCGAGCAGCGCGGCCTCCTCCGTCGCGCCGACGAGTCGGGTACTCAGACGAATATCCACACCGCGCTTCGAGAGCAGTCCTTGTGCGAACTGGGCGAGCGATGCCGGCAGCTCCGGCAGAATCAAGCCCCCGGCGTGGAGGAGGATGACCCGGATCTCAGCGGCGTCGACGTTCCGGAAGCTTTTCGCCGCCACGCGGACAAAATCGTTCAGCTCGGCGACCGCCTCGACACCCGAGAAGCCACCGCCGGCGACGACGAATGTCAACAGGCCGCGGCGAATCCGGGGATCGGGCTCGATGTCGGCCTCCTCGAGCGTATGAATGATGCGGTTCCGGAGCGCCAGCGCGTCACCGAGATACTTGAAGGGCAGCGCATACTCGGCGAGACCCGGTTGCCCCGCGAAGGATGTCACGTTCCCGAGCGCGATGACCAGATGATCCCAGTGGAGATGGCACTGTCGGCTCCCGAAGCTCGCCGTGCCGGTCACGCTGCGATGCCCGAGATCGACGGACTCGATCGTGCGGGTATACAGGTTCGTGTGGCGGCAGAGGCGACGGATGGGCGTGATCGTATCCGTGATGCCGATGGAGCCGGAGATGACTTCGGGCAGCATCGGCTGGAAGACCATGTAGTTTTCGCGGCTGACGAGTCCCAGCTCGACGTCGCCGCCCGCGATCTCGTTGGCGAGGAGCTTCTCGAGCGTCAGCGCCGTATAGACACCGCCGAAGCCGCCGCCGAGGATCAGGATGCGTGTGGGCCGTGAGGCGATCATGGCGCCTCCGTGCCGGCGCGCGCCGCCATGAGCAGCACGTCATCGCCGGGGTCAACGGACGTCAGGTGAATCCGCACGAGCCCGCCCATCTCACCCGTGACCTTTCCGTACATGTCGCCCGACGCGCGGCCGGACTCAGCCCAGGTCAGGCGCAGGCGCACGTTCGTGAGCGGAGACAGAACCGTCTTCGTGGCGACGTCGAGGTACCGTCGGCCCAGGCTGCGCACGGTGCCCGTGAAGGGATCGGCGCGGACCGTCTTTCCTTCGACGACCCAGCCGATGAGCGGCAGCTCGACGTCGACACCCGCCTCGGCCGCCGTCTCGCGCCGCTGCGCCCAGCGACCCGCGACGCCGTGCAGCTCGTAAAGCGCCACGGGGGCGTCGAGTCCCTTGAGCTCGGCGTGAACCGGCGGCGCCACGTCAGCCAACGCTCCGAGGTACCGCAACGTCGACGTCGTCAACAGGACCTGGCCGCCGACCGTACAGCTCTCGACACGCGCCGCCAGATTCACGGCGGCGCCGACGACGGCATACTTCGTCCGCTGCTCGGAGCCGATGTTACCGACCACTGCCTCGCCGGTATTGACGCCGATGCCCATCTCGAACCGGGGCCGTCCCTGTGCCACATTGATCTCGTTGATTTTGTCCATCGCGCGCTGCATCGCGAGCGCACACGCCGCCGCGCGTTCGGCGTGATCCGCGTGCTCGACCGGGGCTCCGAACACCGCAAAGATCGCGTCACCGATGAACTCGTTCACCGTGCCGCCATGCGCGATGACGATGTCGGCCATGCGGCCGAGGTATTCGTTGAGTACGGCCATCACTCCCGACGGATCGCCGTGCTCGGCGAAACGTGTGTAGCCACGCAAGTCGGACATCAGGACGGTGACCTCTCGCTTGCGGCCGCCGAGCCGCAGGCCCTCCGGGGACTCGAGCACGGCCTGCGCGACCTCCGGCGAGACATACCGGCCGAAAGCGTTGCGGATGATCTCGCGCTGCCGCAGACCATCCACCATCGTGTTGAACGCGCCCGTCAGCTGGCCCACCTCGTCCCGCGACCACACCGGAAGTGTCGCGGTGAGGTCCCCGCCGGCAACCCGTGCCGCCGCGCCCGTGAGGGCGATCACCGGCCGCGTCAGTCGCCTGGCGACGATGACGGCGAGGGCGACGGCGAGCAGCGCGCCCGCGGCCATGCCCTGCATGATCGTCCCGTCGAGCTCCCGGAGTCGGTCGAAGTAGAAGTCGACCGGGTAATCGACCTCGAGGACCGCCGCCGTGCGGCCGCCTTCGCCGGGAATCGGGGCAAAGGCGCTGATCCGCGGGCCGGCGGGCGTGCGGTAGATCCCCGTATACCGAGCGACGCCGTCCTCGAACGTCCACGCGACGGCATCAGCCGCTTCCGGCCCGACGATGAACGACGCACCCGGCCGCTCGCCGTCGGCCGTGGTGACCACGATGCGCGCCCGCCGCGTCGCCCGATCGAAATCGGTCAGCGTCCGCATCGGCGTCGTCAGTAACGTTTCGGTCTGTATGGTGTGCAGGATCTCCGTGATTCTCCGGTTGCCGGGAGCGTCAGCGCGCCGCCGCGCGGCCGCCTCGGCGTGGAGTGCCGGATCGACGAGCAGCCCACTCACGCGCGCGATGTTCAGGAGCTGCGTGCCGACCGTGTCCTCGATCTCACGACTCTGCCGGTGATGGACGAGGACGCCGACCACACCAACGGTGAACAGTGTCACCGCGACGAAGACGGCAGCCAGCCGGACGGCCAGCCGGTGCCACGGGCGAACAGTCGCCGCCGCCCGTGTCGAGACCGCGGGGCTGCTCCCCATCGACGTCAGCGACCGGCCGGGGGCTCGAGCCCGAACAGGGCGTCCAGCGACCAGCGGCCCGCGCCGCGCGTGAGCAGGAAGAGCAGGATCGACGCCCACGTCAGATGTTCCGAATACGCGTGGGGATACACGAACGTCTGGATGACCGCGATCATGCCGAGGAGCGGCAAGGTGGCCAGGCGCGTCCCGAGCCCGAGCACCAGCAGTGTCGAGCAGCCCAGCTCGAACGTCACCGCCATCGTGGCTGCGATCTCCGGCGGCAGCACGGGGACCTTGTACTCGTCGGCGAAGAGCTGCACCGTCAGCTCCCATGACGCGATCTTGTTGAGCCCGGCCTTGATGAAGACGCTCGCCACCGCGAGGCGGAACAGCAGCTGCAGCAGCGGGAGCGGGAACCGGCCGAGCGCGTCCCCGATCCTGGCGATCGCTGCGCGCACACTCGAGCTCGGCATGGTCGTCAGCACGTGCGTGTTCATCGGTTCCCGCTCCTTTCGCTGAGTCAGGCCTTCTTCGGTTCCTTGCTGCCGCCGACGAGCTTCTCGCATGCGCCGGCCGGCATGTAGATCCACGCGTCACCCTGGTTGTCGCGCTTGGACGTGCCGGCGCACGACGAGTTCGCCGTCTGGCAATCGTTCTTGCCGGCCTTGACGATGCCGTAGCACTTCTCGGCCTCGAACTTCGGCTTCGGTGCAGGGCCGGCGCCGGCGCTGTACGGCATGGCGAGGGCGGCGGCGACGGCAGAGGCGATGAGGAGCTGGGATGTCTTCACGACGTAACCTCCGGCTGAAGTTGTGCGGGCTCGCTGGTTCTGTGCCCCCCGCGGCGGAGCCCGCGTTCGTCGCGGCCTGGGGCGTTGTCCCTAAGACACGCGGCTCGAGCGCCGCGGTGCGTCGGCGCCAGGGGTCAACGCGTGCCATGCGCGCAGCGTCTCGGCCACGCTCCACGCCTGCGCGATGCAGCCGTTCGGTGCGAAGGGCGCAGTGCCGTCGAAGATCTCCGCGATCGAGCCGAGACCGTGGTCCGCGAGGTGACCGGCAAGCGGCGTCAGGAACTCCCGGGCGCGGACCGCGTCGCCATACACTCGATGGTGCGCAATCGCAAACGGACCGAGCAGCCAGCCCCACGCAGGGCCCTGGTGGTAGGCGCTGTCGCGCGCGCGGGAATCACCCCCGTACACGCGGACAAAACGACGGTCGAATGGCGCCAGGCTGCGCAGCCCGTAGGACGTCAACAGGTGACGCGCGCACGTGTCCACCACGGCACGCACCCGCGGCATCGGCAGCGGACTGTGCGGCAGCGACACCGCGAAAATCTGATTTGGCCGCAACGTCGCGTCATCACCATCCGGCCCATCGATCACGTCGAAGCACCACCCCTGGCGCGCGCTCCAGAAGCGCTCGAAGCTCGTCTCCACGCGCGCTGCGAGCCCGTCCCACTCGTCCGCCGGCCGGCCGAGACGCCGCGCGAAGCCGGCGATCGCACGCAGGGCGTTGTACCAGAGCGCATTGATCTCCACCGGCTTCCCCGTCCGCGGCGTGACGACCCAATCGCCGATCTTGGCATCCATCCACGTGAGCTGCACGCCCGGCTCGCCCGCGAAGAGCAGGCCGTCGCGGGCGTCCTCACGGATGCCATAGCGCGTGCCCTGCCGATGCCACGCCAGGATCGATTCGAGCGCCGGATAGACCTCTTTGAGCAGGCCGTCGTCTTCGGTTCGTTCGTGATAGGCGCGGATCGCCTCGACGTACCACAGCGTCGCGTCCGCGGTGTTGTACTCCGGCGCCTCGCCGGCGTCGGGGAAGCGGTTCGGAAGCATGCCGCGATCGACGAACCGGGCGAAGGTGGTGATGATGCTGCGCGCAATGTCCGGACGACCTGTCGCGACTGTGAGGCCGGGCAACGCGATCATCGTGTCGCGGCCCCAGTCGCCGAACCAGGGGTAGCCGGCGATCACCGTGGCGCCGTCCGCATCGTCGGCGCTCGCGCGCCGGACGACGAACTGGTCAGCCGCGAGCACGAGCTGGCGGATCCACGCCGGGGCGTGCCGCGCCGCGGCCTGGGCCTCACCCCACTTCGCCAGGATCCCGGCTTCGTGATCGAGGCGGCGCCGCCACGCCGCTTCCGCGTCGAGCAGAGGCTCGGCCTCGGCGGACACCACGATCGTGAGCTCCGCGCCGGGGTGGACCTGCGCCCGGACCGTTCCCGCATGCAGGTGATCGTCGATGTGATCGAGGCCGCGTTCCGCCTCGCGCGACAGCTCGAAGTCGCGATACCAGTCGTGCGCCGGCTCGACGTCCGCTCCGGGCGCGAGCAGGAGCAACGGCCGGGCGCCCTCGAATGCGGTAACGCGAAGGCCGCTGTCCACCCGCGTCGCGTCCATGCGCCAGGCGCCGGCCCGTGTGGTCGCGTGATAATCACGGTAATTCACCAGCAGCCGCACGGTGAACCCGGCCGGGCTGGAGCCGCGTAAGAGCCGCCACCGGACGTACGTCGTGTTCGCGCCCGGCTCCATCCACACGCGCTTCTCGACGAGCGCGTCGGCGATGGCGTATGTCCAGACCGGCGTCGTCCCGTCGAGGCGGAACCGTTCGATGAGGCGCTGCCCCGCGGGATCGACCGCACCGCTGGCCCAGCGCGCGGACGCGAGGGCGACGTCCTCGTTCCCGTACCTCACCGTCTCGTGAGCCGCAGCCACCAGGAGCGTCCGGCCGAGCGGAGGGTTCAGTGCGGCCACGAGGAGGCCGTGGTAGCGACGGGTCAGCGTCCCGGCGATCGTGCCGGACGCGAAGCCGCCGATTCCGTTGACGCAAAGCCACTCGCGCCGCTCGGCGGCCGCCAGGTCGCCGGTGACCTCGCGGCCCCAGCTGAGGAAACTTCCGGGTTCACTCATGTGCTGCATAGGACACCGCGGGGGCCGGCCGGGGAGCGCGCATCTCCGGTTGACCTCCCTGTGTCCAAGCAACAGCATGCATCCGACCGGCTGCGGTATCGGGCTTCGCTCGCCGCATGTTGCGGAGATCCTCGAGACCGGCCCTGGTATCCCATGGCTCGAGGTTCATGCCGAGAACTACATGGGGGGCGGCCCGGCGATCCGAGCCCTGGAGCGCCTGCGCGCCGACTATCCCGTCTCGGTGCACGGGGTCGGGCTGTCGCTGGGTACCGCAGAGGGCATCGACGAACGCCACCTGGATCGACTGCGCCGGCTCGTTGACCGCCTGAAACCCGCGCTCGTCTCCGAGCACCTGTCATGGAGCGTGAGCGGCGGCGTCTATCTCAATCATCTCTTGCCGCTGCCATATACGGACGAGATCCTGGACACGGTCGTCGAGCACGTCGCACGAGTCCAGGGGCGCCTGGGCCGGCGACTGCTCGTCGAAAATCCGTCCAGTTACCTGCGATTCCGCGAGACGGCAATCTCCGAGCCGCAATTCCTCAACGAGCTCGCCGCACGGACCGGCTGTGGCGTTCTCTGCGACGTGAACAACGTGTACGTCACGTGCACGAACCTCGGGGGCGACGCCGACGCGTGGATCGACGCCCTCGATCCATCGAGCGTCGGCGAAATCCACCTGGCGGGTCACGCGATCAACGACGCGGACGGCCGGTCCATCCTGATCGATGATCACGGGTCGTTCGTGAGCGCGGACGTGTGGGCACTCTACGTTCGCGCCATTCGCCGCTACGGCCGCGTGCCGTCGCTGGTGGAATGGGACACGGACCTGCCCGCTCTCGGGGTGCTGATAGGAGAAGCGAAGAAAGCCGAGCGGCTGCTCGATGCGAATGGAGCGAGCGATGTCGTCGCTGCATAGCGTTCAACGCGCCTTCCGTGCGGCACTCCTCGAGCAGGACGACGCTCGCCGTGCCGCCGACGACGTCCTGCCGGACGGTCTCACCGCCGGTGCGCGGATCGCCGTGTACCGCCATCACGTGCGCACGAGTCTGACCGAGGCGCTCGTATCGACGTTCCCGGTCGTGTGCCGACTCGTCGACCGGCGCTTCTTTGGATGGCTCGCGGATTGTTACATCCGGAAGCATCCGCCCGCGACGCCGTGCCTGTTCGAGTACGGCGGCGTGTTCCCGGCGTTCATCGAGCGCTTCCCGGCCTGCGCGGCACTGCCGTGGCTCGCCGACGTCGCGCAGCTCGAATGGGCAATGAACCTCGCGTTCCATGCTCCGGACGCCACGTCGATGGGCCCCGTGCGACTCGCGGTGACGCCCCCGGACGAGCTGGGTGCGCTCATCCTCGAATTCGAGCCTTCGGTCACCTACCTCGCATCACGCTGGCCCATCGACGCCATCTGGCGCGCCAATCAGCCAGGCGGGGAGCAGCTCGGCGTCGATCTGGATTCCGGGCCGGGGCGGCTCGAGATCCGGCGACGCGACGACGACGTCGTATTCCGGGCCCTGCCTGCCGGTTCCTTCGCATTCCGCCGCGCGCTCGCAGACCACGAACCACTGGAGCGCGCCGTGGACGCCGCGCTCGCGACCGACAGCGCGTTCGACCTCGCCGGCGAGATCCGCGCCCTGCTCGACGAGGACCTTGTCGCCACCTAACCGCGAAACGTCAGCGTGTCGTCGCCGGCTCGGACGGTCGCGTCCCACGACACGTCGATCGCGCTCTTGACGCTCTCGTGGGCTGGGCACCCCTGAGGATGCGCCGCCAGCGCCCGCTCCGTCGCCTCGATGCTGTCGGCCGGCACGCTCAGCTCGTAGTGCACGTGGATGGATCGAATGCGGATCGTCTTGCCGTGTCCGACGATCCGTCCTTCGGTCGTCGCGATAAACGAGTCGCGGTCGAAGCCGATTTTGCGCCCTGCCAGGGCGCCACGCAGCGTGCCGTACATTCAGCCGGCGACGCCGGCCACGATGTGGTCGAGCGTGGATGCGACCGGTGGCCCCTCCGGCACACCGTAGTACTGCCGCAGCGCGCCCTGAACGCCATAGACCACCGGCTCCGGCACGTCGCCGAGGTACGCGTGGCGGGCGCCGTTCTTGTAGAGGAGCCGCGTGCGTGAGATGTACTCGAAATCGTCGGCCATCCGATGTCTCCTCAGCGTCGCGGCAGCGCGCGCAGCGCCGCCAGCGTGTCCTCGGGCTCGGGTCGGGTCGTATAGTCGGGATCACTTTCGGCCGCGCGGATGATGCCTGACCGGTCGATCACGAACCGCGCCGGCATCGGAAGCGTCCACGATGCATCGCCGTTGTAAGCGGCGAGATCCAGCGGGAATGCGGCGTAGATTGTCCGCAAGTAGTCCGGCAGCGCAAAGACCAGCCCGAAGCGGGCGGCGACCTTGTTGCCGAGATCGCTCAGGATCGGGAACGTAAGTCGCCGGCTCGTGATGAGCTCGTGGTTGTGGGACGGCAGCTGCGGCGAGATGGCGACGAGCGTCGCGCCGAGTGCTGTGATCTGCGGCAGCACGTTCTGTAGAGCTACCAGCTCTACATTGCAGTAGGGTCACCATCGACCGCGGTAGAAGGTGACGACCAGTGGACCGCGGGTGAGGAGATCGACGGAGTCGACGATCTTCTCGTCCGCATCGGGCAGCGCAAAATGCGGCGCACGTGTCCCTGGCTTCAGCACCCGGTCCGGTGCGCCGGAGGCGCGCAATTCGTCGACGGCGCGCCGCATGGCCGCGACGACGTCCGGCGGGCGTTTCGCCTCGGCCCGCGCCCGCAGCGACTGCAACTCTTCCTTGAGGGACATGCGATCCTCCTCGCTCTTGGACACAGCCAGCCATGCCGGCGATTCAGCCGATGATAGACTGCCCGCCGTGAGCACGGAGGATCGTGCCCTGCTGGCGCGTGCGGCGGCGGGGGACGGCGAGGCCCTGGAGACGCTCATGACCCGCCATGCCAGCCGGATTTACCGGCTGGCGTACGGGATCACCCGCAGCGCGGCCGACGCCGAGGAAGTCGTGCAGGACGTCTTTCTGCAGATCGTGCAGAAGGGTGCCGGCTTCGAGGGGCGAGCGGCGCTGACGAGCTGGATCTATCGCATCACCACGAATACCAGCCTGAACAAGCGCCGCGGCAAGCGCCGGGAGCTGGAGACTTCGCTCGACGAGCTGTTGCCTCGCTATCGTGCGGACGGGCACCGGGATGGCGATCGGGCCTTCCTCGTGAGCGACTGGTCGGGCACGCCTGAGCGCGAGCTTCTGGCCGGCGAGTCGCGGCGCATCCTGGAAGAGGCCATCGACCGGCTGCCGGACCATTATCGAGCGGTGCTCGTCCTCAAGGACGTCGAGGAGCTGTCGAACGAGGACGTGGCCCAGATCGTGGGGGACACCGTTGCGGCCGTGAAAACGCGGCTGCACCGCGCGCGGATGGCGCTGCGCGAGCAGCTCACCATGCGACTCGGAGCGCGCGGATGATCTGCCGCGAGCTGATCGACATCATTGACGACTATCTTGACGCCGTACTCGCCCCCGACGTCACCCAGGAGCTCGAGCGCCATCTGGCAGAGTGCGCGCCGTGCGGCGCGTACATCGCGACGTACCGCCAGACCCGGCGCATCGGCGCCGCCGCCGCCCGCGTCGACATGCCGGAAGAGATGAAAGCGCGCCTGCGCCGATTCCTCGCCGAGAACCTCGGCGGGGCCTGACCGCCCCTCCCTCGCCCACCCCCCGCGTATCGCCGCGCCCCCTGCCCGTGTCAAAGCGAGCAGACGGAGGGCGACATGCACTCATCACTCGAGGGACAAGCGGCACTCGTGACCGGAGCGGGCTCCGGGATCGGCGCTGGCGTGGCGCGCGCGCTCGGCGCCGCCGGCGCGAGCGTCATCGTGAACTACGTCAGCAATCCGGACGCGGCCGAGGCGGTCGCGGAGGACGTCCGCCGCGACGGCGTCGACGCCCTCGCCATCCAGGCCGACGTCTCGAACGAGACCGAGGTGCGCGAGATGTTTGCCAAGGCGCTCGCGCGCGTCGGGACGCTCGACATCCTGGTGAACAACGCCGGCCTTCAACAGGACGCCCCGTTCACGGAGATGACCCTTGCGCAGTGGAACACGGTGCTCGGCGTGAACTTGACGGGCACGTTTCTGTGCACCCGCGAGGCCTCCAGAGCGATGATCCGCCGCGGCCCTCGACCGGAGGTCTCCACCGCCACCGGCAAGATCATCTGCATCTCGTCGGTCCACGAGGTCATCCCGTGGGCGGGACATGTCAACTACGCGGCATCCAAGGGAGGCGTCAGCCTCTTCATGCGCTCGCTGGCGCAAGAGCTGGCGCCGCACCGCATCCGTGTGAACTCCGTCGCGCCCGGCGCCATTCAGACACCGATCAATCGCCCCGCGTGGGAGACGCCGGAGGCGCTCGCCGCGCTCCTGAAGCTGATTCCGTACGGGCGCATCGGGCAGCCGGAGGACGTCGGGCGCGTGGTCGCGTGGCTCGCCTCCGACGCGGCCGACTACATCCACGGGCACACCATCTTCGTGGATGGCGGCATGACCCTGTACCCCGAATTCGCGCAGGGCGGCTGAGATGACCGCCGAGCACGAACGGCTGGAGGCAAGCCGCGGCCGGCGCGAGCACTGGCGGCGGTGGGGGCCGTACCTCGCCGATCGGCAATGGGGCACCGTGCGCGAGGACTACTCCGAGCATGGAACCGCCTGGGATTACTTCCCCCACGATCACGCGCGCTCACGCGCCTATCGCTGGGGCGAAGACGGCATCCTCGGCATCTCGGACAATCACCAGCGGCTCTGCTTTGCGCTGACGCTGTGGAATGGCCACGATCCGATCCTGAAGGAGCGCTTCTTCGGCCTCACGGGCTCCGAGGGCAATCACGGCGAGGACGTCAAGGAGGTCTACTTCTATCTCGACAACACGCCGACGCATTCTTACATGCGCGGGCTCTACAAGTATCCGCAGGCGGAGTATCCGTATGCCCGGCTCGTCGAGGAAAATCGCCGTCGCGGCCGAGGCCAGCCGGAGCTCGAGCTGCTCGATACCGGGGTCTTCGGCGACGACCGCTACTTCGACGTGACCGTCGAGTACGCGAAGGCATCCGTCGACGACGTGCTGATCCGCATCACCGTGGCGAACCGCGGCCCGGACCCGGCGAAGCTGGAGCTTCTCCCGACGCTGTGGTTCCGCAACACGTGGTCGTGGGATCCGGGCACCGAACGCCAGCGGTTGATCGCGGCCGGGGATCACGTCATCGGGGCGTGGCATCCGACGCTCGGAGAGCGCTGGCTGATCTGTGGTGATCCCGCCGAGCTGGTGTTCACCGACAACGAGACGAATCGTGCGCGGCTGTTCGGCGCGAGCAACCCTACGCCGTGGGTGAAGGACGCGTTCCACGAGCTCGTGGTGCATGGGCGCCACGATGCGGTGAACCCCGCTCGCACAGGGACGAAGGCCGCGGCACGCCACAGGCTGACGCTCGCGCCTGGCGCCACGACTACGGTGCGACTTCGCCTCACCAACACGGCGCCCGATCGCGCAACCGTCGGCGATGACTTCGACGCGATCGTGGCCCGGCGTCGCCGGGAGGCTGACGACTTCTACGCGACGGTCATCCCGGAGCGCCTGTCGAACGATGCGCGCAACGTCATGCGGCAAGCGCTCGCCGGAATGCTCTGGACCAAACAGTGGTTCCACTTCGACGTCGCTCGGTGGCTCCATGGCGATCCGGCGCAGCCCGCGCCGCCGGCGGCGCGGCGGCACGGCCGCAACGCCGAGTGGACGCACCTCTACAACGACGACGTCGTCTCGATGCCGGACAAGTGGGAGTACCCGTGGTACGCCGCCTGGGACCTCGCCTTCCACACGATTCCGCTCGCGCTCATCGATCCGGACTTCGCCAAGGACCAGCTCGTGCTCTTCCTGCGCGAATGGTACATGCACCCGAATGGCCAGATCCCGGCCTATGAATGGGCATTCGGCGACGTCAATCCGCCTGTGCACGCCTGGGCGGCCTGGCGCGTCTACAAGATCGACAAGCGGCTGCGCGGCACCGGCGACCGGCAGTTTCTCGAGCGTGTCTTTCAGAAGCTGCTCCTGAACTTCACGTGGTGGATCAACCGCAAGGACCCCGAAGGCCGCAACATCTTCCAGGGCGGCTTCCTCGGGCTCGACAACATCGGCGTCTTCGACCGCTCCGCGCCGTTGCCCACCGGTGGTCATCTCGAGCAATCGGATGGCACCGCGTGGGTCGCGATGTTCTCGCTCAACATGCTCGCCATCGCGCTCGAGCTGGCGCAGGACAACGCCGCCTACGAGGACATGGCCTCGAAGTTCTTCGAGCACTTCCTGCACATCGCACGCGCCATGGCCGAGATGGGCCACGACGGCATCACCCTGTGGGATGAGGCGGACGGCTTCTTCTACGACGTCCTGCACACGCCCGACGGCGGCCGGCCACTGAAGATCCGATCACTGGTCGGCCTCGTTCCCCTGTTCTCGGCGCTCGTGATCGAGCCCGAGCAGCTCGAACGGGCTCCCCGCTTCGCACGGCGCATGCGGTGGTTCCTCGAAAACCGCCCGCAGCTGGCGCGGCTCGTGACCGCCCAGCCGATGGACGACCACACCCGTCGTTTGCTGTCGCTCGTGGGCCACGATCGGCTGGTCCGCGTGCTGCGCACGATGCTCGACGAGCGCGAGTTCCTCTCGCCGTTCGGCATCCGGGCACTGTCACGCCATCACGCCGGCCATCCGTACATCTTCGAGATCGATGGCCGCTCGCACCGGGTCGAATACGAGCCGGCGGAGTCGTCGAGCGGGCTGTTCGGCGGCAACTCCAACTGGCGCGGGCCGATCTGGTTCCCGATGAACTTCCTCATCATCGAGGCCTTGCAGCGCTTCGATCATTTCTACCGCGGCGAGCTGAAGGTCGAGTTCCCGACGGACTCCGGACGCATGACCTCGCTGGCCGAGGTGGCCAGCGAGCTGTCTCGGCGGCTCACACAGATCTTCTTGCGTGACGGGCAGGGCCAGCGGCCCGTTCACGGCGGTGTCGCACGGTATGCCCACGACCCGCACTGGCGCGACCTCGTGCTGTTCTACGAGTACTTCCACGGCGACAATGGCGCCGGGATCGGCGCCAGTCACCAGACGGGCTGGACCGGTCTGGTGGCCAAGCTTCTCCAGCAGAGCGGCCGATAGGGATGCGCGCACACTGGCCGGAGTACCTCAGCGAGGCGGCCGGGCTCGCTGCCTTCATGTTCATTGCCTGCGTGCTCGGGACGCTCCTCGGTCATCCGGCGTCCCCGGTCGTCCACGTCATCCCGAGCGCGTTCGCACGCCGCACGCTCATGGGGCTCGCGATCGGGCTGACCGCGGTTGCACTCATTTATTCGCCATGGGGGCGTCGCTCCGGCGCGCATTTCAATCCGGCGACCACGTTGACGTTCTGGCGCCTCGGCAAGGTGGCCGATGCCGATGCCGCCGCGTACGCGATCGCGCAGACGATCGGTGGCCTGACGGGCGTGGCCGTGGCCGGGCTCGTCGTCGGCCCGGCCCTCGGCCACCCCGCCGTTCGTTATGTGACGACGCTACCGGGCAGCGCGGGGGCCGTTATCGCATTCGTCGCCGAGATCGCGATCACGTTCCTGTTCATGACGGTCGTGCTTCGGATTTCGAATACCGCGTCGCTCGAGCGGTTCACCGGCGTCGTGGCCGGCGCGCTGGTGACGCTCTACATCACAGTCGAGGCCCCGCTGTCCGGCATGAGCATGAACCCGGCGCGCAGCCTCGCCTCCGCCGTGCCGGCTGGCACCTGGGATGCGCTCTGGATCTACATCGTCGCGCCGCCAGCCGGAATGCTGATCGCGGCCGAGCTCTATGCGCGCCGGCGCGGCGCGCAGACCGTCTACTGCGCAAAGCTGAATCACGGGCAAGCCGGCCCGTGCATCTTCCGCTGCCGGCATGCCGAGCTGCTGGGCCGCTGAGGCGGCCGAGGAGACATCCATGTCGAACCACTACGACGTCATCATCATCGGCTCCGGCGCCGGCGGCGGCACGCTCTTCCACGCGCTGGCACCGACCGGCAAGCGAATCCTCCTGCTCGAGCGCGGCGAGTACGTCCCGCGTGAGCGCGACAACTGGTCGACGCGCGCCGTGAACCTCCAGGGCAAGTACGCCACGCAGGAGACGTGGCGTGATGGTGACGGACAGCCGCTTCATCCGCACACCAACTACTGGGTCGGCGGCAACACCAAGTTCTATGGCGCGGCGCTGTTTCGCATGCGCCGTGAGGATTTCGGCGAGCTCAAGCATTACGACGGCGTGTCGCCCGCCTGGCCGCTCACGTACGCTGATTTCGAGCCGTACTACACGCGCGCGGAGCATCTCTATCACGTGCACGGCGAGCGTGGCGTCGACCCCACCGAGCCGCCGGCGAGCTCGTCCTACCCGTATCCGGCCGTCAGCCACGAGCCGCGAATCCAGCAGCTGGCCGACGACTTCGCGCGGCAGGGGCTCCGGCCGTTCCATGTGCCGCTCGGCATCATGCTCGACGAGCGGGAGCCGCAGCGCAGCCCGTGCATTCGCTGCGCGACGTGCGACGGGCATCCGTGCCTCGTGAGCGCCAAATCCGACGCGCAGGTCGTCTGCGTCGACCCCGCCCTCGCACATCCGAACGCCACGCTCCTCACCGGCGCCTGCGTCGAGCGGCTGGAGACGACTGCGTCCGGCCGCGAGGTGAGCCGAGTCAACGTGCGCCGCCACGGTGCCGAGGAAGTGTACTCGGCTGACATCGTCGTCGTGTCGGCTGGAGCGATCAACTCGGCCGCGCTCCTCCTGCGCTCAGCGAATCCGCGCCACCCGCGCGGGCTCGCGAACGGCTCCGGCGTGGTCGGCCGTCACTACATGGGACACGTGAACTCGGTGCTGATGGCGCTGTCGAAGTGCCCGAATCCGACGATCTTCCAGAAAACGCTCGGTCTCAATGACTTCTACTTCGGCGCGCCGGAGTGGTCCTTCCCGATGGGGCACATCTCGTTCGTCGGCAAGCTCGACGGCGAGACGCTTCGCGCGGGCGCGCCCGCCATCGCGCCGGGCTGGACGCTGGATCTCATGGCCCGCCATTCGCTCGACTTCTGGCTGACGTCGGAGGACCTGCCCGATCCCGAGAACCGCGTGACGCTCGATCGGGACGGCTCGATCGTGCTGCGGTATCGCCCCAACAACGAGCAGGCCCACGCGCGGCTCATCGCGCGGTTGAAGGAGGCCATGAAGCGACAGACGAAGTGCGGTGTCCACGGCGACAACTGTCACCAGGGACTGTTCGCGCGCAACCTGTATATCGGACAGCGCATACCGCTGGCCGGCGTCGCTCACCAGAACGGCACCGTGCGCTTCGGCATCGACCCGGCAACCTCGGCGCTCGACGTCAACTGCCGTGCGCACGAGGTCGACAACCTCTATGTCGTCGACGGCTCGTTCTTCCCGTCCAGTGCCGCCGTGAACCCCGCGCTCACCATCATCGCGAATGCCTTGCGCGTGGGCAATCACATCGCCGGACGCCTGTGATGCGCACCGCTGCCCGCCGGTTCGCTGCCTTCGCTCTGGCGTTCGCGTTGGCGCCGACCGTGCTGTGGTCAGTCTCGGCGCCCGCCCGCGGAAGCGGCCCCGCCGTCGTTGCCATCGGGCCAATCGCGATGACGGTATCCGACGCTGAACGCTCGGCAGACTTCTACCGACGCGTGCTCGGGTTCGATCGAGTACTCGACACCGAGCTATCGGACGAGGCGTCTGAGCAGCTTCACGGGATCGCCGGTCTGCGGTTGCGAGTCGTCCGCATGCGTCTGGGTCACGAGGTTATCGACCTCATGGAATACATCACGCCTCGCGGCCGGCCCATACCGGCCGATTCGCGGAGCAACGACCGGTGGTTTCAGCACGTGGCGATCATCGTCAGTGACATGGATCGAGCGTACGCGCATGTGCGCGAACATCGGGTGAAGGCCGTGTCGGCCGGTCCACAGCAGCTGCCCGCCTGGAATCAGATGGCGGGCGGCATTCGGGCGTTCTACTTCAAAGATCCCGACGGCCACCCACTGGAGATCCTGTGGTTTCCACCGGGCAAGGGCGATGCGCGCTGGCATGTTCGCAGCGAGCGCCTCTTCCTTGGAATCGACCACACCGCCATCGTCATCGCGGACACGGCACGCAGCCTCGTCTGCTATCGCGACCGCCTCGGACTCCGCGTTGCCGGCGAAAGCGAGAACTGGGGTCTCGAGCAAGAACGCCTGAACAATGTCGCCGGCGCCCGCCTGCGCATCACCACGCTTCGCGCCGCGGCTGGTCCGGGAGTCGAACTCCTGGAATACTTGGCGCCTCGTGACGGTCGCCCGATCCCGGACGACGCGCGCCCGAACGACCTGGCCCACTGGCACACCACGCTGGTGGCGCGCGACCCCGAGGCGTTCGCCTTCGCCTCGCGCAGTCGCGCCTGCACCTTTCCGTCAGCGGACGCGGTTGCCATCGACCATCGCGAACTCGGCTTCACGCGGGCGTTGCCAGGGCGAGATCCGGATGGGCACGCGTTCCAGCTCGTGGCCGCTGATGGTGGGCTCGTGAACGAGGGCTATCGATGATTCGGGCTCTCCGCCAACGCTAGCCGCTGAGCCGGAACACCAGCCCGAACAGCAGCGCGCCGATCAAGACCGTCGAGATGATCGAGTACACGCCGTCTCGCGCGGCGATGAAACCGGCCAGCGCCGCCGCCACTCCGATCGCCGGTGTGACGAGCAACGTCAGGATGCCTGCGGTCATGACCGCCACCGGATCGGGCGGCCATTGCCGCAGCGCCCGCGAGAGCTGAGCAACCGAGACGAAGACATCCACGGACCGACCGGCCTGGCGGTTCTCGAGCGACCTCGTCGACCGTGCGCAGGTCACGGTCGACGATCGCCGTCCTGATGAGCTCCTCTTCCTCACTCTTCGGCAGATAGTGATGGTTCCATACGAGTCGTCGGCACGACCTGGCGTCGCGCATAGTCTGCCTCCCGGGCGCATACGGCGCTCAGTCTCAACTGCGG
>Ga0075421_100001125_pt1 | contig 30596 bp, 20 predicted proteins | sample SoiMetdeltSBSDD5_FD_75292 | JGI IMG/M metagenome (GOLD analysis project Ga0075421, IMG submission 75292) | Bulk soil microbial communities from a Populus tree surrounding site in Tennessee, USA - Soil MetaG P. deltoides SBSDD5 | ecosystem: Environmental > Terrestrial > Soil > Tree plantation... | reverse complement strand
AACTTCAAAGTCCCGCCGCCGTGCTGGCAGCCGCCCAAACAACGCGGCCGGCCTTCTTTAGCCACCCTGCGACTGACTCAGCAATGGGCTGCTTGATCACCCTTAAGTGCGGTGACACCGGCTATCCAGTAGCGGGAAAAATTGAAATCTTAATGGGCAAGTGGACATGTTTTGAGAAACCCGGTTTCTTCAAGAAACCGGGTTTCTCAAAACGTAATGCTCAACCCGCCATCTACAGCCAGCACTTGCCCCGTGATGTAACTTGCATCCGGCCCGGCGAGGAACCAGGCCACACCAGCCACTTCGTCCGGCTGACCGGGACGCTTCAAGGGCAAGTGATCGCCTTCGACGTAGTCCCGCCTGAACCAATCCGATTCCAATTCACTCACGCCGTTGACCATAGACATCGGCGTGTTGATGAACCCCGGCGCGATCGCGTTGACCAGGATACCGCGCGGGGCTAGTTCGATCGCCAGGTTCCGGCAGAGTTGATTCACGGCCGCTTTGGCCATGGCATACGAACTGGATTCCGAACCGGCGCGCGCGCCGTGAATGGAAGTGATATGAACGATGCGCCCGCCGTTGGACAAAAGCGGCGCAGCGGCGCGCGTAATGTAGAGCGCGCCATTCACCATGATGTCAAAACATCTGCGCCATTCTTCTATCGGTGTTTTTATCGCATCCACCGACCACCACACCCCGGCGCAACTCACCAGGGCATCCAGTCGCCCCCAACGCTCCTGAAGTTCTACGCCCAGATGATCCATAAATACCGGATCACTAAAATCTCCCGCGTAGACAAGATGATCGCCAGGCGGGAGTGAATCTTTAACTGCCTTCAATTGTTCCTCCGGGGGTAGGGCGTTCAGGCAGACATCCCAACCTTCCGCGCCAAAGCGCCGCGCCGTCGCCGCGCCAATGCCGGAGGACGCGCCGGAGATAAGAACTTTTTTTCGTTGGGTCATCGTTGAAGTCTCCCTCGCGCCCTGAGCTTGTCGAGGGGCAGCCCTTCGACAAGCTCAGGGCGCGGTTAATCGGGGCCGCACCTCACGGGCGAAGCGACGCATCTTTTCAACGCCACCATCTTCACCGCCAAAAGAGAGCAAGAACCCATCCGCGCCTGCGGCCAATGCCTGTCGCAATTGAGCCGCAATCGCCTCATCACTGCCGGAGACAGTATACCAATCCTCCACCTGCTTATCGAAGACTATCGGAATGCGCGGGATGATCCGTCCGGACCAGCCGGCTTTGATCTCCGCGAAATGGTTTTCGGGGATTCCATTGGGATGCCAAACCACGCCATGGGTCCGCGCGCGCTGGCGTGCCCGTGCCGCGTTGCCGCCAATCCAAATCGGCGGGAGTGGATCAGGGCGCGGGTAATAATAGGCATCATCGAATGACCAGAACTTGCCGTGGAAACTCGTCTCGCCCGCCCACAGCGCGTGGATGAGCGCGAGCCCCTCGTCGCAGCGATCCCCTCGATCCTCGAAGCCCATCCCGGCGAAGCGGAACTCCGGTTCATTCCAGCCAACGCCGATCCCCAAGTGGAAACGGCCGCCGGAGAGGAGTTGCAGCGTCGCCGCTTCCCGCGCCACCCGAAACGGGTGGTCGAGTGGTAAAAGCACTACCGACGTGCCCAGGCCGATGCCCTCGACACGCCCAGCGACCCAGGCCAACGCCGTCATGGGATCAAGTGAATGACCAAAGCGATCCGCGGCTGAAGCGTTGACAACCAGGTGCTCGCCCGCCCAGACATGGGCATAACCCAGTTCCTGCGCCGCCTCCGCGACGCGCACAAGTCGTTCGCGCGAAAAATCTTTTCCGCCGGAGGGGGCGGTGACTCCCAGTTCAATCATCATTTCTTTGTGTCCTCAATTCTTTGTATCCTCAATCGCATCCCGATAAGCTTCCTCGAGTTCAGCATCCATCGTCCCAATGTAACGCTGCGTTGTCGTGAGACTGCGATGGCGGGCGAGGAGTTGCGCCTTGCGCAAATCGCGGTGGCGATTGTAGACCCGCCGGACGAAGTAGCGGCGCAATCCATGCGGCGTCACGCGTCCCCGTCGGACTTTTTTGGATGGGGACGCTTCTTCGTCCTCCGCCTCCGGCGCCGGCATCCGGTAATCTTCCCCGAAGACTTCCTTATTGGCCAGCTCAAGCATTTGCCGGGCGCCGGCTTCCGTCCAGGGGCGGAGCAGGGCGTTTTTTTGCTTGCGCTTGGCTTGCAAATCCGCTAAACGGCTGTGCTGCGCAAAGACAGGTAACTGTTCGGGCGTCTGCCCACCGGCTCGGTCGAGTTCGGCGCGAACGCGATGATATGCCCGCAATGCGTTCCAGGAATTTTCCGAGAGACGAACGACGACGGCGCGGCCCCCTTTGATTTTGAGCGTCACTTGCAGATTGCGCGGCGTGACTTGCGCAATGTGAGACGTCCGCAGGCGACAGGCTTCGGAGACGCGCAACCCAGTGTCCGCCAGCAGAATGAGAAAGGCGCGATTGCGGTACGCCCGCAGTTTCTCCCAACGACTGCGGAAGGGACGATGCAGACACTCCCACGACCATTTCAAAATGGCTTCAACATCCGCATCTGTGGTCAGAACTTCGTTTTGGACGGAGGCGCGGCGGTTATCGTCAATGAGCGCTTCCAGCCGACCCAGATTGATTTCCGGAATGGTCAGGCTCAGATGTTTGTAGAAGCCACGGATGGCGGCCAGGCGAACTTGTTCGGTGGCTGGCGATACTTTTCTAGCCTGCAGCGCTTCAATGTACTCGACGACCCATTCGGCCTGAATTTCAGCCGCCGGGGTTTTATCCGTCTGGAGGCCGGCCTGACTCTCAATGACTTCAAAAAACTCTTTCAGCGCGTGTTCGTACGAGCGCCGGGTGTGAGTGGCCTTGGCCCCTTTGGCCCGGCGTTCAACCTTGGCGAGAAAACTTTCGGCGGCGGCAGTTAGAGATTGTTTTACCATAAACTTAAAACCATCTCGAGGGAAAGGGGTGCTCAAAGCAAAAGAGAGTCCAGAGAATGGGTGGCAAGATTGATTCTTTATTCATTGGAAAGAAAGTTACGTTCAAGCTAGACACCACGTCAAATAATGGGAGTGAGGCAAGCCCTTTTAGAGGGTCTGTCCAACCACTTTTCGTACACGCGATAATGAATATTATCAAGTATATAGCCCAAAATGGCAAGGGCGGCGTGAGGGTTCAGGTATGTTACGCTATGATGGCTCAGTTGTTGCGCTTCGTTGATGATGAAGCTTCCAATGGAAAGACAGAAAGACAGATTCCGAATAAAGCAGACCCCCTTCTCGTATGATTAAGTAGAAAGGATTGGCAGCCTGTGCCCGTCTCGGCGGCCTCGACCAATTCAAACGAACTGGATTGGATTGCCCGCGCTCAGCAGGGTGACGGTCAGGCGTTCGGTGAACTGGTCGAAAAACACCGACCGGGCGTGCTCAACGTGGTGTACCGCATGTGCGGCGACCCACAGTTGGCGGAAGAGGCCGCCCAGGAGGCTTTTCTTCGGGCCTGGCAGAACCTCCGGCGTTATAACCCAAAGTTTGCCTTCCGCAATTGGGTTTACCGCATCGCCCTCAACCTTGCCATTGACAGATTGCGCCGCCGGACAGAAACGGTCGCCATTGACACTTTGCGCGAGATACTGACAGTGGAGACAGACGGCCCGGAGGCGACGCTGGAACGCCACGAACAAGCTGAACAGGTGCGACAGGCGGTACTCGACCTGCCCCCCACCAGTCGAGCCGCGCTGATATTACGTGAGTATGAAGGCCTGACTTATCAAGAGATTGCGGACGCACTCGATATTCCCATCGGAACCGTGATGTCCCGTTTGAATTACGCTCGCGGCCAGCTTCGTGAAAGCTTACGCCGCTCTTGGGAGGCAACATGAGCCAACACGTCACAGACTGGCTAGCGGCCTATCACGATGGCGAACTGCACGGCGCCCGTTTATTCCAGGTGGAGACGCATTTGCTTGAGTGCCCCACCTGTCAGTCAGAGTTGGAGGCGCTGAAGGCGCTCTCGACAGCGTTGCAAAAAAACCCGGTGATGCCGGCGCGCACGCCTCCAGCGCGTTTTGTGGCCCAGGTGCGACTACGCACTCGACCTCCGTCCCCCCCTACCCTTCTGTGGAGGGTCTGGCTGTTCGTGCCGTTGAGTGTGTTGGGAATAGGAGCCTTCTTACAAGCCGCTTTAATGGTGAGTTCTCTGGTGCTGATAGCGCTCCGACTGTTTGGGGATGGGGATGCGCTCGCTCCTCAGTTCGGCCTGTTCCCGGCGTTCCCAATTCTGGGGGCCGCCCAATTATTCGTACTCGACGGGGTGCTCACCGTTGGGCTGGCCACGTTACTTTGGGGCTGGCTGGCCGGCTGGTGGGCGGCTCGCTCCAGACAGAATCGTTTAGCCGGCGAAACTTCCGGGTGATTGAATTGCTTGAAAGGAGATAACGATGGATCACTTCAAAATTCTAAAACGCGCGTTTTCAATTACGTTGGACTATCGGGTACTGTGGGTATTTGGCATTCTCTTGGCCCTCACCACCGGCAGCAACGGCGGCGGCAATGGGGGCGATGGTAGCGGCAACCACAACGGCGTTCCCTCGGGAGACTGGCCCAAGCTGACGACCGAGATGATCACGGCCATCCTCACTGCCGCGGTCGTCCTGTTCTGCGTCGTGTTGGTGTGGATTATCATTGGGGCGGTGGCGCGTTATCTCTCCGAGACCGCCTTGATCCGCATGGTGGATCAGCACGAAGACACCGGCGAGAAGCTCGGGGTGCGGCAGGGGTTTCGCTTGGGTTGGTCGCAGCTAGCCCTCCGCCTCTTCCTGCTTGACCTGCTCATCTCCTTGAGTGCACTAGTTGTCTTTGTGCCTGTGCTGCTGGCTTCAGCCGTACCTTTGCTCGTTTGGCTGACCGACAGTTTGCCCGCCCGCGTCCTGGGCACGGTGCTGACCGTTGGGCTGGTCGTGCTGGTGATCTTCACCGGGATTGTCGTGGGCATCGTGCTTTCACTGCTCTCACAGTTCTTCCGCCGAGCGGTCGTTTTGGAGAACCTGGGAGTCATGGCCGGCATACGCCGCGGGCTGCAGCTCGTTCGCCAGCGCTTGGGCGATGTCATCGTCATGGGGTTGATCCTCTTCGGCTTGGGGCTGGCGGCGGTAATCGTAATGATCCCGCTCTTCCTCGTGTTATTCATGGTGGCGCTGGTGTTGGGCGGGCTGCCGGCGCTACTCGTGGGGACGATCATAAGCCTAACCGTTGAAGGCCCCCTGCCCTGGATCATCGCCGCGATTGTGGGCGCTCCAATCTTTATTCTGATCATCGGCCTCCCCCTGCTATTCCTAAGCGGGCTGATAGAAACTTTCCGATCGAGTACCTGGACACTGACATATCGAGAACTGCTGGCGCTGGAGGTCGCCCATCCGCCCGCCATCACTGGAACCGACTCTCTCCCGGAGCCTCCGGCGGAGGCCTGAACGCCTAAGAGGCGGGATAAGCTTAGAAACCAGGTTTCTGAATTTTCTCTACGACCTGCTCTTGTAACCTCAGAAACCTGGTTTCTGATAGTAATAGAGCCTCCGGTGGAAGGGTGAACGTTCACGGATTTTCGTCGCGTGCTTGAAGGAGTAATTCGATGAAGACCTATGTTGCGCTTTTCCGAGGCATCAACGTCGGGGGAAAGAACGCTCTGCCGATGAAAGAGCTGGTAGCCGTTCTTGAAGACCTTGGCTCGCAAAACGTCAAAACCTACATCCAAAGCGGCAATGCCGTGTTTGAGAGCCAGGCAAAAGACGCCGCCCGGCTTTCACGTAAGATCAGTGGTGAAATCAAGCAGCGCCGCGGCTTCGAACCCTACGTCCTGTTGTTGGAACTCGAAGACCTCGAAAGGGCTATTCGGAAGAATCCGTTCCCCGAAGCGGAAGCCGATCCCCAAGCTTTGCACCTGGGCTTTCTGGCGTCCGCGCCGGAGAAGCCTGATCTGAAAACACTTGAAAGCCTCCGGAGCAACAGCGAACGATTTCATTTGATCGCTAACGTGTTTTATCTGTATGCCCCCGCGGGGGTGGGCCGATCCAAGCTGGCGGCCAGGGCTGAGAAATTACTGGGGGTCCCGATGACTGATCGTAATTGGAGAACAGTCTGCAAAATCCGGGAAATGACGGTTGAATTTTAAGGGTGAGTTTTATAATTGATCTGTGTCTACGCCAATTTTAGCGACCAAGCTTTATATCCCCCCACCTCGACCGAACGTCGTCCTGCGCTCACGTCTCATCGAGCGCCTGAACGAGGGTTCCCGTTCAGGCCGCAAACTGACCTTGATCTCTGCCCCGGCCGGCTTTGGCAAGACCACGCTGGCCAGCGAATGGGCGGCCAGTTGTGAGCGACCGGTCGCTTGGCTGTCACTGGATGAAGGCGATAACGACCCCACGCGCTTTCTGACTTACCTCGTTGCGGCTTTGCAGACGATTGCCACGAATATCGGAACAGGCGTGTTGAGAATACTTCAATCGCCTCAGCCACCGCCAACGGAAGTAATGCTGACAGCCCTGCTCAATGAAATCACCGCCCTCCCCCTCGTCGGCAACTTTGTCCTCGTCCTTGACGACTATCACCTGATTGACGCCAAACCGGTTGACCAGGCCCTCACCTTTCTGCTTGATCACTTGCCACCGCTAATGCACTTGGTCATCGTCACTCGGGAGGATCCCCAACTGCCCCTGGCCCGGTTACGCGCGAGTGACCAATTGACTGAACTGCGCATTACCGACTTGCGTTTTACCCTTTCCGAAGCGGCCGGATTTCTCAATCAAGTGATGGGCCTCCATCTCTCCGCCGAAGACATCGCTGCCCTGGAGACTCGCACCGAAGGCTGGATTGCCGGGCTACAGTTAGCCGCGATTTCAATGCAGGGACATCAAGCGACCGACAGCTTTATCAAATCTTTCACCGGCAGCCACCATTTTGTGATGGACTATCTGGTTGAAGAAGTTCTGCACCAGCAACCCGAACGGGTTCAAACTTTCTTGCTGCGAACGTCCATCCTCAACCGTCTGTGCGGCTCCCTCTGTGATGCTGTTTTGCTCGACCCGTCTGCTTCCGGACAAGAAACCCTGGAATATCTCGAACATGCCAACCTGTTTATCATCCCCCTAGACAACGAACGGCGCTGGTATCGCTATCACCATCTCTTTGCAGATTTACTGCGGCAGCGATTGCTCCAAAGCCTCGCGGCCTCTACCGGCGAGGGTGGGCAAGGCGTCGCGGAATACCACCTGCGTGCCAGCCAATGGTATGAAGAGAATGATCTGGCGATTGAAGCCTTTCACCACGCGGCGGCCGCGAATGATATCGAGCGCGTCGAGCGGTTGATCGGCGGCGACCGGATTCCTCAGCACTTTCGCGGCGCGGTGACGGCCATCCTGAACTGGTTGGAGTCGCTGCCGAAGACGGTCCTGGACGCCCGGCCCTGGTTGCAGTGGAGGTATGCCTCATTGCTGCTGGTGAATGGTCAAACGACCGGCGTGGCAGAGAAACTTCAAGCGGCGGAGACCAACCTGCAAGACACCGAGCCGAATGACCAGACCCGAAACCTCATCGGACAGATTGCCACCGCCCGGGCTGTCTTGGCTCTCACCCAATATCAAGTGGAAACGATGCTGGCCCAGTCGCGCCGCGCCTTGGAGCATCTGCCCTCCAACAACTTGATTTCTCGTTCGAGTGCTCTCTGGGTGCTGGGATATGCTTCCCTCCTCTTGGGAGACCGGGCGGCAGCCCGCCGGTCGCTGACCGAAGCGATATCAATCAGCCAGGCCGCCGGGGATATCTTCACGACTATCTTAGCGACGATCGGCTTGGGCAACATACAGGAAGCAGAAAATCAACTCCACTTAGCGGCCGAGACCTACCGGCACATCCTGCAATTGGCGGGTGATCAGCCGCTTCAAATTATCAATGAAGCGCATCTGGGTCTGGCGCGTGTCCTCTACGAATGGAACGACCTGGAGGCCGCCGAACAGCAGGGACAACAGAGCCTCCACCTGGCGCGGCAGTATGAAAAAGTTATTGATAGATTCATTATCTGCGAGGTATTTCTGGCCCGCCTGAAACTAGCCCAAGGAGAGGTGGTCGGCGCGGCGGCTATTTTGACTCAGGCCGATCAGTCTGCGCGCCAGCGAAACTTTGTGCATCGCTTTCCTGAAGTTGCGGCCGCCCAAGTGCTGACGTTGTTACGCCAGGGCAATCTGGCAGCGGCCGCTCAACTGGCGCAGACGTACGAACTCCCGATCAGTCAGGCCCGGGTATACCTGGCGCAGGGAGACGCATCTGCCGCCCTGGCCGTGCTGGAGCCATTCCGCCGGCAGGTAGAGGCCAAGGACTGGCAGGATGAACGACTCAAGGTGCTGGTGCTACAAGCCGTCGCTCATCGCGCGCAGGCTGAAAAGGATCAGGCCATGCAACAGCTGCGTGACGCGCTGGCACTCGCCGCGCCGGAGGGCTTTATCCGCCTCTTTGTGGATGAAGGGCTGCCGATGGCGCAACTCTTGTCCGAAGCCGCGGCTCAAGGGATGAGGCCGGACTATATCGGCAAGCTGCTGGCTGTCTTTGAAGTGGAGGCACACAAGCCCAAAGACAACGCTTATCCGCCCCCAGCCCAGCCCCTTATCGAGCCATTAAGCCCACGCGAGTTAGAAGTCCTCCGACTCATTGCCCAAGGACTCTCGAATCATGAGATTAGTGAGCAGCTTTTCCTCGCCTTGAGTACGGTTAAAGGGCATACACAGAAAATCTTTGACAAACTCCATGTCCAAAGGCGCACCGAAGCGGTCGCCCGCGCCCGCGCGTTAGGTCTGTTGTAGCTGGAACCTCGGATGGCCCACCCACACGGTGGGCTGTCTGAATTCAAATGAGTTGTTTTACCACGGGCTTTTATGGCTGGCGGACTCCGAAAGACCTGGGTTCCCCAAGAAGATGTCCACTAGGTGCGGATCAAAATGCGTGCCCGCCCCGGCGCGCAGGTGCTCCCGCACTTTTTCTGCCGACCACGCTTCGCGCGCGCTGAAGGGCGCCGGCGATGACAGTGTATCCCAGGTGTCTATCACCGCAAAGACCCGTGCCGCGAGTGGAATATCCTGGGCTCGGAGCCCCCGCGGATAGCCCGTCCCATCCCACTTCTCGTGATGACAGTATGGGATGTCCAGCGCCGGTTGCAAAAAGGCAATCGGCGCAAGCCATTCATAGGCATGCACCGGGTGCTTGCGCATGAGCGCCAACTCGGCCGCGGTCAATGGCTCTGGCTTGAGCAGGATGTGCTCCGGGATGCCCAGTGTGCCGAGGTCGTGCAACAGTGCCCCACGGCATAGGTGCGGTAACGTCGCACCACTCAACCCACAGGCTTGCGCCAAGCGCAGCGCCCCCTGAGTAACGCGTTCCGTGTGCCCCTCCGCTTCTTGGGCGTGTAGCTCCACGGCCCGCGCCCAGGCTTCGAGGGTTGTGTCATAGGCCAACTCCAAGTCACTGCCGGAGCGCGCGGGGTGCGGGAGCAGATCGAAGACCCGTCGTTGCGCATGTTCAATCGCACTCACCGCCTGAGCCGCCACTCGATCCAACCCCTCGAGCCAGGCCGAGTCCGGCTGGAAGGGTTGCCGGTGATAAACCTCCAGCAGCCCGGCGACCTGCCCCTGGATCACCAACGGACAGGCGTGATGGTCGAGGAACCCTTCGCTCTGCATCAGCCCGTCTCTGACCAGCGGCGGGAGGCTGAGAGTTGGGCGCGCTGGCGCGCCCGTGAGCGTCGCCTCACGTAGTGTGACCGGGGGACTTCGAAACCCCTGCCCAGCCTGGTACTCCAGCCGCTGGGTGTCCGGATTCAGGAGTAGCACCGCTACGGCATCCAACGGGAGATTCAGCATGGCCGCTTGGAGCACGCGGCTCAACGCGAGGTCCAGGTGCAGGTCGCCCTGGATCGCCTGGTCACGCATCGCTTCTGGCAGACCCACGAGCCGCCGCAAGCGCTCTTCAGTCTCAGCCAAGCGCCAAGTATTGTCCAACGCTAGGGCCACCTGCCCTGCCTGCCAGGCGATTCGGCTCTGGACATTCTCATCAAAGCCCGCGCGCTGTGAGCTTTGGAAATCCAGCACCCCAATCACTTGGCCGTTGACCCGCAGGGGCACGGCCAGCTCTGATTGCGTTTGCGGCTCGCCCTCGATATACCGCGGATCCGTGTGAACGTCTTCGACGTAGACCGGGTGCCCGGTCCGGGCCGCGGCTGCGACAAGCCCAGGCCCCTCTAAGCGCAGGTCACCGCTGGCCATAATCGCCTGTGGTCCGGCCCTGACCAGCCGGATTAGCGCCCCATCCCGCAGGAGCAGCAGGCCACAGTCAGCCAGCTTGAACTGCTCGATCAGCGTCGTGACGATCGTGGTTGCTAGCCCGCGCAGGTCCCCAGTCAGGTGAAACTGCGGGGGCGTGGCTTCGTCGAGCGCCGCGGCCATGTGGGCTGGGAGTGTTGGCTCCTTGATATCCACCAAGCTCCCTTTGTCTAGCACTTCGCCCTTCGGGCTGCGCCCCACCGGCCCTGTGTTTGAAAGCGGCCGGGCACGCTCTGCCTCTTCCACCGCGCGCTGCCGTTCGCTTCGGGCAGCCCACTCGCCCCCCCGCGTCAGCGCGCTATGAACAATTCTGGGGAGTAAATCCCAATTGCGGGCGGTAAGCAGATAATCCCCCAGCCCCTCCCGCACGGCCTGGCGCGCCAACCGTTCAGGGATGACACCGTTCGTGGGGAGCAGAATCAGGGGAACGCGCGTCGCCACGCTCGGCGACATCCGCCGATCGCGCAGGACTGCCAGGATACGCGTGGCATCGGCTGGGTCTCCCCAGGGAAGCGGGAGGCCGGCAATAATCAGCCCTACCGGCCCGGTGGTCAACGCGCGTTCCAGTTCGTCCGCGCTACCCACACTTCCGATCTCCAGGTCAGGAAACCGGGCCTGGAGCCACGCCCCAAGAGCCACCGGATCAAACACCGGCGCGTGGCCGACGAGCAAACACCGTCGCCGCTCATGGCGCGGGCCGCGCGAAATGGGCGGCGGCACATCACTTGTCAAGTTGGGAGCCTTCATGGTTGTGAGACGCTTTACGGTTGTATTTAGTGTATCACAATTGTATAACTCAAGCTCTTCTCCTCCCCTCGATTTAATGGTTCACTCTACTCGATGAAAAGAATACTCGCTCGCTTGATCTTGTGGCTTCTGTTCGGCCTGGGACTCGTCTTGCTGTTGGGCTGCTCGATGCCGAGAACGACGCCGGTTCCAGTCACTAGCACCGCGTCGGTCACAACCACCAGCGCCGCGAATGCGACGGTCAACGTCTGGCTCACGAATACCAACCTCAGCCAAAAACTTTCCCCGCAAGCGCCGATTCTTTTTGGGCCGGACACCGGCGCGGAGCAAGCCAGTGGCGTTATCACCATTGATCCCAAAGTTAAGTATCAGCGCATGGTGGGCTTCGGCGCTTCGTTCACCGACTCGGCGGCTTGGCTAATGTATACCAAGCTCACGCCCGCCGCGCGCGAGGCCGCCATGCGGAATTTGTTTGATACCACGACCGGTATTGGCCTCAACTTCATCCGCCAGCCGATGGGGGCCTCTGACCTGGCGCGCGCCATTTATTCCTACGACGACATGCCCGCTGGGCAGAGCGATCTCGACCTGGCTAATTTCTCCATTGATCACGATCGTGCCTACATCATCCCCATGCTTCAGCAAGCGCAGAGTCTGAATCCAAATCTGGTGCTCATGGCCTCGCCCTGGAGTCCGCCGGGCTGGATGAAAGCGGGCGATACCATGTTGGGCGGCGCGGGTGGCCCGCTCCGCTCGGATGTCTATGCCACGTATGCCAACTATTTCGTCCGCTATCTTCAGGGCTACGAGGCCGTGGGTCTGCATCACAACTATGTGAGCATTCAGAATGAGCCGGAGATCGCTCCGGGTAACTATCCTGGCCTGATCTTTAGCCAGTCGGAGATGAGTTTTTTTCTCAAGAACCATTTACTGCCTGCGCTCACCGCGAACAATCTCACCACGCAGGTGCTGCTGTGGGACTTTAACCACGACAAGCCCTGGGTCGCGCAGGAGCTGCTGCGTGATCCGGCGCTGCGCAATCACCCGCTGGTGGCGGGAGTGGCTTGGCACGGCTATGCGGGTGATGAGCGAGTGATGACCACGGTGCATGACGAGTTCCCAGAGAAAGGAACTTTTGGGACTGAGCTTTCCGGCGGCACCTGGGTCCCCAACCAAGTGGAGCGCGACTTCCGCGACTTTGCCCGCTACTTCCGCAACTGGTCCAATTCGTTTATCAAGTGGAGCATTGCGCTCGATCAGAATCGGGGACCCTATGTGGGCGGCTGCAATGTATGCACCGGGCTGATTACGGTGGACCAAAACAGCGGCGCCGTGACCTATAACAAGGATTACTACACGCTGGGCCACTTGAGCAAGTTTATCAAGCCGGGAGCGTATCGCATTGACTCCACCGCCGTCAGCGGATTTCCAAATGTCGCTTTTCAGAATCCGGATGGCTCGATCGTGCTGGTGGCCTACAATGACGCGCACGCCACGAACAGCCTTAAGGTGGTTTGGAATGGGCAAGCCTTCCTCTACACGCTGGAAGCGCAAACCGGCGCGACTTTTGTCTGGGCCGCTCCATATGTTGCGCCGCAACCCACCAGCGTTCCACCCACGCCCGCCATTACGCCGACGCCTGCGCCGTATAATGCCTTCAGCCAAATTGAAGCAGAGAATTACTCTTCCGTCTGGGGTCTGAACAAAGAGATGTGCTTGGACACCGGCGGCGGTTATGACTTAGGCTCAGGCGACCACGGCGATTATCTGGTGTTCAACAATGTCAATTTCGGCGCAGGCGCCACCAGCGTGAGCGTGCGCTTGGCGAGCGGCGCAAGTTACAAAGGCGGCCAGCTAGAGTTTCGCCTGGACAGCCTCACCGGGCCGCTCATTGGCAGCCTAGACTTAGGCTACACCGGTGGCTGGCAACGCTGGGCCACCAAGACGGCCAGCCTTACACCGACTTCAGGAATGCAGAATGTGTACATTGTATTGAAGGGCGGATCGAACATGACCAACTTCAATTGGTTCAAATTCAAGTAATCGCTTGGCATTAGGCGCTGCGCGTGTCACGGGGGCGATAGAATGCCGGAAATTCCAACGCCCGGTCGCCCCCGTGACAGTCACCTGGAGATGGATACCCTCAATATCAAAAAGGAATGGAACCCAAAATGAAAACATCGCTTCTCTTCAAAATAGCTCCCGGCCTCTTGCTCATCGGCTCGATACTCACTTCTATATTTACCTCTTCCCTACCCGCCCAAGCGGTCGGCGAGGTGGTCAATGTGTGGATGACGACCACTTCCGATCCCGGTGGCCGCGTCGTCGTCAAAGGCCTGAATCCCGAACCGAATGTCACTTTTGCCGCCGATGTCCCCAACGGCAACCAAGTCATCACCGTCAACGAAACCATCACCTATCAGCAATTTGAAGGCGGCGGCGCATCGTTCACCGATACCGCCGCGTGGTTGATGCAGGAAAGCGGATTGCTCACGCAAGCCACTCGTGACCAAGTGATGCAGAACCTGTTTAATCCCACGACCGGCATCGGGCTGGGCTTCGTCCGCAACCCGATGGGCGCTTCCGATCTGGCGCGCTTCGCCTATTCCTACGATGACACCTGCTGCGATTTGAATGACTTCTCGATCAGCCACGATTTGGCCGGCGTGCTGCCATTGACCAAACAAGCCCGCACCATCAATCCGAACGTCAAGGTCATGGGCAGCCCGTGGAGCCCGCCCGGCTGGATGAAGACCAACGGCACCATGATCAACTTGGGCAACCTCCTGCCACAATATTACGGCCTGTATGCGCAGTACTTCGTGAAATACCTTCAGGCGTATGCGGCGCAGGGTGTGACGATTGATTACATCTCCATCCAGAACGAGCCGACCTGCTGCGGCGCTTCGACGAATTATCCCACCATGAATTGGGTGGCGAGTGATATGGGGAACTTCATCAAGAACCACTTGTATCCGGCGCTCCATGCGGCGGGCCTCACGCCGAAAGTCCTCGTGCTCGACTTTAATTGGGGCGACTACACCAACCTGGGCGCGCCCCTCTTGGCCGACTCCGTCATCAGCGGCGACTCGCTATTCGGCGGGATCGCCTGGCATGGTTATTGGCCCGTCAATCCCTCGGACTACGACCAACAGAACCGCACCCACACCGCTTATCCAAACGTCAAACAGTATGTCACTGAGCGCTCGGGTGGAACCTGGATCACCAATCAGCAGAAGCAGGACTTTCAAGACATCATCGGTATGATGCGCAACTGGGCCCGCACCGTCGAAAAGTGGAGTCTGGCCGTAGATCAAAATCACGGCCCACACTTTGGCGGGTGTGACGTCTGCACCGGCTTGATCACCGTGCATAATGGCGATGGGCAGAATGGGCAAGTGGACTACACCATCGAATACTACACGATGGGCCATCTCACTAAATTTGTGAACTATGGGGCTTCGCGGATCGATTCAACCAACAACACGAATGTGTGGAACGTGGCCTTCAAGAACCCGGACGGCTCAAAAGTCCTAATTGCGTACAACAACACGACGACGAGCCAAACATTCAAAGTGTTGTGGGGTGGATCGTCGTTCAATTACACGTTGCCCGCCGGCGCGGGCGTCACCTTCAAATGGAGCGGCACCCCCGCCCCACCCACCCCCACGACACTGCGGATTGAAGCCGGGGGAACGACCAGCTATACCGATACGGCCGGGAATCTTTGGATCGCCGATACTTATTCGACGGGCGGCGGCGGTTCGACGAACTACGGCAACATTGCCATCGCCAACACCAACGACGACCGTATCTATCAAACTGAGCGTTGGGGTTCGACGGGCTACGCCGTTCCGGTGACGAATGGCAGTTACACTGTGAATCTGCACTTTGCCGAGAACTTTACCGGCATCACCGGGCCGGGGCAGCGCGTGTTCAACATCAATGTCGAAGGTCAGGCGCTCAACAACTTTGACATCTACGCTCAGGCCGGCGGCAAGGGCATTGCCCTAATCAAAACCTTCAACGTTACTGTGACCGATGGACAACTGACGATAACGCTGTCGCCCATCGTGGAGAACACGGCGATTGATGGGATTGAAATTGTCCCAGCGGCGGGCGGCACCCCAACGAATACGCCGACCAAGACCCATACGCCCGCAAACACCGCGCCGCCAACCAATACACCCACACGCACGAACACGCCCACCGGTCCGACCAATACGCCCACCAATACTGCGCCGCCGACGAATACGCCTACAAAGACAAATACACCCACTGGCCCAACCAATACACCCACTCAAACTAATACACCGATTCCACCGACGAATACTCCGACCAAGACCAACACACCCACCGGCCCGACGAATACGCCGACCCGGACATCCACGCCCGGATCATCTGTCATCAAGACGCGGATCAAGCGGGACAATCAGGACGACGCGAGTCTCTCCACGTTTTGGTACAGCGTGAATAACACGACCGGCAGCGCGCTGTCGAATATCAAAGTGCGGATCTATTTCACGACGGATGGATCGAACGCGGGTTCCGACTATGTGCTCGATAAGAACGGCGACACATCAAACGTCGGCGCTTTGAGCGGCCCGACGCTGGCTTGTGGCAGCACCTATTATTTCACGATGGACTATGGCTCTGCTTCGCTCGCCGGAAATGGGATGTGGGAGTTTGTGGGCGGGCTGCACCTCTCAAGTTGGGCAGCGACGATGTCCGCGGCAAACGACTGGTGGCATACCGGCTACGCTTTAGGCGCATTGCCGGCAACTTATACGGACACGAATTACCTCCCGGCTTATTTGAACAGCGTCTTAAGTTGGGGCAGCGCGCCCTGCTAACTTGAATAAAATAGGACGCAGATTTCGCAGATTGAAATTAAAAATCTGCGAAATCTGCGTCCATCTGCGTCCTAATCTTTCTTGCTCTGAGCGCAGCTCGGTTAATCATCGAAAGATTCAAAAAGCTCTAAGCTCTGTTCAAAGAGATCGGTGGCCAACTCAATTTGTTTTTGCGCCTGCGCCACCTGTCCTAGAAAATGAAGTGTCCACGCGCGGCCGCGCTCATCGCCCATTTTCAAGAACAACTTCAAAGCCTCATGATGCTGCGCTTCCGCGCGTTCATAGTCTTGTTGCGACAGCGCGACTTGCGCGAGATCGTTGAGCAGCCAGGCCACGTTCCACGTAGCGCCCAGCGCACGAAACAAGCTCAAGCTTTCTTGGAAGAGTTGAGCCGCTTGCGCCAGTTCACCTTGAGTCTGCAAGCATTGGCCCAGGTGGTTGAGTGACCAAGCCAGCCCGCTCTTATCTCCGACCTCGCGGAACAGACTCAAGCTCTCATTGAAAAGCGTCGCGGCCTGCGCCGGGTTATTTTGCGATTGTGTCACCCGCCCCAGGCGATGCAAAGCCCAGGCGCTGCCGCGCGGATCGCCGAGCTTGCGAAATAGTTCCAAGCTCTCCGTATGACGCGCTACCGCCAGGGCATACTCCTTGGCTTCATAGGCGAAGTCCCCCAGATTACTCAGCGTCCAAGCGCTGTTCCAATCCGCGCCTAATTCGCGCGAAAGGCGCAGGCTGGAGGCGAAGAGCGCGGCCGCACGGGCATGATTGCCTTGGGCCTGAGCCACTTGGCCTTGGTGATTAAGCACCCAGGCACTGCCGCGTTTATCCCCCAACTTGCGAAACAGACGCAAACTTTCTTCCAGCCACACGGTCGCCTGCTCGGAGTCGGCTTGAGCCCACGCCAGCAGACCGGCGCCATTTAACGCTTTGGCGCGCACGCCGAGGGAGGCGTTTTCTGAACGCGCCAAAAAGTTGGACAGCCAGGCGCGCCCCTCTGAGAGATACCCGCGGATGAGCCAAAACTGCCACAGGCCGCCGACCAGCCGCAACCCGGTCTCCAGTCCGGCCGGAAGGCCATAGCTCCAAGCGAGGGCCGCGCGCACGTTCGCGTGTTCGGCCTCCAATCGCTTAAGCCAGAGTTCTTGCTCGGCGCCCTGAAAGTGTTTCTCAGCCTCTTCGACCAAAGCCAGATAGTAGGCCGCATGCTGGTGTTGCAACGCCGCCTGCTCACCGCGCGCGATCAAGCGCTCCAGCGCATAGTGACGCACCAGCTCGAGCATCTGAAAGCGCGGCTCACCCTCGGCGCTCTCTGCACTGCGGATCAAACTCTGATCCAGCAGCGCTGTCAGGCCATTCCAGATGCGCTTTCCCTTTTCACTCCAGACTGCTTCGGCGGCCTCCAGGGTCCAGCCGCCGACAAAGACACTCAACCCACGGAACAAGGTTTGCTCGCGCTCACTCAGCAGGTCATAACTCCAATCCATTGTCCGGCGCAACGTTTGTTGTCGGGCCGGCAGGTCTTGAGCGCCGCTCGCCAACAACTCAAAATGACTCGCGCTATCGGTCATGCCGGTTAAGCGCTCCAGCAGAGGGTGAGGACTCAAGACTTTGATCCGTGCGGCGGCCAATTCAATCGCCAAAGGTAAACCGTTTAGATGGGCGCAAATTTGGGCCACCGCCGGAGCATTCTCGGGCGTCAGTGAAAAATCCGCTTTGGCCGATTGCGCGCGTTGGATGAAGAGCGCCACGGCCGGCGCTTGGGCCAAGTCTTTCACCGTGGGGGGACGACTTAAATCAGGCAGCTCAAGCGGCGGAACATTGAAGACTTGCTCACCGGAGAGATGCAGCACCGCGCGACTGGTCACCACTATCTTCAGTCCCGGCGCAAGCGACAAACATTGAGCGATCTCTTTGGCCGCCGCCAATACTTGCTCGAAATTATCCAGCAGCACCAGCACCTGTTGATCACTCAAATAATGCCACAGACCTTCGCGGACTGGTTGGCTTCTGGATTCTTGCAAGCCCAACGCTTGCGCCACGGTCGGGATCACCAAGTCCGGATCGCTCAGTGGCGCCAGGTTGACGAAGTAAACCCCGTCGGCGAACTCGTTCTGGAGGCGCGCAGCGATCTCGAGACCCAGGCGGGTTTTGCCTGTTCCTCCCGGACCGATTAGCGTGACCAGCCGAGTTGTTTCCTGACGCAAAAGTTGACTGAGCTGCGCCACTTCCGCCTCCCGCCCAATCAAAGGTGTTGGCGGGATGGGTAAAAGTGGACGACGCGGCTTGGCCGGGGATTGGGCGAGTTGTGGAGTGAGCGTTGGACTGGGAAGGTTAAGTAGTTCGGGGGAGAGATCAGGGCAGGCCAGGTGTATGAAGGTGATGTAATCCACGGGCGCAATCTTCAGGTGTTGCGCCAGCAGTTCCGCGATACTCCGGGACGGACGCCGCGCGTTGGCCTCGATCTTGGTGATCATCACCTTTGAGCAAGCCACTCGCTGTGCCAGGGCGGCTTGAGTCAAGCCCAAGGCTTTGCGCCGTTGCTTAACCCAGTCCCCAAACGTGGTCGCTCTGTCCATCGGGAAATCCTGTGTCTCATGTGTATCGTGATTGTATAACAGAAGTTCTTCTACTCCCATTATGGGAGTACATACTTTGCATTCCCATGGGGATGGCCTTAGAGACATTTCATGGGCAAGTACAATTTCACAAAGATTGAGACTGCCTTACATCCATTTATATCGAACAGGCCGCGTAACCTGGAGCCAAAAACATCAACGGCATTTTTTGCAATATAATATTGCCAAAATTAATGGACGCCTGATCAGGCAACAGACTAACATTGAGTGAGGCTGAGGAGGTGATAGAGGTAATGTACAAAAAACTATCGGCAGATGTTGCCGTGATTGGCGGCGGTGTAACTGGGCTTTTTCTGACTAAGATGTTGGCTGACAGGAGTGAGGGGAATGTCAGAGTCGCTCTCATTCAGAACGAGCCGGAACTCGCCAAAGGGCCATCTACGCGAAACGAGGGTTGGCTGCACTCGGGAGCGTACCACGCCGCGGCGATCCTCGATCGAAGAATTGCAGTCCAAGTGGCACGACGGGTCAAGTTTGGCTACGAACACGTTAAAAGCTTTGCGCCCGAGGCTCTCGAAGAGAAGGAAGCTGAGACGTTTGCGCTGGTTGACGAGGACCTGTGCGAGGAGGTCACGTCACGCTGGGATGAAGCGGAGGTCACATACGAGAAGGTTTCAAAAAAGAAATTTAGTCATCTTGCCCCGCAGGTCAACATTGATGAAGTTACAAACATTTTTAAAGTTCCTGATGTGAGTATTAATGTGCGTGTTCTATACCAGCAGCTTGCCTCGAGCGCCTTACAGTGGGGCAGCACATTTCTCACCCATACGACCATTGAATCGATGCAAGATGATAGAACTTTGAGACTGAGCCGTTCGGGCGAAACTTTCTTTCTAGAATGCCCGCTCTATGTTTACGCTGCTGGCTACGGCATTAAGGACTTGTTCAAGTCGCTATTTGATATTGACCTTCCTGTCCGATGTTGGGTTAGCCATTTGCTTGACTTGCCTCGGGTCTTAACGCCTGGAGTGTTCTGTCTTAAACCTGGGCAGCCCACCGTGATGCATCATGGCCCGTGGAGCATTGTTGGAACCAACGCTGATCAGATTAGCGTCTCAGAGCCACCTGAGGATCAGAAAGCAGACGACGAGATTGTGGACCATATTAAGTTCAACCTCAGCCGGCTGATTCGAGACGTAACCTTCGAGGATGCGCACGGCCGCTGTTGTGTGAAAGTGGACATGGACCCTGGAAAGCAAGCGGTATCGGACGCGTTGGGGTTTGCGCCTCCGCAGTTAAATTTCTCCTGTGGAGAACCCCAGCGGAATCATATTTGGGTACTCCCGGGCAAGATGACGGAAGCGCCTTATCTCGCAGACTTCTTAACGTCTTATTTCTTCCAGCAGCACAGACTTGGTAATCTCATTTCAGCCGCTGGAGACTCGAACTCGATGAGTGCAGATGACGCACGGCCAAGTCCAGGAGTAGCCCCAAGGCCGATTGATAGCTATGAAGTTGTTTCTCATGCGCCCCCGCCGGAAACGGACGGGGAAGACTTTGACGTATTCTTAAGCCATAACAGCAAAGATAAGCAGACTGTTCGGAAACTCGCCGAAGAGCTTCGAGGTCGGAAGCTGAAGGTTTGGCTTGATGAGTCGGAGCTCATTCCCGGTCGCCCTTGGCAGGAAGCCATCGAAAGGATCATTCTCTCAACAAAATGCGCTGCCGTTCTTGTGGGCAAAGACGGACTGGGTCCTTGGGAAGAGCCGGAAATGCGAGCATGCCTGAACCAATTCGTCAAGCGAAAAATGCCGGTTATTCCAGTCTTACTCCCTGGATCCAGTGAGACACCCATATTGCCACCTTTCCTTCAAGAATTCACATGGGTTGACCTACGCCGTGACTACCAAGGCGGCCTACGTCGACTTATTTGGGGCATTACGGGTCAGAGAGACCTTGAGCAGCCACCACCTCCTGTTGCTGCACCCCATCGGTTTGTGGAAGCCGCGAAGATGGCCAGCACGCATGAACATTTAATTGGCCGTACAGCAGAGCTAGAGCGGCTGGATAGAGCGTGGAATAGCCCGGATGGCGCTCGTATCCATATTATCAGTATTGCCGCATGGGGAGGTGTCGGAAAATCTGCTCTCGTGAACCACTGGTTTGGGCAGATGGCATCCCGCGATTTCGATGGTGCTAACGTTTTGTATTGGTCATTCTATAGTTTGGGAGGAAGTGACGAGAAAGCAGCATCTGTCGAGGAGTTTGTTGAGAAAGCACTTGATAAGTTTGGCGATGGTGCTCCTGCCAAAGGGTCGTCATGGGATAGGACCCAGCGCCTCGTAGACCACCTGCGATCAGCCCGGACGCTTCTGATCCTAGATGGCCTTGAGCCGCTGCAACACCCGCCGGGACCGATGGCGGGAAGGCTGAAAGATCATTCCATGCAATTCCTGGTTAGAGAATTAGCAGCAGCTAATCCTGGATTGTGTGTGATCACAACACGTTTTGCCTTACCTGAAATTGACTCATTAGTGGCAACGACAGCCCCACGCATTGAATTGAAAGGTTTGTCTGCAGACGACGGAGCTGAGCTATTGGAAAAATTTGGAGTTAATGGTTCAAAAAAGGATTTGCGCCAGGCATCAATCGAATTTAAAGGGCACGCCCTAACGCTCACCCTGCTGGCAACGTTCCTTCGAGATCGGTGCAACGGAGATATTCACCGTCGCCATGAAGTTGAACTTTTGGATGGAGACGAAGAGCTTGGGCGACATGCAAAAAGTGTCATGGCGTCCTACGTGAAAGGGTTCGGTGAGGAACCGGAAATAGCGGTATTGAAACTCGTGGGGCTCTTTGATCGGCGGGTAGGTGCGGCGGCAATTGATGTCTTTCGCGAAGGACCCATTATTGATGGCCTAACCAATGCGCTTTTCCGCTATGATTCCGGCGCGCTAATTCCAATGGATAAAAGCAGTTGGCTACATGTGTTGCAACGTCTGCGAAAAGCTCATTTATTGTTAGCGGCAGATCCGAACGTCCCTGAGGCTTTGGATGCGCATCCACTCGTTCGAGAATATTTTCGCGCTTATCTGAAGGAGAAGTTCCCAGGGGGTTGGAAGTCAGGCAATGCTCGGCTGTACGAGCATTTCAAGCATGCTTCACCCAAGCTACCGGCAAGCCGGACGGAAATGGAGTCGCTTTACTCCGCAATGATCCATGCCTGTCGAGCCGGCTTGCATGAGGAAGCCCTTGAAGAGATCTACCGACAAAGGATTCATCAAGGCAGTGAGGGACACAGCCATCGGATTCTTGGGTCGTATGAAGCCGAATTGGCCATGTTATCCGAGTTCTTTGAATTGAACTCGAATTGGGGCCATCCCCTTAGACAACTGAAGGATGGAACGCAGGCCACTGTCTTAGGATTGGCAGGGTCGCGGCTGCGAGCTTTGGGCAGGCTGGCGGAAGCGGTAGACCCCTTAAGGCGTAGCCTCCAGGTACATGAACACCTGGGAGACTACTTACTTGCCGCTGTACGCGCAAGACACTTGAGCGAAGTGCACATGACCCTGGGCAATTTAGAACAAGCTCTGGAATATGCCCATGAAGAGCTACGCCTAACGGAGGAATCCGAAAAACTGATGTCTAGCGATCTTAGAGACCAAGCGACCACAGCAACAGAAGACGAGAACAATATCGTCTATGAAAAAGTCGTTCAACTAACAATTCGAGGAACGATCTTGCATCAACAAGGAAATTGGCCTGAAGCCCAGAAATTATTTGTGACTGCAGAGAAAATGCAGCAGAATGCCTGGCCCAAGCTGCCTGTATTATTTTCTCTGTGGGGGTTCCGATATTGTGACCTATTACTTGATCAACTCGAATACGCGCCCAAGAAAGAATTTAGGCAGCAGTTCCAAAAGCTACAAGAGCGACTTGCTGCCATGCAGGACCTTCCTGCCGATGTGTTAGCGAACACCGTCCCCGAAAGAAATCTCGCGCTTGTCGGGAAGGGATTAGAAGACCTTTTCTTGGCAAAACTTACGCTGATTAGAGCCAGGAAGTCTCACGCGAAGAACTCGATCGAGACACAAGCAGAAGTTCGGCAGGCCATTGACAATCTCCGAATCGCCAGCCGACCCGAGTACATCCCACTAGGCCTCTTAGCCCGGGCCACGCTGCACTGTGAGATGGGCGATCTGAAGACTGCCGAACGAGAACTTAAAGACGCACTCGAAATTGTCAAGAGTGGAAAAATGCAGCTCTATGAGGTCGACTGTTACTTATACTTCATACGACTTCACTTGCAGCAGTTTCGGCATAGCAGTGAAGAGCATTATCTTAAGAAAGCAAGGAAATATTGGGATGATGCCTACAGCGAAATTGAGCGGCTTGGATACTACCGTCGTAACCAAGAGTTAGATTCCTTGAAAGCCTTGTTTCCGTCAAAGTAGTCAGTCACAGGAGAGAATGCGGAGAGCTTCGTCGGGTTTGATTTCCATGCCGCTTACATCCAGGCACTGACGGATTGTATGCGAGACCGCCCTGCCCTGACTGTGGCTTACGCAGAAAAAATATATGACCTTCACGACTCATCACCGGCTGATTTAACCGCCACGAACTGCCTTTCATATAAAGTGCGATACAGCCCACCGCGTGCCAGCAACTCGGCGTGAGTGCCGCGCTCCACGATCTGGCCTTCATTTACGACTAGAATCAGATCAGCATTTTCGATCGTGCTCAATCGGTGTGCGATGACGATGGCGGTCCGGCCGGCGAATAGCCGATCAAGCGCTTCTTGGATCAGCGCCTCCGTCACCGTGTCCACATGGGCGGTGGCTTCATCCAAAATCAGGAGGCGCGGATTAGCCAGCGCGGCGCGGGCGATGCAAATCAACTGTCGCTGTCCAAGTGAGAGATTAGCTCCCGCCTCCAGTATGCGCGTGGCATAGCCCTGCTCCATCAATGTAATGAACTCGTGCGCGTTGGCCAATCGCGCCGCCGCTTCCACGTCCGCTGGTGTGGCCGAGGGGTGACCAAAGCGAATGTTGTCGGCCACCGTCCCCGCAAATAAAAATGAGTCCTGCGTCACCATTCCGGTCTGACGACACAATGAGCGCTGAGTCACATTGCGAATATCAATTCCATCCATCCGGATCGCGCCGCCGCTGACATCGTAGAAGCGCATCATCAGGCTGGCGATGGAGGTCTTGCCCGCGCCGGTCGGCCCCACGAGGGCAACGGTCTGTCCGGGTTGGATGGTGAGATTGATGCCGCGCAAGACCAGCGGCCCGTCCGGGTTGTAGCGAAAGGTCACGTCCTCGAATGTTACCCGGCCGGTGATGGGCTTCAGTTCACTCGCTCCCGGACGATCCTCAATCTGCGGCTTGGTTTCCAGCAGCGCTACCACCTGCTCGCCGCCGGCCATTGCGGATTGCAACGTGGTTTGGAGTTGACTCAGTTCCTGAATCGGCTGGAAGAAACGCGTGACGTAGGCAAGGAAGGCGACTAGCACGCCGACGGTTAACTCGCCGCGCGCGACAGCCAGCCCGCCGAACCACAAGACGATGGCGGAGGCCAAGGTGCCCAGGTAATCGGTCGCCGGCTGAAAAACGAATGACAGCGACATGGCCATGATGTTAGCGTTGCGGTTGGCGTCGTTTACTTGCGCAAAACGCGCGCGCGAGGCGTCTTCGCGCGCGAAGGCCTGGATGACGCGCATCCCAGCAATCTCCTCCGCCAAGTCACCCACTAAGGAGGCGACGGTCGAACGCGTTTGGCGATAGGCCCGCCGCGCGTGAAGCGAAAACACGCGTGTCATCACCACCATGATCGGCACAACCGTAAACGCGAGCAACGCCAGCCGGGTATTCAGGTAGAGCATAACTCCCACGATGCCCACGAGCACCAATACGTCGCCGAGGAGTTGGATGAGGCCTTGAGTGAGTAAATCGCTGATGGTTTCCACATCGTTGATGACGCGCGAGACGACCACGCCGACGATGTGCGTGTCGTAGTAGCTTAATGACAGGCGATGCAGGTGCCGGAATAAATCAGAGCGAATATCGGTGAGCGCGCGCTGACCTACCCATCCCAATAAGTAGCTCCGCGTCACCGTCGCGCCAAACAGCGCGACGAACGCCAACGCCGTTAGCCCGCTGACCTGAATCAGCAGTGGCCAATTGCGTCCGCCAATCGCTTGATCAATCGCGACCTTAATCAGATAAGGCGTTAGGAGTGAAAGTCCGGTGGCGACCAGCATGAGGAGCATGGCAACTGCAATCCGTGTCCGATAGGGCCGCAGATACACGAGCATGCGCCGCACGACCGGCCAGTGAAACAGCCGCCCGGTGGCTGCAGCGTTACCCGCCCGCTCCAGTGCGGATCGTGGCCCACCTTGCGAGAAACTCATGCCCCCCTCCCCTCTAAGCCCCTGACCAATTGCGTCTGCGGCTGCTGCCGATGATAGATCTCGGCATACATCGGGCTGGATTCAATCAAGCTGGCATGAGTGCCGCGGGCGATGATTTGGCCTTTCTCCAGCACGAGGATCAGGTCGGCCCGGCGCATGGTGCTCAACCGATGAGCAATGACAAACGCGGTGCGGCCGAGCATCAGCCGATTAAGCGCTTCTTGAATGAGGCTCTCGGTCTCGGTGTCCACACTGGCGGTGGCGTCGTCCAGAATTAAGATGCGTGGGTCGGTCAGCAGCGCCCGCGCAATCGCCACTCGCTGCTTCTGGCCGCCGGAGAGCGTTACCCCGCGCTCGCCAACTTCGGTGTCATAGTCGGCGGGTGTTTGCAGGATGAAGTCATGCGCTTGCGCGGCTTTGGCCGCGGCGATGATCTCCTCTTCCGGCGCATCCGGCCGACCAAAGGCGATGTTCTCGCGGATGGTTGCGGCAAACAGCGTCGTCTCCTGCAGCACGACCCCAATCTGCCGCCGCAGCGAGGCGCGGGTGACGCCGCGCAAGTCGTAGTCGTCAATCGTCACCCGGCCCTCCGTTGGATCATAAAAGCGTGAGATCAAGTGAGTGAGTGTGGATTTGCCGGCGCCGGTCGCGCCGAGCAGCGCGATGATCTGCCCCGGCTGCGCTTCAAAGTTGATGTCATGCACCGCCGGTCGTCGCCCCCCATACGTGAGCGAGACGTTCTCGAAGCGCACGTGACCGCGCACGGGTGGTAGCCGAATAGCATTCGGAGCGTCGTTCACTTCCGGGTTAGCATCCAGCACAGAAAAAATCCGCTCACCAGCGGCACTCGCCATCGCAATGGCCGGGATCACGCGCCCGACCGTGCGCACCGGTCCGGACAGTTGCGCCAGGTAAGTCGTGAAGGCCACGAGTTCGCCCAACGTCATCTGTCCACTGATGATCAACCCGCCGCCCACAACCAGGATGATGACGGTGCCCAAGTTGATGATCAAATCGAGCAAGGGGTTGTTGATGGCGTCCAGCCGCTCGGAAAGCGCTGAGAGATTGAACCAGCGCTGATTGGCAACATCGAAGCGCTCGATTTCCGCTTGCTCCTGAGCGAAGGCCTTGACGACCCGGATGCCGCGCAGACTCTGTTCAAGGCGAGTCGTCAGCGCGCCGAGTTGATCCTGGATCAGCCCGGACAGCGGGCGCGCGAGGCTGGCGTAGTGCAGCGCCCGCCACAACAGTAGCGGCAGTGTCAGGAGCACAAGCGCTGCCAGCCGGGGGCTCATCAGGACCAACACGACCGCCGTGCCAATGCCTAGCACAAATCCATCAATGACGCGAAAGATGGCGCGGCCAGTGAGAAAGCGAATACGCTCCACGTCCTGGATGGCGCGCGATAGAAGTTGGCCGGCTTCGGATTGATCGTGGAACGAAAACGATAGATCGGTGAGCTTCGTCTGGAGATCATTGCGCAAATCGTAAGCCACACTCTGTGAGGCGACCTCGAGCCAGCGCTGCTGAATGAAAGTTAGCCCGGCTTTGAGCGCGGCGAGCACCAGCAAACCCACCACGGCCTGACCGGCAAAGGTCAGGTCACGACCGGTTAGGCCACGGTCAATGAGGCCGCGGATGAGTTGCGGCATGACTACGTTTAACCCATTGATGGCAATCACGGCCAGGTACGCACCCACAACGACACGCCGGTAGTGGCGCAGGTAGCCGTAACAGCGCCGCAAGACGCGCCACGCTACCGGGTCAACGAGGCGCGTACTAATAGTTTGGAGAGAGTCTTTGGGAGGGGTATTAGCGCTCAAGTATCAGTGCCGTCTTCTGAATCATCTAGTCGAAATGAATTCTACCGCATATGCTAGCGAGGTAGCGTATAGCCTGAATGACTTTGCAGACCCAAAGCTCTAGATTGCAGTTATCATCCTGGCTACGCGCAGCAACACGAGAAGTTATTTTAAGAGATAAGCAGTTATAATTGGCCAGCTGAAAGATCGGCTGAACAAAACAAATTCTGATCGTTCCCGAGGTTCAATAAATTATGAAACAACCCGTTTATATTGGCACGGACAGCGGCGCGACGACCTCGAAGGTCGGCGGTGTGTGGGGCGACGGCTCGACTATTTCCACCAAGCTGCTCCAGCAGACCACGGATGCGCAACTCGGGCCGGCGGCGGTGATCCGCAGTTGGGTGGAGGCGGTTTCCGGTTATTTAAAACAGAACAACATTGACTGGGATCAAGTGCATGGCGTGGGGCTGGCGATTCCCGGTCCGTTCCAGCGCTACGGTGTGCTTGATCGTTCAGCCAACTTGCCGGAGAGTTTTACCGGCTTTGATTTTCATACGGCTTACAGTGAAGCACTGGCTGAACGCGCCGGACGAGCCGTGCCGTTGGTGGTTGGCAACGACGGTAATTTTGGCGGTGTGGCGGAGGCGCGCCACGCACGCGGAAATACGGATAGCACCGTGTTGTTGTTAGCTCCTGGCTCTGGCCTGGGCTGCGCCTATATTGATCGCAATGGTCTGCCGCTGGAGGGTGATACGTTGGCAGGCATGGAGGCGGGACACATGCCGGCACCGTTGCAACTGCTGGATAATGTGAAGGCTTACCCGTGCGGCTGTGGGCGCGCGTGGGGTTGTGTTGAAATCTATACGTGCCTGGCGGGGCTGCCTTACTTGCTGCAAGAAAAATTGGTCAAGTATCCCAATCACGAATTAGCGCACTCATCGAAGAGTCCGAAAGAAAAGGCATTCGCCCTGCGCGGGCTTGCTCAACGCGATGATCCGTTAGCTGTCGAACTCTTTGACTTCCAGGCGCGCGCGATGGGGCTGCATGTCGCGAATTTGGCGATGGCGCTCGATCCGCAATTTGTCGTGATCAGTGGCGGCCTGATGGACCCAGAGAATACGACCGAGGCTTTCCGCGAACGTTACCTGCGGATTGTGCGCGAGACGGCGCTTCCTTGGCTGTGGCCCGCGCAGAAAAATTTAATTGCTGTCGTTCCAGCGGCGCTTGGCGATCTTTCGCAAGCAATCGGTGCGGCGCTCGTCGCGCTTTACCACAGTAGGTCCTAAATTACGACAGACCTCACAGGTCTTTAAGACCTGTGAGGTCTTAAGCCAAGTGAGGACAGCGCATAGCCTGATTGATTTCATGGATATATGGCTCCGTCAAAATTTTACACACCCTACTGGCTACGCGCATCCACATGTTTCTTCTTTAAAAAATATAAAAGCCGCGAGGGCGGCTTTTATATTCTGAAGCCTCTATCAGAAGCCAAAAAGAGAATCTCAGACTTTCTCGGCTTCCTCCAGCCAGAGTTCCACATGCACAACTTTAGCTTTTGTCTCAATGTTGATATTCAATGTGCGCTCGCCCTGTTGATAAGATAAAAGCTGCGCTTCGCCACCCGTTTCCGGCTCCGCTAAGACCTCCCAGCCGGCCTGGGCTAACTTGGACTGATAAAAGCTGACCATGTCCGTCGCCGACTGAGTTGTATCAAATGCAACCAGACCAGGCAGTTTGACCAATTGGGTGGCCGAGGCGGGCAAAGGCAAATCAATCTCGCAGCCCGCGACCGGTTCAATCGTCTGAGTCCGGAGGGCGTTGACAACAAACTGGCCGGAAAGCACACCCGTTCCACCATCAAACAACGGGTCTTCTCCGGTTGCTTTCAGGTCGTATTGCACTACCGCCCCGGTCTTCTCATCCCGCCAGAGATTAACTTCCACTTGCTCCCATTGACCCAGCTTGGTCTGGCGCACTTGGTAGCCGCGTGCCTTAACCCCGGCCACCTGTTTTGTGCCCAGCTCTTCAAGCCCCTCGCTCACTTGGGCGGGAGCGATCAGGTCATCCGGTGTTAAGAAGCTCATTCCTAAATCATGGTCGCTGGGGAATTGCAGACACTCGTCGTTAGTTCCCGGCCCGCGCATCCGGCTGATGCCGGCTTGGGTGACCAGGCGAACATCGCCGGGGTCGCGCGCTTCGCTCAAGCCCTCGAGCTGCAAGCTATATTCGATTGCCTGCTTATTGGTGCGCGTTGCCAAAACGTAATGCCAGTCTGTCTCACCGTCGAAGCGCAGGTCAAAGGTCGACTCGTATCCGGGGAAAGCCTCCACCCCTAAGCCAGAATAAGTTAGAAACGCACTGGGGGGAACTGTGGCCGGCCCACAGGCCGTCGCCATAATTAAAATGAGAAGCAGTAGAGAGCGCATGAGCCTATCCTCCACAATCGGTTGCCGTCTATCCGTAGGATAAATAAGTGGCCGAGGCCACCCTGCGCCTCGGCCAACTGCTTAGCTTTTGTCACGAACGCGGTTGAAGCCGCATCAGATTAGTCTTCCTCCCCACCCTTCCCATGGCCCTTGTTGCCGTTCTTGCAGTTTTTGCCGTTCTTGCCGCGTGGTTTGCAGTCTGTTGCTCCTTCATCGTCACCCGTGCTGTCTGAGGCATGCCTGACATGCCCCACCCCCAGGATAGCCGGCTTGCCATATTCCTTGAACAACTGCCCCATGCCGGTCCCGGATTGGAAAGCGGTGACGAGTTCATCCACTGTGATGCCGCAGGTTTCTTCACCCGCGTCCTCGCCGGCTTCTTCTTCGCTCACTTCTTCTTCCGCTTCCGCACAAGCTTCCTGCGACTCGGCGGCCATCGCATACAACTTAGTCAGCACGCCAAAGCCCATGCCGTCCTCGTGATACTCGGCGATTTCATCGCCGGTCTGAACCAAACCGCCGTCCTCATCCAGGTTCAAGTCAGTAACGAGGTCGTCCAAGGCTTCGCTCAACGTGTCCGCCGCGTCCGTGTCGTCCACCGTGAGGGTGATCTCTTCTCCATCGGCGGTCGCGGTAAATGTGCCGTCGTCGTTAATCCCGGTCACTTGGACTTCCACCGCGTCTTCCGTGTCACAATCCGCCCAGGCCCAGTCCCCGGTCTCGGCATCCTGAACGGCGCAGCCCTGAGTCGCTTCCAACGCCTCGGCCAGGTCGTCCAGATTTGTGTCACCAAAATAGGCGCCGAGGAGCGCAACGATGGGATGTTCGTAATCGCTCTCGACTGTGACCGTACATTCCCCCTCTTCCGTTTTAACGGTGACCGTGCCGGTTTCTTCGTCCACGGCGACTACCGTCCCCGAGACGGTTTCCCCTTCGCAGGGAGTGGCCGTCTCTGCCTGAGCCTGAGCCATTCCTACCATTGAGAAAATCACTGTCCCGATCACGAGCATGAGGCCAAGTTTGAATCGAGTGTGCATGATGATGTCTCCTTTCTAAGGAGAATAAACGGATGAAGCGGCATTTAGATTCGCGCTTTCGGCAGTACTTTCATCCCAGGCCTTCTCTTGTCGGTGCTAAACAGCCTGGGTACAAATCAAATGGCCCCTTCTTCAGGGGCCATTTGGATCAAGTTTGAACACAACCTGGCGAACCTGCAACTTTACCCTGGCACACGAAAGTGCGGATTTTCCTCAGGGTCTTCGACGATCAGGTAATCTTGGCTCTCCCGACTTGAGCGGGATTATGGTCAAAAAGCGGTCAAGACGAGCAACCGAAAATGGTCAAAGTTGCGATAGCCAAAACCGCGCCGATTGAGCCATTTGATTTT
>Ga0075421_100001124_pt1 | contig 30597 bp, 25 predicted proteins | sample SoiMetdeltSBSDD5_FD_75292 | JGI IMG/M metagenome (GOLD analysis project Ga0075421, IMG submission 75292) | Bulk soil microbial communities from a Populus tree surrounding site in Tennessee, USA - Soil MetaG P. deltoides SBSDD5 | ecosystem: Environmental > Terrestrial > Soil > Tree plantation... | reverse complement strand
TGATGTAAAAGTTACAGTACACGCTGCAATCATACCAAATGAAGCTCCTGTTGCCAACGCCGGCAACGACGCAGAAATAACAGTTCCTGAAGCTACAGTTGAGCTTGACGGTAGCAGATCCTCAGACGCAGACGGTACGATCGTATCGTATACGTGGGTGAAAGTTAGCGGTCCGGGAGGCGTAACCATTGCAAATTCAGGTGAGGCAATTCCAAATGTCGTAGGACTTGAGGAAGGTGAATATATTTTCAGGCTTACTGTTAAGGATGATGATGGAGAAGAGTCAGCTGATGAAGTTAAAGTAACCGTGCACGCAGCTCCAGCACCACCGGTAAATGAAATGCCGGTAGCAGATGCGGGAGCCGATCAAACGATCAGTTACCCCGATACAAGCTTAACCATCAGCGGAACAAACTCAACTGATGCAGATGGAACAATATCAGATTATGAGTGGACAATGCTGGACGGGCCAGCACCTGCAGCAATTTTGAATCCTTCCAGTCCATCTACAGTGATCAACAACCTGCAAACAGGAGACTATAAATTCGTGCTCACAGTTGTAGACAATAAAGGAGCCGTTGCAAGAGATACGGTTGTGGTATCAGTAATAAATACTCAACGATTCACAGAAGAATTCAAAGTGTATCCCAACCCCGCCAGGTCAGAACTTAAAGTTGATCTGAGCAGCGACACACTCGGAACCGCGCGGATTACCATATACAATTCAAGCGGAATGATAATGCAAACGTTGAACGTCGAGAAAACACAGCCTCATCTGTTGAAGAGCGTAAATGTGTCGAACCTGCAATCAGGAATCTACTATCTCGAAGTTATTGTAGACGGTAAGGTGAGGAAGATCACCAAATTCATGAAGCAGCAATAAAACCCCGGTATAATACTCTGAAAAGAAGGGATGAATTAGGTTTCATCCCTTTTTATTTGCTCTAAATCAACGAAATAACCAGTTGTTGGTATGTTATTTGCGCGTTACGCACGACTGATTCTGCCCTTGGAAATTAACAACCAACTGCAGAATGTATAGAAAATTATCCCTGATCCTCATTATCGCCCCTATTTTTTGCGTGGGGCAGACTTACGAAAAAAGTGTTGTTGCAGCAAACGGCGAGCGCATCGGATTCCTTGAATTCCGTCCCGCCGACTATTCCGGACCAAAGCACCCACTTATCATTTTTCTTCATGGAATAGGTGAAAAAGGTAACGGCACAACCGAACTCAGAAAGGTACATTGCTGTGGCATTCCTTCTTATATCAGACGCGGAAACAAGATGAAATTTACATGGCACGGCAAAACTGAATCCTTTGTGGTCATTTCACCGCAGCTTAGCAGAAAATATGCGTCATGGCAGCCTTTCTATACCGACGAGATGATCAAATATGCGAAAGCTAACCTCAATATAGATCCTGACCGGATATTCGTTACCGGCCTAAGTATGGGAGGCGGCGGAACCTGGAATTTTGCTTCCTCCCTGCAGGCACGGGCCGAAAAGCTTGCGGGTATAGCTCCAGTTGTGGCTCCATGTATGATGAATAATGGTTGTAATATCGCAAACGCCACATTGCCCGTAATGGCTATTCATGTTTGGGACGACAAAGACGCTCCGGCAAGTTGTACAGTGAATGCTATTAAATCCATCAATGCGTGCCATCCACTGGTATCGCCGAACCTGATTATGTATGCAAGCGGGGGACATTATGTGTGGGTTAAACGCGCGTTCGACACTGCGCACGATTATCAGAACCCAAATATGTTTGAATGGTTCCTCGCTCAGAACAGAACCTTTGCACCAAACAAAAAACCAGTTGCGCTTGCCGGCTCCGACCAATCGATTACTACCACTGATGCAACAGTTACGCTTTCTGCCACAAATTCTTCCGACCCAGATGGAAGCATAGTAAGATATATCTGGTCGAAAATCAGTGGGCCTAATAAAGGGGCACTAGAAGGTGCAAACACGAAAACATTGAATATAACTGGCCTTACCACAAGCGGAACCTACAAATACCAGGTGAAGGTCATAGATAATCGTGCTGAATGGTCCTATGATACCGTGGTAGTAACCGTGAAAAAAGGCGAAGCAACGCCTAACAAATTACCATTGGCAAAAGCCGGCACAGACACTACGATAACTATTGCGTCAACATTTACACTTCAGGGCACCGAATCAATGGACCCGGATGGAAACATCGCAGGTTATCTATGGTCAAAAATTGAAGGGCCCGGAAAATTCTCATTCGCGGATCAGTGGAATGTTAGAACAGCGGTTACAGATCTTGAAGTGGGGGTATACACTTTCAGACTTACCGTTACCGATAACAGGGGCGGTTCTTCATCGGATGATGTAACAATCACAGTTACACCAAAACCAGATTCCGTTACTGGGGGTCAGTCTTCGCCGCCGCCCTTGCTGACATCCAACGCCATTCTTGTGGTTCCTAATCCAGCGAAGAGCAGCATAATGCTCATGATAAATTCTCCGGTTAATGGAAACGCGGTAGCCGTTGTCTATGATAACATGGGAAGATTGATGTCGCGTACATCTTTTGTGAAATCTCAAAATAACTTCCAGCAAAAGTTAAACATTATCAATCTGGATAGAGGGATTTTTTATGTTCATGTGATTGTGGGCGCAGGTACGCGTTTCCAGACAAAATTTATGAAGCAATAATTATCCGAAGGGTTTGTAGAATTTGATTGTTGCAAGCGACAGCATGTGTCTGTCACCCGGCGTATCACCATATGCATATACCGACGAATAGTCGTTCAGGTTGTATTCGGCTCTGATCCGGTTCACTTTCTCTTCGCCGTGGCAATTACGACCGTCGATTTTACCAGTAATTTTGTTGTTTACTGTAACGAGCCTGGTTGCAATACATTCCGCACCGGTAGTGATGCACCACTCTTTCAGCCAGTTTTCAGGAGATGCCGAAACCACTACAACACTTGCTCCGCCATCCTGCAGTTTTTTTATTTCATGTAAAGCTTTCGGTCGTATCAGGGATGGCAACTTTTCACTTATGAAACTGTCGCAATGCTTTTTAAAAACGTCAGCGTCCATCTTGCCGAAAAAATATCGCAACATCATCTCCTTTGCGTACTGGTTGGAAACGATCTGTAGTTTATACAAGACAAGAATTGGAGAATGAAGCAGGAAGCCGAGATAAAATGCCGCATTCCCTTTTACATACCTGATAAATTCAAGAAATGAATCTTTTTTGGTGATCGTTCCATCGAAATCAAAAAAAGCAATGGCCCTGCTCACAGCTTCAGCTTTTTGAAAATAAATTCCGGAATATTCTTAATCACCATCATTATGTATCTCCAGAACCATTTTACGAACACGACATTTTTTCTATTTGTCACCGCGCTGTAAACGGCGTCTGCCACCTCTTCAGGCTTTGCTGTAAGCATTTTAGGTAATTCGATATTCTCTGTCATCTTCGTATAAACAAATCCCGGTTGGATTGTTGCCACATGTACTCCGTAATGATACATTTTGTTCCTCAGTCCAGACAGGTATGCCGTGAAGCCCGCTTTTGCACTGCCATAAAAATAATTACTCTGCCGGCCCCGTTCGCCCGCTACCGAACTTATACCTGCAATCACTCCTTCGTGCTGCGAAGCATAATACCTGGCGATTATGTTTAGTATCGAAACAGCTCCGGTATAATTTGTATTTATAATCTGGCTAGCCTGCAACCAATCTTCCGCAGCTTTTTCGTTTTCACCTAAAAATCCAAATACACAAATCGTTACATCAGGCTTCGGTTCCAGATCTGCAAAAAAAGACTCATGAGTATCGTATGCAAGCGCATCAAATTCTTGGATAGAAACACGCGAAGTATATTTAATAGCGAGATCTGATTGCAGCGCCTCCAGCCGGTAAACATTACGGGCCGCGAGCTGAATGTTATAACCCCTGGACGCAAATTTCTCGGCAACGGCTATTCCGATATCAGCAGCTGCACCTAAAATCAATGCTGTTGGCATGTTGTAATGTTGTTACGTTGTCAATAACAGTCTTTCGGACTGAACAGATGATAATTTATACGACGGGTTATATTTCCTTACAATGCTTTTAAATTCCTCTATCCTCGGATATCCTTTGAACAATACTTCGGGCTTCATCCTTGCATCCTTCGACATATATAATCTCCCGCCATATTGCAACACAATTTGATCAAGCTCATCGAGAAACATGAACAGGCCATTGCGAACGGGGAAATCCAAAGCCAGCGTAAAGCCTTCGTCAGGAAACGATATCATGCTGTCCTGCTTTCCGAAAACCTTCAGCACCGCAAGAAATGAGCCGAGTCCTTCATCGCTGATCCTGTTAAGAATATTTATCAGGCCCTGTTTAGCCGAAAGAGGAAGCACAAACTGGTACTGCACAAATCCTTTCCTGCCATACCCGCGATTCCAGTGAAGTATAGCATCCAGCGGATAAAAAAATGGTTCGTACGGAACAACGTTGTTAATTTCTTTCTTGAAATTTTTTCCGTAATAAAGAAAATTAAACACTTTAACGGTCAGCGTATTTAATACCCAGGAAGGCAGATTGAACGGAAAAGTAAATTTCATTTTTCCGTGAACATCCAGTTTTCTTCTTTTTTGCTTTTCACTCAGTTCATTTTCTTTGGCGTGTTCTCCAACGATTAATATTCCACGTCCGAAATGTTTTCCTCTGGCAAGGCAGTCGATCCATGCCATCGAATACGTATAATCCTTGTATTTTTCAAATAGCGACAGAAGTTCTTCGAGGTTGTCGGCCTTCACCTGCTTCTGTCGTACGTAGGATGTCTCAATTTTCTTCAGCCTGAACTTTATTCGCGTGATCATTCCGGTTAGTCCCATGCCTCCGCAGGTTGCCTCGAACAGGTCGTGATATTGCGTGGGCGAGCAGGTGATCACTGAGCCATCCGAAACCATCACGTCCATGTCAATTATATGATTGGAGAATGAGCCGTCTATATGGTGATTTTTACCATGTACATCGCTGCCCACAGCGCCACCCACAGTAATAAATTTAGTGCCGGGTGTTACCGGCAAAAACCATCCTTTCGGCACGATCACTTCAAGTATTCTGTCGAGTGTAATTCCGCTTTGACAATCAAATACGCCGTTTGCAGTGTCGAACGACAAGATTCTTTTATAATTTAAAGTGGAGATAGTGGTATCCGCCAGCGACGCATCACCATAGCACCTGCCGTTGCCACGCGGAATGAAATGATCAACGGAATTCATTAACTCCGACAGTTGTTCTTTAAAGGTGAAGCTCTTCACATCGCTTTCGATTTTTGGATAGTTGCCCCAGTTCGCAATCTGCTGCTTCATCTTTTGAAAAAGGTTAGGTCGCGCAAATATAAGATCACAAAAAAACTTGCCGCCCACAACAGGAGCGTTATCTGAATGAACCTGTCTTTGTACAAAACATCTGTAGGCGATCCTGCCTTGTTGTGAATAAATGTGATCTGCAGGTATCTCATGAGCGCAGCGATCACAAACAACGAAGTATAAAATAACCTGTAACCATATTTCTCGTGGGCTGCGGGTGTCACCGTAAAATTGATATATGAAACGATAAGAATGGCGCAGAAAAGCCCAAGCATCATATTAAGAAATTCGAGGCTGTAGCCTTTCATCGACTTCCTCATCTCGGTGCCTGTGCTGATCTTGAGCATTACATCGTCGCGGCGTTTTGCGATTGCCATAAACAAGGCGAGCAGGAACGTCATAATGATAAACCATTCTGTTGTATTCAAATGTGCCAGCTCAGCACCGCCTTTAACCCTTAAAACAAATCCTGCTGCCAGGATAAGTATGTCCACGATAGCTATGTTCTTAAGACCAAATGAGTACAGCAGGTTCATGATATAATAGATACCGCTGATAAACAGGAATTTGCCGCTCCGGTCTACAAGATAGGCAAGGATAAAACCTATTATCGTAAGCGATATGCTCAGAACAAGGGCATAGGTTTTATTGACGGCTCCCGATGCCAATGGCCTTCGACGTTTTTCAGGATGCTTTTTATCATCTTCAACGTCCCGGTAATCGTTAATAATGTAAATGCTACTGGCCAGAAAGCTGAATGAAAAGAAGCCGGCGGTAAGCAGAACGATCTCATCAAGCTCGAAAAACCTACCCGCAAAAAATAATGGGACAAAGAGGAAAAGATTCTTGACCCAATGCTTGGGCCTTAAAAGTGTAATATATTGCTTCATGGTCGCAGGCCGCCACAAGATAGTTCACAAAAGGCTTTGATGCAATATTAATGGCCGTTAGATTTGCATTAATGAACAGGTTGAAACGCATTCTCTCCTTCTCTGAACTGCTTATTATTGTTGTAATTGCGTTGATTCCTCTGTTTCCCAACCTCCCCTACCGGTTGAATAGCTACCTGTCATGGGAAGGTGCATACAGGATGGCCAACGGGCAGGTTCCATTTAAGGATTTCGGAATGCCGCTGGGGTATATGTACTGGGTTATACCGGCTTTTTTTTTCAAGGTTTTCGGCGCGCAGATGATAACGCTTGTAAAGGCGCAGGTGCTGATTAATATACTTGGAGGCCTAAGTTTCAGGTGGATGCTTAAGAGTTTGAACGTTCCAGCAGCAATTAGCTTTACAGGTATCCTCGTTTTTTGCCTTACCTATTCACTTCCTAATTATTGGCCCTGGTATAACAACACTGTTATATTCTACGAGTTTGTCGCATTGGCATTCCTGGTTCATTTTCTTACCCGCAAACCGAGCCGCTGGGGATTGATATGGCCAGCGCTTTCAGGTGCATTTGTGTTCTTTTCTTTCTTTACAAAACAGGATGGAGGCGGCCTTGCCCTGCTGGTTTGTCTTGCCTTGCTGATTTATGATGCCATCATTGAAAAAAGATGGATGCCTGTTGCTGCTTTCGCAGGTGGTTTAATTATAACAGCCCTGCTGATGATACTGCCGTTGGTTAACTATGGTTTTGGTTACTGGTTCAACTATGGTCAGCCACCACACAGTTCGAGAATTTCCATTTCTGATATTTTAAAGGAGTTTTTGCTGCAGTCGCAATGGATCAAATTCTACTTGGCGCTGATCATTATTTTGCTGTTCGCAACGATCAGGAACTTCGCTGCGTTTCTTCAGAACAAACAGATGATGCTGTTCACGCTTCTTACTCTCGGCATCATCGCGGAAGCCATTATTTTCCAGGTAACCAGTTATCTTCCGGTTGACAACAATATTTTTTATCACTCATTTGCGATAGTGTATATTCTCACTTTGCTTGCTTCTATTCTTCCCGTTAACATCAACACGTGGAAAACTACCCTGGTATTAACTGCGTGCACATTGCTGTGGTGGAGCCACACTTACTGGAAATACATCGAGAGATTTGTTATTCCCTCAAAACCGCAATCTTATACTTCGCATACCTATGAAGGTTATACTTATGCCGACGTGGTAAACCGCAATACCTATATGATTGAGATCGATACAACCGCAGTACCCTTAAGCGAATGGCGCCTGAGCCCTCTGCCAACATTAAGAAAAGTATTGCTACCGGGTCCAACTGTTGATGGCATCGACCGGCTTATGAATTCGCCGCTTGTAAAGAGCGGAAAGAAATTGAAAGTGTTGAATATGTCGGAACTTACAACGCTTGCAGCCGAAATACCTTACGATCTTGAAACCGGAAAACATTATCCGCTTTGGTTTCATAAGGGCGTGGGGATGTTCGAAAAAGAAAACAATATGTTCATCGGCCGCATAAAAAATAATTATTACGATCTTGTACTTTTTGAATACGTTCCTTATTCAAACAACATTTACCCTTTCAGTGTAAGACAGGCGCTGATGGAAAATTATAACCGCACCGATACGTTCCCCGTTCCCCGCAATCCTTCTTCACATGCGTGGATAGAAATATATGTCCAAAAGAAATGACAACATATTATCCAGTCCCATTGAGTACTTGAAAGGTGTGGGGCCACAAAGGGCCGAACTGCTGAAAAAAGAACTGGGCATATTTACTTTCAAAGACCTTCTTGAACATTTTCCCTTCCGGCATATAGACAAAACTATAGTAACACCCATCTCAGAGATCAACGGAAACACAGAGTGGGTGCAGATCTCAGGGAAACTGACTGACGTAAGGCTGGCTGGCGACAAGCGTTCGAAACGGCTGGTAGCTGAAATTGCGGATTCAAGCGGACGCATCGAACTTGTTTGGTTCCAGGGAATCAGCTGGATCCAAAAAAGCCTGGTAGCAGGGCAAAAATATTTAGTATATGGCAGGGTGAGCTATTTCAATGGTCAGGCGCAGTTATCGCATCCGGAAATGGACCCTGTTATCTCTGATGTAAAAGACACAAGAAATTTTCTGGAGCCGGTTTACCCCAGCACAGAAAAATTAAAAGCACGCGGACTCGGTGGCAGGCAGATCGCAAAACTTACACACTCTTTATTTACTGTGTTACAGGAACGGGATATTCCTGAAAACATTCCTTCATCAATAATAAACATGATGAAGCTGATGCCGAGAAACAAGGCTTTTTCATCGATCCATTTTCCGGCAACAACACTTCTTTACGATGAAGCGCTTAAACGGCTGAAATTTGAAGAGCTGTTCATAGCGCAGCTAAGAATGGGACTCGTAAAACTGGAAAGGCACCGGTTTTCAAAAGGCGCGGTGTTCGGTCATGTAGGAGAATTGTTCAATACTTTCTATGGAAACTTTCTTCCCTTCGAATTAACGGCCGCACAGAAAAAAGTAATAAAAGAAATAAGGAAGGACCTTGGATCAGGCAAACAGATGAACCGGTTACTGCAGGGAGACGTTGGTAGCGGAAAAACAATAGTTGCATTACTTTGTATGCTGCTTGCGGCCGATAACGGATTCCAGAGTTGCCTGATGGCGCCTACCGAAATTCTGGCGAGGCAACATTTTCAAAACATCAGCGACCTGCTGCGCGATCTTCCCGTTAACACAAGGCTGCTGACAGGATCGGTGAAGAGCGCTGAAAGAAAAAAAATTTTGCAGGATCTTAAAGATGGAACCATAGATCTTCTTGTGGGTACCCACGCAGTGATTGAGGATACGGTTGAATTCAAGAATCTTGGATTGGCCGTTGCGGATGAGCAGCACAGATTTGGCGTAGCACAGCGTGCAAAGCTCTGGACAAAAGGAGTAATACCGCCGCATGTGCTGGTGATGACGGCCACGCCTATTCCACGCACACTTGCGATGACTGCTTATGGCGACCTCGATTACAGCGTTATTAATGAGCTTCCACCAAACCGCAAACCTATACAAACTGTTCATCGATACGACCACTCCCGGCCGCAGGTGATGGATTTTATTAAATCGGAGATCAGTTATGGCAGGCAGGCATACATTATTTTTCCTTTAATTGAAGAGTCAGAAAAACTGGATTACGAAAACCTTTTCAAAGGTTACGAAAACCTAAAAGCGTGGTTTCCGGAACCAAAATATTATATCAGCATGGTGCATGGAAAACAGGCAAATGAAATTCGTGATGCCAACATGCAACGATTCAGAAGTAATGATACTCAGATAATGGTGGCAACTACGGTGATAGAGGTTGGAGTGGATGTTCCAAATGCAAGTGTTATGGTGATAGAAAGCGCAGAAAAATTCGGGTTGTCGCAGTTGCATCAGTTGCGCGGACGAGTAGGAAGGGGAGCCGAAAAAAGTTTTTGCATTTTATTAACTGGCCCGAAATTGGGAAAAGAAGCAAGGGAACGTCTGAAAACGATGGTATCCACAAATGATGGATTTAAAATTGCAGAGAAAGATCTTGAATTGAGGGGTCCCGGAGAGATTGAGGGTACACGGCAAAGTGGTGCATTGAACCTTAAACTTGCTGACCTTCTGCAGGACAAACACCTACTCGAAACTGCCCGAAATCTGGCGCTGGACCTTCTTGATAAAGATCCTGAACTCACTTCACACGAAAATACTTCTGTCAGGGATTACCTCCGGATGCTAACCGGAAAAACGCCATGGAGTAAGATTTCGTAAGTTTCCTATGAAGCCCGCAAATCTGATTATTTGCGTGACTTTAACATACTTATTTATTACATTGTAAAAAAGAAACTTTGATCAGAAGCAGCGTAATTTTCGCGTGTTTTTTCATTGCCCTCCTACCCAGTTTATCAGCTCAAACCGGCCCTTCTACTTTTGAATTTATTGAGAACAAAGGACAATGGAACCCTAAGGTGAAATTTAAGGGGGAACTCGCTTCAGGAGGTTTCTTTCTTCGCCAGACCGGCTTCACTGTACTACTTCATCATCCGGACGACCTTCAGATCTTCAACCGGCACACTCACGACGATAATCCTGACAAAAAAAACAAGAAAATAGATTACAGCAAGGACCTGTCGGGACGAGTAACTGATCAAAGCCTTGGAGCAAAAAAGGGTGTCATCCGTTCCCACGCTTATGAAGTTGAATTCCTAGGTGCAAGCAATAATGCCACCGTCACTCCCGCAAAACCTGTCCAGTCATACAACAATTATTTTATAGGTAACGACCCTTCAAAGTGGGCAACCAATGTTAAGCTTTATCTGGCCGTAGAATACAAGAACATTTATCCGAACATCGATCTCCGTTATTACTCCGAGAACAGCAAGCTTAAGTACGATATCGTTATCCACCCAGGCGGCGATCCGTCAAAGATCGCTTTGAAATATACCGGTGCCGACAGGCTTTCAATTAAAAACAATGAGCTTATAATAAAAACAACCGCAGGAGATGTCAAAGAATTATACCCTTACAGTTTTCAGCCTGATAATCTGAAAGGCAGAACAGAAGTTTCATGTAAGTATGTATTGTCCGGCAATACTGTAAGATTTCAGCTGGGCCAATATTCAAAGAATTCAATTCTCGTGATCGACCCTTCTCTCATTTTCAGTTCATTCACAGGAAGCCGTTCTAACCAGTATGGTTTTACGGCAACACCGGGCCCTGATGGTTCACTTTTTTCCGGTGGTATCGTGTTTGGACCGAATTTCCCTACTACGCCAGGTGCATTTCAAACTCAGTATGCAAACGGAGCGGGCGACCTGGCAACCGATATCGGTATCATGAAATTCAGTCCTAACGGATCACAGAGAGTTTATGCAACATACATCGGAGGAGATCATAACGAATATCCGCATAGTCTGTTCAGCGATCCGCAGGGCAATCTGGTTGTTATGGGACGCACTTATTCCCGCGACTATCCCGCCAAAAAGGAAGGTCCTGAGGCACCAAATGGCGTAGCTCATTGCGACATCGTTGTCACAAAACTGAATGCAGCAGGAAGCGCACTTATCGGATCGCTGAGGATCGGCGGCTCAGGTACTGATGGTGTAAATATCGAAGACATTCAACAGACAGGAAATTACCAGAATCACACCACCCTGATAAGAAATTACGGCGACGATTCAAGAAGTGAAGTTATACTCGATGGCGCGAGTAATATTTATGTTGCCGGTCAAACGCAGTCCACGGATTTTCCTATACGTGGTGGTGGTTTTCAGGGAACATCCGGTGGAAAGCAGGATGGCGTTGTGCTTAAGATCGATCCGACCTGTAATAATATTATATGGAGCTCATATCTCGGAGGCTCAGGTGATGATGGCGCTTTTGTGCTCGATATTAGCCCAACCACCGGTGATATATATGTCGGCGGTGCGTCAACCGGCGGCTTCCCCGGCATCAGCGGAGGACCGATGGGAGGTGGTTATGTAGGCGGTCAAACAGACGGAGTGGCGAGCATCATCCGTAATAATGGATCTGTAAAAGTTAAATCAGTTTATCTCGGCACCGGAAATGTTGACATTATATATGGTCTGAAGTTTGACATCCAGGGATTTCCTTACGTGATGGGCGTTTCAAGAGGTGGCGGATGGCCGGTAATAAATGCCGTTTATTCCAACCCGGGATCATCTCAATTCATTGCTAAATTATCTGCCGACCTTACCAGCTTCCAATATTCAACAATTTTTGGAAGCGGCAGCCCGAAACCTAATATGTCTCCGGTTGCATTTCTCGTAGACCAATGCGAAAATGTGTACATCTCCGGCTGGGGTGGATGGATAAAACAATCTCCGGCAACCGATCCGTTCGACCAATCGGGCGTTCGCGGAATGCCCATTACACCCGACGCGATAAAATCCACAACGGACAATGAAGATTTTTACTTCATAGTAATACAGAAAAATGCTTCCAGGTTATTATATGGAACTTTCTTTGGCCAGACAGGTGGCGACTATGGGGAACATGTTGACGGCGGTACCAGCCGCTACGACCAGCGTGGGGTAATATATCAGGCTATATGCGGTAATTGTGGTGGCGGTGCAGTTTTCCCAACAACACCTGGCGTTGTTGGTCCTGTTAATGGAGCGGCTGCCGAAGAAGGATGTAACCTGGCTGCGGTAAAGATAGCGTTCAATTTTGCCGGAGTGGCGTCCGGACCAAGGCCTACAGTGAATGGTTTCCGTGATTCCCTGGGATGCGCACCGTTTACCGTAACGCTCGAGGATACCATAAGAAATGCCGTAAGTTATATCTGGTCGTTTGATGATGGATCGCCCGATTCCGTAACAACCGATTTCCAGGTTTCGCACACATTCACAAATGTCGGCACTTATACCGTACGGCTGATCGCTATAGATACCAATTCATGTAACGAAAGAGATACCGCTTTTACAACGATAACTGTAAGTTCGAACCGCGCTAACCTCAGCTTTGACTTTGATAAGCTGGCTCCATGTGAGTCACTTAATTACAGGTTTGAAAACACCTCGACTGTAAGTGCGGGAGCAAGGCCTTTTACTGACTCAAGCTTTATCTGGGACTTTGGCGATGGAAGTATTCCGGTGTACACTGGCACAGGAGCAATTACAAGATCCTTTGCTCAGCCCGGCACATACAACGTGAAGCTCTACCTCGTTGACCTGGGTTATTGTAACTCACCTGATTCCGTTGTACAGCAGGTTTTTGTTAACCCGCTGGTTGAAGCAAGATTCGAAACGCCGCCCGCAGGCTGCGCACCATACGACGCAATATTTACGAATACTTCTTTGGCAGGACGAACTTTTGAATGGAACTTTGGTGACGGATCGCCCGTATCAAGTGATGTTAACCCAACACATACATACACTGATCCAGGCACCTATACAATCAAACTGACTGCTTTCGACCCGGGAACGTGTAACCTTGTTGATGATACTTCAATTACCATCACAGTATCCAATAGGCCAACTGCTGAATTTTCGTTTACGCCTGTTGTGCCCGTGCAGAACAAGCCGACAATATTCAACAACCTGTCGTCAGGTGGAGTAAAATATAAATGGCTTTTCGGTGATGGTGATTCGTTAATAAAAACAACAAGAGACACTGTTCTTCATCAGTATAATGCAACAGGCACTTACAATGCATGCCTCGTCACTTACAACGAATTCGATTGTACCGACACAGCATGTCACGAAGTTCAGGCCGATATTCTGCCGCTGCTCGATGTGCCGAATGCATTTACGCCGGGAAGATTTGGAAGAAACTCTATAATAAAAGTCGAAGGATTCGGAATTGGCCGCATGACATGGAAAATTTATAACAGGTGGGGACAGGTTGTGTTTGAAACGAACGACCGTAAAACCGGATGGGATGGAACCTATAGAGGGTCGCCCCAGCCAATGGATGTTTACCAATATACACTTGACGTACAATTTACAGATGGTACCACGAAGCGAAAAACCGGGGACATCACTTTAATAAGATAGCGTAAGGAGGGATGATTATGTTCAAAAGTTTCAGGTTGCTGGTGATTGCGTTGCTTGCCTCATGCACTGTAAAGGCGCAGGACCTCCATTTTTCGCAATGGTACAATTCTCCTCTTACAACGAATCCTGCGAACACCGGATTCATTCCCGAGGCCGACTATCGACTCGGCGCAAACTACCGGAACCAGTGGTCGAGCATTATGAGCATGCCATACAAAACGATGAGTGTATGGGGCGATGTGCAATTATTCCGCGAAAGAATTGAATCTGGCTGGCTCGGCGCGGGCGGTGTGATCCTAAGAGATGTAGCGGGATCGGGTTCTCTTACATCTACCAAAGTTTATGGCTCCATTGCATACCACCAAATGATAAGCGACGCCCACCTGTTGTCCGCAGGCTTCAATGTCGGATGGTCTAACAAAAGAATAAATTCACAGGATCTGAAATTTCCTGACCAATTCGACGGACGTTTTTTCGATACAAAAATTCCCACAAGTGTTGTGCTCGATAATCCAAGTGTAAATTACTTTGATGTGCAGGTGGGATTAAATTATGCTTATTTCCCGACAGAGTTTCTGTATGTGAACGGTGGAATTTCTGTAGCGCATCTCAATCGCGCACGCGAATCTTTTTTTGATACTGATATCTCCGGTTCCGAAACAAGAATTCCGGTGCGCTATACAGCCTTTGCAAATGCAAGCTATAAACTGAACGACGATGTGATCGTTAACCCGATGGCCTATTATACAAGACAGGCAAACGCTTCGGAACTTGTCGGTGGCGCGAACCTTCAGTATAATCTGTCGGGTGATGGAGAATCTCAACTTCTCGGTGGCTTATATCTTCGTCCCGGCGATGCCGTTATCCCAATGGTGGGTTTCCAATGGAAAAATATAAGGCTGGTATTTAGTTACGACGCCACAACATCTTCGCTAAAACAATATAACAACGGCCGTGGGGCTTATGAATTTGGTTTGATTCACAACGGATTCTTCGACGAATACAATGGCAACAGGAGACAATCGTTCTGTCCTACTTTTTAACCACCACATTTATCATTTGACGCGGTTTGTAGATGATTCTTTCAAAAGAATTTCCTTCGATCCATCTTTGTATTGTTGAATTTTCGAGCACGATCTTTTTCAGATCCTCTTCTGTAATGTTTATATCAATACTGATCTCAGTACGCTTCTTGCCGTTTACGGACACAGGATAATTAAATGTTGATTCAACCAGAAACTCCTGTTTAAGTTGCGGGAATGGTTCTTCTATGATCGAATTCTGATGACCCAGGTTATGCCAAAGCTCTTCGGTGACGTGCGGAGCGTACGGATGAAGCAATACCAGCAAAGGCGTAAGTATTTCCTTTTTGTGGCATTTCAGATCAGTGAGCTCATTTACAGTTATCATAAACGCGCTTACACCTGTATTAAAAGAAAACCTTTCGTTGTCGTCCTGAATTTTTTTTATCGCCTTATGAAGAACCTTCTGTTCATCTCTTGTAGGTGCTTCTTCTGTCCATATTTTTCCTTTCACTTCATCGAAGAACAACCGCCATAATTTTTTGATAAACCTGTGCACTCCCTCTATACCCTTTGTATCCCACGGTTTGCTCATTTCTATGGGACCAAGAAACATTTCATACATGCGAAACGTGTCAGCACCATATTTTTCAACAAGATCATCAGGGTTCACGGTGTTATATTTGCTTTTGCTCATCTTCTCGACTTCGGTACCCGTGATGTATTTTCCATCTTCCAAAATAAATTCGGCATCGTTGTATTCTTCTCTCCATTTCTTAAAGGCCTCAATATCGAGTTCAACACCATCAACAATGTTCACATCAACATGAATTGCATCGGTCTGATAATTCGATCTTAATCCGGCCGAAACAAATTTGTTTTCGCCGTGTATGCGATAAACAAGCCTGCTCGAACCCTGGATCATGCCCTGGTTCACAAGCTTTTTAAAAGGTTCGTCGAAAGAAATGTAACCAAGATCGTACAGCACTTTCGTCCACATCCTGCTATATAACAGATGGCCCACCGCATGCTCGGTTCCTCCTATATATAGGTCTACCTGGTTCCAGTAATCAGATGCCTGTTTACCGCAGAACTCTTTGTCGTTATGCGGGTCCATGTATCTCAGAAAATACCAGCTACTGCCGGCATAACCAGGCATGGTGTTGGTTTCGAGATTGCCTTCGGTCCATTCAGGGATATTGGCAAGAGGCCCTTCACCGTTCGGTCCCGGCCCATATGAATCCACTTTAGGAAGTTCCAGCGGCAGCTGACTTTCATCGATGGGAACAGCAACGCCGTCTATCCATCTTATCGGAAATGGTTCACCCCAATAACGCTGACGGCTAAACGCAGCGTCGTGTATTCTGAAGTTTACCTTTCTGACCCCAAAGCCCCCTTTCTCTATTTTGTCGATAACGATGTCGATGGCATCCGACATTTTTACCCCGTTCAGGAAATCACTATTCTCAAGAATTGCATCTTTTGTGGGGTTAGCTTCTTCGCCGTTATAGTGCTTGCCGATAATATTAGTGATGGGTATATTGAAGTATGTGGCAAATTTGTGATCGCGTTCATCGCCGCAGGGCACTGCCATAATCGCGCCTGTACCATATCCTGCAAGTACGTACTCTGATATCCAGATGGGAATTGGCTTGTTGTTAAACGGATTCAGGGCATACGCGCCTGTGAAAACTCCGCTTATCTTTTTCTCTGCCATTCGCTCACGCTCGCTGCGGCTCTGAACATAATTAATATATTCCTCTACCGCTCCTTCACGGTCGGTTGTTGTGATCTGGTGAACAAGCTCATGCTCGGGTGCGATCACCATGAAGTCGACTCCGAAAATAGTATCTGGCCTGGTTGTGTATACTCGCAGCACAAGATTATCTCTGTCCTTTATCCTGAAATCTATTTCAGCGCCGGAAGATTTTCCGATCCAGTTGGTCTGCATTTCCTTCATTGCCTCGCTGAACTCGATCCTCGAAAGTCCTTCAAGTAGCCGGTCGGCATATTCAGTAATACGCAGGTACCACTGCCTTAATTTCTTCTTTACGACAAGGTACCCACCGCGCTCGCTTCTGCCATTTACCACTTCATCATTGGCCAGAACGGTTCCCAATGCTTCGCACCAGTTCACTTCGCCATAACTGCAATAAGCAAGGCGGTAGTTCATCAACAGCTCCGACTTTTCGAGTTCGTTAAGCTTGTCGAAGTCCTTAAGTGTGGGTATCAGCGTTTCTATCGGCTCAGCTCTGTTGGTATCTCTGTTATACCAGCTGTTAAAGAGCTGCAGGAATATCCACTGTGTCCATTTATAGTATTTGGCATCGCTGGTACGTACTTCCCGGCTCCAGTCGTATGAGAACCCGATCTTATCGAGCTGGTTCCTGAATGTCTTGATATTATTCTCAGTTGTTACGGCTGGATGCTGGCCTGTTTCCAGTGCATACTGCTCGGCAGGGAGGCCGAAGCTGTCGTACCCCATAGGATGGAGCACGTTAAACCCTCTCGACCTTTTATAACGTGAATAAATATCTGAAGCTATATATCCTAAAGGATGTCCTACATGTAAACCGGCGCCGCTGGGATATGGAAACATATCCAGCACATAACATTTTGGTTTGTCTGAATTATTACTTACCCTATAAGCATTATTTCTATTCCAGGTCTCCTGCCATTTCTTCTCTATCTCCCGGAAATCATATTCCATGCGTCATTATCGATTTGTGCAAACATAAGATAATTAACTACTTTTGACGATCTAAAAAAATCCAAATGGTGCAGGCTGGAAAGGCATCCGCAAAACGTTCGAAACCGTCCTATTTCATGGCCATACTCGGCGTCTCAATAGTATTATTTTTTGTGGGAATATTTGGTTGGGTGCTGCTCAATGCGAGCCACTACATCGATCAGTTGAAAGAAGAAGTGCAGGTACATGTATACCTGAGAAATAATGTGCCACAATCTGAGATCGATTCACTACACAATTACATTGCGTCCCAGCCTTATGCCAAATCCATTGAATATGTTGATAAGGAAACTGCGAAGAAAAGATGGTTGTCGCAAGGTGAAGCCGACTTCGAAGAGCTGCTTGAAGAAAATCCCCTGCCTGCCTCTATAGATTTTTTCGCGCGAAGCGCTTATGTGCATAAAGACAGCCTTCGAAACATTAAAAACGACCTCCTGCAGAGGTCTATGATCGTTCAAAGCGTAAACTATCCGGCATCGCTGGTCGAAAAAATGGGGCCTATCATGCAATGGCTGTTGATCGGTCTTGTTGTGCTGGCTGTTGTTTTCTCAATATTATCCATAGTGCTGATCGATAATACAATCAGGCTCGCGATGTACAGCAACAGGTTTCTTATTAAAACCATGCAGATGGTCGGTGCCACACGAGGCTTCATATCAAAGCCTATGAACCTAAGGGCCATTGCAAATGGCGCACTCGCGGCAATAATCTCCATTGCTCTCATATACGCTATCATTGTCCTGTTTGAACTATATCTTCCCTATTTGAAGGATCTGCGCGACAACACAATGCTATTAATGATGTTTGGCTTTCTGTTACTGTTGGGCATTGGCATCAGCGTGTTCAGCACCCACCGGAGCGTTATTAAATACCTTAAGATGAGCCTTGATGACCTCTATTAACGTATAACCTATAACTTTAACTTATGAACGAAAAGAAGACAACCCAGCTACCAGCGAATAACCTGTTCGGAAAACAAAATTATATATGGATTGCAGGAGGGCTTGCTGTAATTGGGCTTGGGCTTATACTTATGGCAGGAGGAAAAAGCGACGATCCGAATGTATTCAATCCAAAAGAGGTATACAGTTTTACACGCATCACAGTAGCACCTATATTAATTCTTTTAGGTTTGGCAATGGAAGTGTTCGCCATTTTCCGTAAACCTAAGAAGGGCTGATCTCCATGAATCTTTTTGAAGCAATTATTGTGGCCATCGTTGAAGGGCTTACCGAATATCTGCCGATCTCTTCTACGGGGCATATGATCATTACCAGCGCGCTGCTCGGCATAGAAAAAGATGAGTTTACAAAGCTATATGAAGTTGCCATCCAGCTCGGAGCGATACTTGCCGTGGTAGTTCTATACTGGAAAAAATTTGTTGACTTTACCAAATGGAAATTTTACCTGCGACTTGTTATTGCAGTTATCCCGGCAATCTTATTAGGCCTGCTATTTTCAGACCAGATCGACCAGATGCTCGAAAGTCCACTCACTGTAGCCATCACCATGCTGCTTGGCGGAATTGTTTTTCTTTTTATCGATAAGCTATTCACCAATCATGAGATCGATAAAGAAGAATTTATAACCAATAAAAAGGCATTTGCCATTGGCTTATGGCAATGCATTGCCATGATACCAGGTGTCAGCCGAAGCGCTGCTTCTATTATAGGAGGTATGCAGCAGGGGCTTTCAAGAAAACTTGGCGCAGAATTTTCGTTTTATCTTGCCGTACCAACTATGGCGGCTGCCACCGGTTATTCGATATTTCTGAAAAACTGGAAAGATGCCGGCGGCGCTGAAATGAAAGGTTATGAACTTATCCTTTCGTCCACGCAGAATACCATAGCATTTGCAACAGGCAACGTTGTCGCATTTATCGTTGCCGTACTGGCAATCAAATTTTTCATCGGATTTTTACAAAAACACGGTTTTATGCTGTTCGGCTGGTACCGTATCATCGCCGGAATAGCATTATTGATCCTTATAGTGAGCGGTGTGATAAGTTAGTAAATTTTAATTCAGAAATCTTATCAACAACTTGAATTCCAAAAAACTGATCAACGCGTGGTGCATGTACGACTGGGCGAACTCAGCTTACAACCTCGTTATCACTTCAACAATATTTCCCACATATTTCGAGGCCATAACCCGCGATCCTTCAAAAGGAGATACCGTACGATTCCTCGGAAGAAATTTTGTTAATACAGCCCTTTATAACTATGCGCTGGGCACCGCATTCATTATCGTTTCCATTATTTCTCCCATACTTACATCCATTGCAGACACCAGAGGCAACAAAAAGAATTTCATGCGCTTCTTCTGTTATCTTGGAAGCATCACCTGTGCGGCGCTTTATTTCTTTTCTCCAACACAAAACTCTTCGGGCGCAGTTATTCTGAGTGCTGACAGCCTTCATATTGGCATATTTTGTATGGTAACATCCTGTGTAGGATTCTGGGCAAGCCTTGTGTTCTATAATTCCTATCTGCCTGACCTGGTTACAGAATCACATCGCGACCGCGTAAGCGCACGCGGCTTTACTTTCGGATACATAGGCAGTGTGATTCTACAGATCCTTTGCTTCGTGATCGTCTTCTTTCCTGAAAACTTCGGCCTCAATTCAACATTCGAAAAAGACTACATGCCTGCCAGGATCTCTTTTGTTCTCGTTGGCATCTGGTGGTTTGGCTTTGCACAAATTCCTCTTACGTTATTACCACATGGCAATATTAACTCTGCGAGGAAAAATAATAATGTGTTTAAAACGGGATTCCTGGAGTTAAAAAAGGTATGGCAGCAGGTAAAACACCTTCCTGTTCTAAAAAGATTTTTGTATGCATTTTTTTGGTACAGTGCTGGTATTCAAACAGTGTTTCTCGCAGCCACGCAATTCGGTGCTAAAGAATTGCATCTGCCCACAACAAAGCTGATCATCACAATCATGATCATACAATTGGTTGCGATCCCGGGCGCAATCGTGATATCAAGGCTGTCTGAAAAATATGGTAACTTCAGAACGCTGATCGGCGTAGTAGCAATATGGGTGTCCGTTTGTGCCGGCGGCTACTTTATCACAACAGACCTGCAATTCTATACGCTTGGCGCAGTTGTCGGATTGGTGATGGGAGGCATACAGTCGCTCAGCAGATCCACTTACGCTAACCTGATGCCCGAAACTCCGGATACAGCCTCATTTTTCAGCTTCTTCGATGTTACCGAAAAGATCGCTCTTGTACTCGGACTGTTCACATTCGCCTACGTAGAAGAGATCACCGGATCAATGCGTAAGTCTGTGCTGGCGCTTATGATGTTTTTTATTTTCGGTTTGATATTTTTGATCTGGACTAGCCGCACAAAAAAATTGTCGCATCAATGAAGATACATGGTCTGAATACAGGTTTCTTTAAGCTGGATGGAGGAGCAATGTTTGGTGTGGTGCCAAAATCGATATGGAATAAGCTTAATCCCGCCGATGAAAACAATCTCTGCAATTGGGCTATGAGATGCCTGCTTGTTGACGACGGCGAAAGGAAAATCATTATCGATACCGGCATCGGAAGCAAACAGGATGAAAAATTCTTCCGACATTACTATCTCTCAGAAACTAAAGATCTCCGCGATCTCGTTAAAGAAAAAGGATATTCTGCAGACAGCATAACCGATGTATTCCTTACGCATCTTCATTTTGATCACTGCGGAGGAGCTATAATCAGGGAAGGCGATAAATTAGTGCCGGCTTTCCCAAATTCTACCTACTGGAGCAATGAAAAACATTGGGATTGGGCTACAAAACCGAATGAACGCGAAAAGGCATCTTTCCTTAAGGAAAACATTCTGCCTCTTGAAGAAAGCGGAAAGCTGAAATTCATGAAGTATGAACAGGGAGCATTCCTTACGCCCGATATCAGTGTAAGATTTGTAGATGGTCATACCGGAGCAATGATGCTGCCGCAAATTAAGTATAAGGGTAGAACTATCGTATATGTGGCAGACCTTCTGCCTTCAGCTGCTCATATTCCAATACCTTATGTGATGGCTTATGATATGTTTCCGCTAACCACATTGCAGGAAAAAAAATCGTTTCTTGAAGAAGCGTCGGCAAATAATTACATCCTCTTTTTTGAACATGATCCGGTAATAGAATGTTGCGAATTGCAGATAACCGATAGAGGGATCAGAAGTGGAAGAACATTTAAGCTTGAAGATTTGTAATTATCTCAGATTGATCAGTGAGCTAAGCGGATAGCGCAGATTTTTATAGCTCATCATATCTACCTTAATACTACCCACACTGATCGGGCTTTCAATTCTCAATGGAATCTTGTTATGATCATCACTTATCCAAACCGTCATTTTTTCACCGCCCTCGAATATTGTGCCCTTTATCAGCAGGGGCTTGAATTTTATTGCCTTAAACTTTCCGTATTTAGTCTTGATAGTTTCCTTGCCGAGATACCTGATGTACATGGCGAAAAGCTCTTTATCAAGAAATAGCGTGAACGGAATTTTATCGCCTGACTTGAACTTTTCGAAATCGATATTTCTTGCGTAATAAATTGAACTCAACACATCCTGCACACAGGCAGGCACTTTGAATACACCATCGTTGGTAATGGCTGTGTTTGTAACCTTGTTGAAAGTTACGTTTTCATATTTTTTGTATCCGCCTTCATATACGTTCCGGATGAACTTATAAGGCTGCAGCGATAATGTGTCAATATAGGTTTCGTACCTGTCGCGCACCTTGAAGAAATTGTCGTAAAAGCTGAAAGTTTTTCCTTCACCAACAATATGGTAAACGGGCTTGTTATTGAGTTTTTCAAGCGATGAATTGAAGACCGCTTCTCCTGCGCCAACATACATCCCGGCCACCGTATAAAATACCTTAAAAGTTATTGACTCTCCTGCAGAAAATGTGTTATTCCTTATTTCGTCACATACTTCATTGCCCGCTCTGAGGGGAAAAGTGATAAAAATCAGCAAAATTATAGCAAGTACTTTTGTCAGTTTCATTTAAAAAGCCGGTCTGAGTCAGATCTTTTATTTACGAAATAATTTTAATGCCAGTATCATAAATCCGCCGATAAGGGCGGGAACAACCAGGTTAATGATCCATATCGACAGCGATGTGGCAAAAATACCCGTGATGTTCGAACTAAACAACTGCACAACCTGTATGCCTGCCTGCCACCGTATTCCCAGCTCCGAAAGAAATCCCAGCGACGGCAGCACAGCAATCACCAAAAATATTACGCTTACCGCCCAAAAAGCCTGCCACCAGTTAACGTCGACACCAAAAACACTGAACAGCAGATAATATTGCACGATGAACACCCCGTAACGTGCTATGGATAAAGACAAGATATAACCCAGTATAGTTGCGTTAATGTCTTCCAAAACCCTAACATGCCGGCTCCATCCGCGCGCCCATGACTTACCTGCCATCCACTTAACAACAAAAGGAATACGAAAGTAAAGTATTGTTAAAACCAGGGCCACCATCAATAACATAAATATTCCGACATTTAACCATGGCGTAATACTGAGTCCGAAATGAGTGATAAATGTGTTGTGGATACAAATTAATCCGGCGCAGCCTGCAAATAATGTAACCACCAACTGTGCAGTGCTGCACATGATAGTAAGCGGAACAGATGGTACCATTTCGCTTTTCTTTAAATATATCATTCTCCCAAGGTACTCGCCCGTTCGGTTAGGCGTAAAGAATGCCAATGCATTTCCCGAAAAAACAGCTTTGAAACTCTTGCCGAAAGGAACCGGCGACACCGCCTTCATGGCTTCTGTCCATTTCGCCGCTTCTAATCCCCAGTTCAGCATCATGAGCAGTGAAACAGTAAGCAATTGCAAAGCAGCTGTACCGTTTAATAACGAGTGGAAACGTTCAAGCGAATTTTGCCAGTCGGATTGCTGATGAAGCTGACTATATATTGAGTAGAGAAGAATACAAAAGACCAGTGGTCCGAAGGAATAATTGAAGATTAATTTGATATTTTTGTTCTGTATCAACAAATTGATATAGCAAATTACCTGAATACTTCCGTTTGGAAAAGCTTCCGAAAATAATTCTTGGCATCGACCCGGGAACAATGCTTATGGGATACTGTATTATTCACGTAAGCGGACAACATATCACTATGCAGGAAATGGATGTGTTGAAGCTCAATGCCAAGCTCGACAATTACACAAGACTCCGTTTAATTTACAACAGGGTCGAAGAGCTGATAACATCCCATAAGCCGCATTGCTTTGCAATAGAGGCACCTTTTTTTGGCAAAAATGTACAGAGTATGTTGAAGCTCGGAAGGGCGCAGGGCGTTGCTATTGCCGCCGCTATTGGTGCCGGAGTTGAAGTTTGCGAATACTCACCACGAAAAATAAAACAGTCCATCACAGGAAATGGTAATGCAGACAAAGAGCAGGTTTGGAAAATGCTTCAACAGATCATGGTGATCAAACAATCTTCCCCAAAATATTTTGATGCTTCAGATGCGCTGGCGGTTGCAGTATGTCATCACTTCCAGAAAAATGCTGTTCCCGACGCTGTCGCTCCAAAAGCGAAAAGCTGGAAGCAGTTTATTGGTCTTCATCCCGCCAGGATCAAAATAAAATGATACTATCTTTTCAATGCCGAGGTTATCTGTTCCTGTACCCGCAGAAATTCTTCCTTGCTTAATGTAAGTTTTTTCCTGTTGAAATTCAGGTCGTCGGCGCTGTTGATTGGCACTAGATGCATGTGTGCATGCGGCACTTCCAATCCTATTACCGAGATGCCGCAACGGTCACACTCAAAAACCTGTTCGATCGCATGTGCAATTGGCTTTGCAAAAACAAGCATTTCGGAAAGATACTGTTCCGGAAGGTCGAATAGCTTGTCAACTTCCGTTTTCGGAACAACAAGCGTATGCCCTATTACCAAAGGTGAAATGTCAAGGAAAGCGACAAATTTGTCGCTTTCCGCAATTTTATAAGAAGGTATTGATCCTTCGATGATTTTTGAAAAGATGGTCATTTTAAACGGTGATCTCTTCGATTTTAAATTTCATCATACCGGCTGGTACCTGAACTTCGGCTACTTCACCTTTCACTTTTCCCATCAACCCCTTTCCTATTGGCGATGTTACTGAGATTTTTCCCGCTTTCAGGTCAGCTTCTTTTTCTGACACGATCTTATAAGTGATCTGCTTCTTTGTATTCAGGTTCGTAAGCGTAACCCTGGTGAGAATGGAAACCTTGCTCGTATCGACATTTTCGGCTTCAAGAATACGGGCATTAGCCACATCTCCTTCAAGCTTTTTGATACGCGCTTCAAGGATACCCTGGGTTTCTTTGGCCGCATCATATTCAGCATTTTCTTTAAGGTCGCCCTTTTCGCGAGCCTCGGCAATGGCCCTTGCGGCGGCTGGTCTGTCAACTGTTCTCATCCGGTGCAACTCCTCTTTCATTTGCTCAAGAGTTTCCCTCGATACATAAATAATATCACTCATAATTACCACTTTGTGAAATGAAAAAAATTGCCGCTACCTTTCAGTAACAGCAAAAAGAACAACGCCCCAGAATTACTGAAGCGTTGCATGTATTGTGGCAAAAGTAAGAATTTATAACATACAAAACCGCGTTTATGCAGGGGTGTCTAGTCCCAGTTTTACCAGTATTACCCGGGCCATTTTATAAAATGCTTCATGGCTGTAGCCGGCAATATGGGGCGTAATCAGCACGTCCGGCCGGTTCAGGAGCCAGTCAAGACGTCGCATTTCTTCCTCTGTATAACTCTCAAGTTTTTCATTTTCAAGCACATCCAGTGCTGCACCTGAAATAAGCCCGCCTTCAAGCGCCCGCACAACCGCCGCAGTGTCGTGCACCTTGCCGCGGCAGGTATTTACAAATAATGGTTTCCTTTCAAGCGATCCGAAGAAATCATCGTTGGCCATATGCCTCGTTTCGGTCGTCAACGGCACATGAAAGCTTACCACATCAGCATAATGCGTTATCTGATCGAGGTCGGCTTCCTTTATATATCCGTTTGCAAAATCAAACCTATACTTGTCGTACGCCAGAACGGTAACATTAAAGGGTGCAAGCAGTGCCGCGAAACTGCTTCCCGTATTGCCGTATCCGATGATCCCAACGGTTTTACCAGTCAGTTCAACACCCCGGTTCGCATCCCTGATCCAATGCCCCTCCCTGATCTGATTCATGCTGCTGGCAAGGCGGTTTAGCAAACTCAGCACCATCCCAAGGGCATGTTCGGCCACGGCATTGCGGTTTCCTTCCGGACTACTTACACACTTGATCCCTTTACTTTCCGCGTACGAAACATCTATCAGTTCCATCCCACTTCCAAGGCGACCGATCCATTTAAGGTTCTTCGCTTTTTCCAGGATATTTTTATCGATCCTAAGACGTGTTGTAACAATCAGTCCGGTAATATCAGCAATTACAGCAGCGGTTTCTTCGTAGGTGATGGACTTGTTGTATATCACCTCAAACCCTTTCCGTGCAAGTTGTTCGCGCAGGTAATCATGCACTTTCGCCGTTATCAGCACTTTAGGCTGTCCATTACTGTTAGTACTGTCCATATCATTGTTTCATTCTGAAGGTCAGTTCTGCAAACTGCTGAACGCTAAGCTCTTCAGCTCTTTTATTAAAAATCTCATCCGTCAGCTCTTCGTAAATAAACAACGATTTCACTGCATTTCTCAGCGTTTTCCTGCGCTGGTTAAAAGCTGTTTTAACCAGCAGCCTCAATGCCTTTTCGCTTTTCATGTTAACCGGGGTTTCGAGAGGAATCATCCTGATCACTGCGCTTTTCACTTTGGGAGGCGGATTAAATGCATGCTCGCTTACTTCAAAAAGATATTCAACAGAAAAAAATGCCTGTACAAGCACGCTTGTGACGCCGTAAATTTTGCTTCCTTCTTTGGCTGCGATCCTTTCTGCGACTTCTTTCTGAAACATCCCCACCATCACCTCCACCCACATTTTCCATTCGATGATCTTAAAAATTATCTGAGTAGAGATATTATAGGGAAAGTTGCCAACGATCGTAAAGTTTTCGTTGAAAGGAACGCTGGTTTTCAGTATATCGGCATGAATGATGTTATTCCCGAGGCCAGGAAAAGTGTTGCCAAGAAACCTCACCTTTTCATCGTCTATTTCTATACACTTTAAATGTACTCCCGGTAAACCCGTAAGGTATTTGGTAAGCGCCCCTCCACCTGGTCCGATCTCGACAAGATTTTTGAACGGCCGTTGCTGTAAAACTTCGATTATCCTCCGCGAAACGCTCTCGTCCTTCAGAAAATGCTGACCCAGAGATTTCTTTAGCTGTAGCATGCCCCGCAAAAATACCCCGATCCGCCCATTCCTCCTTTTATTGTACTTTTAACCCTATCAATTTTTACAGAAATCATGCACCAGAAGCCAGTAATAGGTATTTCGATTGGAGATATAAATGGAATCGGTCCCGAGATCATCATTAAAACGTTTTCCGATAGCAGGTTGCTGGACATGTGCACACCGGTGATCTTCGGTTCCAATAAAGTGATAAACTTTTACAGAAGAACAACAGGCGAGGCGAATATTAATTACCAGATCATCAGAGACCCGTCGAAAGCCACTGCACGGCAACTTAACATTTTAAACTGCTGGGAAGAGGACCTTACCATTACGCCCGGGCAGCTTAATGAAACAGGCGGCAAATACGCAGTAAGATCGCTGGTAATGGCCGCCCAGGCATTGAAAGAAAACCGGATACAGGGCCTGGTCACTGCGCCAATCCATAAGAATAATACCCAATCAACCGAATTCAACTTCACGGGCCACACTCCTTACCTAAAAAGCCTTTATGAAGCAAATGACGTTGTGATGCTGATGGTGGCGGATGATTTCAGGGTAGGACTTGTTACCGAACACGTGCCTCTGTCACAAGTATCGGGATATATTACACGCGAAAATATTTTATCGAAACTTTCTCTTATAAATCATTCCCTGATCAGGGATTTCGGGATAGACAGACCGAAGATTGCTGTACTTGGCCTAAACCCGCACGCAGGCGATGAAGGACTGATAGGAAGAGAAGAGGAAGACGTTATCAAGCCTGCAATCAGGGAAGCGAAGAATAATTATATTGTTGTTGGTCCTTTTAGTGCCGACGCGTTTTTTGCCAGAAGCCATCATCAAAAATTTGATGCAGTGCTTGCTATGTATCACGACCAGGGACTGATACCATTTAAATCACTATCAACAACAGAGGGTGTTAACTTTACTGCCGGCCTTCCCGGTGTTCGCACTTCACCTGATCACGGTACCGCATTCGATATCGCCGGAAAAAACATAGCAGATCATTCATCATTCCTCGCGTCGGTTTATAAATGCCTTGACATTATTGAAAAAAGAAATTTTTACAGGGAGAACCATAAAAATCCGCTCAAAAAGATCACTTCCGTTATACTCGCGAACGCGGTTGATGAAAAAATAGAAGAAAACGGCGAAACAGAAAAGTGAAAATGAAAATTATATTTACCTGTGCAATGCTAAGCGCTGCATCATCTTTTGCCCAGCAGCCGAAAGAGTTCGAAGCATATACAACTACAATTCCGGGGTCGGAAGTAAGTTTTAAGATGGTGCCCGTGCCCGCCGGATCGTTTACAATGGGAAGCGCATCAACAGAAAAAGGAAGAGCAGCCGATGAAGGTCCGCAGAAAACAATAGAACTTTCAGCGTTCTGGATGGGTGAAAAGGAAGTAACTCATGATGAGTTCCTTTTATTCTTTAACGACGAATCCCTTGCGCGTAATTCAGACGTTGACGCTGTAACAAGGCCAACTACACAATATATTGATCTGAGCTGGGGAATGGGCAAACAGGGTGGCTTTCCTTTCAATAGCATGTCGCAGCGCACGGCGCTCATGTATTGCAGATGGCTGTACAAGAAAACGGGAACATTCTACAGGTTACCCACGGAAGCAGAATGGGAATATGCCTGCAGGGCCGGAACCACAACCGCCTATCCGTTTGGCGACGACTCGGCGGCGATCGGTGAATATGCATGGTACGCGGGAAACAGTGAGAACAAGTACCATAAAACGGGAACGAAAAAGCCGAACGCGTGGGGATTGTATGATATGCTTGGAAATGTTTCGGAATGGACACTCGACCAGTACAATGAAAATTACTTATCCGCCGCAAGTGCCAAGGATCCGTTTACGGAGCCAACTTCCCGGTATCCAAAAACGCTGAAGGGGGGAGGATTTTCAACTCCCGCGCTATTTATGCGCTGCGCAGGCAGGTTTAAATCGGATGCCAGCTGGAACAAACGCGATCCGCAAATACCGAAAAGTAAATGGTGGCTTACCGATGCAGCTACAGTAGGCTTCCGGCTGCTGAGTCCTTTGAAACAACCGACGGCCGAAGAAGCTGAAGAATTTTATAAAAAGTATCTCAACAAATAATTCAAAACAAAAACAACACATGAACACATCTAACGGAAATTCCCGCCGGGAGTTTGTAAAGCAATCCTCTCTGTTAGCCGGAGGATTGATAGCTGCGCCGCTATTTACCAAAGCAAATTATTTTTCAAACGCCGACGATACTATTAAAATCGGCATTGTAGGATGTGGGGGCCGTGGCACCGGCGCCGTAACGCAGGCCTTGTTCACAAAACAAAATGTAAAGCTCGTAGCGATGGCAGATGCTTTTCGCGACAACCTCGACAACTGCTATAAAGCTATAACAGCGGATGACCTTTCAGATATAACAGGTCAGCCGGGAAATCTGAAAAACAGGATCGCCGTTCCGGAAGAGAATAAATTCGTGGGGTTTGATGCGTATAAGAAAGTAATTCCCCTTGCCGATGTGATCATTCTTACAACACCTCCGGGATTTCGTCCGGCGCATTTCGCTGAATGTATAGCTCAGAATAAGCATGTGTTCATGGAAAAGCCAGTTGCAACCGATCCTACAGGTATCAGAAAAGTGCTGGAGACAGCAGAGATCGCGAAAAAGAAAAAGCTTAATGTAGTTGTTGGCCTGCAAAGGCATTACCAGAACTCTTACAGGGAACTTTTCAAAAGAAAAGATCAGATTGGTGAGATCACTTCTGCGCAGGCGTGGTGGAACAACGACGGTGTATGGGTAAGGCCGCGCCAGGCAAACCAAACCGAAATGGAATACCAGATGCGCAACTGGTATTACTTCAACTGGCTGTGCGGCGATCATATCAATGAACAGCACATTCATAACATAGATGTCATTAACTGGTTCAAAGGTGGCTACCCGGTTAAGGCACAGGGAATGGGAGGAAGAGAAGTTAGAAAGGGAAAAGATCACGGCGAGATCTTTGATCACCATTATGTAGAATTTACTTATGCCGACGGTTCGATATTAAACAGCCAGTGCAGACATATACCAGGAACAATGTCGAAAGTTGATGAGCTTCTAATCGGAACAAAAGGAAAGGTTTTCTGCGATGACGCCAGGATGACCGACAATAAGGGTAACGTGATATACCAGTACGACAAAAAACAGGAAAACAATCCTTATCAAACCGAGCACGATGAATTATTCGAAGCCATCGCTAAGGGCGAATATAAATTCTGGGATGCTGAACGCGGTGCAAAAAGTACAATGACTGCAATCCTGGGACGCATGGCAACATACAGTGGCCAGGTGATTGATTGGGAAAAAGCTTTGCATTCATCCCTGGATCTTCAGCCAAAAACGCTTGACTGGAACGCCATGCCACAAAGCGTTCCCGACGCCAACGGATTGTACGCAGTAGCTGTGCCGGGGAAGACGTTGTTTGTGTGAACAGCGGAAAACGTGATGCGTGATGCGTGAAGCGGAAGGATGTATGGTCCATCACGCCTCACGCTTCACGCCTCACGAAAAAGCAGATTATGACCAAATCCAACTTCAATAAATTCATCAAGAAAGATGAAAAAGGGGCGAAGCTGAAAGAAAAGATCCGGCAGGAGAAGAAAAAAGCCCGTCAGGAAACTAAAGAATATTT
>Ga0075421_100001123_pt1 | contig 30610 bp, 34 predicted proteins | sample SoiMetdeltSBSDD5_FD_75292 | JGI IMG/M metagenome (GOLD analysis project Ga0075421, IMG submission 75292) | Bulk soil microbial communities from a Populus tree surrounding site in Tennessee, USA - Soil MetaG P. deltoides SBSDD5 | ecosystem: Environmental > Terrestrial > Soil > Tree plantation... | reverse complement strand
CGCCACCATCAAAGCTGTCATCGCGAGGCGCTTCACTTTAACGCTGCTTCAGCCGCTCCCTGTCGTATCCCGCCACGCGCTTGTAGCTCTCCGAGAGCGCCGCAAGCTCTTCGCGGCTGATCACATCTTCGATGTGCGTGAACGGCTTGTCGCCGGTGCGCCGGTAGACTTCCTGGAGGATTTTGTCGGGCGGCGCGCTGCGATTCGCGAGCACCACGTCTCGGGTCGCGGGCAGACGTTCGGCTTCGTAGGCTTTCAGAGCCACAGGATCAGCATGCTTCGCGAGCGCATCGGACAGCGAGCGGCAGTCGAGTATCGCCTGCGCCGCACCGTTGGCGCCACGCGGATACATCGGATGCGCCGCATCGCCGAGCAGCGTCAGACGGCCGAAGCTCCAGCGCGGCAGCGGGTCCTGATCGACCATGGGATATTCGTAGATCGCGTCGGCTTTCCGGATGAAGTCCGGCACGTCCAGCCAGTCGAAATGCCAGTCCTCCATCGCATAAATGAAATCCTCCAGCTTGCCGGGACGGTTCCAGTCATTCTTTTCGTATTCCGGCGTCTCGATGTCCACGACCCAGTTCACGAGCTGCCGTCCTTCCGCATCGATCGTGTCCCGAATCGGATAGAGCAGAAGCTTCGCAGGCTTGTGCCAGCCGATGCGGATCATGCTCGCGCCGGTCAGGATCGGTTTCCATCGCGTGACGCCGCGCCACATGTTGATGCCCGCGTATTTCGGCGGTCCTTCGTCAGGATAAAGCTGCTTGCGTACGCGTGAATGGATGCCTTCGCAGCTCACCACGACACTTCCGCGCTGCGATTCGAGCGGCTTTCCGGTAGCCGAATCCACAAAGCGAGCCGTCCCGCTCTCGGCATCGACCCCCGTGCATCTCCATCCCAGCACGACACGATCGCGGCCGGCGCGTTCGACAAAGGCATCGAGCAGCACCATCTGCAGGTCGCCGCGATGAATCGAGAATTGCGGAACGTCGTAACCGGCATAGCGTCCGGCAGGCTCGCTGTAGATGAACTGACCGAAGCGGTTGAAGAAGCAGAATTCGCGCGTAATGATGGAAACGTTCGTGAGCGCCCGTTCGAGGCCCAGGTCGCAGAGCTCGCGTGAGGCATGCGGCAGGATGTTGATACCGACGCCGACAGCTTTCAGCTCGGAGGCCGCTTCGTAGATGCGGCAGGGGATGCCCGCGCGATGCAGCATGAGTCCCAGCGTGAGGCCGCCGATGCCGGCGCCGATGATCACGACATCCATTCAGTTCTCCATGCTTCCCTAATCCCCGACCCTTCTCCCGAAAGAGAAGGGTTCTATTTCCCTCTCCTCTCGGGAGAGGGATTGAGGGTGAGGGAGATTAATCTGGTTTGATTTTCGCCACTGCCACGACACGCGACCAGCGCGCGAGCTCGCGCCTTACCATTTCGCCGAAGCGCTCCGGCGTCCCGCCGACGGCGTTCATGCCTTGCCGCACGAGCAGCTCCCGCACCTCCGCCGACTCGAGCAGTGCATTCAGGTCCGAATTCAGCTTCGCGACGACACCGGCCGGCGTGCCTGCAGGCGCAAACAATCCGTACCACGTTTCCACCACGAGACTCGGCAAGCCCTGCTCCTTCATCGTCGGCACGTCGGGAAAAGGCGCTGAGCGTTTCTCGCCCATGACGGCGAGCATCCGCAGTTTCCCCGCTCTTACTTGCGGCGAGATCGTCTGCATCGCCGACACCATGGCCTGCACGTGACCGCCGACGAGATCCGTGATCGCGCCCGCGGCGCCTTTGTAAGGCACGTGAACGATGTCTATCCCGGCTTCGAGCTTGATCAACTCGGTCGTGAGGTGCTGCGGACCGCCATTGCCGGGAGATGAATAGAGCAGCTCGCCAGGCCGGCGCTTCGCGAGCTGAATGAATTCCCGCACCGATTTCACCGGAAGCTGCGGATGCACGACGAAAGTCAACTCGCTAGCGGCGATCTGCACGACGGGCGCGAAGCTCTTGACGGGGTCGAACGGAAGCCTCGGCGTCAGCGCGGGCACGGTGCCGAACGAGGTCGCCGTGACGAGGAGGGTGTGCCCGTCCGGGGGCGCTTTGGCGACAAAGTCCGTTCCGATGTTACCCGTCGCACCCGGCCGGTTATCCGTGATGACTGCGACTTTCCAGCGGTCGGCGAGTCGCGGCCCGAGCGCGCGCGCGAGAATGTCCGCGCCGGTGCCGGGCGTGTAAGGAACGACGAGCTGGACGTTACGCTGAGGGTAGGCCGCGGCCCCTTGAGCGCGCACCCCCGCTGCCCAGCAAATCAGTGCTGCGCTCATCAGGGCGAGCGCGATGAGGCGATGCATACGCGGCGCCCTGACGACGAATCAACGACCGATCACATTCCCGCGAGCCCGGCCTTGGCGCATTGCTCGTCCTGGTCGCCCGTGACGCCGCTCACGCCCACGCCGCCGATCACCCTGCCGCCGCTGAATATCGGAACTCCGCCCGGCGATGCGACAACGCCCGGCAGCGTCATGACCGCCGGGCCCGCTTTTGCGATCGCGTCGACGAATGCCCGCGTCGGGCGCCGATACATCGCGGCATTACTCGCCTTGTCGACGGCGATTCTCGCGCTTGCGGATTGCGTGTTGTTCATGCGTTCGTAATACACCAGCGATCCGTGGGTGTTCACGACGGCGACGGCGACGTTCCACTTGTTCTTGGCGCATTCGGCGACGACACCGGAGGCAATTTTCTTCGCCTGCTCGATCGTGATGTCGGGTCCGTACTCGGGCCGCGGCGGCTCTTCGGCGGCGTGCGCGCCGAAGCTCGCGGACAAGAGAACGCAAAGAACCTGCACGACTCGCTTCAGCTTGGGCATGACACGCTCCTTTGGTGTTGATGTTGGGGTCAGGGAACCTTGCGCGCGGCATACGATACCGTGGCCGCATGATGCACGCAAACACGTGAGCTCACTGAAAATTCCTGGCGATCTGGTCGATTCCGGCCTGTCCGCACTTCGCGTCCGTCGCTCCGCCCGGTGCGGCTGGCGTGCCGCGCGAACCCGAGACGCCGATCGCGCCCACCAGCTCGTTACCCGCACGAATCGGGAGCCCGCCGCCGGCCGTCGCGATCTTGTCGAGATGGAGCGAGCCGGCGCCCGTCGGATTCGACGTAGCGCGTTTTCCGAACTCGTTCGAAGGCTGATTGAACGTGAGCGCCGTATACGCCTTGTTCAGGCTGTGCTGAACGCTGTGCGGGCTCGCACCGTCGTCGCTCAGCACGACTTTCGTGCGTGCCGCATGGTCGAGCACGGTGACCGTGACCTTGTGTCCTTCCTTGCGGCACACGTCCAGCGCGATGCGCGCCGCCTCCTGGGCCGAGTGGAACGAGATCGTGCGTTCGGCGACGAGGCCTTCGGCAGCCCAGCATTGCGGGGCCGCCAGGACTGCGACGAGGACTGTCGAGCTCATGTTTTTCATACGCTGCTCTCCCTTTCGAATGACTCTGCTACGCTTGTTGTTAACGAGATTGGAGGCGACCACCATGGGACAGATACTGGGACTCGGCATCACGCATTATCCGAATCTGGCAGCCCAGGTAAACATGAGCTGGCGCTTTCAGAAGTGCATCGAGGACTCGACGCTGCCGGAGCGTTTTCGTACCGCTGCGAAGTGGCATCCTACGGCGCGTGAGCAATGGGGCGAGGATCAGGGTCGCGCACATTCGGACCGCCATCGCCATGACATGATCGAGCAGTTCCGCAAAGTCCGCCGCGAGCTCGATGCCTTCGAACCGGATTTCGTGCTGATCTGGGGCGACGACCAGTACGAGAATTTTCGCGAAGACTGCGTGCCGGCGTTTTCGGTTCTCGCGTATGACTCGATCGAGTTTCAGCCGTGGAAAGGCTACAAGCGCGGGCGCAACGCGTGGAACGAACCGGATGACAAGACGTTCACGGTGAAAGGCCATCGCGCCGCCGGCAAGTACCTCGCGAGCGCGCTGCTCAAGGACGGTATCGACGTGGCTTACGCGTACAAGCCGCTACACCATCCGCTCGGGCATGCGTTCGCGAACTCGCTGCTCTTTCTCGACTACGACCGCAAAGGCTTTCCCTACCCCGTCGTGCCGTTCGCGGTGAACGCGTACGGACGTCTCCTGATCGCCGCACAGGGTGCACCGAGACGTGCCTCCGAGAGCGAGGGACAGGTGCCGACCTCGGAAAGCGATTTCGATCCGCCGGCGCCACAACCGCGGCGCTGCTTCGAAGTCGGCGCCGCCGTGGCGCGGGCGCTTCAAAAAAGCCCATGGCGTGTGGCCGTCATTGCGTCCTCGAGCTGGAGCCACGCGTTTCTCGTCGCCAAGAACGAGCTCGTGTTCCCCGACGTCGAAGCGGACAAGCGCTACTACGAAGCGCTCAGGACGGGAGATATCGGGCTCTGGCGAAACACGACCCTGGAGCAGGTGGAAGACCGGGGACACCACGAGCTGCTCAACTGGTTTTGCCTGGTCGGCGCGATGCACGAGCTGGGTCGCACGAAACCCGACGAATCGGTGTTCCTCGAATCGTGGATCACCAACTCGGATAAGGTGTTCGCCGTCTATCGGCCACGATAGCGGCAAGCTCGGTCAGCACGCCCGCCTGCATGAACCCATGAACACGAAGGAATCAACTCGATGGCAATAGCAGGTCTGCCGGCCGACGGCCGCGAGCTCGCCGGCAAAGTCGCGCTGGTCACGGGCGGTGCGAAGAACATCGGACGCGCGATTTCGCTCGCGCTCGCGTCCGCAGGCGCATCCGTCGCCGTGAACACGCAGCACTCGCGCGAAGAAGCGATCGCGCTGGTGAAGCAGATTCGGGAAGCCGGCGGCGCAGCCGAAGTCTACATGGCAGACATCGCGGATGCCGCGGCCGTCAAAGAGATGGGCGATGGAATCGTCAAGCGCTTCGGCCGTATCGACATCCTCGTCCTCAACGCTTCGATTCGACGCGAAGCACTCTTCAAGGACATGACGTTCGAGCAGTGGCGCGCCACCATGTCGATTTCGCTCGACGGGTCGTTCCACTGCATCAAAGCGTGTCTTCCGTCGATGCTTGCCTCGCGAGGTGGCAGCATCATCACGCTGGCCGGCGACACGGCGCTGCTCGGTGCCGTGCGCAAGGCCCACAACTCGGCCGCGAAGAATGGCCTTGTGGGACTCACGCGTGCGCTTGCGAAAGAGCTGGCCGAAGACGGCATACGTGTGAACTGCGTTTCGCCGGGCAACATCAACACCACGCGGCCCGCGCACCGCTCTCCACGTACCGACGCGAAAGGGACCATCCCGCTCGGGCGCTGGGGCGAGGCGGAGGAAATCGCGGCGGTCGTGCGTTTCCTCAGCGGGCCCGGCGGCGGTTTCATCACCGGTCAGACGATCCATGTGAACGGCGGACAGATGATGTTCGCGTGATTCGAGGCACTCAGCCCGCCTCCTCATTTCGTTTTTGATCTAGGTCAAACAGGACCCCGGACGCGGTGGTTCGCGCGCCGCAGGCGGCACATACTCGCCCAGGCAGCGCAACGCGACTACACGGGGCGAGAATGAAACCCTTCGAGTGCATCACGGCGCGGGATGCCGGGCACGCGATAGAGCTGCTGGTACGATACGGCGCCGATGCGCGGCTTCTCGCCGGGGGCACGGATCTACTGGTCGATATCCGGAACGGCTCTCGCGAGCCGCGTGTGCTGGTCGATCTTTCGCGCGCGCCGGACCTGAAGCGGCTCGAGCTCGCGGACGACCTGCTCGTCATCGGCGCCATGGTGACACACACGGAGATCATGGGGTCGCGGCTGGTGCGTGAGCTCTGTCCCGCGCTCGCCGTCGCCGCACACAGCATCGGCGCGATCCAGACACGGAACCTCGGCACGATCGGGGGCAATCTCGCAAACGCGGTGCCCTCGATGGATCTCGGGCCCGCGCTTCTCGCGCTCGACGCGCAACTCACGATCGCCGGCCCGATGGGACTGCGGCGCGAGCCGCTTACCACCGTATTCACCGCACCGCGGACTACGACCCTCAGTGCCACGGAATTGATTCTCGACGTAACTATACCGGCCGAGGGCTTCCACAAACCCATGGCCTTTCTGAAATTCGGTCTGAGGAAAGGACAGGCGCTCGCGCTCGTGAACGTCGCAGCCGGTTTCTGGCCGCACGGCAGCGAGCCGGTCTTTCGCGCTACGCGCATAGCACTCGGAGCGGTCGCGCCGACAGTGATCCGTTCGGCCGAAGCGGAGCGTTTTCTCGATCAACGCGTGATCGATCCTGAGTCCATGACGGCGGCCGGCGAGATCGCAGCCGGCGAGGCAACCCCGATCAGCGATTTCCGAGCCTCGGCCGACTACCGGCGCGAGCTGATTGCGGTGCTCACGAGCCGCGCGCTCGAATCGGCATGGCGACGCGCTCGGGCGGAGCCCGCCAGGAAGAGCGCATGATCGATGTCGCGCTCGTTGTGAACGGCGCCGAGCGCAGCGTCTCCGTCGCGTCCGAGACGACGCTGCTCGAGTTGCTGCGCGATCATTTGCAGCTCACCGGTGCAAAGCGCGGCTGCGATGCGGGCGATTGCGGTGCATGCACCGTGCTCGTCGACGGTAAGCCGGTGAATGCGTGCCTCATGCTGGCGGTGCAGGCGAGGGGGCGTAGCGTCGTGTCCGTCGAAGGACTCGCGACCCAAACGGCGTTACATCCGCTACAGCAGGCATTTCACGAACGCGGCGCGCTGCAGTGCGGGTTTTGCGGCCCCGGTATGATCCTCTCCGCGAAAGCATTGCTGGACGAAAATCCGCAGCCTTCCACTGCAGAGATCCGCGAAGCCCTGGCCGGTCATCTTTGCCGCTGCACCGGCTACGCCAAGATGATCGAAGCCGTGCGGCACGCTGCCGAAGCATCGAAGCCCTGATGAACACGCGCGAGCGACACGGCGCGTCCGTGTTCGGGAATGTCCTCGAGGCGGACGCCGACATGCGCCTGCCTGCGCTCGTACCGCCCCCTGCATTTCCGATCGAAACGCTGGTACCGGATGTGCTGAAGCAGACACCCGCGGTAGGACAGCGTGTGCCACGGTCCGATACGCGCCTGCATGCGCTCGGACAGACGCGTTACATCGAGGACCTCACGTTTCCGCACATGCTCCACGCGCGGATCAAGCGCGCCGGCATTGCCGCTGCCCGCATAAAGCGCATCGACACTCGCGAGGCGGAGCGCATGCCGGGCGTTGTAGCGGTACTCACCGGCGGCGAAATTCCGGTGAATTCGTTCGGACCCTCCCTGCAGGATCAGCCCGTGCTCGCCCACGAGCGTGTGTTTCACCGGGGTGATGGCGTCGCGGCAGTGGCCGCGATCAGCGAGCAGATCGCGGCCGATGCGCTGAAAAGAATCCAGGTCGAGTACGAGCCCCTGCCGGCTGTTTTCGACCCGCTGGACGCGCTCGCACCCGATGCGCCCCTCGTCCACCCGCCACACGGCAACGTCTACGCAAGCCGAACGCTGCGGAAAGGTGACGTCGAACGCGGATTTGCCGCCGCCTACCGCATTTTCGAAGCGCGCTACCGCACGCAGATGGTGGAGCACGTCTCGATCGAGCCGCACGCCGCCATTGCGGAGTGGGATGCGAATGGACGCCTCACGATCTGGTCGACGCTTGGCCGCATCACGCTCGGCCGCGCCGATCTTTCACGCACGCTCAATCTGCCATTGAACCGCATTCGCGTGATCGGATCTGTGGTTGGCGGAAACTTCGGCGGCAAGAACGAGATCACGCAGGAGCCGGTCCTCGCGTTGCTTTCGAAGAAAACCGGCCGGCCGGTGAAAGGCGTGTTCACGCGCACGGAGGAATTTACCGCGACGACCGTGCGTCACCCTTTCATCATGGACTACAAGACCGGCGTCAGCCGCGAAGGCCGCATCCTCGCGCGCGAAGTGCGTCTCACGCTCGACGGCGGGGCGTACTGTTCCTGGACCGAGACGACGCTCGGCAAGGCCTGCATATTGTCGGCGGGCCCCTACAAAATCGACAACGTGCATGTCGAAGCACGGGCCGTTTACACGAACAAGACCGTGAGCGGCGCGATGCGCGGCTTCGGCGCGCCGCAGGTGTGCTTCGCCTACGAATCGCAAATGGACGACATGGCACGCGCGCTGAGGATGGACCCGCTCGAGATTCGGCTTCTGAACGCCTTCGACGAAGGCTCGGCGAGCCCCACCGGGCAGGTTCTGCAGAGTGTGGTGGTCAAAGAAACGCTGCGCGCTGCGGCGGAGCGCTTCGGCTGGAACGAGAGGTCAACGTGAAGCGACGCGGCCGCGGCATTGCCTGCATGTGGTATCCGATCGGCTTCACGGTCGCGGCGAACGCGAGCGCCGCGACCGTCAAAGTCAATGAAGACGGCACCGCGACGGTGCTCACGGGTACTGTCGAAACCGGTCAGGGAGCGCTGACGGTACTTGGGCAAATCGCGGCGGAAGAGCTCGGGATTGCAACCGACGACGTTCATATCGTCTCGGGTGACACGGATGCCACACCCATGGATACGGGCGCAATCGCGAGCCGGACAACTTACGTCACGGGCAACGCCGTTCGTCTCGCGGCGGCAAACGCAAAAGCAGTTCTTTTCGAAGTCGCGGGCAAGAAGCTTGGCGTCAGCCCCACGGAGCTCGAGGCGCGCGATCGAAAAATTCAGGTCAAAGGCTATCCCCAGCGCAGCGTCGCGATCGGCGAAGTCGCTTACGAGGCGCAGGTGGTCGCGGGCCGGCCCGCAATCGGCAGCGCATCGTGGAATCCGCCGACAGTGCCGCTCGATCCGGAGACGTCGCAAGGGAAACCTTTCAGCACGTACGTGTACGCAACGCAGATCGCCGAAGTCGACGTCGACGACGAGACCGGCGAGGTCGAGGTGCTGCGCGTCATCGCGGCGCACGATTGCGGCACGCCTGTGAATCCCATGCTCGTCGAGGGACAGGTCGAAGGCGGCATTGCGATGGGCGTCGGATTCGCGCTGCAGGAGGAGATCGTCTTCGACGGCGCGGGCCGGCAGTTGAATGCCAGTCTGACGAACTACATCGTGCCGACGAGCCTCGACATGCCCGACATCGAAGTCGATATCGTCGAAAGTTACGATCCGACCGGCCCGTTCGGCGCGAAAGGCGTCGGTGAGCCGACTTCCGTCCCAACGGCCGCCGCGATACTGAATGCGATTTATGACGCCGTCGGCGTGCGCCTCACGACGTTACCGGCGACGGCCGAGCGCGTGCTGATGGCGATCAAACAAAATGGATCCCGGATCGCGTCCGGGACGAGCGTGCTATAAATTCCAATGCAAACGAGCTGAAAGGAGGAGTCATGTCTCTCGGAATCACTCTGTTGTCGCCCCAGGCGGTATATCTCGACCAAGTCTTCGACGCAAGCCGGTTTGCGCCGCGCTCGGCGACGCTGGACGGCAAAATCGTCGGCTTGCTGCCGAACTGGCGTCCTTCGGCCGTGCATATCCTGCGGGAGATCGGCAATCTTCTCGGCGAGCGGTATCGCCTGAAGGACGTGGTCATGGAGCAGCCCGTGCGCGAGCTGCCGCTGCGCTACGGCAAGCTCCTCGATACGATGCGCGACCAGCTCGACAGCCTCGCGCGGCGCGTCGACGTGGTCGTGACCGCCACCGGCGACTGAGGCTCGTGCACGACGTGGTGTAGCCACGTCACACCCGCTCTTGAGGAACGCGGCATCCCCGCGGTCATGGTCGTGACCGACATGTTCGCGAAGTTCGCGCGGCGCATGTCGTCCACTCAGGGCTTTCCGTACGTGATCATCGCGCAGACGCCGAATCCGATACGCCAGCTCGAGCCCGAAGCGCTGCGGCTGCGTGCCGAAGCGATGCTGCAGACCGTGATCGACGGACTCACGCTGCCGGGCTCCGAGCTTCAGGCTCGCATGAAAGACGTGCTCAAAGACATCCAGCCGCAGGGCGTCGCGCGTTCTGCCGTGCCCGTTTAGGAGATGCGCATGGCAGAGTCCCAGGTAGAGCTGACGGGCGATTCCGTCGCGAAGCTCATGCTCGCGAGCTACGAGCACGCATACGAACAGGGATGGACGGACGGGTTGCCGATCATTCCTGCCACACCCGAAGCGGTCGAAGAGTTCGTCGCGGTCTCAGGCCGCCCCGCAGACGAAGTGGTGGCCATCCTTCCGCCGCGCAAAGGTCAGGCGACCGTCAGAGTCATCGCGATCAACGCAATCATGGCGGGGTGCCGGCCCGAATACATGCCGGTGCTCCTCGCGGCCATCGAAGGTGTGACGGATCCGAGCTATCCGCTCGAGTTCATGCAGGTCACGACGAATCCGATGACGCCGTTCCTGCTGGTGAACGGACCGGTGCGGCAGAAGCTCGACATCAACTACGGCACGGGTTGTCTCGGCCCGGGCTGGCGTGCCAATGCGACGATCGGCCGTGCATTGCGGCTCGTGCTCATCAACGCAGGCGGCGCGTGGCCCGGTGTTTACTCGAAGACGAGCTTCGGCTCTCCCCTGCGCTACTCCTACATGTGCGGCGAGAACGAGGAAGAGAACCCGTGGACGCCGTTTCACGTAGACCGCGGCTTCAAGCGTGAAGACAGCACGGTCACCGCCTTCAAGGCGTCGAACTTCTGCAATATCTCCGGCGGCGAAGGTGTAGGCCCCGAGGAAATCCTGAGGCAGATCGCAACGAACATGCCGCCGATGTACGGCGGCGGGGACGGCGTACTTCTGCTGCTGGGCGTCAATCACGCGCGCTCGCTGCACGAGGCGGGACTCACCAAGCACGATGTACAGCAGCGTCTGTGGGAGCTCGCGCGCGTGCCGGCGAGCCATTTCGCGAAGGCCTTCGCCGATACGGAGCGAGGAGCCGGCCGTGGTGATGGGGACACGGTGTGGCGCGCCGCCACGCCCGACGAGATCTACATCGCCGTGGCAGGCGGGCCGGGACCGCAGAACGTCTACATCGGCGCCGGCATGCCGCAGACGCGTCTCATCAGATAGGCGGCACGGCGAGCCGTGCGAGCTCACCAACGTCGGGAAGCTCGTCGACACGCCAGCATTTCCCGAGCAGCACGTCGATGCGCGCCTGCGAAAGCACGCCTTCCGCGAGTTGCCGGAATTTCGTCTCGAGTCCTTGATCGCTCAGCGGATTGGCGGCGCTTCCCGTTGCATGAGCGACGTGTTCCTCGAGCGCGCGCCCATCCACGAGCGCGACTGTCACGTGCGCTTCGTCTTCGCGAAGTGATGCGTCTTCGTCCGCGCTTACTTTCCCGCGCACTTCCGCGACGACAGGATCCCTGACACGTTCGTCGGTGTACTCCTGTTCGCCCGCGGCCCCGTCGCAGATCGCGACCGCAGCCGAATGATAGATGCTCCATTTGCTTTCGAGCCCGGTGCGCGGCTCGCGAATTCCGGTCAGCTTGAGCGCGAGCGGGTGCACGCGCAGGGCGACGACTCCGATCATCGAAGGCTGCAGCCGATGCGCTTCGCGCAATCGCACGCACGCATCGATTACGGGATGGCAGACCACGCCACACGCATAGGGTTTGTACGTGTTGAGCATGATTTCGTAGCGTCCGCCCAGTTCGGCGGCGATCTCCTCGAGCTTGCTGCCGGGCGCAAGCACCTGCGCAAAACCCCGCGGCGCTTCGATCGCACGTTCCGAGCTCGTGAAACCGCGTTCGGCCAGAAAAGCCGCGACCATTCCGTTCCGCGCCGCACGGCCGTGAACGAAACTCTTGCACATCGTGCCGGCCATCTCTCGCAATCCGGCGGCTTGCGTCGCTGCGATACCCAGCGCCGACGTCATGCGCCGCTCGTCGAGACCAAGCACACGTCCTGCGGCGGCTGCCGAACCGAACACACCTGCCGTGCCGGTGATGTACCAGTTCACGTTGTGTGACGCGTAGATCGCGTTGGCGATCCGGCATTCGACGTCCACGCCAAGGACGAAAGCATCGAGGAAGGCCCTCCCGCTGATGAGCTGCCGCTCGGCGAGTGCGAGTAACGTCGACGCGACAGGGACGCTGGGATGGAGCAGCGTGCGCAGATGCGTGTCGTCGTAATCGAGCACATGCGCGCTCATGCCGTTCAGCAGGGCGGCATGCAGGCAATCGGTGCGGCCGCCGCGGCCGATGATGGTGGCCTGCGGAGGACCTGCAAACGGCGTGAGCGCTTCCAGTGCGCGGCTGATCGCTTCGTGGTGCGCGCCGCCGAGCGCGCACCCCATCCAGTTCACGAGCGAGCGCGTCGCTTCGCAACGCGCTACGTCCGGAATGTCCTCAGGTCTGCACTCGACGACGAAGCGTGCCAGCGTGCGCGTGACCTCCACGCCGGAGTCGGTCAACGCTGCTTCACATCCGGAGCGACGAGCACTTTCATCGATTCGGCGTGCAGGCGCACGATGGGGTCCTTTGGCGTCGCGCTGGGCACAGAGCACGGCCACGGCCGGACCGCCGCCTTTGTACATGTCTCATGGAATTCTCCTTCCCGTTCGTCATCGATCATTGCGCCGATGCCACCGCGCCGTCCGCGACCTTGCGTGCGCCTTCCCCCAGCCCGCAGGTCGCACGGTGGAAGGTCATTCGATCATGCTCGAATCCGAAGCGTCAATTCGCGATGCGGGCGCCGTTAGAATTGCGCCATACAGACGTTCTTCGTCGCGGGAGATCACAGTAGTGCCCAGGCCTCGTTTCGTGAATTACCGGCGCCTGCCGTATGTGTGCCTGACGTACGCCTGCATCGCGCTCGCCCTCGCCGGTGTCTTTCTGCCTCTCCTGCCGACCACGCCTTTTCTTCTGGTCGCGGCATGGGCTGCGCCCCGGGCGTCGCCGCGACTCGACGCGTGGCTGCACCAGCACCGACGGTTCGGTCCTGTGCTGCGTGCGTGGCGCGAAGAGCGCGCAGTACCAACGCGCGCGAAATGGCTTGCGTGCGGCTTGCTGACCTCGAGCTGGCTCGTCGTGCTGGCGACGGCCGCATCGCCGTGGATTCCGCTCGCCATGGGACTGCTGTTCATCAGCGTCGCTACCTACGTCTGCACTCGTCCGGCGCCGCGCTCGGAAGCGAAAAAACGAAGTTAAACGGCGTGCGCTGAGCGTCCCGACGTCGCGTCTATTCGTCGTACTCGTCGGAGCCCTGGACCCACAGGAACGACTGGATGTCGATCATGTCGCGGGGGCGAAGGTCGCGCAGGTCGCGGCGGACCACGTCGCCGAATTCGAGCAGGCTCGAGTACGTTTCCCAGGAGGGCCGCGATCTGTAGTGAAGGCCGAAGCCGTATTCGCGCGCGGCGGCACGCGTAACGTTCGGTTTCAGGAAGATGTGAACGTCCGGCTGCGCGATAAAACCGAAGACGGTCACGAGAGGCCAGGTGAGCACGCGCGTTTGTTTTCGCGGCAATGAGGCCACGGTCTCGACCCAGCGCCCGAATCTCTGCTCGATCGCGCCCGAACCGTGAAGAAAATCGTACAGGCCTTCCGCAAAAGTGCGCGCGCCCTCGTGCGACTTGACCGCGTCGCGCAACGCCATCTTCTCGAACGAAAAAATCATGCTGTGGCGCGAGCGCTGTTCCACACGAACGGCGCGGGCGGCGATCTCCGCGAACTCCCGCTCGCGGAGGAGCCGACGGAACTCTTCCTGCCGGAGCGCCTCCTGCCAGCGTTCGTGCGTCTCCCATTTGTAGTCGCGTTCCCAGTCGAGATAGGTCTCGTCGCGAAAGCCTCCGCGGAAAAAGCGAAGAAACTTGCGCCGGCAGCGCAGCGCACGCGACGCGCTCGGCCGGGTCCGCTGCACGGCAGACTTGTTCATCAGGAGTTACGCGCCACGGCGTCGCGACGGGGGCGGCGTGGCAAGCCAGAAGAAGAGCGAACCTAATGCGGCGAGCAATGAAAGAATCGTGAAGCCCATCTGATAGTTGCCGGTGAGATCCGCGAACGCACCGGCGACGAGCGGGCCCGCGATGTTGCCGAGTACCGTGATCAGAGACGAAAGTCCGATGATCAGTCCGATCGAGCGGCGGCCGAAGTAATCCGCGCGTATCGCCTGCATGAACGGGCCTCGCAATCCCCAGCCGACACCATGCACGAGGGCAGCAAGCACGAGCATGACGGGCCCGACTGCGAACGTGAGCATGAGCAGCCCCGCTGCATGCATGAGCATGCACGCGGCGGCTACTTTGCGTTTCGCGAACCGGTCGCCGACGGCCCAGCCGAGCATGACGCCGAAGAACTGCCCGGCCGTCACGAGCGTGAAAACGAGAGAGGCCAGCGCGAGCGAATAACCCAGTCCCTCCTTGATGTGCGTGATGGCATGCACGTTCACCGCCTGCACGACGAGCAGCGAAAACCCGTGCCCCAGCGAAATCAGCCAGAACGCACTCGTGCGCAGCGCTTCGCGCGCGCTGAATGCCGGCTCGGCCGTGATCTCGGTATGCCTTGTGTCTTTTGGCGCCGGCGGCAGACCGTCTATGGTCTGGCCGTGATCCTCGGGTCGGCTTCGGATCATCCGCGCGAGCGGCCAGCCGACCACGATGGCGATGACGCCCGATGCGAAAGCGGTCACGCGCCAGCCGAACGTCTGGATCGACAGACCGACCAGCACGACGAACATGCCTCCGAGCGCACTGCCGAACTGCATCATCGAAAGCGCGCGCGCGCGTCGCTTTTCGAACCATTGGATGATCGTCACGCTGATGGGAAAGTTGCTGCACATGCTCGAGCCGAGCGCGACGATGACGAACGCGCCATAAAACGTCATCAATGAATCGACCTGGCTGAGCAGCATGAAGCCGATGCCGAACGTCACGATGCCGGCGCGGATCATGCCTTGCGATCCGAAGCGGTCGATCATCCATCCGAGCACCGGACCGAGCAGTGCGCTTTCCGTGGATTTCAGCGCGGCGGCGCCGGAAAGCGCGGTCTTGCTCCAGCCGCGCTCCTCGACGAGCACCGCGACGTAGGCGCCGAAAGCCTGGTTGAGCAGCAGGCTTTGCAGAAACTGCAACGCGCCGCCGGCGGCCACGATGCGCCAGCCGTAAAAAGTCTTCATAGGTGCCCGGCAGGATAACGCAACTCCCGCGGCACGCGACGAGCACGCAAGCCGTGGTCCAGATCGTGAACAGGGGTGCACCGTGTTCTTGCAGTCAGGAAGCGCCGCATATTGAAGTCGTTCCCAAAATGAACGATGCTAGCCGTTCGAGAGAAGGGGGGCTCCAGATGAACGACGCAGTCACCACCAGCACCACGCACCTGTCGCCCGAGACGGTGCTTGCGCAGATGAAGAAGCACGGCGTCACCCACGTCGTCTGGCTGCCGGACAGCGAAACGAACTGGCTCTACCTGCTGATGAAAGCGGAGCCGAGCCTCACGCTCGTCGCAGTGCCCCGGGAGGGTCTGGCGATGTCCGTCGCCTCCGGTCTCCATGCCGGCGGTAAGAAACCGCTCGTGCTCATCCAGAACACGGGACTCATGGAATCGGGCGATTCCATTCGTGGCTGGCTGCTCGGCATGGAAGTGCCGGTCGTGCTGATGGTGGGCTTGCGCGGCTGGACGCGGCACGGGATCACCACCGATACGGCTGCCGTTTACACCGAGCGCTTCCTCAACGCATTCAACATCAACTATTACCTGGTCGAGAGCGACGCCGACGCTTCACGCATCGAAGTGGCGTTCAAGGAAGCGGAGACCACCAAGCGGCCGGTCGCGGTCCTCGTCGGCGACGAGTACCACGGCTTCGTCTCAAAATAGGGAGCGAGCGATGTTCGATACCGCAGAGATGCTGAAGGTGTTCGCCAAATATCGCGGCGACGCGATCGTCGTGTCCGGCCGCGGGGGCAAGCACTGGATCAAGATCAGCGATACCGCGCTCGACATGCCGCTCGGCGACCCGGCCATGGGCGGCCATTGCGGCTTCGCGTTCGGCCTCGCGCTGGCGCTGCCGCACCGCAAAGTGGTGCTGTTCGATTCCGAAGGCGACCTGCAGATGAGCATGGGCGTGCTGCTCTCGGTCGCGGAGCAGAAACCCGCGAACTTCTATCACTTCATGCTCGACAACGAGTGCTACGCCACAACCGGCGGCCAGCCCGTGCCGAACGCGAAGAACGTCAAATACGATCAGATCGCACTGGGGTGCGGTTATCCGCGCGCATTTGCGTTCGACGACCTCGGCGCGTTCTCGAGAGCGTTGCCGGACATCCTCGAACAGAAAGGCCCCGTGTTCGCAGCGATGAAAGTGAAGCCGGAGATCGAGAACGAAGCGATCGGCAACCGCCCGAAGTGGCGCACGCGCACGCAGCCGAAGGTGGTGCAGGACCTCAAGAAAGTCCTTCAGATCGCGTAGGGCATGCGCTTTACGGCAACCGGCGGCGCGCTCGTGGCGCAGCCTCCGGTTCTATTGGAATTTTCGCGCTGTCAGCGAGCGCAGTGCATCGATCAGCTCGCTGTCGTTCGCATCGCCCATTCCAACTTCGACCATCTGGTTGAAAACCGCTGAGGCGGCTTCGCCGATGAGCGCCTGACGGCCGAGCTTTTTCGCGAGCTGGACGCCGTACTGCGAATCCTTCAGGCGCCCTTTGCCGGAGAACGCGACGTTCTGTCCGCGCTTGCCTTCGGCCATCGTCTCCGCGTGATGTGCGACGTGCCTGCTCCCGGTATAGCCTACGGTGAACGCTTCGGCGGCCGCGTGAAGATCGATCCCGGCGGCTTCGCACTGGAGCATCGCTTCGGCGGTCGATGCGACCTGAATCACACCGAGCAGGTTGTAGATGAGCTTGTACGCCGTGCCCGCGCCGACCGGCCCGAAGTGAAAGATCTTCGCTGAAAACGGCTCGATGTAGGGCCGCAGCTCCTCGAGATCCTCTTTCGCGCCGCCGATGTAGACGCGCAGCTCGCCTTTCTCCGCGGCGTCCGGACGTCCCGCTACGGGGCAGTCGACATAGCGCAGGCCTTTGCCCTGCACGAGCTTCGCCAGCTGCATCACCCAGTCGTGCGAAAGCGTCGAGCACTCCGCGACGAGCGTATTCGGGCGGAGTTTGCCGGCGAGGATGCCCTGATTGCCTGTCCACACTTCGCGTGAAGCTTCGTCGTTCGTCACGGACGAGAACACCACGTCAGCGCCTTCGACGGCTTCGGCCGGTGTTCTCGCGAGCTTCGCGCCGGCATCCACGACGGCTTGCGCTTTCTGCGGCGTGCGGTTGTAAGCGGTGACCTTGTGGCCTGCCTTCAGAAGCCGCAGGATCATGGCGCGGCCCATGTTGCCGACGCCGATGTATGCAATATTCGCCATAGACTTATATATGTAGCGCCGCGAGGCGCCTGGACTCTTTTTGCAGGGTGAGGGAAGGATGTGATCAGCGCTTGCGCTCCGCGCGGATGCTCTCGAGCTTCTCGTCGAACAGCGTGATCGGCGGATATGCTTCCGGATCGGTATCGACGTCGAGCACGGTCGTCTCGTTACTCGCGAGCGCCTCGCGCAGTGCGGGCAGGTAATCCGCCGGATTCTTGATCGACACGCCGCGACAGCCGCACGCGCGAGCGATGGCTGCATGATCGACCGGGCTGAATACGCAGGCGCCGGTGTGGCGGCCAAACTTCACGTCTTCGGCGTCTTTCTGGTACCCGAGCACGCCGTTATTGAGCACGGTGATCACGACCGGCGTTTTGGTGCGGCGCGCCGTCTCGAGCTCCGACCACACGTGGCCGAAAGCCCCATCACCTGCGACACACAGTACCGGACTCGACGGTCGCGCAGATTTCGCGCCGAGCGCCATCGGCAAACCCCACCCGAGCCCTGCGATGCCGCGCGGCGTCAAAAAGCGCATGCCCGTCCGCAACGACTTGAGATAGCAGGCGACCCACACGGTCGAATAGCTCGCGTCGGCAACGACAATGGTGTCGGGCGTCAGCACCTGCTGCATGTCCGCCATGAGCCGTTCGGGGCGGATCGGCATGGCGCTGGATCTCATGAGCGCTGCACTTTCTTTAACCGCACGCTCGCGCGCGCCCGTGATGGCCTGCACGAGCTCTTTCGACCGCGTCCGGCGGCCACGCAGCCGCTGCGTAAGCGCTTCCAGCGTGAGCTTCGCGTCACCGACAAGCCGCAGCGCTTCGTAATTCCTTCCGATCTCTCCCGAATCGATGTCCAGATGGATGAACCGCGCGTTCTTCGGAAACATCGTCCACGAGTCGGTGCCGTTCTGAGCCGTCCGCGTGCCGACCAGCAGGACCACGTCGGCCTGTTCGACGATCGGCTTCATATAGCGGCTGGGGGAAAACCGCCCCAGCACATTCCCGCCGACGCCGAGCGACAGCGGATGATCTTCCGCAACCGTGCCTTTGCCCATCACGGTCGTCATCACTGGCAGGTGCGCTTCTTCCTGGAGCGCTGCAAGCGCTTCGGCGGCACCCGACAGATGCACGCCACCGCCGGCCATGACGAAAGCGTTCTTCGCGTTCGCGAGAAGCTCCGCAGCTTCGTCGAGTCGTGAAGGATCGGCCGCGACGCGATCGAGCGGAAATGTACCGAGCGATTCGCGACGCCCGCTGGGCGATGACGCCGGCTCCTTCAGGAGATCCGCAGGCAACAGCAGGACAACCGGTCCGGGGCGTCCGCCCGTCGCCGCCGCAAAAGCCATGTCGAGGTAATCTTCGATGCGGGAGGCTTCGGTCACCCGGCGTATCCATTTGGCGCAGCCGCCGAAGAGCGCAATATGATCGAGCTCCTGGAACGCGTTGCGGTCGAGGTTCGCTCGCTCGACTTCCTGCACGAGCGCCACGACGGGCACCGACGACTTCAATGCTTCCGCGAGCGGCGCGACGAGCAATGTCGCGGCAGGTCCGTTCTGCGCGGTAACCACGCCGACTTTTCGGGTGATGCGCGCGTACCCGTCGGCCATCGCGCCGCCGGCATTTTCCGTGCGATACGTGAATTGACGCAGCCCTGCGTCTTCCGCCGCGAGCACGGCGGCGGACGGAAGGCTTTGTGAAAACAGAACTTCCACGCCGTGGCGCTTCAGGCACGCGGCAAGAACTTCAGCAACAATCCGATCGTTGACCATACGGAAGGCCTACTCCGAGGTGACGGGAGCGTTCAGGTCGCGACGCTCTCTTGGTATATCGCGGGGCGGGGTGCTCGCCTTACGGCGAGAAGTTTAGCCGATATCCGCACCGCTCGCCCGCGCGTGATCCAGCGGTTGAGCCGCGGAATGTAGATCGTAAGGGGCCCTGCAATCCCCAGGGATACGATCGTGCCGGCGATGAACAACTTCCAGTCGTCGAGCCGTATCACGCCGAGCGCTACGATCAGAAACAGGATGGGCAGATCGAGAAAGCGTGTAAACGTCGGGACACTCTCCGCTCGTGCGCGTTCGAGCGGCTCTGTAACGCGACCCGCTGTCAAAGCTTCGTCCGTAAGTCGGCGCAATCGCGGTCCGGCTTGCCTTGTCCTGCCCACCAAGTCGTCGCCGCGACAAGCGCTCCTATGACCGCGCCTGCAGGGACAGACATACGTAACCTGATGATGCTGCCCTGCTGATCGAGAGTCAGCAACCATGCGACGATCATTCCGCCGATCGCGCCGGCCACCATAAGCGGCACAGGGCGCAACCAGCCGAGACGGTGAAGCACGTAAACGATAGGCGCTCCCCAGAGAAGTGCCGCGGCATACGCGATCGGCAGTCCGAACACGACAATGACCGCAAGTTCGCGCAACGGATTAGACGAGCTCAGGGGAACGTCGCTGAGCGATGCATATACGGCCAGGCCGATCCAGTACGAGATGGGCGCGATCAGCGGACCGAGCAGAAGACCACGTAGGGGACGGAGCATCTCACACGAATCTACACGTCGACCTTGAAGCCCAGATCGACTTCCGATGCAGGCACGCCGCCACGTACGCCCCAGTTCTCCGGTGCGCTTGGGCATCGCCATTCCTCCGTTCCACCATTGGAGCTAATGCAGTAACGCCGCACCCCACTCCTTCTCCAATACCTCCAGCGTCTTACCGTAAACGTTCTGATACGCGTCGCCTTCATAAAGTTTTCGGAAATCGACTAAACCGTACCGCTCGATCAAGAAACCGACGAACGAACCGGCCAGCACTCGCCGCTGTCATCGCAGCCGCATGGACACCGCCGCTCGAGAAGCAGAAGGCAGCGATGATCGGCAGCCAGGACGTCGATCGCATGGACCCAGCCCCGCGCGGCCCGGACAGTGGGCCGCGCTCTCAGCGCTTCGGCACTTACTTACCAGCCCCGCGGTTCAGCGCTCAGGAATGGCAGCGCAGCAAGCGCGTCCGAGATCCTGCCCCGCTCGACTTCACCGAGTGACTTGGAGGGCGGCCGCGGATCGCCACAATCGCGTCCCATGGCGCGAAGCGCCGCCTTGAGCCCGGTCTCGAGCCGTGGGTGCCTGACGGTCTGACGCAGCACCGCAAGCTGCTCCTGTCCTTTACGCGCCTCGATGAAATCTTCGTTAGCGCAGAGCTCGTAGACCTGCTTCACGAGCTTCGGTGCGATCGCCGCGAGCGACGAGAATGCACCTTTGCCGCCGAGCGCCGCAGGCGGGACCATGTAATCGGCGCCCGAGATGAGGTCGTAGGCCGCGCGTCGCGTCTTACGCTCGCCCATGATGTCTTCCATGAACACGAAATCCATTTCCGAGTCGACGATGCCGCGCAGGTTCTTCAGGCGATCGACGAGCTGCATGAACATGTCCGCGGTGAGATGCGTGCCAACGTTTTCGACTGGCGGCGTGCACACGAAGAACGGCAAACCTACCGCGGAGCCGAGCGCGACGATGTGCTCGACGACCATTGCAGGTTTCGGATGCCAGAAGTACGGCGGATGCGAGACGATCGCATCGACGCCCGCTTTTTCGGCGTATCGCGCCCGCTCCACCGCGATCATCGTGCCGGCATCGCTCACGTGCGCGATCAGCGGCACGCGGCCCTTCACCTGCTTCACCGCGAACTCGATCACTCGCCGCTGCTCGGTGTCCGTGAGACTCAGGTCTTCGCCTTCAGGCATCGGAAGCGCGAGTGCCTGCGCGCCGTTGCGAATGTGGAAATCCAGGAGCTTCGCGTACGTGTCGTAGTCGATGCTGTTGTCGCGCTTGAACGGCGTTACGGGCGCGTGGGTGAGACCGCATTGGAAATCAGCCATGTTTACCATCCATGAGGTTCGGACTGGAGAATGCCGAGCTCTTCGAGCTGCGCCTTCAGGAAATCGATGCGCTCTTTTGTCGCCGTCGGCAGCGGGGAGCGCGTCGGTCCGACCGGCCGTCCCATCATGATCATGGCGCCCTTGAGCGAAGACGGATACTGCTCCCTGAAGAGCTTCCACAGCCGCGAGATCTTGAACTGGCAATCGCGTGCAGTTTCCCAGTCCCGCTCGACGAGCGAGTTGTAGAACCGGTTGCAGAGATTCGGCGCGATCGCACCCGACGACGAGAACGAGCCGCACGCCCCGAGCGGATACGCGGCGAGCAGGTGCTCGACACCCTGGATGATGGAAAAGCCCGGCCGCATGTTGAGAGCGATGCGCGAGATCTCCAGGAATTTCTCCGAATGGAAGCTCGCATCCTTCATGCCGACATAGTTCGGCAGGCGCTCGATCAATCGTTGCACGAGATCGGCCGTGAATTCGACGCCTTCGCCGTTACGCCATGGCGAGTTGTACGTGAGGATCGGCAGCTGCGTCGCCGTGCCCAGGCGTACCACCGAGTCGTAGATCTCCTCCTGCGTGGGACGCCTCACGTACGGCGAGATCGCAAGCACCGCGTCGGCCCCGATTTTCTCGGCATGCCGCGCGATGTCGACCGAATCCTCTTCGGAGAGCGTGCCCAGGAATATCGAGACGGGCACGCGCTTCGCCACGGTTTTGACCGCAATCTCGGCGCCGAGCTTGCGCTCTGCAATGGTCAGGTTGAGCGACTCGGCTTTGTGGTGCGGCCATGCGATGGCCGGCGCGCCGTGGCGCACGTGAAACTCCACCATTTTCTCGAAGCCGGACGCATCGAAGCTGAAATCGTCTTTCAGCGGCGTGACGGGGGCCTGCATGACGCCTTTCAGTGGGAGCACCATGGGGACGATCCTTTCGCGGGGTACGTGACGTCTTTTTTCGGGAGGATTATGCCTCGGGACGCGCCCGGCCGGCGGCGGAGCGTTCCGCCATGCGGCGCTTCTGTTTTGCCGCCGATGGGCGCACCTGGGCAAGATCAGGCGCAGCCGGCACACCCGAGCGCTCTCCGAGAAGCTCGTAATAAGACGCCGCAAGCGCAAGATCCTGCAGCGCGCTGCCCACCGATTTGAACGCGACGAGACCTTCGCCCGGCACTTTTTTTCGACCGGCGACGAGCTCCGCCAGCGTCGCGCGCTTGTGCGTCGGCAGCACACCGGCAGCGGCTGCGCGCCTGAATTCACCCGCTTCGCCGAAAGCATGTTCCGTATCGGCAACGACGAGTGTCGCGGTATTGAAGCATTGCGGCTCGAGCTCCGAAAACTGCGAGCGTGTATTGCCGACCGCGCAAAGCAGCCGGCAGCGATCGAGCCACGCCGCGCGCACGACTGGCTCCTCCGTTCGCGCGTTGCTGGCGGTGACGACGACGGATCGCGTTCTCACCGCAGCTTCCGCCGTGTCCGCGACCTTTATCGGGATCTTGAGCTTTGCGGACATTTCCGTAGCGTAAGCTTCGCGATTCGCAGCCGTCGGGCTGAATACCGAGGCCGATGCAATTCGGTAGACCGAGGCGAGACTTTCCAGCTGTGTTCGCGCCTGGTTGCCGGATCCGATCACGCCGACTGTGACTGGTTCCCTCACAGGCACGCGCCGGGCGATCACGCCGCTCGCCGCTCCCGTGCGCAAGTCAGTGATGAGGCTGCCGTCGAGGAGCGCGAGAAGCTCCCCATCGCGCAGGCGGTAGAGCGTCACGAGGTAACGCACGCCGGCGCCTTGGACCGAATGGTAGGCCTTGGTTGCGCAATAGCCTGCTTCGTAATCGGCAGCGAAGAGGATGCGCATCGAACCGCGCTCGAATTCGGTGTTGAATTTCGGTGAACTGGCGGTTCGACCCGCAGCTTCGTGAATCAACATCTGTTCGAGCAAGCGGATCGCATCGGGCATGCGAAGCGCGTCCTTCAGAGCGGAATAGCCCAGCGTCACAGCCATTTGTCGATCCACCTCATTTGATGAGTCCCACGTCGGACATGACTGCGCGAGTCGCCGCGTACTCGCCGTCCAGCCACCTCGGAAGATCCCTGCCGCGCATGAACTTCGATTCGAGATTGTTATCGCTCAGTTGCTGTTTCCACGCAGGCGCCGAAACCACTTTCGCGAGCGCGTCCTCCCAGAAAGCCGCCTGCGCCGCGCTGATGCCTTTCGCGCCGAAGATGATGCGCCAGTTCGAAATACCGGTCGCCTCTATCCCCTGCTCCCGCATGGTGGGTACGTTTGCGAGCGACCCCGTTCCGCGCTGCGGTGCCGCGACGGCCAGCATGCGCCCGTTGCCCGCCTGCACCTGCGGTAACGCGGCACTGGTCGAGGACACCATCGCATGCACGTGCCCGCCGATCACGGCCATGATCGATTCGGCGTTTGTCTTGAATACGACGAGCTTGAGCTTTTTCGGATCGACGCCGGCCGAGCGCATTGCCTGGGCGACGGCGAGGTGATTGGGCCCTCCGCGTGCAACGACTCCGAACGAAACCGACTCGGGATCCGCTTTCAGACGTTCGACGAGATCGCGCATGGTCTTCAACGGCGAGTCCGCCTTCACCGTCACCACCGTGTAATCCTCGAGAAGCAGTGCGAGCGGCGTAAAGTCCTTGTAGTGAAGCGGGGTCACACCCGCGATCTGGTTCGTAAAAAGCGTCGCAGTCGCATAGAACAGATAGTGGGGATCGCCCGGATGCTGATTGAGGTATACGACCGCGAGACTCTGATTGCCGCCGGCTTTGTTCTGAACGAGCACGGGTACGGACGTGAGCTTCTGTTCGTGGAGCGTCTTCTGAATGAGCCGCGCGTTCGAGTCGTTGATGCCCGCGGCGCCGGTCGGCACGATGATTTCGACCGGCTTCTCCGGGCGCCATGCCGCCTGGGCCCATGCATCGCGGGTCGCAGGCGACGCCATCGAGACGACAAGAAGCGCCATGATCGCCGCGGTGCGGCGGAAATGCTGCAACAGCATCACTCCTCTCCTCCTTTTTATGATCTTCTGGTCAGTCGGCTTTTGCGCCCGACGCCTTGACGACCTTACCCCAGCGCACATGCTCGGCGCGGATCAATTCGGCGAATTCTTCAGCGGTGCTGGGCGACGGCGTCTGGCCGAGGCTTGTCACTCGCTTCAGGACATCGGGCGCGGCGAGCGCACGCTGAATGTCTGCGTTCAGACGCATGACGATGTCGCGCGGCGTCGCCGCCGGCACGACGATACCGTACCACTCGATCACGTTGCTGAGATCCGGATACCCGGCCTCCAGCGCGCTCGGCACATCGGGCAGCGCTTCGTTGCGCTTGCGATCCATTACGCCGAGTGCGCGGAGCTTTCCTGCCTTGACATGAGGCACGGTCGAGGTCGGATTCGAAAACATGATGGTGACGTGGCCCGCCAGGAGATCGATCACTGCCGGTCCGCCGCCCTTATAAGGCACATGCAGCATGTCGGTCTTCGTCGTCAGCCGGAAAAGTTCGCCGGCCATCTGGGGCCCCGCCGAAGTGGAAGCGAAGGTGAGCTTGCCGGGATTGCGTCTCGCGAGCAGCTCGAGCTCCTTCATCGATTTCACCGGGAGCGACGGATGCACGACGAGGATGAATGCCATCTCGGTCGCTCGCGTGACCGCGGCGAAGTCGCGCAGGGAATCGTAACCGGGGTTGCCATAGAGGTGCGGGTTGATCGTCAGCGCGCCCTGATGGCCGAGCGTGATCGTGTAACCGTCGGGTGCTGCTTTCGCGCCAAACGCTGTACCGATGTTGCCTTGCGCGCCGCCGCGGTTATCGACGACGACCTGCTGACCCCAGAGCTCGGTCAGCTTCGCTCCGAGCACACGAGCGAGTCCATCCGTTCCGCCACCCGGCGGAAACGGCACGATGAAGCGCACGGATTTCGCGGGATAGCTCTCGGCCGCGAATGCCGTTGCCACCGCGAGCGCGTACAGGACGATCGGCAGCTTCGCTAGCCACTTCATGCGTTTTTCTCCGCGGGGATATACGCTACCAGCAGTTCAGCATAGCATTTCGGACGGTTTCAGTGGATCAGCCCAATAGGAGGATGCGATGGACAGGAAACTGCTCGAGGATGGCCTGCGCGTGCGACGTGAAGTCCTCGGAGACGAATACGTCGATCGTTCGATGAAGAACGCCGATGATTTCAATAGGCCTTTTCAGGAGCTGGTGAGCGAATACTGCTGGGGCGTGTGCTGGAGTGACGAGACGCTCTCGCGGCGCGAGCGGAGCATCCTGAATCTCGGCATGATCGCTGCGCTCGGCAAAATGCACGAGTTCGAGCTGCACTTTCGTGCTGCGAGGCGCAACGGCCTTACCGACGACGAGCTGCGCGCGATCCTTACCCAGATCGCGGTCTATTGCGGCATTCCGGTCGGCGTCGATTGCTTCCGCACGGCGAAACAGGTGATGGGCGAGAAGAATAAATAGCACACCACCCGTATATCGTGAGCGGCGGGCCTCGGAGAGGCGTCCGTCGCGAACGTGGCATTCAGGCGCCAATTAGTATTCACATCAATACCTGCGAGGCCTGAGAAGATGGATGCGGGCCTCGGAGAGGCGTCCGTCGCGAACTAACCTTCGCGGCCCCAGTAATGTATTCACATCGTTACCTGCGAGGCTTCCGGAGATGGACGCGGTGCGTCCGCGACGCACCCTACCGCATCACAAACGGGTTCGGGACTTCGGCCGCGGTGGAGATCCAGACGCTCTTCGTCTGGAGATACTCCTTGATCATCTCCTGCCCGCTCTCGCGCCCGATGCCGCTTCTTTTGTAGCCGCCGAAAGGCGACATGAAGCTCACGGCGCGATACGTGTTGATCCACACCGTTCCGGCCTGGAGCCTGTTCGCCATCGTGAGCGCGCGTTTGATGTCGCGCGTCCACACGCCCGCGGCGAGACCGAAGACAACGTCGTTGCCGATTGCGATCGCATCCTCCTCGTCTTCGAAAGGAATGACGGCGAGAACGGGGCCGAATACTTCCTCCTGGGCGATACGCATCGAGTTCTTCACGCCCGTGAAGATCGTCGGCTGCACGAAATAGCCGCCGAATTCGGGCGCCTTTGCTCCGCCGAGCACCGCATTGGCGCCCTCGCCTTTGGCGATGTCCAGATAATCGAGCACTTTCTTGTATTGAGGCGGCGTGGTCACCGGGCCGACCTGTGTGTCCGCGCTCATCGGATCGCCCATTTTTGCGGTGCGCGCGAACGCGACGAGCTTCTCGACAAAGCGGTCGTGAATCGAACGCTGCACGAGTAGACGAGAGCCTGCGATGCATGTCTGGCCGCTCGCGGCGAAGATGCCGGATATCGCACCTTTCACGGCATTGTCGAGATCCGCGTCGTCGAACACGATGTTCGGCGATTTCCCGCCGAGCTCCATGCTGACGCGCTTCAAGCGCTTCGCTGCCGCTTCGTAGATTTTCTGCCCTGTCGCGTCCGAGCCGGTAAATGCAATTTTGGCCACGAGCGGATGGTCGACAAGAGGCGCGCCGACGTCGGGACCGAAACCGGTGACGACGTTCACCACGCCTTTGGGAAATCCCGCTTCTTCGACGAGCTTCATGAACTCCAAAGCGGAGGCCGACGTGAATTCCGACGGTTTGATCACGACCGTGTTGCCCGCAGCGAGCGCCGGCGCAAGCTTCCACGCCGTCAGCAGAAGCGGCGAGTTCCACGGCACGAGCGCAGCGACGACACCCAGGGGCTCGAATCGCGTGTAGTTGAAGACGTCCGCCTTGTCGGTCGGCAGCACCGCGCCTTCGACTTTGTCCGCGAGACCGCCGTAGTAGTAATACCACTGGGCCATGTACGCGGTTTGCGCGCTCATTTCGGAAATGAGCTTGCCGTTGTCGCGGACTTCGATCTCGGCGAGATATCTCGCCTTCGGCCCGATCAGATCGGCCAGCTTGCGCAGCAGCGCGCCGCGCTGGGTCGGCGTGAGCCTCGGCCAGTCTCCCTCGGTGAACGCTTTATGCGCCGCGCGAACTGCACGATCCACATCTTCCGGTCCGCCGCACGGAATGAGCGCCCATGGCTTGCCGGTGTACGGATTCATGGTTTCGAAGCATGCACCCGCCGCGGCGTCGGTCCATTCGCCGCCGATGAACATCTTGTATTTCGTCAGTGAGCCCGTCGCGGTGTCCATGGCTCCTCCTCCGTCATCTAATCGAACGCTTGCTGCCCCAGCAGATTTTCGCGAAAGCGGTTCTTGATGTGCGCGCCGTCGCGCAGCCGGATCGAAAGCGGATACCGTTTCGAGTTCACTTTGATATCGAAGAACGCGGGCCCCCGGGTCCGATAGAGAGTTCGCACCGCAGAGTCGATCGCCTCTTCAGTGCGCACCGTTTCGGCTACGGCGAAGCCCGCTGCCTTCGCCATTCCCGCGAGATCGACGCCACGCGCGGTATGCGTCGGCTGCATGCCCGTTTCCGCGTAAAGCTCGTTGTCGAGTACGACGATCGCGAGGTTGTCCGGCTTCTGCGCACCGATGGTCGCGAAGGAGCCGACTCCCATCAGCATCTCGCCATCGCCCGTGATCACAAGAACACGGCGCTTCGGCTGAGCGAGCGCGAGTCCGAGGCCGATCATCGCGGCGCCCCCCATCGCACCCCACAGATAGAACGTGTTCGGATGATCGTACACGCCGGCGTCGTAGCAGCTCGATCCGAGTCCCGTCACCACCAATGCATCTTCGCGTTGCGCGAGCAGCGTCTTCACTACTTCGCGCCGATCGAGAGTTCCTGTGCTTGCTGCCGCCATGGTCATTTGCTCCAGTCCTTGAATCCGACGACACGCTGTCCGATCAGGACCGCGATCGGACGATTCGTGCTGAAGGCCATCTGACCGGCCGCGAATACGACTTCGCCGACTTCGTCCGCTCTGTCCACGCGCTGCACGACGCAGCCCGCATGCTCGAGCACTTTGCCGGTCGCCTGTCCCATCGCGATCTGCCACGGATTGAATTCGCCCCAGTCGCCGCGCATCGTAACCAGCATGAGCATGGGAAAGCGGCACTCCTGCGCGAGGCTCAGCATGTTGATGCAATTACCCGCACCGGACGACTGCATGAGCAGCGCTCCACGCTCGCCGCCGAGCCAGGCGCCGGCGAGCATTGCCACGCCTTCCTGCTCCGTCGTGAGCGAGACCGCTTTCATGTTCAGGTCCGCATGGCAGTCGAGTATCAGCTGCGTATGGCCCGCGTCCGGCACGTAAGCGACCTGCACGATGCCGAGTCGCTTGAACGCGTTGTAGATATCCTGCGGCCAGACCCGCGGCGGATTTTCTGCTTTCACTTCGATTCCTTTTTCTGACTGTTCACAAACCGCGCGATTTCGGTGTGGTCGGCCGCTCCGCCGACCGCGCGCTCCGCTTTTTTCCAGAGATTGAGCGTAGCCTGTCCCAGTTCGGCCGGCACAGAGCACGCTTCGGCGACTTCCATGGCCAATGCAAGGTCTTTCGCCATGAGCCCGAGCGCAAAGCCCGAGTTGAACTTGCCGTTGAGAATGAATTGCGCAAACTTGTTTTCGGTGCTGTTGTTGCGCCCCGTCGAAGCGTTGATGACGTCGATCAACGTCTGCGGCTCGATGCCGAATTGCTCGGCGACACGCACCGCCTCCGCCGCAGCCGCAAGACCTGCCGCCGAGACGTAGTTGTTGAGCACCTTCGCGGCGTGCCCGGAGCCGAGTCCGCCGACGTAGAACCGTTTGCCCATCGCGGCGAGCAGCCCATCGCATTTTTCTGCGACGGTCTTGTCTCCCCCGATCATTATCGCGAGCGTGCCCGCAACCGCACCTCTCACGCCGCCCGACACAGGCGCGTCTATGAGCGAAAGCTCGTAACGGCCGAGATCCTGTCCGAGCTTGCGCGTCCCAACCGGCGCCGAGGAGCTCATGTCGATGATTACTGCGCCTTTCTGGAGACCTCCGACAAGACAGTCATCTCCATCGGCAGCACCGAGCACCACGCGTCGCACGATGAATCCATCCGGCAGCATCGTGATGACGACGTCGGAGTTTCTCCCGATTTCGCTCAGGCTCGCCGCTGCCGAGCCGCCATGCTGCTCGGCGAATGCCCGCGACTTCTCGGGCGCAGCGTCGTAGACGGTGACCTTCCATCCGGCCTTCAGAAGATTCGCGGCCATCGGCGCGCCCATGTTGCCGACGCCGACCAGACCGACGCGTGTTGTGACGGGGTCGATACCGGCGGGAATGAGCATGGCTGATCCTTCAGTGCGGGTCCGGGTGGAAGCGCTTATTGTAATCTCGCGCGTGGGCTATTCTACCGTCGCTATTACTCGCAATCGGGAGGCGTAGATGCTCGGCTCGCGCGTGCAGATCAAAACCCTCGATGCCTAGCCGCCGCTCGTCTTTGCTCGTGGCGATGGGTGTCGGGCTCGCCACTGCTATCGCGTACCCTTACGTCGATCTTGCGTTGGCGTGCCGAGTACCCGCTTCCGAAGCGTGCGTATGGGGGAAGGCTTACTTCCGGCTCACAATGGCGCTCAGCATCGTGGTGGTCGGTGGTGCGGTGACCGCGCTCGTTTACGGCTTCCTGATGTGGCGCCAGCGTCGGCGTAGATGAAAACCTTGCGATACGCGCTCCTCGCGCTCGCAGCTTTGACGAGCCTCGCTTTCCTGTATGTCCTGGAACCCTCGAGCCTGGCAGCGACGATTTTCTTGGGCGTGTGGCTCGTGCTTCCGTACGCGCTTCTCGGATTCGTGTTCCTGTTCCGTGCAAGAGAACGTTCGGCGATCATCGCGGATACCATCGTCTCGCTCGCCGTATCCGCCGGAGGGTTGCTCTTCCTGACTTACGTCATTTTCGTGAACCCTGATCCGCAGGGTGCGATCGCTGTTTTGCTGACCCCGGTCTATCAGCTCCTTGCGATGGCTGCGTTGCTGCTCTTGTCGCGCCTCTGGCGTCCCAAGAAGGCGTGATGCGATGCCTTTTCATCCCTTTGGAGAAGAATCATGAACCGCGCCACCTCTCTATCCTCGCACCTGCAGCTCGCGCTGGTGCTCCTGGTTGCCTCCGTTCACCAGGGCGCTTTCGCGCAGGCCGTCGAACCTGTGCTCGCGCTGGTGAAAAAGGAAACGCCGGCGGTGCTCGACACGATGAAATCGCTCGTTGAAATAGAAAGTGGAAGCAGCGATATCGAAGGCCTCGACAGGATCCGCGAGTTGATTGCAGGCCGGCTCTCCGCGCTCGGCGGCAAAGTGGAGATCGTCGAACCGGACGTGCCTGCAAGGAGAGGGGTCGGCGTGCCGGAGAAGATCGGGAAAATGGTGCGTGCGACTTTCACCGGCAGCGGCAAGACGAAGATCCTGCTGCTCGCTCACATGGATACCGTCTACCCGCGCGGCATGCTCGAAAAACAA
>Ga0075421_100001118_pt1 | contig 30727 bp, 29 predicted proteins | sample SoiMetdeltSBSDD5_FD_75292 | JGI IMG/M metagenome (GOLD analysis project Ga0075421, IMG submission 75292) | Bulk soil microbial communities from a Populus tree surrounding site in Tennessee, USA - Soil MetaG P. deltoides SBSDD5 | ecosystem: Environmental > Terrestrial > Soil > Tree plantation... | reverse complement strand
CGGCGCGGTGTTCGTCAACGGCATGGTGAAGTCCGATCCCCGGCTGCCCTTCGGGGGCGTGAAGCGCTCCGGCTACGGGCGCGAGCTCTCCGAGTTCGGCATCCGCGAGTTCGTGAACGTCAAGTCGGTGTGGGTCGCGGAGATGGGCAAGGCGGAGTCATCCGACTCCGAGTAGGCGGCGCAGGAAGACGGCGTGGTCCCACACGCCGCGGCCGACGCTGAGCCCGAGACGCACCACCACCAGCCGGCGTGAGGGGATGATCGTCATGAGCTGCCCCTCGTGGCCGACGGCATGGTACGCGTCCGCGGGGAGCCCGCCGTCGCCCGACGGCGCGTAGGTTCCGCGCCCCAGCCGAAGCCAGAAGTGGGCGCCGTAGACGCCGCCGGGCGCGGCGGGCGCCGGCGTCACGCTAAAGGCCACCCAGCCCTCGGGCAGGATGCGCCGGCCCTCCCAGACGCCGTCCTGGAGATAGAGCTGTCCGAACCGCGCCCAGTCGCGCGCGGTCGCGAACATGAACGACGAGCCCACGAAGTCGCCGGCGGCGTCCGGCTCCATCACCGCGCTCGCCATGCCGAGCGGCTCGAAGAGCGCGCGCCGCGGAAAGAGAAGATAGTCCCCGTCGTCACCGCCCACCGCAGTCCGCAGGGCCCTCGCAATGACGTTGGTCGTCCCGCTCGAGTAGGACCACGCCGTGCCCGGCGGCGCCGCGAGCGGCTTGCCGGCGGCGAACCCGGCCGCGTCCGGCGTGCCGAACAGCATCCAGAGCACGTCGCCGAGGGGATTACCGTAGTGCTCCGAGAACCGGAGGCCGTCCGACATCTGGAGGGCGTGGCGCAGCGTGATGCGGCCGCGGGGATCGCCGGCTCCGCTCCATTCGGGCGCGCGGAGCGGCTCGTCGAGGGCGAGCCGCCCCTCGCGGACGAGAACTCCGACCAGCGCATTGACCACGCTCTTCGTCATCGACCAGCCGGGGAGCGGGGACTCGGGCCCGTAGCCCGGCGCGTAGCGCTCGCCGACGATCCGCCCATCGTGGACGACGACGACGGCGCGCGTGCGCCGCGACGGCGCGGCGCCGGGCTCCGCGAAGGCTTCGTCCAGCGCGGCGGCGACCGCCGCCGGGGCGAGGGCCGGCGCGGGGCCGGCCCCTCGGGAGGAGATCGGCCACGGCCCCCGCAGGGTCGCGGGCATGGCCGCCGGGCTCGGCAGCCCGCGCGACAGCAGGAGCCCCGGGTCGACGCCCACCGCGAGCGTGCACCCCAGCCCCTCGCGGAAGACGGCCACGCGCTCGCCGAGGCCGAGGAGGCGGCTTCGCACGGTGCCCGCGCTGCGATCGACCTCCACACTGACGACGCGGAGGATGCCGGGATCGTTCGAGCGGACCTCCGCATCGATCACGGACTGCGGCTTGCGGCCCGTCACGAAGACGCCCGAGCAGACCGTCTTGGAGACGTAGCCGTTGCCGATGAGGACGACCTGCCGGCCGAAGTAGGCACCGATCAGAAGGGCCAGCGCGACGACCACGAGGGCGACGAGACGGAGGGCTCGCCTCACGCGCTGGCCCGCGCGGCGGGCCGTGACGTGACGAGGCGGCGCAGGTCCACCGCCTCGTCGGCGAGCTGGGCGGGATCGACGGGCACACGGTCGCGGATCAGCTCGACCGCGACCTTCAGCTCGCCGTCCGCCTTCGGGTCCTCGGGATCCCCGCCCCGGTCGAGGCCGGCCGCGGCGAGGACGACGCCGTCCGTCATGTAGAACGCGAGGAACTTCCTGCTCTCGGGCCGGCCGCGAAAGACCAGTCGATCCCACGCCTTCGCGAAGCCCACGTATTCCACCAGGTGCTCGTACTGATCGGACCAGAACGAGTGGACGTAGTCGTACGGCGTGTCATCGCCCAGCATCGCGCGCGCGGCGGCGCGCCCGTGGCGCTCGCCGTGGTTCCAGTGCTCCACGCGGAGCCGCCCGAAGAGGGGGTGCATGTGGTTGGCCACGTCGCCCGCCGCGTAGACGTCGGGCAGCGAGGTGCGGCAATGCTCGTCCACGAGGATGCCGTCGTCCACGCCCGCGCCCGCCGCCGCGAGCAGCTCGCCGTTCGGCACGATGCCGATGCCGGCGACGACGAGGTCGCACTCGAGCCGGCGGCCCTTCGCGGTGGAAACCGCCTCGACGGCGTCCTTACCCTCGAACACCGCCACCGAATCCTCGAGGATCAGCTCGACACCCCGGTCCCGGTGGATGTCCCCGAGCACCGCGCCGACCTCGGGCCCGAGGGCGCGCGCCAGCGGCACGCGGTGGCCGTCGATCGCCGCGACCTCGAGGCCGAGCTGGCGCAGAGACGCCGCCACCTCGCAGCCGATGAATCCGAAGCCGACAAGCACGGCCCGCCGCGCCCCCGCCGCGGCGGCGCGGATACGGTCCGAATCTTCCACGGTGCGCAGCTGATAGATGCCGGCGAGCCCGGCGCCGGGGGCCGCGAGCGTGCGATTGCGGCTCCCCGTCGCGACGAGCAGCTTGTCATACCTGAGCCGCTCGCCCTCCGCCAGCGTCACCTCCCGGCGCGCGGCGTCCACGGTGGTGGCGCTGATTCCCAGCCGCAGCGTGATCCGCTCACGAGCGTAGTAGTCGGCGGGCTTGACGAGCTGATCCTCGAACCGGTCCTGGCCCCGCAGATACCCCTTGGAGAGCGGCGGCCGATTGTACGGAAGCCGCGCCTCCGCACCGACGAGGACGATGTCGCCCTCGAAGCCACCCTCTCGCAGGGTGGCGGCGGCGGTGGCGCCGGCCAGGGATGCCCCGATGATGACGATGCGCTCGCGCGTCATGGCGTCATGGTACCCCCTCACCCAACCCCTCCCCTCGCGGGGGGAGAGGGCAAGGTGAGGGGAATCAGCGGAGCCGGGCGATGACGTCCAGTACGCGGAAGATCTCGGCGCTCTCCCGCACCATCTGACGGTCACCCGCCTGCCCCCAGCGGAGGACGCCGTCGCGATCGATCACGAAGGTCGATCGGTACGCCACATTACGATCGGTGTCGTGCACCCCATAGGCGGCAATGGCGGCGCGGTGCACGTCGCTCAGGAGGGGAAAGGGAAATTGCCGCGCCTTCATGTAGGCCTCGTGGCAGAAGGGCGAGTCGCCGCTGATTGCCAGCATGATCGCCCCGCGGCGGGCGAGCTCGTCGGCGGCCTGGCCCAGGCCGGTGAGCTCCGGCGTTCAAATGTTGCCCCAGTCGTAGCAGTAGAAGGCGAGCACCACGTCCTTGCCGCGATGCTCCTCGAGAGAGATCGGCCGCCCCAGGGTGGAGGGCAGCGAGAAGCCCGGCGCGGGCTGGCCCCAGCGGAGAGCCGGCATGTCGGACACGACCATCGCACCGGCACGGCCCGCCGTCAACCGCTCTCGTTGTGCTAGCCTCGATGCAAAGGAGATCCACGCCCCATGTCCCATCGCGGCATGAAGTTCGGCATCTTTCTGGCGCCCTTTCACCGTGTGGGGGAGAACCCCACGCTCTCGATGAGCCGCGACATGGAGCTGATCGAGTGGATGGATCACCTCGGGTACGACGAAGTGTGGATCGGAGAGCATCACTCGGCGGGCTGGGAGACCATCGCCTCGCCCGAGGTCTTCATCGGCGCCGCCGCCGAGCGTACGCGCCACATCATGCTGGGCTCGGGGGTGACGAGCCTGCCCTATCACCACCCCCTCATGGTCGCCAATCGCTTCGTCCAGCTCGACCACATGACGCGCGGCCGCGCCATGCTCGGCTGCGGTCCTGGCGCCCTGCCCTCGGACGCCTACATGATGGGCATCGAGCCCGTGACCCAGCGGCCCCGCATGGACGAGGCGCTCGAGGCCATCATGCGCCTCCTGCGCGGCGGCGAGCCGGTCACCATGAAGACGGACTGGTTCGAGCTGCGCGAGGCTCGGCTGCACCTGGCGCCCTACACCGAGCCGCACTTCCCCATCGCGGTGGCCAGCACCATCACGCCCTTCGGCGTCATGTCGGCGGCCAAGCACGGGCTCGGCGTGCTGTCCATCGGCGCGGGCCTGCCCGGCGGGCCCGAGGCGCTCGCCGGCCAGTGGAAGATCGGCGAGGAGACCGCAGCCAAGCACGGCCAGACCATGGATCGCCAGACGTGGCGCGTGGTGGTGAACGTGCACGTCGCCGAGGACGACGAGCAAGCGCTCCGGGACGTGGCCAAGGGCGAGCGCCGCGAGACGATCACGTACTTCGAGGAGACGCTGGGCCGGCCGCCCGGGCGGTCCGACGATCCCCTCCGCGAGGGCGTGGCGATGGGCACGACGCTGGTGGGCTCGCCGGAGACGGTCGTGCGCGGTATAGAGCGGCTCCAAGGCTACAGCGGGGGCGGCTTCGGCGGCCTGCTGTTCCGCGCCCACGAGTGGGCGAACCGGGAGCAGACCCTGCGCTCCTACGAGCTGTTCGCGCGCTACGTGATGCCGCGCTTCCAGGGTGCGCTCGACACCATCGAGGACTCGAACCGCTGGGCGCGCGAGAACCGCAAGACGATCTTCGGGCCCAACGTGGAGGCAGTCCGCCGCGCCTTCACCGACGCGGGCCGCGAGGTCCCGCAGGAGTACCGCAGCCGCACAGTAGGCGCCCGCGACATCCCCGAAGAACCCCAGGCCCCCTAGCCGGCCGCCGTTAAGGGCCCATCCGCTTCGTTGGCGCCCTCGGCCGGGGCGCTCAACGTAGAGAGGCTACGCCTCGCGCCCGGCCTTCGGGCGCCGCCTCGCGGCTGGACCCTTCTCGCCGACCGGCGGGGACGCGACTAGCAGCGGCCTTTCTTCGCTTGTCCGGGAGGGCAGTGCGGCGCCTTGTCGTGACCCGGCGCCACGCGATAGTACTTTACGGGCACCGCCATCACCGGCCGGGGCACCCGCTCTACCGCGATGAAGGTCCAGGGTCCGCTGTGCTTGGGGCCAACGAACCACGCGCCCTCGTGGAACGTGTAGTAGCGGCCGCCATAGACGAAGAGGTTTACGTTCGCATCAGGTGCGTACGAGACGGGCGAGCCGGGCACGACGACCACGCGCGGCGGGGCCGCCACGATGATGGGCGGGGGCGGCGGCGGCCCGATGTTCACGTTGACGTTGACGCCGGCCTCCGCGACGAGCGGCGCGGACAGCGCCGTGGTCAGGACCAGGGCCGAAGCGAGACGCCGGATATCGGTTCGCATAGTTCCTCCTCCTTTGTGTCCGGAGGAGTAGGTTGCAACCGAGGTGCCATCGTGAAGGGTAATGATGGCAGCTATTTACGACACGACACGCCAGCGGGGACCGGTAGTTCTGACGCCGACCTGACGCTCTACGGCAGCTGGATCTTGCCGCCCCCTCCGCGCGGGCCCCCGGGGCCGCCCAGGCCACCGAGCCCCGGCGGCATCCGGTCCGGCACCACGATGGACGAAGCGGCCTCGCGCCGCATCTCCTGGAGCTGGCGCATGGTCCGCTCCACGCCGACCTTCGCCGCGTCGGCGAACTTCTCCGCAGCCTCGCCGAGATTCTTCGCCTCGATCTCGAAGACCACCGGCAGCGCGCCCACCGAGGTGAGGATCTGCGTCTCGCCGACATAGAGCATCGGCCGGCCGAGGTCCGTCGAGCCGTCGGCCGTTACCGGCGTCATGACCCGGATCGTTCCCATCCGGCGATCCGTGTACACGTCCTCGCGGTACAGCGCGGACGCATCCATTCTCAGCTCGGACAGCTCGTCGCTCGCCATCTTGGAACCTCTCGTTCTCGGGGTGTGGGGGTCCTCGGCCGGGCGCTCGCGGCACGACCGCTGCGCTATTATAGGCCAGCGCTCAAGCCCCCGGCCACGCCCACCGAGGAGACGACCCGCATGCGCCTGCCACTCGAAGACGTCACCGTGCTCGACCTCAGCCACGCCCTCGCCGGCCCCTTCTGCTCCACGATGCTCGCGGACTTCGGCGCGCGGGTGATCAAGATCGAGCCCAAGGATGCCGGCGACATCGCCCGCGCCTGGGGGACCCCGCTGCCCGGGGGCGAGACGGCGTACTTCGTGAGCCTGCACCGGAACAAGCAGGGCATCGAGGTCGATCTCAAGCGGCCCGAAGGGAAGGAGCTCTTCTTCAATCTGGTCGCCCGCGCCGACGTGGTGCTCGAGAACTACCGGACGGGCGCGCTGGAGCGGCTGGGCCTGGCCTACGCGGAGGGACGCAAGCGCAATCCCGGCATCATCTACTGCTCCGTCTCCGGCTTCGGCCAGGACGGGCCCTATCGCGACCGCGCCGCACTCGACCTCATCCTCCAGGCGGAGAGCGGCATGATCTCGGTGACGGGCGAGGAGGGCGGCCGCGGCGTGCGGGCGGGCACCTCCATCGCCGACATGACGGCGGGCATGTACGCCGCCTTCGGCATCATGCTCGCCCTGCGCGTGAAGGAGCGGACGGGCCGCGGTCAGGCCATCGACGTGTCCATGCTCGAGGGCCAGATGTCTCTGCTGGGGACGATGATCGGCGGCTTCCTCGCCGACGGCGAGCTGCCCGCGCCGATGGGCACCGCCTACAAGGCGCTGCTCCCCTACCAGACGTTCCGGACGAAGACGCGCGATCTGGCCCTTGCGGTGGGCAGCGAGAAGCTCTGGCAGATCTTCTGCCCGGCCATCGGCCGGCCCGAGCTGACAGACGACCCCCGCTATCGGAAGAATGTGGACCGCGCGAAGAACCGCGCCACCCTCATCCCGCTCCTCCAGGAAGTCTTCCTCACCAGGAGCTACGAGGAGTGGGAGGCCATCTTCCTGCCCGAGGGCATCCCGTTCGGCGCCATCAACAACATCGCTCAGGTGGTGGAGCACCCTCAGGTCAAGGCGCGGGGCGCCCTCGTCGAGATGAACCACCCCCGCGCGGGCAAGGTGAAGATGGTGGGCGCGCCCGTGCGCCTGTCCGAGACGCCGGGCTCGGTGCGGACCCCTTCGCCCATGCTGGGCGAGCACACCGCCGAGGTGCTGCGCGATCTGCTGGGCATGAGCGCGGAGGCGGTGGAAGCCCTGCGGGCGCAGGGTGTGATCGGAGGCCAGAAGGCGCGGGCCTGATCGCGCGGGTCCGGTTGACAGGGCCCCGGCGGCGACGATAATCAGGGCCACCGTCCCGACCTGGATCCGCCCAAGGAGGCGTGCCCCCATGAGGCTCTCCCGCGCGATCGCTCCGGTCCTGATCAGCATCCTCCTCCTCGCCCTCCCCGCGACCGCGCCCGTGGGGCCCCGCGCCGCCGCCGCGGCGCCGGAGGGAACCGTCACGTGGGGCGTGCACATCACGCTCGCCCCCACCTGGCTCGATCCCGCCGAGACGCCCGGGATGATTACGCCGTTCATGATCCTCTACGCCCTCCACGACGCGATGGTGAAGCCCATGCCGGGCCAGGCGCAGGCCCCGAGCTTGGCCGAGTCGTGGTCGGTGTCCCGGGACGGGCTCGTCTACGAGTTCGTCCTGCGCAAGAACGCGCGCTTCCACGACGGCTCCCCCGTCACCGCGGAGGACGTCAAGTTCTCCTTCGAGCGGTACCGGGGCACCGCGAGCAAGGCGTTCAAGGAGCGCGTAGCCGCCGTGGAAACCCCCGATCCCGGGCGGGTACGCTTCCGTCTCAAGCAGCCCTGGCCGGACTTCCTCACCTTCTACTCGAGCGCGACCGGTGCGGGCTGGATCGTGCCCAAGAAGTACGTGGAGCGCGTGACCGACGCCGGCTTCCAGAAGGCGCCCATCGGGGCGGGCCCGTACAAGTTCATCTCCTCCACCCCGGGCGTCGAGATGGTGTTCGAAGCCTTCGAGCAGTACTGGCGCAAGCCCCCCAGCATCAAGCGGCTGGTCTTTCGCGTGATCCCCGACGAGGCCACGCGGCTGGCCGCGCTCAAGCGCGGCGAGGTGGACATCGTCTATTCCGTGCGCGGAGAGCTGGCCGAGGAGCTGCAGCGCACTCCCGGGCTCGCTCTCAAGCCTTCCGTGATCCAGGCCACGTTCTGGCTCTACTTCCCCGAGCAGTGGGATCCGAAGTCGCCCTGGCACGACCGGCGCGTGCGCCAGGCGGCGAGCCTGGCTATGAACCGTCCGGCCATCAATCAGGCCCTCACCCTCGGCCACTCGCGGATCACCAACAGCATCGTCCCGAGCATGTTCGAGTTCTTCTGGCCGGCCCCGCCGGCAGCCTACTCCGTCTCTCGCGCCAAGGCGCTTCTCGCCGAGGCCGGGTTCCCCAACGGGCTCGACGCGGGCGACTACTCCTGCGATGCGTCCTACGCGAACCTCGGCGAGGCGGTGGTCAACGATCTCGTCGCGGTGGGCATCCGGGCTAAGCTCCGGCCGCTCGAGCGAGCGGCCTTCTTCGCCGCGTACGGCGACAAGAAGTTCAAGGGCCTGGTGCAGGCGGCGAGCGGCGGCTTCGGCAACACCGCGACGCGGATGGAGGCCTTCGTGGTCACCGGCGGCACCTATACCTACGGGACCTACTCGGACCTCGACGGGCTCTTCCAGGAGCAGGCCGCGGAGCTGGACCGCAAGCGCCGCGAGGGGATCCTCCACAAGATGCAGCAGATCCTGCACGAGCGGACGGTCTACGCGCCGATCTGGGAGCTGGCCTTCCTCAACGGCGTGGGCCCGCGCGTGGGCGAGTCCGGCCTCGGTCTCATCAACGGGCACGCCTACTCGGCGCCCTACGAGGACCTGACGCTGAAGGGGAAATAGCCCCTACAGGGCGACGCGGGGGGCGCCCGGCACGATGGCGAGGTGGATCGGGTTCAACCCCGGCACCGCGCCCGCGAGCGCGTGGATGGCGTCCTCCGCCTGCTCGATGGGGAACGACCGGGTGTGCAGCCGCTCGAAGGGGTAGCGCCGCGCGCCGATGATGTCCACCGCGCGAAAGGTTTCCGCCACCGGCATGCTCAGCACGCCGCGAATCGTGAGCTCCTTGTAGATGACCTCGTCGGCGAGGAGCCCCTGCGTGGGCCGCCCACCCTTGAGCCCGGCCACCACGATGCGGCCGCGGCGCACGGCGATGGCGACGGCATCGGTGAGGGACCGCGGCGCGTAGGGCGTGGTGTCCACCACCACCTCGGCGCCGCCGTCGGTGGCCTCGCGCACCTGCGCCACCACATCGCCCGCCTCCACGTCGATGGCGGCATCGGCGCCCAGCTCGCGGGCGAGCGCGAGCTTCGCGGCATCGCGCGCGAGCCCGGTGATCACCACCCTCCGCGCGCCCGCCTCGCGGGCGGCGATCACGCAGCAGAGCCCGCGCTGGCCCGCGCCGAGAATGACCACGCGGTCGCCCGGGCCGGTGGCCGGCACCGTGCCTGCCCAGGACAGCCCCGCCGCGAGCGGGTTGAACATCACCGCCACCTCCGCGGGCAGGTCCGGGTCCGCGCGCTTCAGCACCGAGAGCGGCGTGAGGTACATCTGCTCCGCGTACCCGCCCCACAGAAACGGCGTCCGGCCCACATCGGTGTAGCCGTAGGTGCCGCCCCGCGTCCGGCAGACGGCGGGCTCGTACCGGCGGCACGCCTCGCAGCGGCCGCAGCCGTAGCCCGAGCGCACGGCGACGCGGTCGCCCACGTCGACCCGCCACCGCTCCTTCGCGCGGGGGCCGATCTCCTCGATCCGGCCCAGCGGCTCGTGGCCGGGAATCACGGGAAACTGCGTGTAGTCCTCGGTCTCGGGCAGGTGCCCTTCGTACTGCTCGTAGTCGCTGCCGCAGATGCCGCAGGCCTCGATGCGCAGCAGGGCGTCCTCCGCGCCGATGGACGGGCGCGGGAACTCACGCAGCTCGAGCGTCTTCGGCTTCACCAGCACCGCCGCCCGCACCGCCGCGCGCGAGGCGGCCATCAGCAGCAGCCGCCGCGCACGGGGCTCGCCGGCAGCACGCGATCGGGCTCCCAGCCCCACGGCCGCGGGCCCCAGTCCGGCTGGAACACGCGCCCCTTCTTCACCGTCACGAAGGGAACAACCGCCGTTGTCACTCGAAGCGTCCCGCCCACCACGTCCTTCACCACCCAGTCACCCTCACGCAGGTCCAGCACGGAGATGTCCGCCTGCCGACCGACGGCGAGGCTGCCCAGTCGTCCCTCCACGCCGATCGCCTTGGCGGGGTTGGCGGTGGACATCGTCACCACCTGCGGCAGCGTAAAGCCGAGGCCCAGGAAGCGCGTCATGATCTCCACCATGCTGTGCACCGTGTGCACGCGCCCGGGGACGGTCAGGTCGGTGCTGATACAGTGCGGCAGCAGACCCTGGTCGATGCAGCGCCGGCCCACGTCGAAGGAGAAGTTCATCCGACCGTGCGCCGTATCGAGCCATACGCCCCGCGCCGCCGCCTCGCGCGCCTCGGGGACGAGCTTACCGTTGGCGTCGAGCACGCCGCCCGGGTTCGCCGTGAAGTAGTGGGTGAGGATATCGCCCTTGTCGAGAAGCGGCAGCAGCGCGTGAATCACCTTGGGGTCGTACCGCTTCTCCGTGTCGCCGATGTGGACCATGAGCCGCGTGCCGCTCTCCCGGGCGGCTCGCTTGGCGAGGCGCGGCATCTCCATGCCCATGATCTCGAGCGCGGGCGAGACCATGCGCGCCTTGATCCCCTGGATGAGCCCCTTGTACTGGTCGAGGGTCTTCAGGGTATCGTCCAGGTTCACGCTCCCCTCGCTCACGATGTCGGGAAGGGTGGCGAGCCCCGTCTGGCAGATGTGGAGAAACGGGATCACCTCGGTCTGACAGTGCGGAAGGATGTGCTTGGGAAAGGCGGCGAAGGTGGCCGCGCCCGCGCTGCCCGCGTCCACGATGGTAGTGACGCCCGACAGCACCCCCGCCAGGTCGGGGTTCACACCGGTCCGATTCACGCCCTCGAAGACGTGGGCGTGGAGATCGATGAGGCCCGGCGTGACGATCTTGCCCGCGACCTCCACGACGCGCGCGGCCTCGGCGGCCGGGATATCCGCGCCGATGCGCGCGATCTTGCCGTCCTGCACGGCCACGTCGTGCGGCCCGTCCAGATTCGTGGACGGATCGACGACGCGGCCTCCCTTGAGCAGGAGATCGAACATGGACTGGTCTTATACCATCTCGCGGAGTCTTGGCATAGCCCTTGCTCCCCCAGTAGATTGATCAACTTCCCAAAGGAGGCGCGCGATGGGACTCGATCCGGTCTGTGGAATGGAAGTGAATCCGGCGTCGGCAGAGGCTCAGTCCGAGTATGAGGGCGTGGCGTTCTACTTCTGCAGCCAGGAGTGCAAGAAGGCCTTCGACGCCGAGCCCCTGCGCTACATGGACGCGACCGACCTCGCGGAGGCCCGCGCCAAGCAGCAGACGAGGCAGGCACGGTAGGTCCGACTCAGCAGCGGATGACTTGCACCCGGTAGGATTGCGCCGGCGGTGGGACCTTTTCGACCCACGGCCGAGCATAGGTGAAGTGGAGCGTCACGGTGCCGGAGCGCTTGGCGAGAAACACGAACGTCTGCTGCTCGGGCGCGCCGGGGCCGCTCCCGCGTTCGACCGAGCGCTCCACCAGAGCGACCGTCTCCATGTCGACGCCGTCCACGCTCCACGCGTAGCCGGTGCCCGCACGGCCGTCCAGCACGACCGTGAAGGTGGCGCCCTCGGAGATGGTAAGATCACGATCCCGCGTCGTGGAGGCGGACGCGCAGCCCTGCGCGAGCAGGAGCGCGCCCAGGAGCGCCGCGCGCACGCGCCGTCGGCTCGGGTCGCGCCTCATGCCCCGACCATAGCACGGCCGGAGGCACGGCCCGAGCCGACGGCTCCGCTTACTTCTTCGGCTTCCTGGCGGCCTTGGCGCGCGCGGCGCCGACGGCGGTCTTCACGTCCTTCTCTTCCTCAGGCGGCGGCAGGACGGCCGGCATGCCGAGCGCTTCCACCCACAGCTCTCGGCTCCAGCCGGCAGTGTGGTAGAGGTGCTCGTCCTCCTGATCTTCCACCTTCTTGTAGGCCGCCTTGAGCGCCTTGCCCTCATCGCCCTTGAGCTTGTCCGCGGTCAAGCCGATCAGCTCCCAGTTGTGGTGATCCTTCGTCTCGGCGAGAACGACGCACTCAGTGGCCACGATCTGGGCGGCATCGGGCAGCCCCGACTCCAGCGCCATCTGCATGGCCTCCACCAGCGACTCGCCGATATGCCGCACGACCAGACGGCCGGGGCTTTCGACCGAGGGGTCGAGGCCGAAGGCCTCCATCGCCTCGCGCACGATCTCCACGTGTTCACGCGTGTGTTCGAGATACTCCTCCCACTCTTCGCGCAGATCTTCGTTCTGGGCGCACTTGAGCGCGGTTTCGTAGATCTTGACGCCGCCTTCCTCGGTCTCGAGAGCCTGGTAGAGAAGCTCCGCGATCTGCTCCTTGTGCATGGGATCCTTCCTTCTCGGCGCGTCGCGCCGGTGTGTCGTGGATGGCGGGCTATGGGAGCAAGGCCCATGCCGCGCGGCACGTACCTTGCTCGGTCGTCAATTGGTCCTTTAACCCGGCCGTCGGGTCCGCTCTTCGCGAGGAGAGGAGTCAAAGCGACAGGGTAAGGGCTACCGGTCGGGAGAAGCGGCATGCGAACCAACATTCAACAGATCGCTGATCTCGAGGCGGAACAGCTCAATCAGCGCACGCTCGCCGAGCGAATCGGCGATCGGCTGATCGCGTGGGCCGGCACAGGCACGTTCGCTGTGCTCCACGTGCTGTGGTTTGGAAGCTGGATACTCGTGAACACGGTCGGGATTCCCGGTCTGCCGCGCTTCGACCCCTATCCGTTCCAGCTCCTCACGATGATCGTCTCGCTCGAAGCAATCTTCATCACGATCGGTGTGCTGATCAGCCAGAACCGGATGGCGCGCCAGGCCGATCGGCGCGCCCACCTGGATCTGCAGATCAACCTCCTGGCCGAGCAGGAGTCCACCGCGACCCTGCGACTGCTCGGCGAGATCGCCGAGCGCCTGGGCATTCACCCGGAGACGGCGGCGAAGACGGAGCAAGCTGCGCTGGAGGCCTCGACCGACATCAAGGACCTGGTCACCGAGCTCGATCAGAAGCTGCCCTGACGAGGCCCGGCCGCTCATGCAGCGACGGTCCCGTGTGGGCCCGTGGCGGCCGGGCTATGACCTATCACGACATCGCGCGAGACCGGCATCGTGGCCCTCATGGTGGTGCCCATCGCGGCCGCTTCGCTCCCATCTCTGGGTCGGACGCTGCGCCTGGTCGCCCTTACCGGCTACGGACTTCCCGAGGATCGGGAGCGGGCGCTCGCGGTCGGATTCGCTTGCATCTCGTCAAGCCCAACGACCCTATGAATCTCGCAACGTTACTGACGGAAGCGCGCCCCCGAGGCAACCCCGGGCCGGATGGCATAGGCATTGCCTAGAGTGCTAAGGCCCGGCGGCAAACCGGGCCCCAAGGGCAGTCTAGGAGTGTAAGCACTTCTCACTTCGGAAGGATCTACACCCTGATGGCTTCGTCCCAGAGAGACTCGGGCAGTCTTTCGTTCCCGGACCACAACATCGGCCGGATGGCCAGGCGGCTCTGCATCGTGGCCCGCAACCATCCCCTCCTGTTCGGCTATCTATCGACGGTCCTGCGGGACCGCACCGCCGGTGCCGAGCAGATCGAGCTGGTGATCGATCGTCGGCATGCGCCGCCGTCAAATCCGCCCGAGGTGGACCGGCGGCGCCCGACCGGGATAGAGGACGAGCTGCAGCGGCGAGGCTTTGCGTTCGTCAAGAGTCCCGGCGAGGCGTTTCGCCCCCGCGACGCCGCCCGCATCGAGCACACCGTCGAGCTGCTGGCGGGTATGGAAGATCGCAGCTGGCCCTTCCGGCGCCGGCGCCGCCGGCCGTTTCTCGAGCGGATCTGGGGTAAGCGCCCCTGGCGGCCGCTGGCGGTACTGGGCGGAATGGCGCTGATCAGCACGCTGCTCGCCGCCGAGTTCCGAATGAACGATCTCACCGGGCCGGAGCCCAGCGTCGGCCGGAGCCGCCCCCCCGGGGCCAGGAGCGCGAGGGAATCCTCTTCGCCGCCGGCCCCCGCTCCGCCGGCGCCTACGGCCCAGCGAGTGGAGACGGTCAGAGAGAACTCGATCGTTCAGGCGAAGCGGCCGCCGGAGCTCGCGATGACTGCGCCCCCGGCGCCTGCGGTGACGCCGCCGCCGACGGTCGGGCCCGCTCCCGCGACGCCCGAGGTAGCCCCCCCGACGCCCGCGGTGAGCGCGTCGCCGACGCCCGCGGCTCCGGCGGCGCCCACGCTGCCCGCGCCGGCTCCGACGGCACCGTTCGCGCCCGCGCCGGCGCCCGAACCCGTCTCCGTCGCCTCTGCTCCCCCCGCGGTGGAGCCCCCGAAGCCCGCCCCCACGCCGCCACCCGCGCCCGTCGCCGTGACCCCTTCCCCGGAACCACCAAAGGCCACGCTCGCGCCGCCCGCGCCCATCACCGTCACCCCTCCTCCGCCTGCTGCGGCGCCCCCGCAGCCCGCGCCGGTCGCCGTCGCCCCTCCTCCGCCCGCTGCGGCGCCCCCGAAGCCCGCGCCGGTCGCCGTCGCCCCTCCTCCGCCCGCTGCGGCGCCCCCGAAACCCGCGCCGGTCGCCGTCGCCCCTCCTCCGCCCACTGCGGCCCCACCGAAGCCCGCGCCGGTCGCCGTCGCCCCTCCTCCGCCCGCTGCGGCCCCACCGAAGCCCGCGCCGGTCGCCGTCGCCCCTCCTCCGCCCGCTGCGGAGGCACCGAAGCCCGCGCCCGCGCGACCCGCACCGCCGCCGGCGATGGGGGCCTCCGCGCACGACCCGGAGCTCGCGGCCACGGTGGAGAGGCCTGCACGCCCCGCCGCGGTGCCGGCAAGCGCGAGAGGCGAGGCAACCCTTACGTCCGCGCCGACGTCCCAGAGTCTGCGCCTCGAGCTCACCTCCCGGCCGACCTCCGCGAGAGGCGGCGGCGTGGTCTACGTCGTGCGCGTCACTGATCCCAGCGGACAGCCGGTGCCCAACGCGGACGTGCGGATGCAGGCGGGCCGGCGCCCCGGCGGCAGCGCCGCATTCGAGACGCGCCTGCACCCCGCCGAAACCCCTGGGGCCTACCGAAGCGGCGTGATCCATCCCGCCACGCTACCGGCCGACCTCGCCGTCCGGGCCCGAGTCGGCATGCGTGAGGTCGAAGCTCCCGTCGCGCGCTGAGCCGCCCTCGCCTTTCTCCGTCGAACCCTGTTACCCTTGTCATCCGCCATGAAGCAGAGCCGCGGACACATGCTCACCACCCAGGCCGGTAGCCTGCCGCGGCCGGACGATCTCATCGAGCTCAATCGTGCCCGGCAGGCCGGCGAGTCGCATGACGAGCCTGCATACCAGGAGCGCCTGGCCTCCGCCGTCGCCGACGTCGTGCAGCGGCAGCGCGCGGCCGGCATCGACGTGCCGGGCGACGGCGAATTCGGCAAGGCCATGGGCCAGCGCGTGAACTACGGTGCGTGGTGGAGCTACTCGTTCCAGCGCCTGGGCGGGCTCGAGCTGGGCATGGAGCTCTACCGGATCCCCGCGCAGCGATCCGAGCCCGGACGGGTCCGGCTCACCAGCTTCGCCGATCGCCGCGACCGCACCCGGTTTGCCGCCGCCTATGCGGATCCGGACTCCGGCGTGTCCACCAATCGGGGCGGCCCCGGAATGCGGCTCCCCGTGTGCAAGGGCCCGCTCACCTATACCGGCGGTGACGCCATTCGCGCGGACATCGCGCACATGAAGGCGGCCCTGCAAGCGGCGGGCGTGGACGAGGGCTTCATGACGTCCATCGCGCCGGGGAGCGCCTCCCGCATCGGTAACGAGCACTACAAGACGGAAGAGGAGCTCATCTTCGCGTGCGCGGACGCGATGCGCGAGGAGTACCGAGCCATTCTCGACGCGGGCCTGGTGCTCCAGCTCGACGACCCCGCCATCGCCGAGAACTGGGACATGATCAATCCTGCCCCGACGGTGGCGGAGTACCGCAAGCTGTCGATGATCCGGGTGGAGGCGCTCAATCACGCGCTGCGGGGGCTTCCGCCCGAGCGGATCCGGTTCCACTTGTGCTGGGGGAGCTGGCACGGCCCGCACGTGACCGACATCCCGCTCCGCGACATCGTCGACGTCATGCTCGCGGTCAACTGCGGGGCCTACTCGTTCGAGGCGGGCAACGTGCGCCACGAGCATGAGTGGAAGGTGTGGCGGGACGTGAAGCTCCCCGACGACAAGATCCTCATCCCCGGCGTGGTTAGCCACGCGACCAACGTGGTGGAGCACCCGGAGCTCGTCGCCGATCGTATCGTACGCATCGCCCAGCTCGTGGGACCCGAGCGGGTGATCGCGGGCACGGATTGCGGCCTCGGCGGACGCGTACACCCCGACATCGCGTGGGCCAAGCTCGAATCCCTCGCCGAGGGCGCCGCCCTCGCCTCGCGCCAGCTCTATGGAGGAGCCCGATGACCGTCAGCCAGAAAGACAAGGCCCTGCGCTTCCAGGCCCTGCATCAGGCGCCCGGGTATTTCGTGATCCCCAACCCGTGGGACGGAGCCTCCGCCCGCATTCTGGCGGGGCTGGGTTTTCTCGCCCTCGCGACCTCCAGCGGCGCCCACGCGGGAACGCTGGGCCGGCGTGACGGCAAGGTGACGCGCGACGAGGCGCTCGCGCACGCGCGCGACATCGTGACGGCCACCGACCTCCCCGTGGCCGCCGACCTGGAAAAGGGCTTCGGCGACGCCCCCCCTGCCGCCGCCGAGACGATTCGGCTGGCCGCCGAGGCGGGGCTGGTCGGCGGCTCGATCGAGGACGCGACCGGCGACCGCGAGCGGCCGCTGTACGACCTGGGCCAGGCCACCGAGCGGGTGGCCGCCGCGGTCGAAGCCGCGCGAAAGCTCTCCTTCCCCTTCACGCTGACCGCGCGCTCGGAGAATTTCATCCGCGGCAACCCGAACCTCGACGACACCATCCGGCGCCTGCAGGCCTTCGAGCGGGCCGGCGCCGACGTGCTCTTCGCACCCGGGTTGCCCGACCTGAACGCGGTGCGCACCGTCTGCGCCGCCGTCTCCCGGCCGTTCAACTTCATGGTCGGGATCAAGGGCAAGTCCTTCACGGTGGCCGAGCTGGCCGAGGCGGGCGTGAAACGCATCAGCCTGGGCACCGCGCTCTACCGCGCAGCGATGAGCGGCCTGCTCGACGCCGCCCGCGAGATCAAGGACAAGGGCACCTTCGGGTTCGTGGACCGGGCGGTCTCCACCCCCGACCTCTACGCCTACCTGCAGGGGTGAAGACCGCGGCGCCGCCGCGCTTAGCGGTGCGTCTGCGCCGGCGCCGCCGGCTGCACCACCTCGTGCACGGCGGCGACCACCCGCGTCCATGAGGCGTCCGGCTGCTGCTCCGAGGCGCGCTCGCGGCGCGCTTCGACCCAGCGCATGAGGAGCTGCCCGTCCTGGAGGCTCAGGTCGAGCGGCCGGCCCTCCGCCGCAGCGGCGCGCACGGTGTCGGCGACGCGCGGCTCCAGCGTGGGCGCCGCGCCCTCGTCGAGCGCGGCGAGAATCGTACGCATTTGATCCGGGCTGAGCGCGATGTGAGTAATCATAGTGAGGTCATGCGACCACCGCTCCCGGCGCGCTGCAAGCGGTCATGGCTCGGCGCGGCACTCCCGGCACCGTTCGATCTCGAGGATGTGACGTGAAGCCCCGCGTCCACTTCTCGATGATCCGCAGCTTTCATCTGGCCGATCTGTTCACGATCGCCAACGGCTTCTGCGGGGTGGGGGCCCTCTTCGCCGCGATGCGCTACCTGACGACCGAAGACGTCCGGTATCTGTCTCTGGCCGCGCTGCTCGTGCCCGTGGCCCTGGTCTTCGACGTCCTCGACGGGCGCATCGCACGGTGGCGCCACGCCGCCTCCCCGATGGGACGGGAGCTGGACTCCCTCGCCGACGTGATCTCCTTCGGGGTGGCGCCCGCCGGCATCGCCTACGCGGCGGGGCTGACGAGCCTGCTCGACCAGTTCATCCTCATGTACTTCGTCGGCTGCGGGCTGAGCCGTCTGGCGCGCTTCAACATCACCGCCGAGGCCCTCGCCGCCGATTCCGGGAAAGTCCGCTACTTCGAGGGCACGCCCATTCCCACCAGCGTGGTCCCCCTCGGACTCCTCATGCTCGCCTTCCAGGCGGGCGCACTCTATCCCGTCCGCGTCCTCGGGGCCGAGCTCCACCTGGTGGCCCTGCTCTTCTTCGTCTCGGGCAGCCTGATGATCAGCAAGACGCTGCGAATCCCCAAGCTCTAGGCGCGCCGCCCCCCTCCCGCGCGGGGCCCACGCGCGTCCTCGCGCAGATTGAACTCGAGGGCCAGCCCGGTGTCGCGGCGCCGCGGACCGCCGTCACGCGAGCGCGCGAAGCCCCTCGAGATGCGCGGCGTCGTGCCGCTCGGGCACCAGCACGAGGTCGTCGAAGCCGAGCGCCTTCACGTGGGCGAGCCGCTCGCGCACGACCGCGCGGGGGCCCACGAGATCGAACGGATCGTCGGGGCCGGCCGCGCTCGGCGCGCCGTCGTGGATGCGCACCCGCACGTTGGTGAGCACCGCGCGCTTGCCCCCGAAGCCGCGGAAGCGCGCGATCCCTTCCCCGATCAGCCGCCACGAGGAGCGCGCGCCCGACGCCACCCAGCCGTCGAACTCCTTGGCGGCGCGCTCGATCCAGCGTGAGCCCGCCCACGAGCCGATGAGGGTGGGCGGGCCACCCGCGGCGTCCGGCCACGGGGCGCCCAGGGCTGCCTCGCCCACCCGCTCGCCCGCCCACAGCCTGCGCATCAGGGCCAGCGAGGTGTCGAGCGCGCGGAAGCGCGAGGCGAAGTCCACCCCGACCGCGGCGAAGTCGGCCGCGGTGGAGCCGGCGCCCACGCCGAAACGCAGGCGGCCGCCGCAGACGAGATGCGTGGTCAGCACGCGGTGCGCGAGCTCCATCGGGCGCCGGAGCGGCACCTGCAGCACGCCGGTGCCGAGCTCGATCCGACGCGTCACCGTGCCCGCCACCGACAGCGCGGTGAGCGGATCGGGCAGCAGGAAGCCCCGCCCGAGCGAGTCGAACACCCATGCGCTCGCGAAGCCCGCGCCCTCGATCCGGCGCGCGGCATCGGCCAGGCTCGCCGAGGACAGCGGCCGGTCGTCGGCCTCGACCCGCGGCAGCACGATGCCCAGGCGCATCGGACGGCGCCCTAGACGCGCGCGCGGCGGTGGAGCGCGCCCGCGGGCGGGGGCGTCTGCCGGGCGGCGACGCTGGTCTCGAACGTGTAGAGGAAGTCGGTGAAGCCGCGGTCGTAGTCCGATAGCCCGTTCTGCCCGGTCAGGCGCATGCGCGCGTCGTAGATGCGGCGCATGCCGGCGTCCACGCGACGCCCCACGGCCCCTGTCGGGCGCCGCAGGAGCGCGAGCGGCTCGCGCAGCTCGGCGCGCAGCCCCGCGGCGGCCACCCGCCGGTCGAACGCCGCCTCGTCGCCGTCGGCGAGCACGCGCAGGTTCCGGTGAAGGCGCTCGAGCAGGGCGGCCTGCGCGAGCACGGGGTCTCCCGAGCCGGCCAGGGCCAGGTAGGCCAGCACCTGCGCCTCCAGCTCCTTCCAGTAGCCCTTCCGGTGGCAGAACTCGTGAGCGATGATGTGCGGCTCCAGGAACCCGACGTCCTTGAAGATCGCTACGTCGCCGGTGAGGATGTCACACGCGCCCAGCGCCGATGGAAAGGCGAGCCCCACCAGCGCGAAGCCCCGCACCTCCGCGCTCGTCCGCACTCGCTGGCCGGTGATGCCCGCGATGTACTCGGTGAGGTGCCAGTCCGCCCGGCGAGCCACCTCGCGCCGCGGCGGACGTTCCGTCACCAGCTCGTCGTTGAGACGCGCGGTGAGCGTGGATACCTCGGCCTCGCGCAGCTCCTGGGGCATGGGCACGAGGTGCCGGCCGTCCGCGCCCAGCTCGCGCCGGAACGAGATCCGGCGAATCCCGCGCCGGTCGCGCCAGTCGCGAAGCGCGCTGGCGGCATAGAGGCCGAGGGCGACGGCCTTCACCACCCGCCCCGCCGGCGTCGCCCCGAGGAGCAGGCGCGCGGCGAGGGGCGCGACGATCAGGAGGTCGATGGGCGCGACCGGCCAGTAGGTGGCGCGGTTGGCGACGTGCACCTCGTCTGGCGGCGTCCGGTCTGGCTCCGTCACGCGCGGCTCAGCCGCCCGCGGCGGGCATGGCCACGATGGCCGGCACGCCGGCGTCCTTGCATAGCGTGTTGAAGCGGGCGAGGTCGTCGCCAAGGATGCGGGCGAGCTTGGCGAGCTCCGCCTCGGCTCGCCGGGCCAGATCCTCGGTGAGATCGCGCAGCGCCCGGGTCGGGGCCGCATCGCAGTGCTCGATGAGCGGCACCACCGTGCCGATGCGGGTGTTGAGCTTGGCCGGGAACATGCGCGGGTCCTCCGAGCGGACCTGGATCAGCTCCTCCTCGATGGCGGTGAGGGCGCGGGCGAGGCTGGCGGACGCCGTCTTGATCCCGGGCGTCCCCACCCGGCTTCCCCACCCTTCTGCCTGAGCGCGGACGTCGCGCAGCCGCAGCACCGCGTCGTGCACCCGGGTGAGGAGATCGTGCGCCTGCTTGGCGAGGTTGAACGCCTCGCGGATCTCGGCGTCCGTGGCGCCCGCGCGTGGGTCCTTCACCAGCTCGAAGCGCTGTGTCAGCGTCCGGCCGCCCACTGTGAGCCGCACCTGATAGGCGCCGGGCGGCACGCGCGGCGCCGCCAGCATGTCCATGGTGCCGCCACGGCCTTTGTTTTCGGGCAACTTGGTCGCGTCGCGACCGCGCAGGTTCCAGACGAAGCGGTTGGCGCCGGCCTCACGGGTGGGGTGGGGCTCCTCGTCCTTCCCCGCCGATGGCGCCGCCACCGCGGGCGGCTCCTCGCCGCCGGGCGCGGTCGGCGTGGGCGCGGCGGCACCATCGCCGCCCGCCGGCGGCGCCTTGCTCGTGAACGACCGGATCTCGCGCCCGTCGGCGTCGAGGAAGGCGAGGACGAGATCGCCGGCGGACGCCTCACGCAGCGAGTAGTGCACGACCACCCCGTTCGGCGGATTCTCCCCGGCGTCGAGCTTGCGCTCCTGCTTCTCGCCGGTGGGCGCCTCAATTTGCCGATAACCGTAGCCCAGAGATCCGGCCATGCGGTAGGCGATCTCGCGATTCGGCCCCGGACTCATGCCGTGGCCGCGGTAAGCCCGCCACCGCACGGTGCGCCGCGGCGTGAAGAGGTGTACGTCCGCGCCCGCAACGGCATCGGCCAGCTGGTGGAGGGGGGAGAGATCGTCGAGGATCCAGAACGAGCGCCCGTGCGTGGCCACCACGAGGTCGCCGTTCTTGACGATCAAGTCGTGGATGGGCACCACCGGCAGGTTGCCGCGGAGCCGCGCCCACGCGCCGCCGTCGTCCAGCGACACCCACACGCCGGTCTCGGTGCCGCAGTAGAGGAGCCCGCGCCGGCTCGGGTCCTCGCGGATCACGCGGGTGAACTCGCCGGGCGGAAGCGCCTCGCTGATGCGCTTCCAGGTGCGCCCGTAATCGCTGGTCTTGTAGAGATACGGCCGGGTGTCGTCGTGCTTGTAGCGGGTGGCCGCGAGATAGCACGTGCCTGCGTCGTGGGGCGACGGCTCGAGCACGCTGATGAGCGCCCACTCCGGCAGGTCGGGCGGCGTTACCACGCTCCAGGTGCGGCCGCGATCGCGGGAGACGTGGACGAGCCCGTCGTCGGTGCCCGCCCACAGGACGTCGCGCTCGTGGGGCGATTCCGCGAGGGCGAAGATGGTGCAGTACACCTCCGCGCCGGTATTGTCGCGGGTGATCGGCCCGCCGGACGGCCCGAGCTTGCTGGCGTCGTTCCGGGTGAGGTCCTCGCTCACGATCTCCCAGCTCTGCCCCTCGTCCACCGAGCGGAAGATGCGGTTGCCCGCCATCCACAGCTCACGGGCGTCCCAGCGCGAGTAGAAGAGGGGGAACGTCCACTGGAACCGGTAGCGGTGTTCGCTGGGCGGCGTGCCCATGCCGTAGCCCTCGGGCCACGCGCTGATGATCCGTTCCTGCCCGGTCCGGTGATCGTAGTGGATGAGCCGGCCCATGCCGGGGCCGCTGCCGATGGCGCCGCCGACCACGATGTTCGAGTCGCCGGGCTTCACCGCGATGTAGCCGCTCTCCCCGCCGCCCGGCTGCACCCAGTCGATGGCGGTGATGGCGCCGCGATGGGACTGGCTCGGCACCCGGATCGCCCAGTTGTCCTGCTGGGAGCCGTAGAGGTGATAGGGCTCCTGGTCGTCGGCGCACACGTGGTAGAACTGCGCGGTCGGCTGATTGTAGATGGTGGACCACGACTGCCCGCCGTTGAAGGACACGCAGGCCCCACCGTCGTTGCCCTCGATCATGCGCCGCGAGTCGGTGGGATCGATCCAGAGGTCGTGGTTGTCGCCGTGGGGCGTGGACACCTCCACGAAGCTCTTGCCCGCGTCGATGGACTTCCACAGCGAGTAGTCGGCCACCCAGAGGGTGTCGGCGTCGTTGGGGTCGGCCATCACGTGCATGTAGTACCAGGGACGGCCGCGCAGGCCGGCCTCCTCGCTGCCCCGCTGCCAGGTCTCGCCGCCGTCGTCGGAGCGGAAGAGGGCGCCGTCCTCCGCCTCCACCACCGCGTAGACGCGGCGGCCGTCCGCGGGCGACACCGCCACCCCGATGCGCCCCAGCACGCCGCGGGGGAGCCCGGGGTGCCGGCTGATCTCGGTCCAGGTGTCGCCGCCGTCGGCGGAGCGCCAGAGGCCGGAGTCCGGTCCGCCGCTCGCCATCCCCCAAGGGGACCGCTGCGCCTGCCACACCGCGGCCACGAGCACGCGCGGGTTGCCGGCATCAAGGGAAAGATCCGCCGCGCCCGCCCGCTCGCTCTTGAAGAGCACGTGCTCCCACGTGGCGCCGCCGTTCCGGGAGCGGAAGACGCCGCGTTCGCGGCTCGGGCCCCAGGCATGCCCCAGCGCGGCCACGTAGACGGTGTCGGGATCCCGCGGATCCACCCGCACGCGCCCGATGTGGCGCGTGTCGCGCAGGCCGAGGTTCCGCCACGTGCGTCCGCCGTCGTCGGAGCGGTACACGCCGTCGCCGTGCGAGACATTGCCGCGGATGCACGCCTCGCCCGTGCCCGCGTAGATCACGTTGGGCGCGGAGGGGGCCACCGCGATCGCGCCCACCGCCGCGGTCTCGAAGAAGCCGTCGGAGACGTTCTCCCAGTACACCCCGCCATCGGTAGTCTTCCACACCCCGCCGGCGCAGGCGCCGAAGTAGAACGTGCCGCGCTCGGTGGGATGACCGGCCACCGCGACGACGCGGCCGCCCCGGTGAGGACCGACGCACCGCCAGCGCAGCGATCCGAGCAGTCGAGGATCGATCTTCATTCGAACGGGGGGTTACTTCCTGCGCGGGCCGACGATCAAGGATTGAATCCAGCTGAGCACGTACCAGGTGACGAGGAAGGCGGCGCACTCGAGCGTGAAGCTCTTGAACCTGTAGAACACCTCGGCGATGACGAACGCGGCGAGGAAGGCGGGGGCTTCCTGGGCCAGCGCGGTGGGGATTCCGACCTGCCTCACGTACGAGAACATGAAATCCTCCTTGATGTGGGTCCCGTAGCAATAGCGCCGGCGGGGGCGCCTGTCAAGCGGAGCTGCGCCGGAGGTAGGTGGTCACCCAGCTGCGGTGCAGCACCGCGGGCGAGATCGTGCTGTAGTCGAACGCGCGCGCGTCGCGGATCATGCCGCCGACGAGGGCGATGCGGTCATTGCCCTCGATCATACGCCGCGAGTCCAGATCTCCGGGTGGCACGCGCTTGCGCGACCAGCGCGCCTCCCCTATGATTCGGCTCGCACGATGTCCTCCGCGCCCGCCCATACGCTCGTCGTCGCCGCTTCCCCCGTGCCGAGCTTCGTCTATGGCACCGCGTGGAAGGAGGAGGCGACGGAGGGCCTCACGCAGCAGGCGCTCGAGGCCGGGTTCCGCGGTATCGACACCGCGAATCAGCGCCGTCACTATCACGAGGCGGGCGTGGGCGCGGCCGTCACCCGCGCCATCGCCGACGGGATCGTCACCCGCGACGAGCTCTTCCTCCAGACGAAGTTCACCTACGTGGGCGGGCAGGACCATCGCCTCCCCTACGATCCCCGCGCCGACGAGGTCACCCAGGTGGGCCAGTCCTTTGCGAGCTCGCTGGAGCACTTGGGCGTCGAGACGATCGACTCCTATGTGCTCCACGGCCCGTCGCGGCGCGTGGGGCTGGGCGACGCCGACCACGCGGTGTGGCGCGCCATGGAGGCGCTGCACGCGGCCGGGCGCACGCGCTTCCTCGGCGTCAGCAATGTCGGCCTCGACCAGCTCGAGGCGCTCTGCCGCTTCGCCGCCACGCCGCCCGCCTTCGTGCAGAACCGCTGCTTCGCGCGCGCCGGCTGGGACCGCGAGGTGCGCGCCTTCTGCCGCGAGCGCGGCATCGTCTACCAGGGCTTCTCGCTGCTCACCGCCAACCTGAACGAGCTGCGCACCCGGGCCTTCGCCGAGCTCGTGCGGCGGGTGGGCGCGACGCCCGCGCAGGTGGTGTTCGCCTTCGCCCTCCAGGTGGGCATGCAGCCCCTCACCGGCACCACCGATCCGGCCCACATGCGCGAGGACCTGGGCGCGTACGACGTCACCCTCAGCGACGAGGACGTGCGCCGCCTCGAGAACATCGCCCTAGAGTGACTTCAGGAACTGCCGAGCGCGGCCACCCACTCGACCGTGGACGGCGCCGGCATCCGGCTCACGGCAGCTTGCCCAGGGCTTCCTCGGGAATGCGGGACAGATCGCGCAGGAGCAGGCCGGCCCAGCGGTAGATGTTGTGCTCGCGCACCGTCTGCCGCATGCGACTCATCCGCGTCCGCTGCTCGTCGGCCGACATCGTCACCGCGGTCCGGATGGTCTCGGCAAGCTCGTCGAGATCGTACGGGTTGACGAGGATGGCATCGGTGAGCTCGCGCGCCGCGCCCGTGAACCGGCTCAGCACGAGGACACCACGTTCGTCCTCGCGCGCGGCGACGAACTCCTTGGCGACCAGGTTCATGCCGTCGTGGAGCGACGTCACCATGCAGAAGTCCGCGTGCCGGTAGAGGGGCAAGATCTCCCGATGGTCGTGGTGCCGGTCCAGATAGAGGATGGGCTTCCAGGTCTTGGTGCCGAGCTTGGCGTTGACGTCGCCGACGGTCTGCTCGACCTCGCGCTGGAACTCCTGGTAACGCTTGATCGCGCTCCGGCTGGGAGAGGCAACCTGGACGAACGTCAAGCGCTCCCGGTACTCGGGATAGCGCACGAGAAAGCGCTCGAGGGCGCGAAAGCGCTCGACGAGGCCCTTGGTGTAGTCCACGCGCTCCACGCCGATACCGACCACCTCGACGGACGATAGCCCGAGACCGGCCAGGACCTCGGCCCGGGTGCTCGTGGGCGCATCCAGGGGCTCGGGGGCCACGCTGATGGGGAACGGCTTCACCCGGGTCACCCGCTGCCCGCGCGTCACCGAGAAATGCTCCCAGTCCACCCGGCACTCGATGGCGCGCTCCACCGTCTCGAGGAAGTTGTTGCAGTGGTACTGCGTATGGAAGCCGATGAGATCGGCGCCCAGCATGCCCTGCAGGATCTCGGGCTGCCACGGGCAGATGCCGAAGGCCTCGGAGTTGGGCCACGGGATGTGCCAGAAGAGCGCGACCCGCGCGTCCGGGCGTGCCTCCTTCACGTAGAGAGGCAGCAGCGCGAAGTGGTAGTCCTGGATCAGGACGAGCGGCGCCTCCACCCCGTCCATCTCGTCGATGAGGGCCAGGGCGAACTTCCGGTTCACCGCCTTGTACTGCTCCCAGTCCTCCGGCTGGAACAGGGGCCGGGTGTGGACGATGTGGCACAGGGGCCATAGCCCCTCGTTCGAGAAGCTGTAGTAGTAGCCGTGCTCCTCTTCCGGAGTGAGCCACACCCGCCGCAAGGTGTAGCGCGGGTCGTCGACGGGCACGCCGAGGCGGCCGCGCTCGTCGGACATCTCGCGGTCGGCGTTCCCGCTTCCGTGGGCGACCCAGACACCCCCGCAGGCCCGCAGCACCGGCTCCATCGCCGTCACGAGCCCGCTCGCCGGCGTCTGGATCACGACCTTGCCCTCCTTCTGCACGTGGCTCACCGGCTCGCGGTTCGACACCACGAAGATCGGCCCGCCGACCTGGAGATTCACGAACTGCTTGAGCCGCTCCTCCGTCCACACGGACTCCCCGCGCAGACGCAGGGCCGCTTCCTGCTCGGCTGCCTGCTGCGCGCGGTAAAGCCGCCGGGCGAGACCGGACACCTCGTACGCCAGGGGGCCGAATAGCCCCGCATCGGCGGCCTCGGGCGCGGGCCCGGGGCGACCGCTCTTGAGCGACTTCGTCCACTCCGCCATCCGCGCCATCGGGCGGGCGACCGAGACCTGCACGAGAAGGACGGTGATGCCCGAGAGCACCACCGCGAGCACCACGAACCGGATGGCGTTATACCGCCAGAGCGCCCGCTCGGCCTCCACGAGGTGCCCGGCGTCGAGGAATACCGCCAGGACGCCCGCGGGCCGCTCGTTCCGGACCAGGGGGGTGGCGTAGACATACACCCGGCGGTCGTCGATCTGGCGGAAACCCTGGCGCGCGGTGTCGGTGGCAAGGGCCTCACTGATCTCGGGCAGTGCGGGGATGGTGGCGCCGGCCGACTCGGGCACCATCGCGATCGGGTTCGCCAGCGGATCGTATACCGCCACGATCTGGTTGGGGCGGCCGAACCGCTTGAGGATGCGCTCGATGGGCGCGGTGGAACGCCCGCCCATCACCGGCCCCACCGCTTCCTTCAGCCCCTCAGCGAGGAGCGCGGCCCGGCGCTCGAGGTCGCGGACGAGACGCGCGCGCTCCTCGCGGATCTGGAGGAACGTGAAGACGGCGATCACCACGAGCACGGCCAGACAGATCGCGGCGACGAGACGGTAGGTAATTCTCACCCGATCACCCTCGGGAGGCGCGGCCCGGAATTCAAGAACCTATCTGTTGGAAATAAGCGGAACCGGTTCACGGTTGAATCTAGCGTGAGTCGCAACCGGCGACAAGCGGTGAAGGAATGGTACAGTCGGCGGCGTGAAATTCGGCGTCTGGATCCCCAACTGCCGTCACCTCGCGACCCCCGACATCATCCGCGACACGGCGGTCCGCGCGGAAGCCCTGGGCTACGACTCCGTATGGGTCAGCGATCACGTGGTGGTCCCGCACGCCAACGTGAAGAACTTCGGGGAGGCCATCTTCGACCCGCTCATCACCCTCGGCGTGGCCGCGGGGGCGACCCGTCGCGTGCAGCTCGGCACCACCGTGCTCATCGTCCCCTACCGCAACGCCGTCGTCACCGCGAAGATGGTCTCCACGCTGGACGCGCTCAGCGGAGGCCGCGTCGTCTTCGGGGTCGGCGCGGGCTGGGTCGCCGCCGAGAGCGCCATGCTGGGCTTGCCCTTCGCGGAGCGCGGGGTGATGACCGACGAGTACCTCCGCGCGATGCGCGAGCTCTGGACGAGCCCGGCACCGTCCTTCGCGGGGAAGTACACCCAGTTCAGCGGGCTCGTCTTCGAGCCCCGGCCCGCCCAGAAGCCGCACCCGCCCATCTGGGTGGGTGGCCACAGCAAGGCGGCGCTCCGACGCACGGTGGAGTTCGGGGCCGCCTGGCATCCGATCAACCGGGCGCCCGCGGAGCTGCGGGCCGGCCGCGCCGAGCTGGCGCGGCTGAGCGGGGAGCGCGGCCGCGCCGCCGCGCCCGCCATCACCCTGCGCAACGACGTGCGCATCCAGCGGGCGGGGCAGCCCACCCCCACCTCCCCCCACGCCGGCCGCGTGCTCGCGGGCGAGCCGGCCGCCCTCGCGGAGCAGATCCGCGAGCTGGCCGGCTGCGGCGTCGAGCACCTCGTGTGCGAGTTCCTCGCCGCCGACGGAACGGAGCTCGAGGCCCAGATGAGCGAGTTCGCGGATCGCGTGCGCCCGCTCCTCACCGGCACCTAGCCCGCCACGGGCGCGGGCGTCGCCGCGAGCCGGGGCGTCGCGGCCGTCGCGGGCGCATGCCGGTACCACGACGGCACCAGCGCCCCGATCGCGAAGCTGACGATGACCACGATGGTCAGCACCTGGCCGAAGGCGGGGACGAACCCGACGGGCGTAGTGTCCAGGAGCAGGCGGTACACCAGCATCGACACCGGCACCATGATGGCCACCATCGCCACCGCCTCGACCAGCCACAACGGCCGGTGGCCCAGGCCGATCGCGTCGAGATCGGCCGGCACGTCGTCGGCCAGCGCCGCGACCGCGTAGGCCATCGCGAAGGTCAAGAGCGTCCAGGGCAGGCTCTGGACGAAACGGGGCCACGCCTCCGTGAGGCTCGCGTGAAGGACGACCTTCACCGTCAGGCTCACCAGCGCGCCCGCGACGGCGGCCACCAGGGCCGAGACGAGGTAGGCGCAGCACGGACGCCCCGAGCCCGGAGCGCGACGGGCCGCCGCCCAGTGCGTCTTGGGCCCGATCGCGCACCAGACGGACACGCAGTAGATGGCCGCGATCATCACGGACCGCAGGAGCATGTCCACCGGCGTCTCGTTCCGCCGCGGGTTGGGCACCACGTTGAACACGAAGAGGAACAGCACGCTGCCCAGGGTGAACAGCAGCATCAGGCTGTTGAGCGAGATGCGGCCGACCTGCTGCACCTGCACCGGGAAGCCCAGCGTGGTGAGCCGGCGCGCGCGCCGGTGCTCGGTGTACTCGCTCAACAGCACCGCGCGGCTGATGGCGTCATGGAGATCGCGCACGATGGCGTCGAGCGCGGTGCCCACGTCGTCGCGATACGCGGCCAGCGTGGCAGCGGTGCGCGCGTCGAGCGCCCCGCCTCCGGAGTCATGGGCGAGGCCATACGCGCGGCGCACCTTGGCCCCGACCTCCTCGTAGCGCTCGCGCAACGCATCCAGCTCGCCGGGGCACTCGATGAAGTACTCGCGGAGCCCCCCTTCCGCCTCCCAGCCTTCGAGCCGGCGCATGAGGGTGGCGAGCCGGAGCCAGCGCGCGAGCAGGGTGTCGCCGCTCGCGAGGCGCAGGTCGACCTCGTCGAAGCCCTGGGCCAGCAGCGCGGGCGCGATCTCCGCATACTCATCCTCGCTGGCCGGGCGGAACGTCGCCCGCCGAAGCTCGGCGGCCAGGCGCCGTACCTCGTGCGGGATGGCCGCCATGTGCTGGAGGCGCGTGCGCACGAAGTCGTCGAGGTTGGCGAGGGCGGGCACCTTCGGAAGGAGGACCGTGAGCAGCAGCGCCACCAACACCGACGGAGAATGCTTGAGCACGTCCGGCATCTCGCCTAGCTGAGGGACCAGCGCCCTGATCTTCTCGAGCACGGACGGCGAGAAGAGGAGGGTGCCGTAGACGAGCACACCGATCCCGCAGTAGAGGACCACGGCGGTGTAGTAGGAGGCGGCGGTGGTGGTGGCGCGGCTGGGATGGCCGGTCTGACGGGCGCCCGGCTCCGCCGGCGGCTTCCGGAATCGCTCGTAGCCGTAGAAGGCCACGAAGGCCGCGCCTACGTAGGTCTCGAGCTTTGCGAGGAGCTCCAGCTGCTCGGTCATGGCTCGTCTCCTTGCCCGCCGCCTCGTCGCGGCGCCGCGCCGGTCGTTCCCTGCCCCAGGCGCAGTGCATGGGCCGGTCCACTCGCGTGGCGATGAGTCCCCCGAATGCGCCGACGCGTGGTTACCAGATTTCCCCAAGAGCGAGATCGAGGCGCGACCGGGCAGGCTTCCGGCGAACAATCGGGCGGCATCCTGCCGCGATGCGGCTCTATGGAAACCTGTCGGTATGTTAAGAAATCAGCGCGCGGCCGGCTGGGCGAGGGCGGGGGCTGAAATCATTGGGCGTGGGCCGTCGGCCGAGCGCGACTTCAGCGGGACGGTGCGACCGGTCCCTGCGTCCCGCGTACGGCATAGGTCACGACCGGCTCGTCCACGCCCTTGACCATCTCCGCGGGCATGGGGTCGAGCACGAAGCAACCGTCGAGCTCAGGACGCAGCGCTTCCGTCACCAGGATGTCCACCTTGTGCACGCGGGTGAGCGCCTGCACGCGGGCGGCCAGGTTCACGGTGCGCCCGACGAAGGCGTACTCCATGCGCTCGCGGCTGCCCACGAGGCCGGCGAGGCCGGGGCCGCGATGGATCCCGATCCCCACCGACAATGCGGGCAGGCCCTCCCCGGCGAGCTCAACGTTGTAGTCGCGCATGGCCGCCCGCATGGCGAGGGCGGCGCGGACGGCGTCGTCGCACTGCCACGGATTGGGCTGCAGGGCGCCGAAGTAGGCGAGGATGCCGTCACCGAGGAAGGTGGAGACGTGGCCGCGATGCTCGTGAACGGCGTCGCTCATGCGCTGGAAGTAGCCGTTGATCACCCTCGCGAGCACGGCGGGCTCGAGCCGCTCGCTCATCGCGGTGTAACCCACGAGATCGGCGAACAGCGCGGTCACCACCTTGCGCTCGGCCGCCACCTCGGGCGTCGCCCGCGCCCCGTCGGCGACCAGTCGCTGCACGACGCCGGCGGGCGCCAGCCGCGAGCAGGCCTCCTCAAGTGCTGGAGCTCCGACGCCGCCGCGTCCAGCTGCGCCTGGAGCCCGGCCGCCCGCCGCCGCTGCCGGTAGAG
>Ga0075421_100001116_pt1 | contig 30753 bp, 24 predicted proteins | sample SoiMetdeltSBSDD5_FD_75292 | JGI IMG/M metagenome (GOLD analysis project Ga0075421, IMG submission 75292) | Bulk soil microbial communities from a Populus tree surrounding site in Tennessee, USA - Soil MetaG P. deltoides SBSDD5 | ecosystem: Environmental > Terrestrial > Soil > Tree plantation... | reverse complement strand
GCCGCCGAGAAGATCGGGATCACGAGGTCCCAGCCCATGTTCGGCTGGATGACCAGATTGAGACCGAGCAGAATGCCGCCGGTCGATGCCAGCAGGACGGCGATGAGCCACATCGCCAGCCGCGCCCGGCCGACATCGGCCCCGGCGATCTCGGTCAGCACCGCGTTGTCGGCGATGGCCCGCAGGATCCGGCCAAGCTTCGTTCGCGAGAGCAGCAGATGCACGGCGAGCACGAGCGCGGCGGCCGCGAATAGCGTCAGCAGCTGGTACGGCGTCAGGCGGATCGGCCCCCATACGTACGGCCGCTGCAGCGGGACCGCGAATTGCAACAGGCCGCTCCCGAACGCGAAGAGCACGGCATGGCGCAAGATGAACGAGACGCCGATGGAGATGATCAGCAGCTGCACGGTGCCCGTCACCGGCAGCGTGTCGTAGGCGACGTGCGCGACCGGCACGCCGACGAGCAGTGTCGCCACGATGCCGAGGAGTGCCGCCCACCAGAAGGGGACGCCCACGAGCGCGTTGAACGCGAACGTGGCGTAGGCGCCGAGCATCATGAAATCCCCGTGCGCGACGTTGGCGAAGCGCGCGACGCCGAACGTCAGCGAGAGCCCTACCGCGCCGAGCGCGAGCAGGCTCGCCACGAGGAGCCCGGTGACCGTCAGCTGAGCGAGCTCGCCGATCAGCTGGCGGACACCTCCGCGTACTTGATCACGCGGTCCAGCGCCCACTTGCCGGCCTTGATCCGGTACACGCCGAAGTCCGTCTTGGCGTCGCCGTTCTCGTCGAAGTCGACGGCGCTCGAGGCGCCCTCGTAGTTGACCTTGTCGCCCGCCTTCACGAGGGGTGCTGCGTCGGCCCAGCTGCCGACAACCCTGCCCGGCGGGTTCGAGACCTTCCGGATGCTCACCTTCAGCGCGTCGCCAGCCGTATCACCCTTGGCCGCGAGTGCGGCCAGCGCCAGGATCATCAAGTGGTCGTAGGCCATGGCCGCGAAAAAGTCCGCCTCGTCCTTGTGCGCGGCGCGGAACAGCTTGTCCGCATTCTTGTAGGCCGACGAGCTCAAATTGGGCGCGCCCTCGACGACGATGATGCCTTCCGCCGCCTGGGCGCCGATGCCCTGGATGAACTTCTGATCGAAGGCGAAGCCCGGACCCATCCACGTGCCGCCGAGGCCGAGCTGGAACCACTCCTTGAACACCTGGATTCCGTCGGGCGTGTAGCCGCCGAAGAGAATGACGTCCGGCTTGCCGGCGAGGGCCTGCTGGATCTCCGAGCGATAGCTCGACTGGTTCGGATTGTAGACGACCTTGCCGGTGACCTTGCCGCCGACCTTCTCGAACCGCTCGGGAAAGCTGTCTCCGAGCCCGATGCCGTAGGGGTTGTTGAGGATGAGCAGCGCCGCCGTCTTGTAGCCGAGCTTCTGCGCCGTGGTCGCGTAGACGCTGCTGATTACCGCCTGCGAGTAGGCGGTGCGGTAGAGGAAGTCGTCGTCCTTGAACGTCGAGATCGCCGGCGAGCTCGAGACACAGAAATGCGGGATGCGTGCCTGCACGGCGATCGGCGCCACCGCCAGGGTGACCGCGCTGGACCACGTGCCGACGATCGCATGCACCTTGTTGACGTCGACCAGCTTCCGCGCGCCGCGCACGCCCGCGTCGGGGTTCGTCTGGGCATCTTCGGTGAAGAGCTGGATCGGCTTGCCGGCCACGCCCCCCGCCTTGTTGATCTCCTCGGCGACGAGAGTGTACATGCGCGACATGGTCGTGCCGTACACCGCGCCACCGCCCGTCAGCGGCGTGAGGACGCCGATGCGCAACGCGTCTGACTGGGCGTGCGCGAAGCGACCGCCAGCCAGCGCGGCGCCCCCCGCGAGAGACGTGGCGAGGAATTGCCGTCGATTCAGGCTCATTGTCGATCTCCTTGGAAAGGCAGCGGTGACCGGGCGGATTGGACCACAGATGGTGGAGCCGTTCAACCGGCTCAGCCGCCGAGATAGAGCCGCGCGACGTCGGGATTCTCGAGCAGCGCCGGACCGGGTCCCTCGAGCCGCACCTGCCCGCCGGCCAGCAGGTAGCCGCGGTGCGACCGCCGCAGCGCCTCACGCGCGCTCTGCTCGACGAGCAGGATGGCGACCCCGCCGCGGTTGATCGTCTCGATCTTCTCGAACACCGCCTCGACGAGGACGGGGGACAGCCCCGCCGACGGCTCGTCGAGCAGCAGCAGCCGCGGATCGAGCATCAGCGCCCGCCCCATCGCCACCATCTGTCGCTCGCCGCCCGAGAGCCCGCCCGCCTTCAACCGTCGCTTCGCGCGGAGATTCGGAAACAGCCCGAGCACGTGCTCGAGGCGCTCACGGATATCGTCGGCGCGGACGACGGCGCCCATCTCGAGATTCTCCTCGACCGTCAGCGACGGAAAGACGTTGTCGACCTGCGGCACGTACGAGATTCCACGACGCACGAGCGCGCTGGGGGGCAAGCCGATGATGTCCTGACCGTCGAGCGCGATCGTTCCGCGCCGCGGGCGCAGCAGCCCGAACACGGTCTTCATGAGCGTGGATTTCCCGGCGCCGTTCGGCCCGATCAGCGTCACGATCTCCGCGGACCGCACCTCGATGGAAACGTCGTGCAGGATCTCCATCTGCTCGTAGCCTGCGCTCACGCGCCCGACGCTGAGCACGCTCATCGCTGCCGCGTCCCCAGGTACGCGGCGAGCACGCGCGGGTCGCGGCGGATGCTCCCGGGCGGGCCGGCCGCGAGCGGCCGGCCCTCGCTGAGCACGATCACGGGGTTGCACACGTTCATGACCAGGTCCATGTCGTGCTCGATGAGGAGGATCGTCACGCCGCGCTCGCTGGCGAGCCACTGGATGTAGCGCGTGACGTCCTTCATCTGCGTCGGATTCACGCCGGCGCCGGGCTCGTCGAGCATGAGCAGCTTCGGATCCGCCATGAGCGCGCGCGCCAGCTCGAGCAGCTTCTTCTGGCCACCGGACAGCGTCCACGCCGGGTCCGCGGCGACGCGCGTCAGACCGACCTGCTCCAGCACGCGCTCCGCCTGCGCGCGCAGGCGCGTCTCCTCGCGTCGAATCGTCTGCGGCGCCAGCCATGGCGTCCACAGTCGCTCACCCGTCTGGTCGGGCGGCACGACGAGGAGGTTTTCGAGCACGGTGAGGTCCTTGAACTCGCGCGGGATCTGGAACGTGCGGCAGATGCCGCGCCGGAATATCCGGTAGGGCGGCAGCCCCGTGATTTCGTCGCCGCGGAACGTGATGCGGCCGCTGTCGGGACGGTGGAAGCCGGTCAACAGGTTGAACAGCGTCGTCTTGCCCGCGCCGTTCGGGCCGATGAGCCCGGTGATCGTGCCTTCGCGGACTTCGAGGGAGCACCCGTCGACGGCGCGCACTCCCCCGAAGGACTTGGTCAGATCGTCGACCGAGAGGAAGGCGGGCAGCGGACGCGCGTCAGCGGCGACGAGAGCCGCCGAGGATGCCGCCGAGGACGCCGCGAAGGATCTGGCGACCGATCTCGGCGCCGACCGTGCGTGCCGTCTGCTTGGCGAGCGTCTCCACCATGCCCTGGCGGCGCTTGGTGCCCCACATCAGCTCGCCGAGGCCGCCGCCCGAGGCGGCTGGCTCCGACTTCCCGTCCGGCGGCGGGGCTCCGCGCTCCGCGCTCCCGCCGGCCGGCCGCGTCGCCGGCCCGCCCTCGGCGGGGGCTCGCCGGCTCAGCATTTCGTACGCCGACTCACGGTTCACCGTGCGGTCGTACTTCGCGCCGACCGGGCTGCGAGCGCGCACGGCCGCGCGCTCTTCCGGCGTGATGGCGCCCATTCGCGACCGCGGCGGCGCGATGAGCGTTCGCTGCACCGGGGCCGGCACGCCCTTGTCCTGCAGGGTCGAGACGAGCGCTTCGCCGACGCCGAGCTGCGAGATGACGCTGGCGACGTCCAGGCTCGGATTCGGGACGAACGTCTCGGCCGCGGTGCGCACCGCCTTCTGATCGCGCGGTGTGTAGGCGCGTAGCGCGTGCTGGATGCGATTGCCCAGCTGGCCGAGGATCTCGTTCGGCACGTCGTCCGGGAACTGCGAGCAAAAATACACGCCGATGCCCTTCGAGCGAATGATGCGGACGACCTGCTCCACGCGTTGCTGGAGCGCCGGCGGCGCGTCGTCGAAGAGGAGGTGCGCCTCGTCGAAGCAGAACACGAGCTTGGGCCGATCCAGATCGCCCACCTCGGGGAGCGTCTCGAACAGCTCGGAGAGGAGCCAGAGGAGGAAGCTCGAATACAACCGCGGCTTGAGGATGAGCTGGTCGGCGGCCAGGATGCTGACCACGCCGCGCCCGCTGACATCCGTCCGCATGAGATCGGTGAGCTCGAGCGCGGGCTCACCGAACATCGCCTCGCCGCCCTCGCGGTCGAGCGTCAGGAGCGCCCGCTGGATGGCCGCGATGGACTGTGCGCTCACCAGCCCGTAGGCCGCCGAGATCTCCTTCCGGTTGTCGGCGACGAAGGCGAGCAGAGCGCGCAGGTCGTCGAGGTCGAGCAGCAGCAGCCCGCGGTCATCGGCCAGCTTGAACGCGATCTCGAGCACGCCGCTCTGCGTGTCGTTGATCTGGAGGATCCGCGCCAGCAGGCTCGGTCCCATCTCGCTGACGGTGGTGCGCACCGGATGACCGGCCTTCCCGTACACGTCCCAGAACACCACCGGGCACGCCTCGTTGGTGTAGCCTTCGGCGCCCGTCCGTTCGACACGCTCGCGCACCTTGTCGTTCATCACGCCCGGCATGGCGAGTCCTGCGACGTCGCCCTTGACGTCGGCGACGAAGACCGGCACGCCGAGACGCGAGAATCCCTCGGCCATCACCATGAGCGACACGGTCTTGCCGGTGCCGGTCGCGCCGGCCACGAGACCGTGCCGATTGCCGTACCTGGCGAGCAAGTGGACGGGCTGGGTGCCCTTGCCGAGGAGAATCCGGTCGGTTTCCAACGCTCAGACCTCGATCTGCGCGCGCTCCACCGGCGCGGTGACTCGCGTGGCAGCGCCACGGGTGGCCAGCCACGTCTCGACGGCGGCGAGCTTGGCGTCGATGGCATCGTCGTTCTGGCCGGGATCGTGGTGGACGAGATTCAGCGCGCGCACACGCGCGCGCCAGCCCAGCTCCGCCACCTGGCTCACCGACGAGTGGCCCCAGTGGATGAACCGCGGATAGTCGGCGTCGGCGAAGGTGCAGTCGGTGATCAGCACGTCGGCGTCGCGGCAGAACTCCACCAGCCGCTCGGCGTACTCCTCCGAGCGATACGGCGAATCCGCGGGGTAGAGCTCGTTGTCGGTCACGTAGCACAGGCTCCGGCCCGCGTACTCGAGCCGGTAGCCCAGGCAGTTGCCCGGATGGCTGAGGAGCATCGTGCGCACGGCCACCCCGCCGATGTCGTACGTGCCCTCGGCGAGATCGCGATACTGGACGTCCGCCGCGAACTCGCGCGTGGTGATGGGGAAGTAGACGCCGTCCATCTGGGCGTTGATCAGGCCGCGCATGGTGATGTCGCCGTGGGTCGGGCCGCAGACCTCGAACCGATTGCCCTGCATGTAGAACGGCACGAAGAACGGCAGCGCGTTGATGTGATCCCAGTGGGGGTGGGAGATCAGGACGCGCGCGTCCAGCCGCGTGCGGCCGGCGGCCAGCAGCGCGTCCGAGAGTGCGCGGATGCCGGTGCCGGCGTCGAAGACGAACAGCCGCCCGTCGGGAAAGTCGACGCTGACGCAGAGCGTGTTGCCTCCGTAGCGGCGCGCGTCCGGGCGCGACACGGGGAGCGTCCCGCGCACGCCCCAGAAGCTGACGATCAGCGTGCCAGCCACCAGGCGCTCGACTTCGGCCGTGAACGTGGTCGGCGAGAGCGGCTTGACGAAGTAGCCGTCGGCGCCCATCTCGAACGCGCGTTTCCGCTCGAACGAATAGGCCTTGGAGGAGACGACGACCAGCCGGGTGCCGGCGAGCTCGGGCAGGCCACGCAGGCGCCGGCACAGCTCGTAGCCGTCGAGGCCCGGCATCATGAGATCGAACAGCACGCAGTCGGGCTTCACGCCGGGGATCTTCGCCAGCGCGTCCTGGCTGTCCGTGCTAAGGATGACCTCGTGGCCGGCCTTTTCCAGCAGTGCGCGCGTGATCTCCGCCTGCGTGCGGCTATCGTCCACCACGTACACCCTCAGCTTGCCGGCCATCGATGTCCTCCCGGGGGCGCCATCGTCGGAGAGTCTCGCGTCGCTGTCAATACGGACATCGCCGCATGAGCCGGCTGCTCGCCCCCGCCGTCTTCCTGATGCAACGTCTGCGGTATGCACACAAGTTCCTGCTGCTGTGTCTGCTCATCGCGATCCCGCTCGGCCTGCTGACGGCATTCTGGCTCACCGAGCTCGGCCGGCGCCTCGACGACGCCCGGCAGGAGCTGCGCGGCGTGGAGTACCTGACCGCGCTGCGCGCGGTGCTGGAGCCGCTGGCGGAGGCCGACGCCCGCGCCGCCATCGCGGGCCATCGCGACGACGGCGGCGCGCTGACGGGACGGCTCCGCGCGGCGGCCGCCGGGGTGGACGCGGTGGACGCGCGCAAGGGCGCAGAGCTCGGAACGACGCACCTGTGGGCGGCGCTGCGGCCCCGCGTGGTGCACGACGCGGTCAGTCCCGGCATGCTCATCGCCGAGACGTCGGCGCTGGTGCGCCACGTCGGCGACACGTCACGCCTCAAGCTCGACCCGGAGCTGGAGTCGTACTACCTCATCGACGCGGTGGTCGAGCGTCTGCCGGCGCTGGCCCAGCATCTGAACGCGGTCGGCGTGCAGCTGGCCCGCGAAGCGGCCGCGTCCGCCGCGCGGCCGGACCGCTGGAGGGCGCTCGCCGCGCTGGAGCTGGCCGAGGCGGAAAAAACCGCGCTCGACCGCGGCCACGCGGTCGCGTTCCGCACGACGCCCGGACTCCGTCCCGCCGTCGAGCCCGCGCTCGCCGCGACGTGGATGGCCGTCGAGCAGCTCGCTGCGCTGGCGCGCCGCACGGAGCCGCCCGCATCCTCTGACGAGGTGATCCGCCGTCACCGCTCGGCGGTGGCCACCGTGTGGGCGCATTACGATCGCGCAGCGGCCGCGCTCGGTCGCCAGCTCAACGACCGCGCCCATCATCTCGCGGCCCACCGCGGGCTGCTGCTGGCGCTGGTCGGCGGTGTCGTCGCCGTCGTCGTCTACCTGTGGCTGGGCTTCTACGTGAGCCTGCGCCGTGCCGTGCATGCGCTCGACGACTCCGCGCGCGGCATGCAGAGCGGCGACTTCGGCGCGCCCGTGCACGTCGAGGGCCGGGACGAGCTGACCCAGGTGGTGGACGCCTTCAACACCGTCGCTCAACGTTTGCGGGAGGAGTGGCGCCGCGCCGACGCCGCCACGCGGGCCAAGTCGGAGTTCCTGGCCGTCATGAGCCACGAGATCCGCACGCCGATGAACGGCGTGCTCGGCATGGCGCACCTGCTCCTCGACACGTCGCTCACGACCGGCCAGCGCCGGCAGGTGGAGACGCTGCGCGACTCGGGTCAGGCGCTCCTGACCATCCTCAACGACATCCTCGATTTCTCGAAGATGGAGGCGGGCAAGCTGGAGCTCGTCGCCGACGATTTCGATCTCGAGCGCGTCGTCGGCAGCGTGACGGCGCTGATGGCGCCACGGGCGCGGGAGAAGGGCCTGGCGCTCCGCGCCTCTATCGCGTCCGACGTGCCGACCGCCCTGCGCGGCGACGCCGGACGCCTCCGGCAGGTCTTGCTCAACCTCGTCGGCAACGCCATCAAGTTCACCGACGTCGGTCAAGTGCGCGTCGACGTGACGCAGCGGGGCCTGGCTGAGGCGCGCGTTCCGCTGGAGATCCGTGTGCGCGACACCGGCATCGGCATTCCGCCCGAGGCGCAGGCTCGATTGTTCCAGGAGTTCACCCAGGTCGACGCCTCGGCCACGCGCCGCTACGGCGGCACCGGCCTGGGGCTCGCGATCTGCCGCCGCATCGCGCTCGCGATGGGGGGCGAGATCGCCGTCGACAGCCGGCCCGGCGCCGGCGCCAGCTTCACGGTGACCGTCGCCCTCGAACGTGCGCGCGCTCCGCTGGCGGCCGAGACGGACGCGGTTGAATCCGCCGTGACACCGCTCCGCATCCTGCTCGCGGAGGACAACGCGGTGAACCGCGAGGTCGCCCTGGGGCTCTTGCAGCGTCACGGCCACTCCGTGACCGTGGTCACCGACGGCGCGCAAGCCGTGGCGACGGCGCGTGGCGGCGGCTTCGACGTCATCCTGATGGACGTCCACATGCCGGGCATGGACGGCACCGAGGCGTCGCGGATCATCCGCGGCTTCGCCGCGCCGGCCGGGCGCGTGCCCATCGTCGCCCTGAGCGCCAGCGTCTTGAAGGACGAGATCGACGTCTGCTTCGAGGCCGGCATGGACGAGTTCCTGGCCAAGCCACTCGATCCCGCGGCGCTCGCGCGCGTGCTGGCGCGCCTGGGCACGCCGGCCACCGCGGCGCCGCCGGCGCCCGCGTCCGCTGGCACGACACTGCTCGACGAGCCATACCTCCGCGCGCTCGTCGACGCGCTCGGCACGGCTCACGTCGCCGCCCTCGCCACCGCACTGCCCGAGGAGATGGACGCACACCTGCGGCAGCTCACGTCGGTGCCGCCGGGACTCGACGTGACCGTGCTGCGTGCCCCGGCGCACGCGCTCAAGGGCGTGGCCGCGAACCTCGGACTGTCCGCGCTCGCGGCCGTCGCCGGGGCGGTGGAGGAAGCGGCGCGCGCCGGCGACGCCGGGCGCGTGGGAAAACTCGCCGCGGATCTGCGGGGCTGCACGGACGCTTCACTCGCGGCGCTGCGCCGGGCTCTCGGATAGCCGCGACCGATCGGCCCGCGCGTGGTTGGTGCGCCCGCGAGGCGGCTTACCAGCGGAAGCTGAGGCGGCCGGAGATGAACGTGCCGTCACCCACGTCGAACCGGTTCTCGTTTCGCTCCGAGTAGCGCTCGCCCTCGAAGTAGAAACGGTCGAACACGTAGCCGCCGGTGATCTCGACGCCGACGTGGCGGAGGTCGAACCGCATCCCGCCCGTGATGCGTTTCTCGTAGTAGAAGAGCTGGTCGTTCTTGTCTCCGCGATCCGCCAGATAGTACGTGTCGTGGTCGGCGTCGAAGCCGACGAAGACGCGCAGTGGCCGGAAGATGACGTAGGTCGCGCGCGCCCGCACCGTCCGGACCGGAAAGTACGAGGCCTCGAGCGTCAGCCGCTCGAGCGGCTTGTACTCCACCGACGTGAACGGAAACCCGATCACGGCCCGGAAGGTGTCGGACGGCGCCCACAAGTACGCGATCCCCGGCATCGGGACGTGCCGCAGGTTGAAGATTTCCACGTCGCTGGCGTAGGTCAGCGAATAGAGCCAGGCATTGCGTGGTCCGCTCGGCACGCGCAGGAGCGCGGCCGCCCGCACGACGAGCTCGTCCTCGCTGTGGAACGGCTTGTCGCTGGCCGATCCGACGGTGACCGCGCCGCCGAGCGTCCACTCGTTTGCGAACTTGTGCCGGTAGCTGAGCCCGGCGCGCGCATCGAAGAGCTCGCTGGGCAGCCGCTGGCCACTGTCCGGCAGCCGCGCCTCGGTGTCGTATTCCTGATAGCGCAGCCGCGCCGACAGCGCGACCTCGTCGGTCGAATTCTGGAACAGCGGAGTCACCAGCGTGAAGTTGTGCTGGATGAGATCCAGGCGGGTGCTCTGACCTTCGACCCGTTCGTCGGAATAAAACTGGATCCGATAGTCACCCCGGCCCATCATCTTGCCGAGCGTGGGGTCGACCCATTGCTGCAGCTCCGCCTGCGCGGCGGCGGATACGACGGTGGCCAGGACGACGGCGGCCGTGACGAATACGTAGATCGCGGCACGGCTCGCCAACACGCGACCCGGCTCCATCACTTCGGCTTCAGCTCGATGTCGCATGTGCGCTCGCGCTCGCCGCTCCGGAACCACCAGCGTTGACCGCCTTTCAGGCGAATCGGTGCGCTGCCGAGATTGCCACGATATTCGGTGGCACAGGAAAACCCGCCCCGACAGCCGCCCGTCAGCACTATATCGCCGGACGGCGAGACGGTTCCGCTCCCGGCCTCGTTGGCGCCCAGGTCCGAAGCGCCCGTGCCGCCCTGCTCGTACGTTGCATTCCGGCCCGCGATATTCACGGCGATCTCGGCGCGCAACGGCTGCTGGCCGGGAAAGGCCGGACAGGACAGGGTGCCGGTGTAGGCCCCGTCGAACGACGCGCCGAGCGCAACGGCCGGGAGCAGCAGCAGCGCACCGCTGACGAGGCGGCCGATCTTCAGGGCGGTCCTCATCGCTGGAAGATTACACCGCGCCCGACCATTTTCACGGAGCAGTTACCGCACGACATTTCTTGTAGCAGTGGCAACCTACGCTACGCCCGCTTGACCGGGCGGCGCTCGCCCCGTATGCTCCGCCGCCGAAGCGCCTGCCGTCGCTCCCCGGCGGACATGCTCTTCCACCTCGGGAGGTCGACATGGCCCTCAATCCGCTCAGCCGCAGGGAAGTGATCAAATTCGGCGCCTTCACCACCGTCGGCGGTGTGATGACGCCGGGCATCGCGCTGGCGCAGGCAATCGTGACCGAGACCAAGGGCATCACCGCGCGCGACACGCAGCTCAACGTCGGCGGTACGATGATCCCCGCCTATGATGCGCGGCCGGAAGCGCAGGGCCGCTATCCCATCGTCCTGGCCATCTCCGCGTTCACCGGAGTGAACGAGCAGCACAAGGACGTCGTGCGTCGCTTCGCGCACGCCGGGTACTACGCCATCGCGCCCGAGCTGTTTCATCGCGAGGGCGGCATGCAGGGCAAGGCGTTCCCCGAGATGGCGAAGATCTCCAGCGGCATCGGCCGCAAGCAATACCTGGGCGATCTCACCGCGGCCGCCGACTTCGCCAAGCAGCAGGCGTGGGCACGGTCCGATCGCCTCGGCGTCACGGGCTTCTGCGGCGGCGGCGCGCTGACGCTTCACTTCAGCGCCGAGTACCCCGGCGTGACGGCGGCCGTGCCCTGGTACGGTCACCTGAAGCGCGTCTACAACGACGCGCCCGGCGTGGATGCGTTCGCCATCGCGCCGAAGATCAAGGCGCCCGTGCTCGGTCTGTACGGGGAGGCCGATACCGGGATCCCCGCGGCCGACGTGAAGGCCTTCGAGGCGGAGCTCCGCAAGACGAATCCGAACGTCGAGTTCGTGCTCGAAAAGGACGCGCCGCACGGGTTCTTCTCCGACGACCGGCCGCAGGTCTACAAGAAGGAAGCCGCCGAGGACGCCTGGAAGCGGTGCCTGGCGTTCTTCGACAAGCACCTCAAGGCGTAGGCGACGGCCGGGGGCATGAATGATGGCCCCCTAGCGGCCGTCTGACTGCCAGGAGGACCCTCATGCGCCACGCTCGGAGTGTCACCGCGGCAGTGCTCGTCGCGGCCCTGTGGCTCTCGGTAGCTACGGCGGCCCGTGCGCAGGCGCCGCCGGCCACACCGGAAGGTGGCCCCACGCCGCCGCGCCTCAGTTATCTCCATGGCCAGGTGTCGTTCTGGCGGCCTGGCGCGGATGATTGGGGCCCCGCGCAGGAGAACATGGCGCTCGCCCCCGGGGACGAGCTCTATACGGGCCACCCGGGCGACGTCGAGGTGCAGACGGGTGCGCGGATGTTCGTGCGCGCCTGGGGCGATACCCAGCTCGGCCTCGCCAACCAGACGTCGGATTTCCTGCAGCTCAAGGTGACGACCGGCTACGTCGCCCTCGACGTGCGCGCGCTCGAGTCCGGTCACGTCATCGAGGTGGCCACGCCGCAGGCGGCCTTCACCATCGACCGCGCCGGCTACTATCGCATCGACGTGGCAGCGGAGCGCACTTCGTTCATCGCCCGTCGCGGCGGACAGGCGACGGTGACCGCGCCGGGCACGCCGGCGACCGTGGTGGCGCCCAGCGAGGAAGTCGTCGTCGCGCCGGGTAGCACGCCGGTCGTCCAGAGCTTCGTCGCGCCAGAGCCCGATGTCTGGGATCGCTGGAACACGGCGCGCACGGACGAGCTGCTCGACTCGGTGAGCGCGCGTTACGTGCCGGCCGGCGTCTACGGGGTCGACGATCTCGATCACTACGGTGACTGGCGCGTGGTGCCGACATACGGCGCCGTCTGGGTGCCGCGCGCCGTGGTCACCGGCTGGGCGCCGTACACGACCGGGCGCTGGGTGTGGGATCCGCGCTTCGGATGGACGTGGGTCGACACGGCGGTGTGGGGCTGGGCGCCATTTCATCACGGCCGCTGGGTGCACGTGCACGACGTGTGGGCCTGGGCGCCGGGGCCGATTGTCGTGCGCCCCGTCTACGCGCCCGCGCTGGTCGCGTTCTTCGGCGCGCCCGGCGTGCGCATCTCGGTGGGCGTCCCGTTCGTGAGCTGGGTGGCGCTCGGCTGGGGCGAGCCGATCGTGCCGTGGTGGGGACGACCTGCCTTCGTCGGCCGGCCGGCGTGGGTCGGGTGGGGTGGTCCTCGCGTCGTGAACAATGTCGTCGTCAATCGCACCACCATCGTCAACGTGAACGAGATCCACGTGTACCGGAACACCTCGGTGCAGAACGCCGTCGTCGCCGTCCAGGGCGATCGATTCGGGCGTGCGCGCGTGCAGGAGTCCCGCGTGACGACCGTCGATGTGCGCCGCCTGGAACCCGTGCGAGGACCGCTTCGCGTGACGCCGAGCTCCGCGAGCCTGATGCCGGCGACCGGGCCGGCCGTTCGCCCACCCGATACGACGCTCTCGCGTCGCGTCGTGGCGACGCGCCCGCTGCCGCGCCGCGAACGCGTGACGTCCGAGGCCGCGCCGGTCGGCTCGCCGCCGGCAACACCGGCGGCTCGCATCGTGCCGTCGCCGCGCGCCGGACAGCCGGCGGCCGTGCCGTCGCGCGCGCCGTTCGGCGCTGGCGGCGCCGAGCGCCACCGCGAATCGGTGCCGCCAGCCTCTCCCGCACAGCCGAACCGCGAGCGGGGCGGCGACAACGCTCTGGAGCCGATCGAGCGTCGTGGTGAGCCGGGCCGAGCACAGGGCAAGCCCGAAGCCGGACGGCCGGAGCCGGGACGGCCGCAGTCGGCGCAGCCCGAAGCGACACGGCCCGAGCCGGCACGGCCAGAGGCCACACGGCCGGAGCCGGGACGGCCGCAGCCGGCTCGGCCGCAGTCGGCGCGGCCCCAAGCGACACGGCCCGAGCCCGCGCGGCCGGAGCCCGCACCGCCGGAAGGCGTACGGCCGGATTCGGGACGGCCGCAAGCGACACGGCCCGAACCGGCGCGGCCCGAAGCGGCCCGGCCCGAACGCGGACGACCCGAGGCAGTGCGGCCCGAGCTGTCGCGACCGGAGGCGGCGCGCCGCGAGACGCCGCGCGTGGAGGCTCCCCGTCCCCAGACGGCACCGTCGCAGGAACGTGCACTACCTGGTGAGCCGGCCAACCGCCTCAACCCGGGACGCAACGGGCAGCGTCGCGCCCCTGACGCCGACGCCAAAGGCGGCGGCGGCGCGGACCGCGGCCGCTCCGACGACGCGCGCGGCGGTGGCCGCTCGCGTTAGTTGACCGGCGTTCAGCTTGCGCGGTTCGCCAGCCCGGCGAACCGCCGCTTGAGGGCGTTGATCGACGCGAGATAACGGCTCACGTCATGATCGCCGCATCGCTGGCTGGCGAGCAGCCGGAAGCCGCGCCGCGCGTAGGCATCGCCGGCGCCGGCGCCGCAGAGATGAACGACGGCGGCGAGATCCTGCTTCTGGCCCAGGGTCGCCGTGTCGATGCGCCGAGCCGCGAGAATCGTCGCGACGCGGTGGTCGAGGAGAGCCGCCGTCATCTCGATGGCGTGACTGGGCACGACGCGGGTGTAGGCGTCGTTGAACCAGCACGAGCGCAGGTCGCTCCACCGGCCGGCCTCGACGACCACGTGGTCGTGGATGCAGTAGCGCTTCGCGTCCGCGAACGTCGCCGTCGTGATCTGGTACATGCCGACCGCGCTCGAGGCCGGCCGGTAGACCTCCATCGGGTTCCACGTTGCGGTCCAGCGCCAGTACGTGCGCGCCACGGGATTGCCCGCGCCTTCGACCTGCGCGAGCGCGGCCAGCAGCTCTGGGGTGATGACCGGGGTCGAATGCTCCACGAAGAGCGGCCTGTACCGGCGCCACGTCTCGTGGGGCGGCTTCGCGAGCACGCTGCTCACGGGAAAGAACAGCTCGGTCGGCTTACGGACCACCTGGTACATCCAGTTCACGGCGGCCCACACCAGCACGAGCGCGGCCGTCGCAACCAGGAGTCGAATCGCCAGCGGCGCCGCCAGAAAGGCGATGAGCGCGCGCCGGAGCGACGGCCATCGCGCGCGGAAGACTGGCGTCCGCGTCCGACGGCCACGCCGCCGCCGGACCGCCGGGCGGGCGATGCTCGCAGACGTCATGGCGCGACTGTGGCCTCCTTCCCCGTGGCGTAATCAGGATAAGCGCCGGGGCCAGCCACATCAAGGACACCGCGGGCGTCCGCTACAGCGCTCGCAAGAAGGCGACGAGATCCGCCTTTTCCTGTTCGCTGAGATGAATCTCGAAACGCCTGTCGTAGAAATCGACGACCTCTCGCAGCGTGGCGGCGGCGCCGTTATGAAAATACGGGCCGCGGCCGGCGAGTCCGCGCAGGATCGGCCCCTTGAAGCGACCGACGTCGTCCCACTTGCCCGTGATGAGCGCGCGGCCGGGATCGGTCACGACCTTGATCGCGTTCGACCCCTTCTTGCGCAGCGTGTACACGGGCATGTCGCCCACCGGGAGACCGAACTGGTTCTGCACCCCGTTGCCGCTGGCCTGCGCCGGCACCGGCGGATCGGCGACGCCGATGTCGAGCGGCGCCGGCACGGAGTGATTGCCGGCGTTGGCCGTGTCGTGGCACGTGGTGCACGTTCCCGTGACGGACGCGACGCCGAAATCGTCATTGATGCCGGCCACGCCCTTGATGGTGATCGCCTTCTCGTTGAAGAGCGCCTGGCCGCGCACGATGGCGGCTCGCGCGTTCCCACGACCGCCTCCCGTGACGCGATTCCACGCGTCGAAGATCGTGAACACGACCGGGTCGAACGCCGGGTTCGAGCCCGTGCAGTCCTTGCCGCTGGAATCGCAGCCGAGCGGGTCGTTGCCGCCGAAGACGAACCGCTGCGTTGCGAGGACATCGGGACCGCCGCCGGCGCCGTCACCGGTGAGCGATCCCGCCCGCTTGTCGAACACCTGAGCGGTGAAGAGTCCCATCTCGTACGCCACGATGGCATCGCGCGCAGCATCGCTGATCGGCGCCTGCGCCTGCGCGTGGGCCTGCGTGGCGCCGTTGGCTTGATGGGCGAGGTCGAAGTGGATGGCTGCCGCGTCGCCCGTCCGAAGCGTTTCCCGCCCGTCCCACATGACGGTGCTGAGAAACGCCAGATTCGTCGTCGGCAGGGGGCGACGAAATAGCGAGAGCTCGTTGCCGTTGGCATTGTTCCCGGCGTAGCCGTACGGGTCCTTCACGTCAACCAGCTCGAACTCCGCATCCGTCGGAATCGCGATACCGACGCGAATGACCGCCTTCCGCAACAGCATGCTGTACGCCTGACGGCGGGCGCCCACGGTCGACACGTCGGCCAGGGGAGAATTCGAGCCGTCGTTGGCTCTGAAGATCGGATCCATCCCGTGCGTGTCCGCGAAGCGCTTCTGGAGACCCGCCGGCGTCACGCTCATGTTGGCGCTCGGCTCGTGGCACGTGACACATCGCCGACCGTTGACGCCGAGGTCGAGAAAGAACTCGTTGCCTTCGGCTGTCACCGGAAATCCGCCCACGTTGATGGTGCGCGATACACCGGACTCGTTCTCGACCTCGACGATCGTATCGCCGCCGCGCGCGATGGGGGCGGCCACGATTCCAGCGATGACGAGCGCTGTGAGCGTCACGGCGATCCGCCGACTGCTGCAACGCATCGTGTTTCCCCTTTCCTCGACCCGGACGTCCACGCGCTCCCCGAGCCCATCCCGGAGAGCAGGCGGGGGGCATCCTAGCCCAACGGCTCGTTTCTGCAATCGTCGGGATCCTTTACGCTCGTGCACTCGCGGGCGTGCGGGAGTGCGCCGAAGCCGGCCTCCACCCGGGCTGTCTGGGTGACGCTCCCCGGCGTCGCGCCTCGGTGTATCTGGCTTGTCCCTCGTTTCACTCACCGAGGGATACCCGGAGGCGGCGCCGCGCGCGCCACGGCGGAGCGAGGGCGGGCGCCGGCGGCCGCGACGACGCGCAAGCGGCGCGAGTGCCAGGGAGTGGCTACTCGGCGAGCGCGAGGATGAGACGCGCGACCGCATGAAGCGCGCCGTCAGGATCGGCGCACGCACGGACACCGCGCACCGCGGGCGCTCCGGCGAGGCCGAACACGGTCTTTCCGAACTGCAGCCCCAGCGCCACCTCGGATAGCGTTCCGTAGCTGTCTCCGATGGCGACCAGACAGAACGCCGCGCGCGCGATGATGGCATTGCGCGCCTCACCGAGGCCGGTCGGGAGCACGACCGCGAGATGCGGGTTGGCCGCGTGTGCGTCCGCCTCCGGCAGCAGTCCGATCGAAACCCCGCCCTCCTTCGCCACACCACGCGCCACCGCCGCCATCACTCCCTCACGCCCGCCGCAGAGCACCGCGAGCCCCATGCGCGCGAGGCCGGCGCCGATCGCCGCGGCGGCGGTGAGCTGCTCGACATCCGCTTCACGCGGGCCGATGACACCGACGGGCTCGCGGAGCGGCGCACCGCTCTCGCGCTGGAGCCACGCGACGGCCTCTACCGATGACACGCGCGTCCCGCCGGTTGCGGCCTCGGCCACCCACGCGCGCGCGCTGGCGTCGAAGCGGTGGCCGGCGCCGTCCAGCAGCCGGCCGCGCGCGCGATCGAGCTCAAGCATCACGCGGCTCGTGCCGTGCCGCGACCAGCTCGCCGGCGGCCATGATCGCCGTGCAGCAGCCGGTCAGCACGATCGAGAGCGCGGCGGCCGCCGGGAAGTCGGAGCCCGTCTCCGCGATCATGCTGTAGAGCTGGAGCGGCAGGATGCTGACGCGCGTGCCGACCAGCGCGAGCGCCGTTCCGTACGCCCCGAACACGACGGCGGCGACGAGACAGAAGGTGGCGATCAGCGTCGGGAAGACCTGGGGCAGCATCACGTCGGCGAGCGCGCGCCATCGGCGCGCGCCCAGTGATTCGGCGGCCGCGATGTGCGTCCACTCGAAGTTCACGAGGACCGGCAGCACCAGCAGCACCACGCGCGGAATCAGATAGTAGGACGACGCGAACGCGAGCCCGATCGGGCTGAACAGCACGCCGGCCAGCCGCACCGGGTCGGCGCCCAGGAAGGCGAGCGTCTGCGTCACGAAGCCGGCGCGACCGTAGGCGAGGATGAATCCGTAGGCGACGATCAGCCCCGAGAACGTCAGCGGCAGCGCGATGACGAACATCAGCGCCTGTCGCGAGCGTGCCCCGAGCCGCGACAGGTGCAGCGCGACCAGGCTGCCCACGACCAGCGAAAAGGTCGCGGCCGCGACGGTCAGCAGCAGGCTGCCGCGCAGCGATCGCCAGAAGACCGGACTGGCGACGACGCGGCGGAAGCTGCCGGGCTCGGCGAGCGCGTCGGTCCAGATCGCGAGCAGCGGCGTGGCGAAGAACAGCAGGAGCACCAGGCCGCCGGGAACGGCGAGCAGCGCTCGCGATCCCCGGCGGCCGCCGCGACGCGGCATGTCAGTTGCCGACCGCGACCTTGGCCCAGCCGGCATCGATCTCCGCCTTCTTCGCCGCGGCCGCCTGCACGTCCAGCGGCTTCACTTGCGGGGCGGGCGGCAGCTTGTCGGCGACCGAGTCCGGGATCTTCACGCCCGGCACGGCCGGACGCACGAAGCCTTGCGCGAAGATGCCCTGGCCCATCTCGGTCATGATGAAGTTCAGCCACAGCCTGGCGGCGTTCGGGTGCGGCGCGTTCTTCACCAGGCTGATGGCATACGGCGCCGCGGCGGACGCCTCCTTCGGGATGACGACGGCGACCGCGTCGCCGAGCCCGTCCGTGTGCTTGGCCTTGAGCCCGTCGTTCTCGTAGCCGATCCAGATCGGGATCTCGCCCTTCACGAACTGCGCGTACGGCGTGGTGCCGACGACACGCAGCACGTTGCCCGCCTTGTGGAGCTTGCCCATGTAGTCGATGCCCGGCTGCACTTTGTTCATGTCGCCGCCGGCCGCGAAGTTGGCCGCGAACATGAGCACCTGGCCCTGGCCGGTCGACCGCGGATCGAGGTAGACGACGGCGTTCTTGTACTCGGGCTTCAGCAGATCCGCCCACGACTGCGGCACGTTCTTGATCAGCTTCGTGTTCACGAGGAACGCGACCGTGAGCGAGTGGATCGTGAACCACTTGCCCTCGGGGTGACGGAACACTTCCGGCACCTTCTCGAAGTTGACGGGCTTGAACGACTCCACCACGTCCTTCTTCGCCGCGTCCACCGCGGAGGCGGCGAAGTAGTACGCGGTGTCCGCCTGCGGTCGATTGCGCGCCTTCTCCAGCGCCACGACGGTGGCCGCGGAGCCGAGGTCGTTGTAGGCCATCTCGACCTCGGGGTAGCGCTTCTTGAAGGCCGCGAACTGGGCCGCCCAGTTGGCCCACGTGGGCCCGGTGTCGAAGGAGACCACGAGGCCTTCCTTGCTGGCCGCTTCGTAGAGCGCTTTCTCACCCGGGTAGAGCTCTCCGCCGGTCTGCGCCCACACAACGGGTGAAAGCGCCAGGAGCGCAAGCGCGCCGATCGCTGTTCGTCTGGTCATCATCTCCGTGTCTCCTCTCACTCGATTACCTGCACCCGGTCGCGTGGAATATGCACGACGTCGACGGCGCCCGGCTCGGAAGTCTCCCCGATGATGGTGCCGCCGGCCACCTCGAGATCGTAACGCCGCGTGGCGCCGAGGAACCGGTCACGAGCCACGCGCCCGCGAAACGTGTTGGCGCCGTCCGGTCCCGCGCCGAGCCGGACGTTCTCCGGCCGCACCAGCACGGTGACGCGCGTGCCCGCGGGCACGCGCAGCACGCCGGCGCGCAGCAGCCCGATCGGCGTCTCCACTCCCGCGTCGCGCACCACGCCGTCCCAGAGATTCGCGCGTCCGACGAAGGAGGCGACCCAGCGCGTGCGCGGCACCTCGTAGAGCTGGCGTGGCGTGCCGGCCTGCTCGATCCGGCCCTCGCGCATCACCACGACACGGTCCGCGATGGACAGCGCCTCCTCCTGATCGTGCGTCACGTGCAACGTGGCGATCCCATGCTCGCGCTGCAGCCGCCGGATCTCATCGCGCATCTCCCCTCGCAGCGCCGCGTCCAGCGCCGACAGCGGCTCATCGAGCAGGAGCGCGCGCGGCCGGAACACGAGAGCCCGGGCCAGGGCCACCCGCTGCTGCTGGCCGCCCGAGAGCTGATCAGGCCGCCGTCCCACGAGCGTCGAGAGACCGACCAGGTCCAGCATGCGCATCGCCTGCTCGTGCCTGTTGCGGTGATCGACGCCGCGCACCTTGAGCGGATAGGCGACGTTTTCGAGCGCGGTCATGTGCGGGAACAGCGCATAGGCCTGGAACACCACACCGAGCTCGCGCATCCGCGGCGGCGCACCGGTGACGTCGGCGCCGTCGATCACGACACGTCCACGCGCCGGCGCCAGGAACCCGGCGGCGAGCTTCAGCACCGTCGACTTGCCGGATCCGCTGGCCCCGATGACCGCGACCAGCTCGCCGGGCGCGACGGAGAGGTCGAGGCCGTCGATCCGAAACCCGGAGCCCGGATATGCGAACGCGACATCCTCCAGCGCCAGCGTCGACGCCGTCATGCCGAGGCCGCGCCTGCGGCGCCCGTCCCGCTCGCGGCGAGCGAGCCGGTGACCGAGCCGAGCAGCGCCAGCGTGAGGAGGATCGTGGTGGCCGCGCACGCGAAGCCGGTGGCTCCATAGAACGCCTGCAGGAGCACCACCGGGTACGGCCGCGTCAGGAACCCCGCCACCAGGTTCGAGAGCTGGAACTCGCCGATCGACAGCGCGGCGACCGTCACGAGACCGCTGCCGAGGCTGTGACGGAGTGACGGGACAACGATGTCCAGAAACCGGCGCGGCCCGGAGGCGCCGAGCGACTCCGCCGCCTGCAGCAGCACGCCCAGCCGCAGATGCCGCATGTCGGACACCAGCGTCTGCACGATATACGGAAGCGTCAGCACCACGTGCCCCGCGATGAGGACCCAGAGGCTGCCGAGGTAGGGAAGCACGTCGCTGCTGAAGACCAGCACGAAGCCGAAGCCGAGGACGAGCGGGGGCACCGCGATCGGCAGGAGCGCGAGGAGCCGCGCTGCCATGCGGACGCCGCGCGATGCCGCGCGGTAGATCGCGTACGCGAGCGAGAGGCCCAGCAGCGCGGTCACCGCGCAGGTCGCCGCGGCCACTTCCAGGCTGACGACGAAGGCGCGGCGAAAGCTCCCGTCGGACCACACGTCGAGGTACCAGCGCGCCGTCAGGCCGTGCGGCAGGAGACTGTTGAGCCAGATCTCGCCGACAGAGCCGAGGATGAGGAGGACGATCGGGAGGATCAGGTACGCCAGGTAGCAGCCTGTGACCCATGCCATGCGCGAGAGATCCTCTACGCCCGTGCGCCACGCGCGGACGAGCGCCGAGTGTAACACGCGACGAGAACCCGCCCCATTGCGGTGACGGGGGACCCTTTCGGCAACGAACTTGCTAGAACCTCGCCGGAAAAGATTTCCCGGTTCTCGGATTTTCACGAGGTGCTCGATCGCCGACAGCTGTCGTCAGTTCACTGACACCTGTCCCGCGCTCACTCGCGTTTTCCCCTGCATTTGGGACTGGCACATCCTCTGCTGCCCCGCGTTGCCCGTCCGCTTCCCTCAGCAACCATCAACCCGGACCGCTCTGAGAGGAGACGTCATGCGTTGTCGTCATTTGAAGTCGGCTCTACAACGAAGACCAAAACAGAACGTCGCTCGGCTTTCGACCCGCCTGGTGCTGGCAAGCGTCGCGACTGGATTCCTCGCGCTCTCGGCTGGCGCGGCGCCGCAACAAACGTTCGGCCGATTGTTCCCCGATCTTCCGCCATACAACGCGCCCGATGACGCAACGCTGGACCTGCTCACTGCAGAGACGGCCTCCGATGCACCGGGGCCAATGCTCGACTCAGGGAATGCCTCGGACAACAATCCGGACGATGTGCCGGCGTTCTTTACGTACTTCGGCCAATTTCTCGACCACGACATGACGCTGGACAGTCTTCCGCTGCCAGCGGACTTCGTGGACCCCACCACGATCCCCAACGACCGCGATCAGCGGCTGAATCTCGACAGCGTGTATGGGACTCGCAAGAACCCGAACCCCGCGCTTTACGAAGCGGATGGCAAGCATCTCAAGGTCAATGGGGGCGACCTGCCGCGGACGGCTCAGGGTATCGCGATCATCGGAGACCCACGCAACGACGAGAATCAGATCATCGCTCAGATTCACGTCGCATACCTCCGCGCCCACAACAAGCTCATCGATGAGGGGCTCTCGTTCGCCGACGCGCGGCAGCTGATGGAGTGGCGCCACCAGTGGATCGTCGTCCACGAGTTCCTGCCCGAGGTGCTCGACCCCGACGTGTACAACGACGTGTTCCGCGCCAATAAAAACCAGGACCACATCGTGCAGATCCACAATCGCTACTACGATCCGGGCAGTGCCGCGACCGCCGACATGCCCGTCGAGTTCTCGGTTGGCGCGTACCGCTTCGGCCACTCCCAGGTGCGCGCGGCGTATCGGATCGTTCAGAATCCGCCGCCGCCGGCGCCTTCTGCGCCGTTCATTCAAGTGTTCAAGCTCAATCCGACTGCCCCGGACGACCTGCAGGGCGGACGGCCGATCACGTCTGACCACATCATCTTCTGGCCGAATTTCATCAATGTGGACGGGGTGCCAGCGACCGGAGGGATGTCTCCCACCGGGAAGCCCCGACCCATCAATATCAGCCGCAAGATCGACACGCTCCTGTCGAATAGCCTCTTCCACCTGCCGATCCCGGGCGCGGAGGCAGACGGCACGGCCATTCTCGCAAAGCGCAACATCCAGCGAGCGCGAGAGTACGGGCTGCCGAGTGGACAGGCTGTCGCGCAGCGTCTAGGTCTGACGCCCTTGACGAACAAGCAGATCGCCGATGCGATCGGAGGCATGGCCCTGGCCGGTCTCAGTGACGACGTCAAAGGCCCGTACAAGGGTGAGGCGCCGCTCTGGCTGTACATCCTGGCCGAGTCCAAGATGCGTCACGAGGGGGCGAAGCTCGGTCCCGTTGGAAGCCGCATCGTCGCGGAGGTGATCGGTGGGCTGCTGACCGCCGACAGCACCTCCTACATTCGACGAGGCTATGTGCCGAAGGACGGATCGTATCGCGTGCAGGATCTGCTCCGTGACGCAGGAGTACTCCCGCAGTGAGCTGATGCCTTCAGGCGGCAGAGCCCGGTTCCGACACCGTCGGAGCCGGGCTCTGCCGTCACTTACCGCGCGCCTTGAGATACTCCGCGATCCACGTGCCGTCGACGGCGGCGTTCGAATCCACCTTGGCCTTGATGATGTCCTGCGCGAGGAGGAAATCCGCGACCTGTTGAATCATCCCGGCCGCGCCCGCGTTGCCGGCGTTCGGCGTCAGCGACAGGCGAGCGGCGGGGTCCACGTTCTGCTGGAGCGAAAGCGTCGGGTTGATCTCCACGATGTGCTTGGCCACCTGCTCGCTGACGCCGAGGTTCTCGGCGGTGGCGCGAATCGCGGTGGTGGGATCGCGCTTGAACGCCTCGTATGCGAGGTCGACCACGCGGATGAGGCGGCGCATGCCTTCAGGGTTCGCCTTCGCCCACTTCTCTCGCACGACCCAGTGATCGGAGGTGTTGAGCCCGAGGTCGGCGGTCCGCGTGACAACCTTGCCGCCGACCGCCTCCATCTTCGAGATCCATGGCTCCCACGCGTACGCGCCGTCGATGTCCTTGGCGGAGAACGCGGGCACCATGTTCGTGATGTCCATGGTGATCATCTGGATGTCGCTGGGCGCCAGGCCCGCCTTGCCGACGGCGGTGACCAGGCCGATGTGCGCGCTCGACCCGCGCAGGTACGCGATCTTCTTGCCCCTGAGATCCTTGAGCGACGTGATACCGCTGTCGGGCCGCACCACGAGCCCGTCAGCGTAGGCGGACACGATCTGGATGTAGAAGTTTTTCAGGTCCAGACCCTGCGCGAGGCCGACGACGTAGCCGGCGGTGCCGAAGAGGCCGGCGTCGATGCTTTCGCTCCGGTAGGCGGCGAACTGCGGCGGCCCGGCGGTGAACTTCACCAGCTCGGCATCGAGGCCGGCCTTCTCGAACAGCTTCAGGTCACGCGCGGTATAGAACAGCACCGCGTTGTACGGCTGCCACGCGAAACGGATCTTGATCGGCGCTTGAGCGATGGCGTCCGCGGAGATCCCGGCCACGAGCGCGAGCACGGCGACGAGGGCGGCGATGCGCCTCATGCGTTTTCCTCCCAGAGCGATTTGACGATCGAGTACTTGAGCGCCGCGAACTCCGCGGTCCCGACGAGGTCGACTCCGCGGGGATGGCCGAACGGAACGCTGACGCAGCTCTTGATGTGCCCGGGCGCGCGCGTCATCACGTACACCCGGTGCGCGAGGAGCAGGGCTTCCTCGACGTCGTGGGTCACGATCAGCACGGTGGGATGATACGCGGCCCAGATGCGAAGGAGTAGCTCCTGCATCCGGCTGCGTGTCTGAGCATCGAGCGCCCCGAACGGCTCGTCCATCAACAGGACGGCGGGCCGGTTGATGAGCGCCCGCGCGAGCTGGACCCGCTGTCGCATGCCGCCGGAAAGCTGATACGGGTAGTGGCGCTCCCATCCCGCCAGTCCGACGGCGCCGATCAGCTCGCCCGCGCGCGCGAGGTAGTCGGTCTTCGGCTCACCGCGGTGACGCGGCCCGAAGATCACGTTGTCTGCGACCGTGAGCCAGTCGAACAGCGCCGGCGACTGGAATACCAGCGCGCGATCGGGCCCCGGCGGCTCGATGGGCCGGCCGTTCACCATCACCTTGCCCGATGTCGGAACATCGAACCCGGCGACGAGCTTGAGAATCGTGGTCTTGCCGCAGCCCGACGGTCCCACCACTGCCACGATCTCGCGGGCCTCGACGGCCAGGTCGACGTTGTCGAGCGCAACGAACGGCGACTGGCCCCGGGCCGACGGTGCGAACACCTTGCCGACACCTCGCAGTGCGATGGCGGCCGTCATCGACCCTGCCAGTGCAGCAGCGAGCGCTCGATCGCGCGCGTGACGAACTCCAGCGTCACCCCGATGAGGCCGATGATGAGGATCCCGATGTAGACGTCGGGCACGCGGAAGAACGTCGTGGCGTCCATGACCATGAAGCCGAGACCCGCCTGCGCGGCGATGAGCTCAGCCGCGACCACGATTGCCCATGAGATGGCCGTCGCGGTCTTCACCCCGGTCAAGATGTGTGGAAGGGCGGCGGGGAACACGACATGCCGGAAGAGCTTGCCTCGGGTCAGCCCGAGATTCCGCCCGGCGCTGAGCAAATCTTGAGGGACGCTCCGCACGCCGGCGACGGCGTGGAGCAGGACGTAGGAGAGCGCGGCCATGAAGATGAGGAAGACCTTCGAGAACTCGCCGATCCCGAAGTAGAGGATCATCAGCGGGATGAACGCGATGGGCGGGATCGGACGCAGAAACGAGAACACCGGAGCGAGGATCGCGAACACGGTGCGACTGGTGCCCATCCAGAGGCCGAGCGGGATGCCGACGGCGAGCCCGACGCCGAGCCCGATGAGCGTGCGCTTCAGGCTCGCCAGCACGTGCGTGCTGAGCGGCTGCTGCGCGTACCCTTGCGCCGCGAGGACGCTGACCTCACGCGCCAGGTCGCCCGGCGAGGGCAGCGCGAAGCGCGCGCCGAATCCCAGTGCCGTCAGCGCCCACCAGGCGGTCAGAATGGCGGCGACGGTGGCCCAGGAGAGCAGCGTGTAGCGCGTCAAGGCGCGCACTATAGCACGGGGAATCCGCGGTGCTGCGGCGTCGGTTAGGATCTGGGGTCATCAGATACTCGACGCATCGACTCATCGGCGCGCTGCTCGCGGTGCTGGCCGCTGCGGCGCCGGGCTGTTCGCGCGACGCGCCGCAGATGCCGCGCCCGCCGGTGGCCGTCGCGGCCGACGAGCGCGACTGGCCGGCCTATGGCGGTGACGCGCTCGGCTCGCGCTACTCGTCACTGACGGAGATCACGCGCGACAACGTCCACCGCCTGCGTGTGGCCTGGACGTTTCACACCGGGGAGACTCCGGCCACGGCCCCGACCCGTCGGCCGACGGCGTTCGAGGCCACGCCGATCGTCGTCGACGGCGCGATGTACGTCGTGACTCCACTCGGTCGCGTGTTCGCGCTGGACCCGGCGACCGGTCAGGAGCGCTGGCGCTTCGATGCGCGCGTGGATCCAGCGTCGGGCTTCGGCGACTTCACCGGCCGCGGCGTGTCGACCTGGCTCGACCCGGAGTCCCCTCCGGGCGCGCGGTGTCGCCGACGGATCCTGACGGCCACGGTCGATGCGCGCCTCATCGCCCTCGACGCGGGCGATGGGACGCTGTGCGCCGGCTTCGGCGAGCACGGGACGGTGGACCTCCGGCGCGGACTGCGGAACGCGCCGGCGGGGCGCGACGAGTACGAGGTGACGTCGCCACCGGCGGTGATCGGCGGCCTCGTGATCGTCGGCTCGGGCATCGCCGACAACAACCGGACGCAAGCCGCGAGCGGCGAGGTTCGCGCCTACGACGCACGGACCGGTGCGGTGCGCTGGACGTGGGATCCCGTCCCTCAAGATCCGGCCGACCCGGGATGGCCGACGTGGCAGGGCGCCGACGCGCACCGCACGGGAGCCGCCAACGCCTGGTCGGTGATCGCGGCCGACCCACAGCGTGATCTCGTCGTCGTGCCCACGAGCAGCGCGAGCCCCGACTACTTCGGCGGCGAGCGACGCGGCGCGAACGTCTACGCGAACTCCGTCGTCGCGCTGCGCGCGTCCACCGGCGCGCGCCTGTGGCACTTCCAGGTCGTGCACCACGACCTCTGGGACTACGACGTGCCTGCGCCTCCGGCACTCGTCTCGGTGGCGCGCGACGGGCAGCAGCTCCCTGCCGTGCTACAGGTCACGAAGACCGGTCAGCTGTTCGTCTTGCATCGCGTCACCGGTGTCCCGATCTTTCCCGTCGAAGAGCGTCCGGTGCCGATCAACGCGGTGCCCGGCGAGGAACCTTGGCCCACGCAGCCGTTCTCATCGCTGCCCACGCTGAGCCCGTCCCGCTTCACGGCGGACGACGCGTGGGGTGTCACGCCGCTGGACCGGCGATCGTGTCGAACCGCGATGCGACCGCTCCTCAACGACGGTGTCTTCACGCCGCCGAGTCTCGAGGGCACGCTGGTGGTGCCATCGAACATCGGCGGTGCGCACTGGGGTGGCCTCGCCTACGACGCCGAGCGGCAAATCGTCGTGGTGCCGGTGAACCGCGTCGCGTCGGTGGCCCAGCTCATCCCCCGCGAGCGGTTCGATCGCGCGACTGCGGAGCCGGGCTGGGAGTACGCGCTCATGCGCGGCACACCGTACGTGATCCGGCGGCGTATTTTGCGATCGCCTCTTGGACTTCCATGCACCCCGCCGCCCTTCGGCGCGCTCGTCGCGATCTCGCTCGCCACCGGGCAGAAGCTGTGGGAGGTCCCGCTCGGGACCACGCGCGATCTGTTCGCATCGAAGATCTGGCTACCGCTCGCGTTCCGCTGGGGCACGCCCAATCTCGGCGGCCCCATCGCCACCGCCGGCGGTCTCGTCTTCATCGGCGCCGCGATGGACAATTATCTCCGCGCGTTCGACATCGAGACCGGCCACGAGCTCTGGAAAGGCCGCTTGCCGGCGGGCGGACAGGCGACGCCGATGACCTACCGGGTGGCTGGCGATCCGCGCCAGTTCGTCGTCATCTCCGCCGGCGGTCACGGGCGGCTGGGCACGACGCGAGGGGACGCCGTGGTGGCGTTCGCGCTGCCGCGCGCCGGCGGTACCCGGCAGTGATTTCAGTGCATCCCACACTCTTGCGGCGCCCTCGTGGCCTCCCCGTGCAACGGTGGCTCTCCGCGTGGGCCGCGGGACGGCGCCAGCGGCTCAGGTAGATCAACGGCGCCGGGCCCTGGCCATGATCTCCTGGATGCGCATTGGCTCCACAGGCTTGATGAGGTGAGCATCGAAACCCGCCTGTTCCATTCGATCGCGATCTTCAATGCGTCCATACCCCGTGACGGCGACGAGTACGGGCAGCAACTCGCCGGCGTGTGCGCGCAACTGCTCGACCACCTGATAACCATCAATCCCAGGCAGTCCGATGTCGATGAAGGCGACATCAGGCCGCACCTCCATTGCCGTCTCGACGCCGCGGGGCCCGTCAGCCGCTTCATGGACTTCATGACCCTCGAGCTCGAGCAGCGTGCGCATCATGGCTCGGACGTCCTCATTGTCTTCGACAATGAGCACCCGCCGACCCAGCGGCGAGGTTCTCGCCATTGGCGGGACTGGCCGCTCCGTGGCTTCTCGGCGTCCGGTGGTCTTCGCCGTCGAGAGACGAACGGTAAACCGGCTGCCACGTCCGGGGCCCTCGCTCGCTGCCGTGACCGATCCGCCGTGCATTTCCACAAGACGCTTGACCAGCGTGAGTCCGATACCCAACCCACCTTCCGATCGCGCAAGTCCACGTTCGCCCTGGACGAAGAGATCGAACACGCGCTCGACGAGATCAGGCGTCATGCCGAGGCCGGTGTCCTCGACGCTGATGACAGCCATCTCGCCGGCGCGGCGCGCGGTCACACTGATTGCGCCACCGGACGGCGTGTACTTGATGGCGTTCGTCAAGAGATTCGTGACAACTTGCTCGAGGCGCATCGGGTCAGCGTCGACGAGAAGCGGCTGGGTCCGCACGGTGATCTCGTGGTGTGCGGCGCCCGTCTTCGCCACCATCGCCACGCAGCGGGCAATCAACTCGGCGAGGTCGACGGTCTCGCGGTGGAGGGCTACCTTCCCGGTGCTGACGCGAGAGACATCAAGAAGGTCATCGACCATGCGGCTCAGCTGGCGCAGTTGACGGCTCATAACGTCGCGCGTGCCGGCGAGGAGCCGGTCCTGATTGCCCGCCTTGTCGAGGACGGCGAGGCCGGTACGGAGCGCTGCGAGCGGGTTCCGCAGTTCGTGCGCGAGCATCGCGAGGAACTCGTCCTTGAGCCGGTTTGCCTGCTCCGCTTCGGCGCGGCCTGCTTGTTCACGCGCGAGCTTCACGCGTTCTTCGTCTGCGCGCTTGCGATCGGTGATATCGCGAATGGCGCTCGCCACGAGCAGGCCTTCTTCCGTTTCGAGCGGACTCAGCGAAACTTCAACGGGTACTTCGCTGCCGTCCGCGCGGCGCCCGAAGAGCTCGAGGCCGGCGCCCATAGGGCGGATCCCAGGCTCCTTGAAATAGTCGGCGCGGTGGTGCGCGTGACCTCCGACGAAGCGGTTCGGGATGAGCATCTCAACCGGTTGACCGAGCAGTGTCGCCCGTGGGTAGCCGAAGAGGCGCTCCGTCTGGGCGTTGACCAACACAATGCGTCCAGAGCGATCCACGATGAGAATCGCGTCCGGAGCCGACTCCAGTAATCCGCGGAACTTGGCCTCGGCGCGTTTTCGGTCCGTGATGTCGCGGATGGCACTGATCGCCATTGGCCCTGCCTCGGATTCGACCGGGCTCAGCGAGATCTCGACCGGAAATTCGCTGCCGTCCTTGCGCAATCCGAAGAGTTCCAGGCCCGCCCCCATCGGACGCGCACTGGGCGCGTGGAAGAAGGCACTCCGATGTTCCAGATGCGACGAGCGGTAACGTTCGGGGACGAGGATCTCGACTGGCCTGCCAACGAGCTCCTCCTCGTCGAAGCCGAACAGGCGGGCGGCGTGACGATTTGCCATCGCGATGTTGCCCTTCGCGTCGACAACGACCATCGCGTCCGGCGCGGCGTCGAGAAGTACAGAGAACGCGTCGCGGGCCGAAGGCGTGAAGCGGTGCATGAGCCCAGAATGCTAGCCTGTCATGCCTCGCGAACTCAAGGGTGGCCGTCGTGTCCCTGACGCCGCTCCGCTTCGGGAGCCGGTAAAGCGGGAGGGCGCGGCAGAAACTCCCGCGCCAGGCCGATCAAACGACGTTGCTGCAACAACGTTAAGACGGCATGACGTCCGCCGAATCGGCCCACGAGCAAACGACATGCACAGTGCCGACCGGCCCCGGACCGGAAATATTTGGTTTATCGAAAGAAAGTGGACAAAAAGCGGGTCGCCGCTCGTCAGCGAGAAAGCAGCTCCTGTGGAACTTTTCCTCCGTTCTCGCGGAGCTTGTTCATCACTTCCTTGTGCAGCCACATATTCATGGCCGCCGTGTCGTTGGTGTCGCCCGAGTACTTGAGATCGGCGGCGAGCTCCCGGCGCGCGCTCAGGCTACTGTCCATGCCGACGAGCTTCATCAGGTCCACAATCGAGTGCTTCCAGTCGAGCTTCTGCTTGCTCTGGCTCGCCATCTTGTCGAGGACGGCGGCGACGTCGACGGCGGGAGCGGCTTGTGGGACCGCCGAGCCCGCGCTCGGAGTGGGCTGCGCAGCACCGCCGGAAGGTGCGCCCGGCGCGCGCTGCGCGGACGACGTTGCCTGATGGAAAATCTTGCTCATCAGATCCTGGAACACACCCATGGACTCCTCCCTTTTCCGCGACGTTCGATGTTAGAGAGCGTGCAATTGCAAGAGCGAAGCCGCCGATTACGACACGGGCCTCCGGCGGGCGGGGTGGCGCGGGCAAAAACCTGGAGTTCACGAGCAGTATCGCCTGTAGTCCGCCCGATGGCCCCGGGCCGCGCCGAGAGAACCATCACGATTCTCGCGGTTGTTCTTCATGTTCTCGCAAGGACCGGAGGAGTAGAGTGTGAGCGGTGGCGACTGTAGGTGGGGGCTGCTGAGCAGTGCGACCCACGACGACGTTCGTGAAGCTCGGGAATGACCGGATCGGATACCAGGTCCTCGGGGACGGCCCGATCGACTTGGTTTTCCTGAGTGGCATGTCCTCCCACATCGATCTTCGGTGGGAGGAGCCGCTGAACGAATACTTCCTCCATCGCCTGGCATCGTTCAGTCGGCTGATCCTCTTCGACCGGCGCGGAACCGGCGTCTCGGACCCGGTGCCATTCGACCACCTTCCCACCTGGGAGCAGTGGGCCGACGACATGCGGGTGGTCCTCGACGCCGTCGGTTCCGAGCGCGCGGCCATCATGGCCTCACTCGACGGCGGACCGATGGCCATGATATTTGCCGCAACCTATCCGGAGCGCACCGCGGCCCTCGTGCTCGCTCACACCGCGGCAAAGTACGTGCGCGCCGAAGACTATCCTCAGGGCTGGGCCCCGGAGGTGGCCGAGCAGCTTCTCCACATGGTCGAGGAACTGTGGGGCACGGAAGGGTTTGTGTCGATTGCGGCACCGAGCCGGAGCCAGGACGAGGGCTTTCGCCA
>Ga0075421_100001115_pt1 | contig 30766 bp, 29 predicted proteins | sample SoiMetdeltSBSDD5_FD_75292 | JGI IMG/M metagenome (GOLD analysis project Ga0075421, IMG submission 75292) | Bulk soil microbial communities from a Populus tree surrounding site in Tennessee, USA - Soil MetaG P. deltoides SBSDD5 | ecosystem: Environmental > Terrestrial > Soil > Tree plantation... | reverse complement strand
GGTTGCTCGGTCATCTGTTGTTGACGACGTTTATTTGCCGCATGCATCCGGCCGTAGCTGGTTATGGCCAATTGAAAATGGACCCGCGGGTGCTGCCCGGCGTTACCAGGGTGGCAGGGTGGAGAAGTCATCAAGCAGGGATGATGGGCTAGGATGATGAGTACAGCTCGCGTACGCCGCGACAGTGCGAGCGCGTTGACGGAGGAAGAGGAGCTGTTGGCCCTCGAAACTCTGTACTGCTCCCACGGCGACACCGTTCACTACACCGAGCCTGCCAAGATCTTCGATCGCTGCGAAGGCTCCTATATCTTCGACATGCAGGGCCGTCCGTACCTGGACCTGCAGATGTGGTACTCGGCGGTCAATTTCGGCTACGCCAATCCGCGCCTCAACGATGCAGTGCGGCGCCAGCTGGATCGTTTGCCGCAGGTGGCGAGCCAGTATCTGCATCGCGAGAAGATCGAGCTTGCCGCGCATATTGCGCGCGATGCGGCGCGCAAGTTCGCCACCAAGGGCCGCGTCCACTTCAACGTTGGCGGCAGCCAGGCGGTCGAGGACAGCCTGAAGCTCGTGCGCAACTTCAAGAAGGGCAAGAGCCTAATGTTTGCGTTCGAGGGCGGCTATCACGGCCGCACGCTCGGCGCCTCGGCAATCACCTCGTCCTACCGCTATCGCCGCCGCTACGGCCACTTTGGCGACCGCGCCCACTTCGTGCCGTTCCCCTACCACTTCCGCGGCCCCAAAGGCATGAGCAAGGAAGAGTATGGCCAGCACTGCGTGCAGCAGTTCGAGCGGCTGTTTGAGAGCGAGTACAACGGCGTTTGGGATCCGAAAGCCGGCGAGGCCGAGTACGCCGCCTTCTACGTCGAGCCGATCCAGGGCACCGGCGGATACGTAATTCCACCGAAGAATTACTTCGTTGAGCTGAAGCGCGTGCTCGACAAGTACGGCATCCTGCTGGTGGTCGACGAAATCCAGATGGGCTTCTATCGCACCGGCAAGCTGTGGTCGATCGAGCACTTCGGCGTGAAGCCCGATGCTATCGTGTTCGGCAAGGCGATCACCAACGGCCTCAATCCGCTGGCTGGTGTGTGGGCGCGCGAGGAGCTGATCAACCCGGAGATCTTCCCTCCCGGCTCCACCCACTCCACGTTCAATGCCAATCCGATGGGCACCGCCGTCGCACTCGAGGCCATGCAGATGATGGCCGAGACCGACTATGAGCGGATGGTGATGGAGAAGGGCGCCTACCTGCTCGAGGGTCTGCAGGACCTCAAGCGCCGCTACAAGGTTATCGGAGATGTCGATGGCTTGGGCTTGGCCCTGCGCATGGAGATCTGCGAGCCGCACGACAGCTATACGCCGGCGAAGGCGATCGTGGATCGCATGGTCGATGAAGCGCTCAAGGGCGACCTCACCGTCAACGGCAAGACCTACGGCCTCGTTCTCGATATCGGCGGTTACCACAAGAACGTGGTGACGTTGGCCCCAAGTTTGCACATCAGCTGGGACGAGATGGACCTGGCCCTCAAGCTGCTGGACCAGGTTCTGCGTCGTGTCACGAAAAGCTGATTGCCGCGCGGCCCCAGGAACCATGCCGCGGGGACGTGGGTTGTTCGACCAACGCTCACTCCACGGCCGGCCGGTCGAGGGTCTTCACAGGGTGCGACGATTGTTGCGTTGGTGCCATGCGCGCCGAGCGTGTATGGCCGCGGCGGGATTAGGGGTCGTACGCCACGCGCGTACGTGATGAGATGAACGCTCAGGATAAAGAGTTGCTTACCGATCGCAGCGTGTACCTCGCCGGTGGCCGCGTCGGCGTGCTGCTGATCCACGGTCTGGGTGGCACGCCCACCGAGTTGCGTTTCGTGGCGCATTTTCTCGCCCGGGCAGGCCATACGGTCTCCTGCATCCAGCTGGCAGGTCATTGCGGGACGCCTGAGGAGTTGCGCCGGTCGACCTGGCAGCAGTGGTACGCGAGCGTGGAGGAAGGCCACGACCACTTGCGCGAACATTGTGACGTCATCGTCGCCGGCGGCTTGTCGATGGGCGGCATCCTGGCGCTGCGTCTGGCCCAGCGACGGCCGGAGGGCGTGCAAGGCTTGCTGCTATTCGCGCCGACCCTGAAGCTCGACGGCTGGTCGATGCCCTGGTACTCGCGCGCGCTGCCGTATGTTCGCCCTTGGCCGGTCAAGCTCGAATTCGATCTTCCCGAGCACGAGCCTTATGGCTTGAAGGATGAGCGCGTGCGCGCGCTTGTGGTGTCGACCATGCTAGGCGGCGACTCGGGCCAGGCCGGTGTGTTCAGCACGCCGATGCGTTCGTTCGCGCACTTCAATCAGCTGGTCGCGGTCGTGAAGCCGGACCTCGACAAGGTGCGCCAGCCCGCACTCATCATTCATCCGCGCGATGACGATATGGCGAGCCTGAAGAATGCCCAGTATTTGCAGGCGAACCTTGGCGGTCTGGTCGACACCGTTGTGCTCGACGACAGCTATCACATGGTGACGCTGGATCAGCAGCGCCACGTCGTGGCGGAGCGCAGCACCGAGTTTGTCGCACGCATCGAATCTGCCGCGAAAAGTGCAGCCGAAGCGCGCAGCGTGAAGGGCGCCCTGGCGGATTGAAGACGAGGTCGATGAATTGGAGCTCAGGAGGCGCGGGACGCGTTGCAACCGGTGAACGGCTCGGGTGCGCGCTTCCACATGTGCGTCTCGCTCAAGAACCTGACGCCCATGTATCCCATCACCTGCAACCGGTCGCGCCCCTTCACCTGGATCTCGACGTTGAACGTATCGTCCTTGTCCGGATCGTAAATCCAGCCGTCCTGCCAGACGCCGTTGGAGCCTTGTTTCAGGTTGCCGATGATCTGCAGGCCGCACAGCGGACGCCCCTTCCTGTCCGTGGCGGGAGCGCCTTTGGCATCGGTGGCCTCCTTAAGCCAGGCAATACGGCCGCAGAGCAGATTGCCGCAGGTGTGAATTTCTACCGCACCCCTGCCGGTGTGATCGATCCAAACTCCAGTAATAGGCGGGCCAGGTTGGGTCTGCGCATTGGCCGCAGGCAGCGTTGCTACAACCGCCAGCATGAGCGCGCCGGCAGTGGCGCGCACCACTTTGGCGAGGCCAGAAATTCCACTGCAAAGCATGGACTTACGCTCCGATCGCGACGTGATTACCCAGTTCTTGAGGCGACATGCAACCCTGATGCGGAGAAAATGCGGCAAGTCGTGACACATAAGCGCCATTCCCTGCGCGTTTATGCCGACCGAGAAACAAGCAGGCCCCCGAGCCAAAATCAGTGCTTTACCGTTTTCGGCTCAAGTCGCAAGCGCGACAATGAGTTCCTATATATTCACGGTTATTTTCCCATATCGGGTCCAAGGGTGGACGCCGTGGGAGCGGCGAAGGCCGGCAATTGGGTGCGCGGACGCGCTGACTGGCGCTTCGCGATTATCTCACAACAGTCCGCGGCAGGTGCCGTGGCGAGACGGAGCAGGTTCCTGGCCACGCGATGACGGTAACACTGGCATTTCGCAACCTATTCCATGACCGGGTGCGGTTGGCGGTCACGCTGATCGGCATCTTGTTTTCCATTGTGCTGGTTGCCGTGCAGCTCGGACTCTATCTCGGCGCGCGCACCATGATCATTTCCATGATCGATCGCTCCGATGGCGATCTATGGATCATGGCCTACGGCACCAAGAACTTCGAAGAGGCGCAGCCGATCAGCACACGTGAGCGCTTCACCGCTCTTGCCACGCCTGGTGTTCTCAGCGCCTCACCGCTCGTCACCTCCTTCACGGACTGGCGCAAGCCGGGCGGCGGCACGACGCTGGTGGTGGTGGTCGGCACCGACTACGAGGACGGCGCACTGGCACCGTGGAATGTTGTGGCGGGCGATGTGACGGGCCTCGGCGCGCGCGATGCCGTGATGGTCGACAAGACATATTTGGCGGAGCTGGGCCTCAACGGCGTCGGCGACACGGCCCAGATCGGCGGCTCGCGCGTGCGCGTGACGGGGCTTACGGAAGGCATCCGTTCGTTCACGGTCACACCGTTCGTCTTTACAACACTAAATCGTGCGCGCTCGCTGCTCAATATGCCGGCCGACAATCTCACCTATGTGCTGGTCAAGTTGCAGCCGGGCTACGAGGCCGAAGCGGTGCGCGATGCGCTGCGCGCCAAATTGCCGGACAGCGAGGTGCTGACCAAGGCCGAGTTCCGCACGCGTAGCCTCAATCACTGGCTGTTTGCGACCGGTGCCGGCGTGGCGCTGATCGGCGGCGCCGTGCTCGGTCTTGTGGTCGGCACCGTGATCGTTGCGCAGACGCTCTACTCGAGCACCAAGGATCACCTCAACGAGTTCGCCACCCTACGCGCGCTCGGCTCATCGTCGGGATACATTCACAGGGTGATCCTGGCGCAGGCTGGCTTGAGCGCCTTGCTCGGTTACGCGCTCGGCATGTCGATTGCGCTGACCATTGTCTATCTCAGTCACAACACCGCCTTGCCCATCATGATGACGCCGGGACTGGCAGGCCTGCTGCTCGCACTGACCTTCGGCATGTGCGCGATCTCGGCGGTGTCTGCCATCAGCAAAGTCATGCGCATCGATCCCGCCATGGTGTTCAACCGATGACCGACGCAGACGCCCCGAGCGTGCTGGAAGCGCGCGATATCGCCAAGGAGCTGGGCCAGGGCGCAGGCCGCGTGCGCGCCCTGAAGGGCGTCAGTCTGACGCTCAACCCTGGCGAGCTCACTTTGCTGATGGGTCCCTCCGGCAGCGGCAAGACCACTCTGCTGTCGATCCTCGGCTGCATCCTCACTCCGACCGAGGGTTCGCTCAGCATCGCCGGCCAGTCGACCGACGGCCTGGGACCCGAGGGTCTGGCGGCGCTGCGTCGCCGCAGCATTGGTTTCATCTTCCAGTCCTACAATCTGTTCCCGACGCTGACCGCCGAGGAGAACGTGCGCCTTGCACTCGATGTTCGCGGCGAGCGCGGCTCGGAGGCAATCGTGCGTGCCCAGAGGGCGCTGCATCAGGTCGGCCTCAGGCACAAGCTCAAGTCCTACCCGGCAAACCTGAGCGGCGGCGAGCAGCAGCGCGTCGCCGTCGCGCGGGCATTGGCGGGCTCGCCCGCCGTCATGCTGGCCGACGAGCCGACGGCCGCGCTCGACAGCGAGAACGGCATCGCCGTCATGCAGCTGCTGTCCGAGATCGCCCGTGACAAGAGCCGGGCGGTGCTGGCGGTCACCCACGATCCCCGCACCATACCTTTCGCCAACCGCATCCTGCGTATCGAGGACGGCCTGATTGTCGGCGAGGAGCGCCGCGCCGAGGGGGTCGAGACGGTTCATGAGCTAGCGCGCAACAGAAAGCGGAAAGCCAATGCTTAAGGCTGATTCAACGCTCAACGTCCTGATCGTCGCCGCCGTTCTGGCGCTCGGCGTCGGCTACTACGTGCCAAAGACGCTGAGCTCGCGTCATGCGGAGGTCCAGAAGGCCCCCATTACGACGACGGGTAGCACGACGACAACGGCCAGCACATCGACCTCCACGTCCACACCCTCGAGTGTGTCAACCGGCAACAGCTCTGCTGCGCCCAAGACGGCCGCCAAATCCGGTTGGGCCGCCTCGGCGCCGGGACGCGTCGAGCCATCGGGTGGTGAGGTACGAATCGGGGCACAGGCGGCCGGCCGCATCACCGAGGTGCTGGTGGCGCTCAATGACAAGGTCGACGCGGGCGAGATGCTGGTGCGTCTCGATGACGGCGACCTGATCGCGCGTGTGCATGCCGCGACCGCCGAGCTGGCCATCCGCCGCAAGGACCGCGACGGCAACGAGAGCACCGGCCGCTTGGCCCAGGATCGCCGCACGGCGGAGGACAATGTGGCCAGCGCCGAGCGCCAGCTCGTCATCAGCCGCGAGGAGTACGATCGCCAGGCCAAGGCGCGCCGCACCGGCGGCGCCACCCCGGCTGATTTCGACAAGGCGCGCGACGCTGTCGTCAAGGCCCAAGAGCGGCTGGATTCCTCCAGGCTTGCCCTGCGCAAGGCCCTGTCCGTCGACAATCTGCCCGCACCGACACGGCAGGAGGCGGCGGTCACGGCGGCCCGCGCAGAGCTGTCTCTGGCTGAGGCCGCTCTGGAGCGCACCCGCATCCGCGCGCCGTTCGCCGGCACTGCGCTGCAGATCAGTGCCAAGGTTGGCGAGATGGCGACCCCGTCGCCTGACAACGTCCTGCTGACGCTGGGCAATACTGCAACCATGCAGGTCAAGGCAGAGCTGGAAGAGCGCGACGTTGGTAAGGTGCGCGTCGGGCAGTTGGCGGTGATCCGCTCCGATGCGTTCCCGGGCAAGGACTTCGAGGGCAAGGTGTCGTCGATGGCGCAGGCGCTCGGACCGACCCGGCTCGGCCAGCGCGGTCCGCGCAAGCCGACCGATGTGGACGTGCTCGAGATCGTCGTCGACCTGAACGGCCAGACGCCCCTCCTGCCCGGCATGCGCGTCGACGTCTTCCTGAAGCCCGAGAGCGCCGCGGCCTCTTCGCTGACCAAGACGAACTAGCGTTGCACGGTCATGGTCGCCCTGCCCGCGGGCCAGTCCCGAGGGTGGAGGCCATCCATGCATGGCTGACCGCGCCGTTCGTTGCGGAGCTGGACCCTGGCGACACGCGCGGCTGCCACTGGCAACGCCAGACACCCCCTAGCTGCCGGTCGGCCCGAACCTCTCGGTCTTGATCAGGTCCGGCTGGTGGCCGAGTTCGAGCAGCGAACGGGCGGCCTGCTCCACCAGCGGTGTCGGACCGCAGATGAATATGCGCGGCCGTTCTGCCGCCACCATGCCCGCACTGGCCAGCATGGCGTGATCGATGCGGCGCGTCTCTCCGCGCCAGCCCTCGGGGTGGCCACGCGTCAGCGTGTGCACCACTCGCAGACCGTCGGCCTTCGCCGCCAGGCCATCCAGCTCCTCGCGATAGATGATGTCCTCATAGGTGCGTGACGAGTAGAGCAGCACCGCGGGCACGTCGATGTTTGCGAGCGCCCGATGCCGTAACATGGCCATCAGCGGCGCGATGCCCGATCCACCCGCCACCAGCAGCAGCGGTCCGCCCGCTGCCGCCGTCCACACGAAGTAGCCGCCGATCGGCCCGCGCAGCTCGAAGTGGTCACCGACCTGCACATCATTCGTCAGGTAGGGCGAGACCTCGCCCTCCTCGATGCGATCGACGGTCAGCATTACGTGCCGATCCTCGGGTGCCGATGCGATCGAGTAGCTGCGCTGCGCCTGATAGCCATCCTCGGCCGTCAGCCGCACATCGACATGCTGGCCGGCGCGATGTCCCGACCAACCGGGGATGTTCAGCACGAGGCTCTTGGCGCGCGGCGTCTCTTCGATCAGCGCGATCACCTCGGCGGTCAGCCAGCGCAGGCGTCCCGATCCCCCGGCGACGCCCTCAGTCTCCGGCATAGCGCTGCTCTCGCCACGGATCGCCGTACATGTGATAGCCAAGCGATTCCCAGAAGCCTGGCTCGTCAGCCTCCGTGAAACGCAGCCGCCGCACCCACTTGGCGCTCTTCCAGAAATAAAGGTGCGGCACGAGCAGACGCGCCGGGCCGCCGTGCTCGGGCGTCAGCGGCTGGCCCTCATAGTGCGTCGCCACCATGGCCTTGCCATTGATCAGGTCCTCGACCGGCACATTGGTGGCGTAGCCGCCGTCGCAGTGGATCATGACATAGGCGGTCGGCGGCGCGTCGAGGCCTGCAGCCTTAAGCAACGCATCGATGGTCACGCCCCGCCAATGCGTGTCGAGCTTCGACCACGTGGTGACGCAGTGGATATCGACGGTCACCTCTGTCTGCGCAAGCGCGCCGAACTCTTCGCGGCTCCATTTGCCGAGCAGCGAGCCCCCTTTGTGCAGCGCCAAACTCCAACTGTGGAGTTGCGGCCGCGGCGTCGGGCCCGCCGACAGCACCGGGAAGTCGGATGTGAGGTGCTGGCCTGGCGGCACGCGCCCTGACGGCACATCCTGCCGCTTGCGGCCTTTGAAACCGCGCGAAATCGGAGGCTCGCTCATGACGCTCCTCAAGTTACGGATCTGTCGACAGATCCGTAACCCAATGTCGCATGATAATGCTGTGATGCATATGCGCTCGCAAAGATCGTAAAGACCGAATAAAACGATCATCCGCAATTCGTTGGACGTTGCTTATGGGCCTGGTCACCTTCACCGTGCACGAGCCGCCGAACCCGCCGGCCGACCGTATCGAGCGGGCCGACAAGCTCACCTTCGTCAAGGACGGTTTCTCCTGGATGGCCGCGCTGTTGGCGCCGCTGTGGATGCTGGTGCACCGGCTGTGGTGGGCGTTGCTGGGCTACATCTTGGCAGTCGCGGCTTTGCGACTTGCGCAAAAATACGGCGGGCTCACCGAGAGCACCGTCGGGCTGGTGATGTTCGCTCTGAACCTGCTGATCGGGTTCGAGGCGGATACGCTGCGTCGCTGGGCGCTCGATCGCAAGGGCTGGCTCATGCTGGGCGCAGTGTCCGGGCGTAACCGTGACGAATGCGAGCGGCGCTTCTTCGATGGGTGGCTGCCCGCGCAGCCGATCCTCAGGCCAACAGGGGAGGATAAACCATCGCCGAGCCGCCGCTGGCCCGTGATCGGCTCGTTGAGGGGAGCGCGGGCCTGACCCCGAAAGCTGCATGCAGCGCGTTGTGATCATCAACTACGGGTCGGGCAATTTGCACTCGGCCGCCAAGGCTTTTGAGCGGGCGGCGCGCGAAAGCGAGGCCGATGCCTGCATCGAGGTGAGCGACAACCCAGCCCATGTCACCGCCGCCGACCGCATCGTGCTGCCGGGGGTCGGCGCGTTCGCCGATTGCCGGGCCGGTGTCGACGCCGTGCCCGGTATGTACGAGGCGATTGAGAGCGCCGTGCGCAGGCAGGGCCGGCCGTTCCTCGGCATCTGCGTTGGCATGCAATTGATGGCAGAGCGCGGCCTAGAGTTTCGTGTCACGCCGGGCTTCGGCTGGATCAAGGGCGACGTGCGGGCGATCGAGCCGAGCGACCCGGCGCTCAAGATCCCGCATATGGGCTGGAACACGCTGGATGTCGTGAACCCGCACCCGCTGCTGGCCGGTATTCCGACCGGACCCAGCGGGCTGCACGCCTATTTCGTGCACTCCTTTCACCTGGCCACCACAGATCGGGCGGCGGTCGTGACGGAAGTGAATTACGGTGGACCGGTGACCGCGATGGTGGGGGCAGACAACATCGCGGGCACACAGTTCCACCCTGAGAAGAGCCAGACGCTGGGACTACGGCTCATCTGCAATTTCCTGAAGTGGCGGCCCTGAGAGCGGCCCGGGGGAGGCCGCCGAGGGGCTCAGGCCGCTTTGGCTTCAGGCAGCTGGCTTACTGGGAACGCAACAACGTTGGCGGTATGGCTCGCGACCTCGGGGCGGCGCTTCTTGAACCAGCGCAGCGCCGTGTTGAGCAGCACAGCATTGGCTTCGACCTGCTGGATCAGCAACCCATCCTCGCTGTCCAGGTGATCCTTGAGCCGCTCCTCCAGGGCGCCGGGACGCTCTGAGCTTTGCACGTACCAGGTGTTTTCCAGCGGCCGGGCCCAGGCTTCGCCAAGCTGCATGATGGCGCTGGAGAGGCTGTGGCGGGCCGGATTGGCGATGTCGTAGGTGATCAGGTAGGTGCGCATGGCGGGGCTCGTGGGCAGCGAGTTGGGGAGGGGGCCGTTGCCGCCGGACACCACTACTTGCCGGCGAGAACGTAGAGGGAACATTGCCGCGATTCGATAACCACGTCGAGGCGAAAGTTCTAAGTTTGTTCTTTTGTGTTTGGTGATGCCTGTTTAGTGGCGCCGGTTTGCTGACACCGGTTTGGTGACACCGGTTTTGGTGATGCCAGTAGGTTGGCGCGTTGCGCTAGGCTTGGTCGAACAGGCCTGGCTGCAGTTCCGGTGGCACGGCCCGGTGAATGGTGCGGTGCTGGCCGTAGTCCACGCGGTCGGCCAGGCCCGGATAGCGCTCATTGAACAGCTTGAGCGCCTTGGTGCGACTGCCGGCAAAGCGTTTCTCTTCCCAGATCTCGTATAGGCGTCGCGGGTCGCAGCCATAGCGGATCAGCAGGTCTTTGCGGCGGATTCGCAGCCAGCGCGCGATCCAGATAGCCACGGCATCGGTTTCGGTGAGCGGGCGTCGGACCAGCACCGGCGCGGCAATCAACTCGGCGGACATGCGCGGACGCGACCTTGACTAGGGGACGATGCAGCGCCCATTGATGCCCGACAACTTGAGCAAACAGATGGCCACGGTTGCATCGCGCACCATCGGCCGGGCCGGACCTTAGATGATCCTTTTTCCCGCCATCGATCTGAAAGACGGCCAGTGCGTCCGGCTCAAGCTTGGCGAAATGAGCCAGGCCACTGTTTTCAATGACGATCCGGCCGCGCAGGCGGTTGCCTTCGAAAGGCAGGGCTTTCGCTACCTACACGTCGTCGACCTGAACGGAGCCTTTGCCGGCAAGCCGGTCAATGCTGCGGCGGCCGAGGCCATCCTAGGCGCCGTGCAAATGCCCGTGCAGTTGGGCGGTGGGATTCGCGACCTTGCCACGGTCGAGATGTGGCTTAGCAAGGGGGTCCGCCGGGTCATTCTCGGTACGGTCGCGGTGCGTGATCCGGGCCTGGTGCGCGAGGCCTGCCGCCGCTTTCCGGGCCGCGTCGCAGTCGGCATCGACGCCCGCGGCGGCAAGGTCGCGGTCGAGGGCTGGGCGGCGACCAGCGAGCTGGCCGCCGTCGATCTCGGGCGGCGCTTTGAGGATGCCGGTGTCGCCGCCATCATCTACACAGACATCGATCGCGACGGCGTGCTCAAGGGCCTCAATCTGCCTGCCACCCTGATGCTGGCAGATGCCATTTCCGTGCCTGTGATCGCCTCCGGCGGGCTCGCCGGCCTCGACGACATCCGCGCGCTGCTCCAGCCCCGGTATGCCAAGCTCGAAGGTGCCATCACCGGCCGCGCCCTCTACGATGGCCGCCTCGACGCCAAGGCCGCGCTGGCGCTGATGGCCGCAACCGACGCTTAACCGCGCATCGCCCAGCATGCCGAGCGAAATGCCGATGGCGGATCGATTGTAGGTGTGCGTCCTCCATCGAGTCTCCCCAAGCCGGCCGCAATTGCCGATCACCGTTTCCTGCGCTTGCGCGGGAACACGCTACAAACAACACGGAGGAAGACTCATGACAGCGAACAAACTTTCGCGTCGTCAGGCGCTGCTTGGCGTGGGTGCCATTGCTGGCGGTCTGTCGGTCGGCGAGCGGTTGCAATTGCCGCACGCGCACGCCAAGGCGCTTTTTGCCAAGGACCAGGCTCCGTACTTCTATCGTTTCGCGCACGGCAAGATGCAGGCCACCGTTGTCTCCGACGGCATCCTTCCGCTCGGTGAGCCATCGGGCTCATTCCTTGGCGTCACCAAGGACGAAATTGGCAAGATGCTGACCGACAATTTTCTGTCGCCGGCCAACGTGGTGCTCGAGCAGAACGTGCTGGTCTTGAACACGGGCGACAAACTCGTGCTGTTCGACACCGGCATGGGTTCATCGACCATGTTCGGCCCGACCACCGGCAAGCTGCCGGCCAGTCTCAAGGCCGCCGGCATCGATCCCAAGGACATCGATGCGATCGTTGCCACGCACGCCCATTGCGACCATGTCTGGGGGATCATGTCGGATGACGGCAAGCCCAATTTCCCGAACGCCCAGATCTATCTCTCGCAGGCCGATTTCGACTACTGGACCGACGAGGCCAAGCTTTCGCTCAAGGAGCCGGCCTTCATGAAGGCGTTCGTGGAGGGCGCCCGCAAACACCTGCTGCCCAACCGGGACCGCATCGTATTCGTCAAGGACGGCCAGGAATTCCTGCCGGGAATCCAGGCCATCGCCGCCCCGGGCCACACCGTCGGCCACATGATCTACATGATCACCTCGGACGGCAAGAGCATGGCTGCGATCGGCGATCTTACGCATCATCAAGTGTTGCTCGTCGAGAAACCCCGCATCGAGTTCGCCTTCGACACTGATCCCAAACAGTCGGCCAACACTCGCGTGAAGCTGCTCGACATGCTGGCTTCCAATCGCATCCCGCTCTTGGCCTACCATTTCCCCTGGCCTGGGGTAGGTCACGTGGCCAAGCAGGGTGACGGCTTCCGCTACCACCCGACGCCGCTGCAGATGGTGCTGGACCAGAAGGCCTGAGCCGCCGAGTTCGTGACAGAGCCCTGCCGGGGCTCTGTCACCGCCGACCCGTGTCCCCCGTGTCGTTTGTGGTTGCAGGGCGCACGCCGGGCAGGCAAAACGAGCCATGCTCAAGGTCCGCATCATCCCCTGCCTGGACGTGAAGGACGGCCGCGTCGTCAAAGGCGTCAATTTCGTCGACCTGATCGACGCCGGCGATCCCGTCGAGGCCGCAGCCGCCTACGACCGGGCCGGCGCCGATGAGCTGTGCTTCCTCGACATCACGGCCAGCCACGAGAACCGCGACACCATTTTCGGCATTGTCGAGCGCACCGCCTCGCGCTGCTTCATGCCGCTCACCGTCGGTGGCGGGGTGCGTACGACCGAGGACATCCGCAAGCTGCTGCATGCCGGGGCCGACAAGGTGTCGATCAACACCGCCGCTGTACATCGGCGCCAGTTTGTCGCCGAAGGCGCCGACAAGTTTGGCGCCCAGTGCATCGTGGTGGCTATCGACGCCAAGAAGGTGTCCAAGCCGGGCGAGCAGCCAAGATGGGAACTCTTCACCCATGGGGGCCGCAACCCCACGGGCTTTGACGCGATCGCCTACGCCCAGGAGGTCGTCGGGCTGGGGGCGGGTGAGATCCTGCTCACGTCCATGGACCGTGACGGCACCAAGGCTGGCTTCGATATCGAACTCACCCGCGCCATTGCCGATGCCGTCAGCGTGCCGGTCATCGCCTCAGGCGGGGTCGGCACGCTCGACCACCTGGTGGAAGGGGTGCGCAGCGGCCATGCCAGCGCGGTGCTGGCCGCCTCGATTTTCCATTTCGGTACCTACGGCATCGGTGAAGCCAAGCGCCACATGGCGGCCGCCGGTCTGCCGATGCGCCTGGACGGGGTTGCCCAACCCTAGCCCAATTGCCCGGGAATGCGTCGCGGCGGTGCGATTCGGGCGCGCGCAAGCCCGCTGGGGTGAGGGGCCTTCTTAACGGTGGACGTGTATAGTTCGGCCGACGCGCGGCCGGACGTACGTGCGGTCAAGCCGCACCTCGATTTGCACTGGTTTTGCATGGGGTAAGCGTTTGTGTTGAAGGCGGGCAATCCCCATCTGCATGACAGGGGTTTAACTTGAGGAACCCGGCGAATGACGCCATCTGGCAACGCAGGCAAAGCAAAGTTCCGCACATCTTATGCCGGCCGCACTTTTTTGGTCTAATCTGACTGGAACACGCCGACGCAGAGGCGATGCGCAATGACGACAAAGGAAAACATCTTCGACCTCTATGCTCAGGCATATGAGAGTCAGAAGCAACACCGACTGACGCTGAAGGAATACTTGGAAGGCTGCCGCGCCGATCCGGCGATGTATGCCAGTACTGCAGAACGTATGATTACGGCTATCGGAGAGCCGGAGTTCGTCGACACAGCCAAGGATGCGCGGCTCGGGCGCATCTTCATGAACCGCACCCTCAAGGTCTACCCGGCCTTCAAGGACTTCTACGGCCTCGAGGAGACCATCGAGCGCATCGTCGGCTTCTTCCGCCACGCCGCCCAGGGCCTCGAGGAAAAGAAGCAGATCCTTTACCTCCTGGGCCCGGTGGGCGGCGGCAAGTCCTCGCTTGCCGAGCGTCTGAAGGACCTGATGGAGAAGCGCCCCATCTATGTCCTCGCCACCAACGACGGCATCAGCCCGATCTTTGAAAGCCCGCTCGGCCTGTTCGATCCCGTCTCCATGGGCCCGGCGCTCGAGGAGCGTTACGGCATTCCGGAGCGCCTGCTGCTCGGCAACATGTCGCCGTGGGCGGTCAAGCGCCTCGATGAGTTCGGCGGCGACATCTCCAAGTTTTCGGTCGTCAAGCTCTATCCCTCCAAGTTGCGCCAGATCTGCGTGGCCAAGACCGAGCCGGGCGATGAGAACAACCAGGACATCTCCGCCCTGGTCGGCAAGGTCGACATCCGCAAGCTCGAGCACTTCGGCCAGAACGATGCCGATGCCTACTCCTACTCGGGCGGCCTCAACCGCACGACGCAGGGCCTTCTCGAGTTCGTCGAGATGTTCAAGGCGCCGCTTAAGATGCTGCACCCGCTTCTCACCGCAACGCAGGATCGCACCTACGTCGGCACAGAGAACGTCGGCGCCATGCCCTATCAGGGCCTGATCATCGCCCACTCCAACGAGAGCGAGTGGCAGAGCTTCCGCGCCAACAAGAACAACGAGGCCTTCCTCGATCGCATCAGCGTCATCAAGGTCCCGTACTGCTTGCGCGTTACCGAGGAGAAGAAGATCTACGAGAAGCTGCTCGCCAGCAGCGAGCTCAAGGATTCCGACATCGCCCCTGGCACCCTTGACATGCTGGCACGCTTCTCTGTGCTGACGCGCCTTAAGCCGCACGAGAACTCCTCGCTTTATTCCAAGATGCGCGTCTACGACGGCGAAAGCCTGAAGGACAGCGACCCGCACGCCAAGACCATCCAGGAGTATCGGGATGCGGCCGGCGTGACGGAGGGCATGGATGGCGGCTCGACCCGGTTCGCCTACAAGATTCTGTCGGAGACCTTCAACTTCGACACGCACGAGGTGGCCGCCGATCCGGTGCACCTGCTCTACGTCATCGAGCAGGCGGTGCGTCGCGAGCAGATGCCGGAGGAGACCGAGACGCGCTGGGTCGAGTTCCTGAAGGAGGAGCTGTCGCCGCGTTATGCGGAATTCATCGGTAACGAGATCCAGAAGGCGTATCTGGAGTCCTACAACGATTTCGGACAGAACCTGTTTGACCGCTACGTGGCCTACGCTGACGCCTGGATCGAGGATCACGACTTCAAGGACCCCGATACCGGCCAGCTGATGAGCCGCCAGGTGCTGGAGCAGGAGCTGTCGAAGATCGAGAAGCCGGCTGGCATTGCCAACCCGAAGGACTTCCGCTTCGAGGTGGTCAAGTTCTCCCTGCGCGCCCGTTCCAAGAATGGCGGCAAGAACCCGAACTGGACCAGCTACGAGAAGATCCGCGAGGTCATCGAGCGGCGCATGTTCAGCCAGGTCGAGGACTTGTTGCCCGTCATCAGCTTCGGCAAGAAGCAGGACAGCGAGACCGAGAAGAAGCACGACGAATTCGTGCAGCGCATGGTGGAGCGTGGCTACACAGCCCGCCAGGTGCGTCGCCTCGTCGAATGGTATATGCGGGTTAAGAAATCGAGCTGAGCTGGCGCGCGGGGGCTCGCCTGTCACTTGCCAATCCCGCGCCGGCAGGCTCAGCTGGCGGCCTCCGCGACCGAACGCATAGCCGCGGCGCGGAGATTGACGTGGGAGGAGCGGGCAGCAGCCCATGCAAGTCGTCGATAGGCGTCTCAATCCGAAGTCCAAGAGCCTTGGCAACCGCCAGCGCTTCCTGCGCCGTGCTAAGGCCGAGATACGCGAGGCCATCAAGGACTCGCTGAAGTCGCGCAAGGTCTCGGAGGCTGAAGGCTCCGAGAAAGTCACCATCCGCTCCAAGAGCCTGCGCGAGCCGTCCTTCTCGCTTGGCCGCAATACCGGCTCGCGCGACTACGTTCTGCCCGGCAACGAGGAATACAAGGTCGGCGACGAGATCCCCAAGCCGCAAGGCGGTGGCGGTGGTCGTGGTAGCCAGGGCGTTAACGACGGCGAAGGCCAGGACGAGTTCACCTTCACGCTGACCAAGGAAGAATTTCTCGACCTGTTCTTCGACGACCTCAAGCTGCCCAACCTGGTCAAGGTCAAGCTCAAGGATCTGAAGGCGCCCAAGGTGGCGCGCGCCGGCTTCACCATGGACGGCTCGCCTGCCCGCCTGAACCACGCCCGCACCATGCGCAAGAGCCTTGGCCGGCGCATTGCCCTGCGTCGTCCCTCGCAGGCCGAGATCGATCAGCTCATGGCCGAGCTGGCCGCCGCTGAGGCGGAAACGCCCGTCGACGATGCTAAGGTGACGGCGCTGCGCGCCAAGCTTGAGCACAAGCAGCGCCTGCGTCGTGGCATCGCCTATATCGATCCCATCGACCTGCAGTACAACCGCTTCGAGCGCGTGCCGAAGCCGACCACGCAGGCCGTCATGTTCTGCCTGATGGACGCTTCGGCCTCCATGACCGAGCCGCTCAAGGACCTGGCCAAGCGCTTCTTCATGCTGCTGCACGTGTTCCTCTCGCGCTACTATCGCGAGGTGCATATCGTCTTCATCCGCCACACCAGCACGGCGGCCGAGGTCGACGAGGAGACCTTCTTCCGCAGCACCGATACCGGCGGCACCGTCATCTCCAGCGCGCTCGATGAGATGCTGAAGGTGGTGCGCGATCGCTATTCGCCGTCCGACTGGAACATCTATGCAGCGCAGGCCTCCGACGGCGATAACTTCCACGACGACATGCCGCGCTGCCTGGAGCTGCTCGACGAGGAGATTCTGCCTGTCTGCCAGTACTTTGCCTATATCGAGACCGCGCACGGCGAGCGCTTCAACGACACGGTGGAGACGCCCGTCTGGCACGGCTATACAGAGGTCGCCCAGCGGCGCCGGAACTTCGCCATGCGGCGCGTGGCGTCGCCGGAGGATATCTTCCCAGTGTTCCATGACCTCTTTTCGGCGAACGGCGTGACCGCCTGAGGAGACCGAATTTGAGCGTGACCACCGCCACCAAGAAGCTCCCCAAGCGCAAGGGCCCTGTGCGCCCGTTGTTCGATGGATCGGAGTGGAGCTTCGATCTGATCCGCAAGGCCTACGACGCGATGGGAGAGATCGCGCTGGGCGAGCTCGGACTCGATATTTATCCCAACCAGATCGAGGTGATCACGGCCGAGCAGATGCTCGACGCCTATTCCTCGATCGGCATGCCGCTGATGTACCGGCACTGGTCGTTCGGCAAGCGCTTTGCCCACGACGAGGCCTACTACAAGCGCGGCATGCGCACGCTGGCCTACGAGCTGGTCATCAATTCCGATCCCTGCATCAGCTACGTCATGGAGGAGAACTCCATGACCATGCAGGCGCTGGTGCTGGCGCACGCTGCCTACGGCCACAACCACTTCTTCAAGAACAACTACCAGTTCCAGATGTGGACGCAGCCCGACCACATCATCGATTACCTGTCGTTCGCCAAGAACTACGTGGCCGAATGCGAGGAGCGCTACGGCCACGACACCGTGGAGGGCGTGCTCGACGCCGCCCATGCCCTGATGAACCAGGGCGTCAGCCGCGACCTGCGTCCTCGGCCGCGCAATATCGCCAAGCTGGAACGGGAGAAGGCGGCGCGCCGCCGCGCCCACGAAGAGGCGACCTACGACGACATCTACCGCACGCTGCCCGAGATCACGCGCGAAACCACCGTCGAGGCGAGCCAGGCACAGGGTGAGCAGCGCCGGCTCGGCCTGCCCGAGGAAAACCTGCTCTACTTCCTTGAGAAGAACGCGCCGAAGCTGGATGACTGGCAGCGCGAGCTGCTGCGCATCGTGCGGCTGCTGTCGCAGTACTTCTATCCGCAGCGCCAGACCAAGATGATGAACGAGGGCTGCGCCACCTTCGTGCACTACGAAATATTGAACCGGATGTACGAGCGCGGCATGCTGACCGACGGCACCATGCTCGAGTTCCTGCACTCGCACTCGTCGGTCATCTTCCAGCCGGCCTTCAACGACCGGCGCTTTTCCGGCATCAACCCGTATGCGCTTGGCTTTGCCATGATGAACGACATCAAGCGCATGTGCACCGAGCCGACCGATGAGGACCGCGAGTGGTTCCCCGGCATCGCCGGCAATGGCGATCCGCTCGCCACGCTGCGCGAGGCGTGGGCGCACTATCGCGACGAAAGCTTCGTGCTGCAGTTCCTGAGCCCAAAGCTGATACGCGATCTGCGCCTGTTTGCAGTCGCCGACGAGGCCAAGGACCCGGCCATGCGCGTTGCCTCGATCCACGACGAGCAGGGCTATCGCGACCTGCGCCGCCGCCTGTCGCGACATTACGACGTCGCCGCCCAGGACCCCGATCTGCAGATCACCGACGCCGACCTCTCCGGCAGCCGGCGCCTCGTCATCACCCACCACGTGCGCAACGGCATCCTGCTCGACAAGGTGGAGGCCGAGCGTACGCTGCAGTACCTCGCCAAGCTGTGGGGCTATCGCGTCAAGCTTGTCGAGACCGAGAATAACGGCGGCCGTGTGCTCAAGGAGCACGAGGCCTTGCCGATGCCCTAGCTTGACCACCCCGCTGGTTCTCGCGGTCACGGGCCTCTAGGATGAAGCCGTTGGCTTTTCCTGAGGTTTACCGATGCGCCGTCTGCTGCTCGCAACCGCCCTCGCCCTCGCCGCCGCATGCCCCGCCGCGGCCGACACGTCACGGCCTGTCATCGACGTACACATCCACTACAGCGAGGATGCCTGGGCGATGCTGCCGCCGCCCGAGGCCATAAAGGTGCTGCGCCAGGCCGGCCTCAAGAAGGCGTTCGTCTCCAGCTCCAGCGACGACGGCACGCAACTCCTCTACAAGGCCGCGCCCGACCTCATCGTGCCGGTGCTGCGCCCCTATCGCAATCGCGGCGAGACCGGGTCGTGGGTGAGGGATGCCAGCATCATCGCCCACGTCGAAGCGCGCCTGCAAGCCAACACCTACGCCGGCATCGGTGAGTTCCACGCTTACGGCGCCGACGCCGACACGCCGGTCATGCGCCGCATGGTCGAGCTCGCCAAGGAGCGCAAGATCTTCCTGCACGCGCATTCCGATGCCGACGCCGTCGAGCGCATCTTCAAGCAGAACCCCGAGGCCTACGTGCTGTGGGCGCATTCGGGCTTCGCGCCAATCGACAAGGTCCGCGACTTGCTGGCCAGGCATAGAACGCTGTGGGCCGACCTTGCCTTCCGCAGCGACCAGGCACCCGGCGGCCGCCTCGATGCGTCCTGGAAGAAGCTGTTCCTCGACTATCCGGAGCGCTTCATGGTCGGCACCGACACCTACACGCCGGAGCGCTGGCACTACGTGGTCGAGCAGGCCCGCTACTCGCGCACATGGCTCGCCGGTTTGCCGCCCGACATTGCCGACAACATCGCCTACCGCAACGCCGAGCGGCTGGCGGCCTGGGCGCTCGGGCAATGACCGGGCCACCGCTCGCCTGGCCTGGCCTTGCCTTCGTCCTCTTCGCGCCGTGGCCGTCGTTGGCCGCCTGTCCCGACGCCGCGCAGGGCTATGCACGGCTGTCTGGCGCCGGCGCGGAGATCGCCTTTCGCTGGCAGCCCGATGTTTTGAAGGTCGGCCAGTTCTTCACCATGGACGTCGTTGCCTGCCGCCTACCCGATGGCAGCATCGCGCAGACCATCATCGTCGATGCGCAAATGCCGGCACACGGCCACGGCATGAACTACCGACCGACGACCACCGAGAGCGGCCCTTCCCGGTTCCAGGTGTCTGGCCTCATGCTGCATATGCCTGGGCGATGGCGCCTGACCGTCGATCTCGTGCAGGGGGATCGCCGCACCCGCCTTTCCCACGACATCGACCTCAAGCCATGAGAGGCTTGGCCACGTTTCGAGGCGCTGCTTTTACCTCCCTCTTGCAGGGGGAGGGAGGTGCGCCAGCACTGAGCCCTGGCCCCACCCACCGGTGCGCTCGTTCGAGTGCGGGGCAACGTGATGGAGGCGCGCCGGGTGGGGGTGTCCGGCCTGGGCGCGACACCATCACCCCCACCAGGCACGCCATCGGGCTGAGCCGGTCCGCAGCCTACGACGCGCAGGCGCCGGCCGATGGCCGTCTAGGTCCGCGGCGGCCCGTCCTCTGCCTGCAAGGGGCAGCGAAAATTGCGGCGTGCCTGATGCTAGTTTTGGTCCTCGCCCTCGCGCGAGGCGCGGTAGTGGCAGCGGATGCTCCCACCTTCACCGCCGAGGAACGCACGGCAATTCTGTCGCACGGGCCATGGCCGCAACCGACGCCGCCCGACCCCGGCAACCGCGTGTCGGGCGTGCCGGCCGCCATTGCGCTTGGTCGCCAACTGTTCTTCGACACCCGCCTGTCCCACGACGAGACGCGCTCGTGTGGGACCTGCCACGATCCGGCCAAGTCATTCGCCGATGGCCGCGACCGCAGCCAGGGTCACGAGCGGCTCGACCGCAACGCCATCGCCCTCGCCAATCTGCGCCTCAACCGCTGGTACGGCTGGTCGGGCGCGGCGGACAGTCTGTGGGCGCAAAGCCTGCGCCCGATCCTCGACGCCAAGGAATTTGCCATATCGGCGCCGATGCTGCGCGATCGTCTTGCCAGCGATGTGGAGTTCGCGCGCAGCTACCGCGAACTGTTCTCTACCGAATTGGCCGACGACCCGCCCGAGCACATGCTCGTCAGGCTGGCCAAGGCGCTGTCCGCCTTTCAGGAGACCATCGTCACGCGGCGCACGTCCTTCGACGATTTCCGCGACGCGCTTGAACGTAACGATGCGGCCGGCATGGCCCGCTATCCTTTGCCGGCGCAGCGCGGCCTCAAGATCTTCGTCGGCAAGGGCCGTTGCACGGTCTGTCACTTCGGCCCCAACTTCATGAACGGTGAATTCGATGACGTCGGCGTGCCCTACTTCGCCGAACCTGGCCGTGTGGACAGCGGGCGTCATGGCGGCATCGCTGCGCTGCGCGATACCCCCTTCAATCTGCTCGGCCCCTACAACGACGGCGCCGACGCCACCCACACGCGCCATGTCGAGACGCAGCACCGCAACTGGGGTGAGTTCCGCGTGCCTTCCCTGCGTAACGTTGCCCGCACCGCGCCGTACATGCACAACGGTAGCCTTGCCACGCTGTCCGACGTCGTCCGTCACTATTCCGAGGTGGACAGCGAGCGCCTGCACGGCGACGACGGCACCCGCATCATCCGCGCGCTGCGCCTGACGCAAGAGGAGCGCGCCGATCTCGTCGGCTTCCTCCAATCTCTGTCGAGCGAGATTTCCTTCGCGAGGTAACGCCTGGCATCTGCGACGTCGTGCAGCGACGATTGCGGATCCAGTCCCTCAGTGCAGCTTCACCACCGGTTCGGTGCGGCGCGTAATCATGCGGGCGATGGTGTCGAGGGTCACCTTGATCCAGCCGTGCAGCGCCAACTGGTGCATCTTGTAGAGCGATTTGTACATTAGGCCGGCGAAGATGCCCTCGATGAACAGGTTGCGGCCGATCAGCTTGCCCATCAGGCTGCCGACCGTCGAATAGTCGCCGAGCGACACCAGCGATCCGAAGTCGCGATAGTGCCAATCCTGCAGCGGCTGCCCGGCAAGATAGCGCGGAATTTGCTTGCTGAGGTGCGAAGCCTGCTGATGGGCGGCCTGCGCGCGCGGCGGCACCGGCTGGTCGTGACCGGGCCACGGACAGGCCGCGCAGTCGCCGATCGCGAAGATATTGTCGTCGCGCGTCGTCTGCAGCGTGGGCCGCACCACCAGCTGGTTGATGCGGTTGGTCTCGAGCCCGCCAATGTCATGCAGAAAATCCGGCGCCTTCACACCGGCCGACCAAACCACCAGCTCGGCCGGTATCACCTCTCCGCTGGCCAGCCGCACGCCGTTGGACTGCACCTCGGCCACCCGCGCGCCGGCCCGGATATGCACGCCCAGGCGCTCAAGCAGCTCCTTGGCGGCGTTGGCCACACGCTCCGGCAGGGCCGGCAGGATGCGCGGCGCCGCCTCGATCAGGTTGATCTTGATGTCCTTGTCGGGATCGATGCGATCGAGCCCGAACGCGACCAGCTGACGTGTCGTCTTGTGCAGTTCGGCGGCGAGTTCGGTGCCGGTTGCGCCGGCACCGATGATCGCCACCTGCAGTTGCTCGGGCGCCAGCGGTGTTGTCTGGGTATTGGCGCGGATGCAGGCGTTGACCAGCCGCCGATGAAAGAGTGCGGCTTCGCCCGCCGTCTCCAAGGCAATGGTGTTGTCCCGAACACCTGGCGTACCGAAGTCGTTGGTGCGGCTGCCAATGGCGATCACCAGAATGTCGTAGCCGACCTCGTGCCTCTGGGTGACTTGTCGGCCTTCTTCGTCGATGAACGGCGCCACCTGCACCACGCGGCGGTCGCGGTCGAGGCCGGTCATTTCGCCGACCCGATAGACGAAGCCGTGCCAGTAGGCGAGCGCGAGATAGTCGATCTCGTGCATGCTCAAGTCCATGCTGCCGGCAGCGACCTCGTGCAGCAGGGGCTTCCACAAGTGCGTGCGGTGCCTGTCGATCAGCGTGACGCTGGCCTTGCCGCGCTTGCCAAGCTTATCCCCCAGGCGGATGGCGAGCTCCAGCCCGCCTGCGCCGCCGCCGACAATGACGATCCGTTTTCGGTCGGCGCTCACCCGCTATTGGTCCAGCCACACATCCGCGAGATCCTGGTTGGCAAAATGCGTCGGCAGGATCTTCCAGCCCTTCATCTGCGGCACATGCGCGACCAACCGGCTGTACCAGATGACCGGCACGCTGTTGGTTTCCGTGATAATGGCCCGCTGCAGATCGCCGGCAACCTTTTTCTGATCGGCCTCGGTCAGCGCCGCGTTGAACTTGTCGTACAGGGCGTCGATCGCGGGGCTGTTGTTGCGCGCCATGTTGCGTGGCGACCGCGCCTTCGACAGGTAGGTCACCAGCAAAGGTTTGGCATCGTCGGAGTCGGCGCAGAACGCATCGAGCGCCACCTGGAACGTACCATTGGCGATGGTCGACTTCTGCAGCGACACTTCCAGTTGCTGATGCTCGGCCGTGACGCCAATGCGCCGCCACTGGTCGATCACGTACACCCCGACAGGCGTAAAGGGATGGTTGACGCTGCGGTTTATCAGTTTGAACTTGAGGTCCGTCACGCCGGCCTCGGCCAGCAGCCTCTTGGCCTCGGCGCGTGCCTTCTCTGGCTCGCGAGCGTAGCCGGGCAGTGCGGCAAGCTCCGCATCGGACAAGGCTATGGAAGAACCCGGCAGCAGCGGGCCGCCTACGGGCTTGACGATGGTAATCTTGGACAGCGCGCTCGAGCCGCCCCAGCGGTCGATCGCCATGGACAGCGCCTGGCGCACTTTGGGCTTGTCGAACGGCGCCGCCTCCGTGTTGAAGATCAGATCGACCTTGCACACCCAGGGCGATTCCTGGATGACGATGCGATCCTTCAGCGCCGCCTCCAGCTGCGTGCGCTCGCCCGGCGAGATGCTGCGGAACTCGGCCTGAATCTGGCCTCCCTGCAGGGCCGTCACGACGGCCGTGGACTTGATGAATACGGCGCGGAAGCCATCGAGGTAGGGTTTGTCCTTCTCGAAGTACTTGTCGAAGCGCTTGCCCGTCCAGTGCGCGCCGGCTTGGTGCTCGACAAACACGAAGGGTCCGCTGCCCATCACAGTCTTGGACGGAAACTCGGGATCCTGCGCCAGCTTGTCGGCGCTGTAGACGCAGTTGTAGGGCAGGGCCAGCGTGCTGAGGAGTGAGGGATCGGGGGACTTGAGCTTCATGACCAGGGTGGCGGCGTCCGGCGCATCGATGCTGTCGATGTCGGAGAACAGCGCCTGGCGGATCGAGATGACGCCCTTGGGCGGCGCGCGCAGGCGGTCGAAGGTGGCCTTCACGTCCTTGGCGGTGAGCGCGCTACCGTCGTGGAACAACACACCGCCGCGGATTTTGAACGTATAGGTCAGTCCATCGGATGAGACGTTCCAGCTCTCCGCCAGGTCCGGCTTGAGCTTGGGATAGTTATCCTGATCGACCTTGATCAGCAGCGAGTAATGCGGCGCCAGCACGTGCACGGCGGCGTAGGTGGTGATGGCGTGGCAGTCGGTGCTGGGCGGCTCGCCCGTCACGCCGTACACGAGCGTGCCGCCGCGCTTGGGCTCCGCCATGGCGGCGGGGTGCAGCAATCCCGCGAGCAAGCTCGCGAGCACAAGCCTTGCAAGGATACGCATTGGGGCCTCGCTTGTGTTCCTCGTCCGACCGATTATGTTGTTGGCTGCCATTGAGGCCGACGCGCCGGCAATGGTCAAGCGTCTATCCAGTTGGCCGTTGGTAGCAGCGCGCACGTCCGGGGCGGCGCTGCGCAAACCCGCTCACTCGCGACGATCCGATGTATGCTCGCATTACCACCTTCCAGGTCGACCCCTCGCGCCTCGATGAGCTGCCGGCGCAGGTCGCCAAGCTCAGCCACTTGATCAAGGCTGTGCCGGGCATGGTCGATGCGCGCGTGGCCTGGCGGGCCGACGGCCAGGGCGTGGTGATCGCCATCTACCAGAGCCGGGAGCACGCCGATGCGGCCATGCGACGGCTGCAGGTGATCTGGGGCAGCATTGCCGATCTGCTCACCGGCCCGCCGCGCACCGACGTCTACGAAACAGTCCAGCACATCACGGCCTGACCGTCACAGCCCGGCACCAACAACCGTGCTATGCTTGCCGGATTCGCCGCAACGGGAACGCAACCGCGTTGGTGTGAGATGGACCCCAAGAAGCTCGACAGCCTGCGCGCGCAATACGGCGTCGCCCCGCCGGGTGATGTGCACGATGCGAAGTTCAAGAAGGTCGTCGAGATGGTGTTTGCCGGCACCGACCGGCGGCCGAAGCCCTACGAGGGTGTCTCGAGCTTTCTCGGCGCACCTCTGCGGCTCGACGCACCGAGCCGTCCCGATTGGGCGGGCCTCGACGTCGCACTGGTCGGCGTGCCGATGGACCTCGGCGTCACCAACCGGCCGGGCGCCCGCCTGGGGCCGCGCGCGGTGCGGTCGATCGAGCGCATCGGACCCTATCACCATGTACACGAGATCGCGCCGCTGACCATGGTCAAGTGCGCGGACGTCGGCGACGTGCCGTTCCGCAGTCGCTTCAGCCTGGGCGACAGCCATGCAGATATCGAAGCCTTCTTCAAGCGTATCGCCGCTGCGGGAGTGACCCCGATCAGTGTCGGCGGCGACCACTCGATCACGCAGCCGATCCTCAAGGCGCTGGGTGCCGACCGGCCGCTTGGCCTTGTGCATATCGACGCGCACTGTGACACCAGCGGGCCCTTCGAAGGCTCCAAGTTCCATCATGGCGGTCCGTTCCGGCAGGCCGTGCTGGCCGGCGTGCTCGACCCCGAGCGCACCATCCAGATCGGCATCCGCGGCGGTGCCGAATATCTGTGGGAGTTCTCGTACGCCAGCGGCATGACCGTCATCCACGCCGAGGAGGTATCCAAGCTCGGCATCGAGCGCATCATCCAGATGATCGGCGATGTCGTCGGCAAGGGACCAACCTACGTCTCCTTCGACATCGACAGCCTCGATCCTGCCTTCGCGCCGGGAACGGGCACCCCGGAGATTGGCGGCCTGAGCACGCGCGAGGCCCTGGCCCTGTTGAGGGGATGCGCTGGGCTGGAGGTGGTGGGCGGCGACGTTGTGGAGGTGGCCCCCCAGTATGATGCTACCAGCAACACCGCCCAGGCCGGTGCGCAGATGCTGTTTGAGATCGTGTCACTGGCCGCCTTGACCCGCGTGCGAGCCAAGCCAGCGGGTTAACGGCTGCCCAATCGCGCTCTGGCCTGGCGCCGTTTGCTGGGGCAAAATGCCGGCCGGGACCGGGTACGCGGACGGCAAGGAGACAGCGTCCTTGAAGATCATCGTGACAGGGGGAGCCGGCTTCATCGGCTCGGCGGTCTGCCGCTATCTCGTGCGCGCAACGGACGCGCAGGTCGTCAACATCGACAAGCTCACCTATGCCGCCAACTTGCGCTCGCTTGAGCCGATCGCCGACAGCGCGCGCTATCATTTCATCCGCGCCGACATTTGCGACCGCGCGGCGATGGAGGCGGCCTTCGCCAAACACCAACCCGATGCCGTCATGCACCTGGCGGCCGAGAGCCATGTCGACCGCTCGATCAACGGCTCGGATGCATTCATCCACACCAACGTGCTCGGCACACACACCCTGCTGGAAACGGCGCGCGCCTACTGGACGGGCCTGTCCAAGCCGCGCGCGCAGGCGTTCCGTTTCCTGCACGTCTCGACGGACGAGGTGTACGGCTCGCTCGGCGCAGAGGGTGCCTTCTGCGAGACCACCGCCTACGATCCATCTTCGCCTTACTCCGCCTCCAAGGCCGCCGCCGATCACCTCGCCAGCGCCTGGCATCGCACCTTCGGCCTGCCGGTCGTGATTTCCAATTGCTCAAACAACTACGGGCCATACCACTTCCCCGAAAAGCTGATCCCGTTGGTCCTGCTGAACGCGCTCGATGGCAAGCAGCTGCCGGTGTACGGCGACGGCGCAAATGTGCGCGACTGGCTGTACGTGGAGGATCACGCGCGCGCCCTGCATGTGATCTTAACGCGCGGGCGGATCGGCGAGAAGTACAACGTGGGTGGCGGCAACGAGCGCACCAACCTTGCGGTCGTCGAAAGCATCTGCGATCTGCTCGACGAGATCATACCTGACGGGCAAAGCCGGCGCCGGCTCATCACCTTCGTGCGCGACCGGCCGGGTCACGATCATCGCTATGCCATCGACGCTACCAAGCTCAAGACTGAGCTGGGTTGGCGTGCACAGGAGACGTTCGAGTCCGGCCTCGCCACTACGGTGCGCTGGTACCTCGACAACCGCGCCTGGTGGGAGCCGCTGCGCAAGGGCGTCTATGCCGGCGAACGGCTAGGCCTGGTGGAGACCAAGGCGCGCGCCGGCAGATGATGGGTTTGCATCGATGAAACTGCTGGTGGCAGGATCAAGCGGCCAGCTCGCGCACGCGCTTGTTCGACGGTCGCGGAGATTTGCAGGCGCCGCTGTTGTGGCGCTCGGACGGCCTGAGCTTGATCTTGTCGATCCCGCCAGCATCTCGCGCGCACTCGCCTCCACGCGACCAGACGTCGTGATCAACGCGGCGGCCTACACGGCGGTCGACAAGGCCGAGAGCGATGCCGCAGCCGCCTTTGCCCTCAATCGCGATGGTGCCGCTGCGCTGGCGGCAGCCGCTGCGGTTGCCGGCTGTCCCATCATCCACCTCTCGACCGACTATGTGTTCGACGGCAGCAAATCCGGCGCCTACGCCGAAAACGACGCGACCAATCCGATGGGCGTCTACGGTCGCTCCAAGCTCGAAGGCGAGGCCGCGGTTGCAGCCGCCAACGCTCGACACGTGATCCTGCGCACGGCTTGGATTTATGGTGCCCACGGCCACAACTTCCTCAAGACCATGCTGCGGCTGGCGCGCGAGGGGGCGGAGCTGCGCGTGGTCGCCGACCAGCGCGGCAATCCCACCTACGCGCCGCACCTGGCCGATGCCATCCTGGCGATGGCCGCGAGAATTGGCACCGGGCAACCCTGGGGCATCTACCATGCAACGGCGTCCGGTGAGACGACGTGGCATGGCTTCGCCTCGGCGATCATCGCGGCCGCCAAGCCATTGGGCGTGCCGCAAGGTCCGGTCCGCGCAATCACCACCGCCGACTATCCAACGCCCGCTCGCCGCCCAGCCAACTCCTGCCTCGACTGCGGCAAGCTTGAACGCATGTTCGGCCAGCGCCTGCCGCCCTGGGAGCAGGGATTGACCGAGTGCATCGCCGAGCTGGCGTAGAGGCTAACCAGGCACGCCGCCCCGACGCAAGCGCGTCTCGAATTTTCGCCAGGTCCTGCGGCCTTCGGTATGGCCCCAGTGTGGCTTCGACGTTGCACACTTTGAGGCCCGGTGCGAGGTCGTGCAGCCTGTTCGCCAGCGCTCGCGCCTTCTCAATCCGTCCCCGGAGGGCGTGGCTGGAAGCAGCGATACGCAACGAGGCGTGCTTGTCCGGCTGCTCCCGCAAACGCCATCTCGGCCGGCGAAGAGGCTTCGTCGTGGCGGCCCGCAAAGACATGCGCGTGCGCAATTCCGTGCCGGCAAGGTTTGCCTCACAGTGGAGGTTGGCAGCAGTCCACTACATGAGGATCTCGCGGCCTGCCTGGGCTGTGGGTGGTCATTGGCGCCCATTTGGCCTATCGATTGGGGACGTAATTTGGCTGTGCCTCGCTTCTCCAAAGAGACGCCACACGGATGGACATCCGCCAACTTCAGTACCTGGCCGCGCTCGCCCGCGAGAAGCACTTCACGCGCGCGGCCAAGGCCTGCAACGTGACGCAACCGACCTTGTCCGGGCGCATCCGCCAGCTCGAGCAGGAGCTGGGCGTGCCGATCGTCGAGCGCGGCCAGCGCTTCCACGGTCTGACACCGGAGGGCGAAAAGGTTCTCAAGTGGGCCCACGCCATTCTCGACAACTGGGGGTCCCTGCAGCAGGAGATCGCCAAGCTGCGCAACACTAAGGGCACGCTGATCGGCCGGCTGTCGCTCGGCGTCATCCCTTCGGGACTACCCATGGCAGCGCTGCTGGCGAAGGCCATCCAGGAACGCCACCCTGGCATCGAGCTCACCGTGCTGTCGCAAAGCTCGGTCGAGATCCTGCGCAACCTCGAGGATTTCTCGATCGACGTCGGCCTCTCCTATCTCGACAACGAGCCGATCGAGGGCATGCGCGCCGAGGCCATCTACACTGAGAAATACTGCCTGCTGGTGCGCGCCGACCACGAGCTGGCGGGCAACAAATCCGTCACCTGGGCGGAGGCAGCTCAGCAGCCGCTCTGCCTGCTGACGCCGAACATGCAGAACCGCCGCATCATCGATCGCGCCTTCCGATCGGCCAACGTCAAGCCGACGCCCAAACTGGAGACCAACTCGGTCATCAACCTGTGCTCCAACGTGCACCTGATGGGCTTGGCCAGCGTTGTGCCGGAGTATTTCCTGGAGGTGCTCGGCCCCATGTCCGACATCCTCGCCGTGCCGCTGATCAATCCCGCAATCGAGCACAGCGTGGGTTTGCTGGCCGTTGATCGCGATCCCGTCTCGCCGCTTGTCCTGGCGGTGTTCGACTGTGCTCACAAGCTTGATATTTCTAAGAATCCCAAGCGCCGGTAGAATCATCGGCGGCGTCGATCATTCCATCAGAACATCCAATTGGCGCGACCCACGCAACCTAAGCCAGTTTGGCGGCGCAATGACTCGAATGTGGGTTGCATGGCTCCTCAGACAGAGAAAACGGCGCGCGCCATAGCTGCAGAGTTCGGCAACCGGCCGGATGCGCTCATCGAGATTCTGCACAAGCTGCAGGGTGAGATCGGCTACGTGCCCGAGGCGACGGTGCCGGCTCTCGCCGATGCCCCTGAACGTGTCGCGCGCAGAGGTGCATGGCGTCGTCACCTTCTATCACGACTTCCGTCATAAGCCGGCTGGCCGCCATGTCCTCAAGATGTGCCGCGCCGAGGCCTGCCAGGCGATGGGGTGTGAGGCACTTGTCGAGCGCGCCGAGAGCCGCCTCGGCGTTTCCTGCGGCGGCACCAGCGCCGACGGCCGCGTCACCCTGGAGCCCATCTACTGCCTCGGCCTGTGCGCCACCGCGCCGTCGGCGATGCTGGACGGCCGCGTCGTCGGCAGGCTGACGCCGGCTAAGCTCGATGCCCTCCTCAAGGAGGCTGGCACATGACGCTGCCCTTCTTCTCCAAGGTGAAGCGCGGCGAGAATGAGCCGCATGGCAAGATGCGCATCTTCGTACCGAAGGATGCGGCGGCCGTTGCCTGCGGTGCCGATGCGGTAGCCGCCGCAATCGCGCGCAGCGCCGCGCAGACAGGGGCGCCGGTCGAGATCGTCAGGAACGGCTCGCGCGGCCTGCTGTGGCTGGAGCCGTTGGTGGAGCTCGAAATGGGCGGCATCCGCTACGGCTTCGGTCCGATTGAGGCGGACGCAGTCGCCAGCCTGTTGAACACGGGACTGCTGCGTGGCGATCTGAAGGCTCTGTCGGTTCATCCCAAATGGCTGGGTGTGGTCAACAAGATCGACTACTTCGCCCGCCAGACCCGTCTCACCTTTGCGCGCTGCGGTCTCACCGATCCCCTGTCGCTCGAGTCCTACCGCGCGCTCGGCGGCTACAAAGGCCTCGAGAAGGCGCTGTCGCTATCTCCCGCCGGCATCGTCGACGCAGTCGCCAAGTCCGGATTGCGTGGCCGCGGCGGCGCCGGCTTCCCGACCGGCATCAAGTGGCAAACGGTGCACGACACCTCGGCCGCGCAGAAGTACATCGTCTGCAATGCCGACGAGGGCGATAGCGGCACCTTCGCCGACCGCATGCTGATGGAGGGCGACCCCTTCCTCCTGATCGAGGGCATGACCATTGCCGGCCTGGCGGTGGGCGCCACCAAGGGCTTCATCTATATCCGCTCCGAATACCCCCATGCCATCGCGGCTCTGAAGGCCGCCATCTCCATAGCCCGCAAGTCGGGCTTGTTGGGCGCGGATGTCGCCGGCAGCAAGCGCGCGTTCGATCTCGAGGTCCGCACCGGCGCCGGCGCCTACGTGTGCGGCGAGGAGACGGCCCTGCTCGACAGCCTGGAAGGCAAGCGCGGCATGGTGCGCGCCAAGCCGCCGCTGCCGGCGCACAAGGGTCTGTTCGGCCGCCCCACCGTCATCAACAACGTGCTGTCGCTCGCGGCTGTGCCGTTCATCCTGGCCGAGGGCGCCAAGACCTACCTCGACTACCGCATGGGCCGCTCGCGCGGCACCATG
>Ga0075421_100001114_pt1 | contig 30786 bp, 25 predicted proteins | sample SoiMetdeltSBSDD5_FD_75292 | JGI IMG/M metagenome (GOLD analysis project Ga0075421, IMG submission 75292) | Bulk soil microbial communities from a Populus tree surrounding site in Tennessee, USA - Soil MetaG P. deltoides SBSDD5 | ecosystem: Environmental > Terrestrial > Soil > Tree plantation... | reverse complement strand
AGAAGGTTGTACCGGTCGATCAGGCCCGCGTCTGACAGGCGTCGCGCGAGTTCCGCGCTCCCATGGATGAAGATCGCGCCACCCTCGCTCTTCCTTAGTTCGACGACGTCCTCGGTCGAGCGCAGGATCGTCGTCGGACCCCATCCCTCGACGATGGCGTCGTCAGGCAGCGTGGTCGAGACCACGTACTTGGGCAGTTCCTTGTAGGCGGCGTGGTCGTCCGAGTCGCGCCAGAGCGGCGCGAAGGCCTCGTAGCTCCGGCGGCCGAACATCAGCGCCGTCGTGTCCTCAAGCTCCTCGCCCTTGAGGGAGAATGCCTCGGGCAGGAATTCGATGTCGTTGACCACCCATCCACCGCTGCGGTGATCCTCGCCCGGCCCACCGCCTGGGGAATCCACAACGCCGTCGAGCGAAACGAACCCGGTATAGACCAGATCACGCATGTGCTGTTCTCCTCATAGCCAGGCGACGACGCCGCCAGGAAAATCGACAAGCGGGCTGCTCCGCCACGCTAACGCACTGGGGCGGAGCGTCCCCGCCCCGCCCACGCTAAGAAGGGCCGCCGCGGCCGTCTTGTACGAAAACGACGGCAGCACCGACGACAGAGCCGGCTCGTCTCCTGCCCCGGACGACTTCGATGACGGCCATGCCCTCATGATGCCCGGGTCACGGTTGGTTGGTGCTGTCTGGGCTGTCGCCGCCCGTGGTGCGCCCGGAGCCGCGAGCGTGGCTCGACCGGCGGATGGTGACGACCGCGATCGCGACGATGATCGCGATCGCGATGATGAAGACGATCAGAACGGGGCGCCCATGGACGGTCATTACCCCGTTCCCGGTCGCGTCTAGTCCACCTTCCAGAGCAGGCAGAACGGCTTGCCCGCCGGACCGGCGTACACGCGCCAGTTGTCGCCCTGGCCGTCGAGGCGGGTCGCACCCAGCGCCAGCGCACCCTTCTCGCCCGCCTCGATCTCGTCCACCATGACGTCGAGGTGGAACTGCTGCGGATGGGCCGGGTTCGGCCACTGCGGCGGCTGGTAGTCCTCGATCTGCTGGAACATCAGGGGACGGTCGCCGTCCTCGCCGATCATGCTGGCGCCCTCGCCCTCGTAGGTGATGGGCTTGCCGAGCAGCTCGGAGTAGAACGTGCTGAGCGCCTTGGCATCGGGGCAGTCGAGCATGACGCCCATGAGCGTCATCCCCTCGTTCTCCTCGGCCAGGCACAGGTCGAACGGGTGGCCGGCCGGGTCGGCGAGGGTGTTCCAGCGCTCGTTCTCGCGCAGCAGCGTGGCCCCCAGCCCGACCGCTTTCTCCGTCGCCGCCGTGAGATCCGGCACGCGCAGGTCGAAGTGCGCCTGCTGCGGGTACGCCGGATCGGGCCACTGGGGCGGAACGTGGTCGGGTGCGCTCTGCAGCCCGATACGCCAGCCGTCGTCGGTGGTCATCGTGATCCACTCGTCATCGGCATACCTCTGGGTCCACCCGGCCAGTGCCGTGTAGAACGCCGACAGCCGCGCGATGTCCGGTGCGTCTAGGACGACCGTTTTGAGTTCTCCGATAGCCATCCCAACATGCTCGCCGAGGGGTACGACAAAACCTGTCAGCGATGTGCTTCTACCCGACTGACGGCCTGATCCGATCCCGCCTAACGTCCGGGGATGCGCCGACTCGCGTGCCTTTTTCTCTCGGGCGGCCCCGTTGTGGCCGTCCTCCTGGCGGCTTCGGGCTGCGGCTGGCCCTCCGAGTCGCCCGGCACCGCTCCGCCGGTGATGACGGTCGTCTCGCCCTGTGCAGGGCTGGGCATCGCTCCTGCTGGTACCGACCAGATAGGTGGCAATGAAGGGCAAGGCGCAGCTGGCGGCTGCTGGCACTTCCGAGAGCCGGCAGTTACCTGTTTCCGCGGTATCTGGTCGCTACCCGTCCTGGGTCAGGGCACGGAGGCGGGCAGCCCGAAGGGCGCGAAGTGGTCGGGGCCGAGGAACGAGGTGATCTCGGCGATGTGCTCGCCGCGCAGGGTCAGCACGTCGATCGACCAGGCGAGGTGCGCGCCAGCGTCATCGTTCCACAGGTAGCCACCCACGGCGGGCTGGCCGTTCGCGCTGATCGAAAGGTGCCGCCAGGAGCCGCATGTGGTCAGTGGGGCTTGCACGGCGAAGTCGATGACGGCTTCCAGGCCGTTGTACCAGTGGGCCAGCGGCGGCATCGACCAGGTGACGTCCTCGGTCAGCAGCGCGACCAGGGCATCGGCGTCGCCGCGTTCGAGCGCTGTGGCATACCCGGCGACGATCTCCCGCAGGCGAGCATCGCCGATCTTTCGCAGTGTCTGCTGCTGCGAAGTGGAGGGAACCCTCTCCGCGACGATCTTGCGTGCACGCGCCAGGGCAGAGTTCACCGACGTGGTCGAGGTGTCCATCATGGTGGCGATCTCGGCGATCGAGAAGCCGAGGACCTCGAAGAGCAGCAGCGCCGCCCGCTGATTGCCCGGCAGGTGTTGTAGGGCGGCGACGAAGGCGAGCTCGACGGCTTCACGCTGCTCATAACTCTCGCCCGGGCCAGCCGGGCCGGTTGCTAGACCCACATCGGGGTAGGGCCCCAGCCAGGCGACATCGGCCAGCGGAGCGTCGCCGATCATGGCGTGGGTGCTGGCCGGGCCGAGGTCGACGGGCAAGGCCCGCTTACCGCGGGCTTCGACGATGTCCAGGCAGGTGCGGGTGGCCACGGTGTAGAGCCACGAGCGCAGCGAGCTGCGACCCTCGAAGCGCTCAAGCCCTCGCCACGCCCGCAGCAGGGCGTCCTGCAGGGCGTCGTCGGCGTCGTGGGTCGAGCCGAGAATGCGATAGCAGTGGGCATGCAGCTCCCGGCGCAGCGGCTGCACGAGACGGGTGAATGCGCCACCGTCCCCGCCGCGCGCCTGGGCCAGATCGAGATCTCTGGCACCCTCTGCCATCGTGCCCCTGGTCGGTGCAGAAGAAAGATTGCTCACGAGCGACGATTCTGCCTCACGGCGAGAGTCTCCACTGTGACCTAGTAATACCCGACCAGCCAGGAGACCCCGATGGATGACACCTCGACCGTTCCCGCCACCGCCCGGACCCTCGAGGTCCCCGGTGCGCGCCTGCACTACGAGATCCGCGGCCAGGGCCCCCTCGTGGTGCTCGTCGGCGCCCCGATGGACGCCCAATCCTTCGCGCCGCTGGCCGAATTGCTCGCCGCCGACCACACCGTGCTCACCACCGACCCTCGGGGCATCAACCGCAGCCCGGTCGACGACCCCGACCAGGACTCAACCCCGCAAATGCGCGCCGACGACCTCTCCCGGCTCCTGACCCACCTCGACGCCGGCCCGGCCGCGGTCCTGGGCTCCAGCGGCGGCGCCGTCAGCGCACTGGCCCTCGCACAGGCCCACCACGAGCAGGTCCATACCGTCATCGCCCACGAGCCCCCACTGGACGAGCTGCTGGACGACCGCGAGCAGCTGTACGTGCAGACCGAGGACATGATCGCCACATACCTTGCCGGTGATACCAGGGGTGCCTGGGCAAAGTTCCTGACCACGGCGAACATTCACCTGCCCGAGCCGGTGTTCGAGGCGATGTTCGGAGGGGAGCGCGACCCACAGACGGCCGCAGACGAGCACTTCCAGTTCGCGCACATGCTGCGCGCCACCGTCCGCTGGCAGCCTGACCTCGCCGCGCTGCGCTCGACGAACGCCCGCATCGTGGTCGGCATCGGCGAAGACTCCGCTGGTCAGCTCTGCGACCGCACATCGAAGGCGCTCGCCGCGGGGCTCGGCATTGAGCCGACGATGTTCCCCGGCGGCCACATCGGCTTCGTCGAGGACCCTGCCAGGTTCGCCACCCGGCTGCGCGCAGTCGTGTGTGAAAGCTGAACGACGGCAACACCGGGCCGCTCCAGCACGAGGGCGAGTCAGGGAGTTGAGTGCACCACCAGCGGATGGGAAGCGGCACCTCCAACGCCCGTTCCGGCGCGACAATCCCGAACTCGGCATCCCCGAACTCCGGTAAAGTTTCAGCTGGCCAGGCCAAGATTGATCAAGGCTAGTCAACGCGGTGGGTGGTAATGATCCACCGGTGCGGGCCTGTGCGCTCATCGTTCGGTATTGAGTTGCAGCGCACTCTGTGGGGGGTGTGTTTCTTCTGAGTGAGATCCGGGCCGGCGATCATGGTGCGGGAGACAAGTTGCTCCAGGTGAGAGCATTCTATCGACATCAGCCAATCGATTTGGGCCGTGCGGGGCACATCACGGCTGGCCAGGACCACCTCGGTGATCTCGCTCAGAAGGAAACGCACCTCACGGAGAAACGCACCCTTCGGTAGACCGCCTGGGGCTCGTGGCGAAACCCCCGAGGTCGTCCTCTTCTACAAGGCCGGAGGCGACCTCAGCACGGCCGAGTTGGCAGCAGCACGCAGCCACCTCCCGCGGCTCCAGGATGAGCAGGACCTCCGCGCTCGCATGCCCACACTCAATGTGGCGCAACGGTTCTGGCTGCACGAGTCGCTAAGCGGCGGCGTGCGGCCCGAGCATCCGTGGCTGGCTCACCTCGTCAGCTGACCCGCTGACACGGCAGGCCCGGGCCGTGTAGCACATCGCGTAGAGGGTGAAGATCACCAGCGCGTGCGGGAAGTACGTCTCCTGGATGAGGAGCTCCTCGAACGGGCTGAGCACGCCGAACGACTGGCCGGTCAGAGCGTGGATGAACCAGAACGGGGCGTGCTCTGCGAGCACGGTGTCCTGTCCGGCCATGAAGTCGACCGTGAGCGCGATGTCGAGGACGGCCAGCCAGGCCACGAAGCCGGCGAGCACCGCGACCACGCCCCGGCGCACCTGCGCTATCCGGCCCACGGCCAGCAGCGCCAAGGGCAGCGCCGGCATCCATACCGCGGCGCCCACGACGAACTCGTCGTTGCCGACGGCGGTGCCGATGCCAAGCAAGGGCAGCCACAGCGTCGCGGCAATGGAGATCGCGAGCAGGAAGGCCAGTGGGACCGGTCCGACGATGACACTTCGCCGCCCCCACCACCAGCCGGCGGCGCCGGCGATCGCCAGCATGGCCGCGAAGAGCAGCCACAGCTGCACGGGTGGTGGCCTATAGCCCATCGATATGCCCACCACCACAGCCGTCAGCAGCAGCGCCAGCGGCCCGGCGAGGATCGCCAGCGCTGTGCCCGCGGTGCGCTTGGTGAACCCGATGACCGGCGCGTGCGCTGGGCGCACGAACGCGAGCCCGGCCGCGAAGCGCAGCCCGTGCAGCGGGCGGCCTTGTGTGGCAAGGTAATCCAGCTCGGCCAGCCACTCCCGGCGCACCTGGCTGTCGGGCGGGAAACGGCGCGCGGCGGTGTTGACCAATGCCCGGCAGATGGCGGCGATCATGCGGGTCTCACCACCTTGCCGGTCACGGGGGCGGGCGCTGTGCTCTGGTGCAGCTCCGCCAGGCGCTGGCGCGCCTGCTCGGCACCGTTGGGGGTGAGCAGGTAGTAGCGCCGCACCGGCCTGCCCAACTCGGTCGGGTCCTCCTGCTCCCATTCGGAGCTGACCCAGCCCGCGGCCTGCAGCTTCTGCAGGATCGGGTAGACGGTGCCGCTGCCAAACCCGGATTGCTCCATCAGGTCCACGCCGTAGCGGGCAGTGTCCACATCGGACAAAAAGACGGCGAGCACCTTCGCCACAGGAATCGTCAGTCGCACGGCTCCACTCTATCGGTTTTCGACATAGGGTCAAGCCGGCGTGTGGGGCTCATAAATTCGGGTTTTGGTTACGCGGCCTGCATATATTCGTTGATCAGCCCGCCCAGAATCGGCCGTCGTTGAACGCGGGCGGCGGTGAGGTCGACTACTTGCGATGGTGGGTTCGGTGGTTGCTGGCCGAGCGACCGGTGTGGTCGGTGGCCGTTGTAGTGTGGATTAGGGCGGCTGGAGTGGACCCGTATAGCCGGGCTTACAGTGTCGTGATGAGCCAGCGGACTGATGTGGGCATGTCTGCCGACCTGGACCTTGTGGAGATCGAGCCTGGGACCGAGGATGACTTGCCCGGGATCGTGGAGATCCTTAACTACACGATCGCGAACTCAAGCGCTACCTTCGCTACCCGGCCGACCAGTGTGGGCGAACAGCGCGAGTGGTTTGAGCAGTTCTCCTCAACCGGGCCCTACCGCCTGCTCGTTGCGCGACGCGGCCGCCAGGTCTTGGGCTACGTGTGCAGTCAGCGCTACCGGGATCACGAGGCCTTCCGTGAGACGGTGGAGGTGAGCATCGCGTTGCTGGGGTACGCGCTGCTTCAGGTCAACCCGTCCGCCGCGTATGCCTATCTCGGCGACGCGCAGGCCGACGCCCGCAACGACACCATCCTGACGATCACGGAGCCGGGGCTGCACTGTTCACCCGCCCAACAACGGCACGGTCCAGTGCACGGCAGCGGGTTCTATGCCCTGCAGTACCCGCAATCGGCCGCCGCGCCGAGCCAGCCCGATGTCCGCGCGGCCTTGACCGACCAACCGACCCCGACCTTGATATTCAAGGGTTCCTGCGACTACCTGTCGTGGCAGTCCGCACAGGACTACCGCCGTGTGCTGCCCAATTCGAGCCTGGTGTACCTGGAAGGGGCCGGACACAACACCTACCAGGACCGGCCAGCCGAGGTCATGTCAGCCATCCGCGCGTTTCTGACAGGTGATCCATTGCCAATGGCGCCCTACGCCGCCAACACCCCACCACCCACCTATCACGGACCAGCATGAGTCGCACCAAGGCGACCGTGTCACAAACAATCGCCGCTGCCATCCCGGACCGGTTCTACGACCCGAGGAGCGATCCTCTGGGACGGCGTGGACCTCAGGACCTGGAACCCGAGAGGCTGCGCCGCCGCATCGGCGCGGTGTTCCAGGACTTCGCCTGCTATGAGCTGTCGGCTTCGGACAACGTCGGGCTTGGCGACCTGGAAACTGGCCGGACTCAGAACTCGCGCCATTCGTCGATCCAGCTCTTGGCGACCACGGTAGGCACGCCGGCGCCGGAGGCTGCGCGACAAATGCCTTGATGGCCTCCTCGCGCCGCACTGTGTCGACGATATGGTGGCGCTCGTCGATGGAGTTGAACCGTCGACCAGCGCGCGCAATGATGCCCGGGCCCAACTGACGGTGTCCGCTTCCGTTTTCGGAACGCTGCCCCAACGCTTTCAATGCCTCTGCATACGCGCGGCAGCCTGCTTTGCCGGCCCGCTCGTCATCGTCGAGCCAGTGCGGCGCTCGTAGCAGCGTTGCAGCCGGTTGAAGTCGTTGCGCCCGAGACCGCCGTCGATGCTATACATGGTGACTATAACCAGGTATAGTAATGCCATGTCGTCGCCGGCCAACAGCCCACCGCCTTCGACCGGATACCTACTCTGGCACCTGTCGTTGCGGTGGCGGGTCGCCCTGGATAGGGCGCTTGCGCCGCTCGGCTTGACCTCGTCGCAGTACGGCGTACTGGCCTCCCTTCAAGGGTTCTCCCGAGTTGGCTCCCGACCAAGCCAGCGCGAGCTGGCCAGCTTCAGCGGCCTCGAGCCCATGCATGTGTCCAAGCTCATCCGCGCCCTCGAACGCGCCGGGCTGGTGGAGCGGGCCGGGAACCCGCAGGACACTCGGGCGGTCCAGCTGAACGTGACCGCTCGAGGCGTCGAGGTCGTCACGGCGGCAAGGGAGAAGGTGATCGAGCTGGAGGATCAACGCCTCGCACCCCTGGGCGGCCGCCGGAGCGAACGGAGTGTGGAGCTGAGGGACACGCTGCTGACTCTGCTGCGGCATGCGGAGGCGACGAACACCGAGCGGGACGGCGAGCCGGCCGCGCGGTAGCGGTCGGCAGCTACGGGAGATACGAGCAGAGGAAGAAAGAAACAGGAGGAGGAGGAGGAGGTTCTGTGGCGAGTTCCAAGACCATGCTGGCAGTTGGCCTAGCTGCCGCAACGCTCGTCGTGTTCGTTGTCGTCATAGCGATGGGTGGTGCGTTGCGGGCTGGGCTCGCGCCATGGCCGGGCATCGGCGTTGCCTTCCTGGCGATCGCTGCGTTCACTGTCTCTCGGGAGCGCAGATCCTTCGTCGTGGCCGGACTGCTTGCGGCGAGCGGCGTCGTCGGCGTCGTGTATGCCTTGATAAGAACGGAATTCTTGATGGCCAGTTCGTTTCCTGGTCCGATCTTCGGAATCATCCTTGGGCTTCCGATACTCGGGCTGGCCGTGGCAGAGGCTGTTGGAGCCACCCGGGACCGAAGAAGCTATAAGAGGTCACGCGGATAGGCGCGGTTCATGGTCGTCGTGTGAGTCGGGTAGCCCAGCGGTAGGTGGTCCAGGCGCGGCGGATTAGGTTACGGATGGTGATGATCGCTGGTGCTTTGCAAGACCGTGTGAGCCCATACCTGATCTTTTCATCGGCCGAATGGCTTTGCACCAGCTTGTACAACACATGTCCGTCCTCCAGAGGATCAAACCAGACCTTGAGGACACTCCCGAATACGAGGCCGATTAACGCCCCCTCGCCGCCAGACTTGCAGGCTTCGCCAACACTGCGTTGTCGCGACTGCGTGAGGCCCCGGGTGCCTGGGGCTTGGCGATCTACTCGCCAGCCGCGATAGCTACCAAGACTCCATCCTGTGCAGCGGCTACCCCGCCGGCACCGCCGAGGAAGCCTTCGACTGCGCCTGCGGCCTCTACCTCAACGACCGCACCGCCTGGATCCGACCCCCGACGAATTAACGGCGAGGACCACTTAGGACACCACCGCCGCCCGCGAATATCAGGAGCCCCTGCCGGTGTACATCGCACCGTCAGGGCGGTGGTGGGATGGACGGCGGTGAGGCCGGTGTGGGCGGCGGCTTGGGGAAGCCGCCCGGCGGAGGTTCCGGGATGTTGGGTACTTTCGGCGGCCGCGGAATGTTCGGGTTGGCCAGATCTCCAGGGTGGGCCGGTTCGGTCGGACCTGTCGGGTCGATCGTCGAGTCGTAGCCGATGCCTTGCCCGGCCATCTGCAGGATCATGCCGAGCAGACCCAGGGCCACGGCCGCGCCCATAGCCTGCAGGCTGAACTGAGCCGCCAGCATGCCGCCACCGGCCAGGGCCAAAGGCGGGAACATGAGCAACAGCAGCGCGAGCATGGCGAGGAGCAATGCCGAGAGGTTGATGCCACGCGCGAGCGCCTCCAGGATGTGCACATTGGACACCAGCCGGGTGTACGGTCCGGGATCCCGCAACGCCAATTGGATGGTAAACAGGCCCACTGCCAGCGCTCCCACACCGACCAGGGCCTGCAGCTGCAGGCGCGCAGCGGCGTCGATGTACCCGTGCCGGGCAACCGCGGGCAGGGCGCGCCAGGTCTGCCACAGCCGCCAGCCGACAAGCACCATTCCGGCGATGGCCAGCACGGTCACCAACGAGAACGGAAGCGACGTCGCGAACGTCCGCTGCAGCGAACCTGTGAGCGGGAAGCCGCCCAGGACAAAGTAGACCAGCGGCAGGATGACAAGTGCGAGTGCCAGCAGGACCATCCAGTGCCGGCGGAGCACCTGTTGCGCCCGCAACGCGGCCCGAACCTGCCCGACGATCCTTGGCCAGATGCCGCGCCAGGCACGCACGTCGCTGGTCAGGTCGATCTGCTCGCGCACTGTCTGCACCAGGTCGCGCAGTGGTGCGGCCGCATCACCCGCACCGCAGGCCCGGGCGAACATCATCGAGCGCCGCAACAGCGCGAACCGCATGGCGATAAGCGCCGTCCACGGCATGCCGAGGGTCGCGTACCGGCCCAGCGCCTCCAGGCTCGGGCGGCCATTGCGCTCGGCGGCCAGCAGCACGCCGGGCTCGCTGGCCTTGCCCGCACGGATGTCGCGACGGTCGAAGAAGAACGCCACTGCGAGCAGTACCACGGGCAGCAGCCAGAGCAGGTTCCGCAGTGCGGCAACGGGCGCGCCGACCAACGTCCACACCAGACCCGACTCGTCACCAACGAGTGCGTAGTTGAACGCAGCGTGGTCGATCGATGCGTAGGCGATCGGGATAAGGCCGAGCAACCGCAGCCAGCCCTTGCCGCGCAACAACACGCCGATGCCGAACCCGGCGAGGGCGCTGTAGGCAAGGTGCAGGTTGAGCGTCGGGCCGCCGCCTGACAGCAGCGAATCGGCGATGGACGGTGCGGGCAGCCAGGTGGTGAGGATTTGGAACGGGCCAGGGATGTAGACCTGGTTGAGTCCAAGGATAAGGGTCCATCCCTCGAACGGGTTGCCGCCGGCCCTTCCCGCCTCGTGCCCGAAGCGCAGCAGTGCCTCAACCAGACCGAATCCGGCGCCGGTACCGGCGCCGAGGAGCAGGTAGTCGGTCAGTCCCCATTGGTTGCGCACGCGCCGGTACAGCGCGATCAGGACTAGCGGCAGGACCTTCACGATCTCCTCGATGAACGGGTCGATCGTGTAGCTCGCGCTTCGGACCACATCATTCAGCGGTTCTCCGGTGATCGCGGCGGTGGCCCGGGTGTGCAGCATCTGCAGCACCACGGCTAAAGCGCCGCACGCATACAGGCCGACCGGGACCGACAGCAGCAGCGTCGTCACGCGAACCGACCGGGTGGCGGATGCGAGCAGGGCGAGCTGAAGCACGCCGTAGCAGGCCGCCACAAGCATGAATAGTGCCATAAAGGCATGGTGAAGTACGGAAGCAAGCGCGCCAACCGGGCAGCACTATCGGGTTCCGGACGGCGAGCCATTGCCGTCCATATTCAGCGGCATCACGGCCGAGCCTGACACCCTCACGGATGGCGACACTGAACAGTTGGTCATCATCGGCAACGGCACCCGTCGTTCCAATTTGTCCCGCACAAATGATCTGCGGGGGTCCTCTGAGGACCCCCGCTCCAGCCCGGTGGCGATGTGAAGTGATATTGCCAGCCGATCAGGTAGGTGCTTCTTTGCCGCAGGCGAACGTCGCCGCCCGAACGGCGAACATCGCGGCGGAGGCGTTTTCATGTGCCAGCCGCCGCAGGGCAAGGTGAAACCGATCACCGACGATGGTGCCGATGACTGCCGCGTAAGCGACATCCTCTGGCGTGCGCCGCCGGCCCACCGCGGCGAGATCCATCGCCGCTACCCGCTCGGCCGCGGCCGCGAACTCGTCCAGTCTGTCGGCCAGGTCACCGACGCCTAGGTCCGTGAAGGCGGCCAGCACCTCGGCGAGGGCCTGTGCCGCGGGTGAGTCGGGTTTGACACACCAGCCACGGCGTGCGATGAGATCCGCGACCCTTCTCCGCGTTTCCTCGGGCGCGGCACCGCGCGGGGCCAGCGTGGTGGACAGTGCGCTGCCGAGCACGTGATGCAGATCGACCACCGGCTGGTCCAATTCCTTTAGCACGCCACGGATCGTGGCGATAGGCAGGTGGGCGACGTCGACCATGACGCGGATGAACCGCAGCCGCCGCAGATGCTCTTCGCCGTAGGTGGCCTGGTTGGGGCTAGTGAGCTGACCCGGTGGAAGCAGACGCTCGCGTAGATAGAATTTTATGGTCGGCACCGGTATGCCTGATTTATGGCTTAGTTCAGCGATTCGCATCCTCATCCCTTTAAATATGCCTTTTATCGCTATAGGCGATAGCATCCGTTACCCCGCCTGAAGGCAGGCGTTTATCAAAACGGCAGCACGAAACCGCTTCACACGAAGGAAACCCGCGATGAACGACGAAAAGAGCCCTGCCCTCGGCGTGGCGCTGGCCTATTACCAGGCATGGTCCAACAAGGACCTGGATCTCGCCCTTAGCTACGTCGCCAACGACGTTGTCTGCGACGCCCCGGCCGGTCGGATTGTTGGCATGGACGCGTACCGGGAGTTCCTGGCCCCATTCGTGCAGATGCTGATCAATTCGCAAATGATCGCCGCCTTTGGTGATGAGGAGCGGGCCTTGGTCATGTACAACACGCAGACGGCCTTGGTGGATAACGCGCCGGGAGCGGAGTGTGTGACCGTCCAGGATGGCAAGATCACCTACAGCCGGTTCATCTTCGACCGGGCGCCGTTTGACGCCGCCCGGCGGGCCAAGGCGAACGCCACGGCTTAGGGCAGGCTGGCGCTAGCGCGACAACATGATGCTGTTGCGCAGCGCCAGCAGTTCGTTGTTGGGTTTTATGCCCATGTGTCGGCGCAGGCCGTCGAAGAATTCATCCAGCTGGCGGATGGCACCGGTGTAGTTGCTCTGGCGCAGGTAGACATGGACGATTGTCTTCACCGCGTCCTCGTTGTAGGCGTCGATCGCGAGCATCTGCATCGCACACGACAGCGCGTTGGGAAGCTGGCCGACGCACAAATACAGGTGCATCAGGTGGCGCAGCGACCGAGTGTGCGCGATGTCGTGCTGGCAACGTAACGCGGTGAAGACATCCTCATAAACGTCCTCTGGTAAGAACGTCAGCCGATAGTAGGCAAGCGATTGTTCGTACAGCGAAATCGCTTGTTGGGTATCGCCTTTGCGTTTGGCTGCCTCGGCCGCGGCGCACAGGGCCTGTACCTCGCGGACATCGGTCCACCATAGGTCCCTTGGGTCGAACCAGTAGTACTTCTGGCCGTTGCGGTGGATGAAGGTCGAAGGGCTGCGGGGCGGGAGTCCGGGCTCCAGTACATGCCGCAGGTAGTGCAGGGTCACATGCAGGCTGTTGGCGGCCTTCTGACGGCTGCGGTCAGGCCAGAACAGCACGCAGAGCTGGTCCTCGCTGAACGGCTCCACCGGGTTGACCAGGAACCATTTGAGCATCGTCCGTGCCCGGTTGCGGCGCCAGGTTGGCTCACCTAATGGTTGCCCATTGAGGCTTATCCGAAAAGGCCCGAAAAGCGACGCCGCGTAACGGGCATTCTCCTCGATTTCGAGGCCCCCAGTCTCCATTTGTGAACTGCTGTTCCTGTTCATCGAACTCCTTCACCCATCCTCGTTTGAGGCCCGAGACTCAAAAATTGGCATAGTTGATTTGTTAAATGTCTACTGATAGGTGTAGGTCTGTTAGAAATTGCAAGCGAACGGGCCGTTAATTCACGCGTACGCGTGCGACCTGCAGATGCGCTGGCCAGTCCAGCCCGGAACCGACGCAAAATCGTGTAGGAAATCAGTCAGCCAGATGCTTGCCCGTCGCTTTCGTCAACTACTCTTCGTCTGACATGTATCTCTATTTGTTGAGACACCACCGGTGGCCGAAACGGAACGCTGAGTCCCGGTGAATAGTGAGAGGACGCGGCGGTGAGTGAAGCGATCTTGGATCTGGCCCGGTCAGGTGATGCCGAGGCATTTCGCGACCTCACGGACCGCTACCGGCATGAGTTGCAGCTTCATTGCTATCGGATCCTGGGTTCACTGACCGACGCCGAGGACATGCTGCAAGAAACGATGCTGGCAGCATGGCGTGGGTTGGAACAGTTCGAAGGCCGGTCGTCGGTTCGATCGTGGCTGTATCGCATTGCGACCAACCGTTGTCTCAATGCGCTACGCGATGCCGGGCGCCGCCCCACCCAAGCACCGCTCCCACCCTTTGAGCCGCCGCCACCGACCAGCCACGGCGAGGTGACCTGGCTCCAGCCGTACCCGGACGCCATGCTGGAGGAAGTGATCGACAAGGCACCGGGACCCGAAGCGAGAGCCCAAATCAGAGAGACGGTCGAGCTCGCGTTCGTTGCCTGGCTGCAACTACTTCCACCGCGCCAAACCTCGACGCTCGTACTCAAAGACGTGCTTGGATACTCGACGGCTGAGGTCGCGTCCATGCTCCAGACGACCGAGTCCGCCGTCAAAGGCGCCCTGCAGCGCGCCCGCGCCTCCATCGACCAGCGTCGGCGTGCCCAGGAGGAGCCCGCCCCGGCGCCCGAGTCGGCCGAAGAACGCCGGATCAGCCGCAGTTTCGCCGAGGCGTTCGCCTCCGATGACATCGACGGCGTCGTTGCGCTGCTAACCGATGACGCCTGGCTCACCATGCCGCCCGCCACCCAACAATACCAAGGAGCACAGGCCATCGCCTCCTTCCTGCGCGCCAGCGTGCAATGGCGGCAGGGACGCCAGTTCCAGCTCGTGCCTACCCGTGCCAACGCGCAGCCCGCCTTCGCCTTCTACCTACCCGAGGCCGACGGGGACACCGCCGTTACGGAGGGAATCATGGTGCTCACCTTGCGCGGCAACCGGATCGCGGCCATTACCCGCTTCCTCGACAGCGATCTGTTGCCCCGTTTCGGCTTGCCGGTCAGCATGGCGATGCCGCGCTGACCGGCCACGCCTAGTCCCGCTTGAAGAAATCGGAATTGAGCTTGATATGGGACGCCCACTCCTGCGGCACATCGCCTTCGAAGAAGATGGCGCTGTGCGGGCATGCGGCTTCGCAGGCGCCGCAATCGATGCACTCGGTGGGGTTGATGTAGAGCTGGTCGTGCGAGGCGAAGTCGGAGTCGTCGGGCCGGGGATAGATCGCGTCCACCGGGCAAACCTCATAACACGAGGTGTCCTTCTTGCCGACGCACGGCTGTGTGATCACGTAGGGCATGGCCGGATCCCTACACCAACTCTTCGACCGGCGCCGGCAGACCCATGATCTGCGACAGGTTCACCGGTGAGAAGAACTCTGCCCACGGGATCGTGTTCTGGATGACACCGAAGAACCGGTTGATGCCGTCCTGGTTTCCGCGCAATGCGGCCAACACATCCTGGAAGGCCGGATCGAACGGTTCCATCGCGGCGTGGTCTACGATGAAGTCGTACAGCGGCTTAAGCAGCTCGTTGCGCCGCTGCTCGTAGTAGGCCATGGCCTCCGTGATCGGCTGCCGGCCGGAGAAGCCGGCGTCGATCGCGTTGGCCAGCAGATCGGCGTCGCGGAAGGCGTCGGTGATGCCCTGGGCCGTGATCGGGTCCTTGTGCACCCCGGCGTCGCCTACGAGCGCCCAGCCGGGACCGTATGGCTTACGGAAGAAGTTGGCGCGGTTGCCCGCACCCATCAGGCGCTGGGCGAGCCTGCCCCGGTGCACGCGGTAGGCGAGGTCCGGAGCGATCTCGTCGATGGTCGCCAGGTAGTTGGTCAGCAGGTCGGTCTTGAAAAGTGCGAACTCGCGCTCCGGCCGTTCGATGAAGATGGCCGCCTGGTTGTCGTTGGTCGGAAACGCGATGACTGTCCGATTTGGACGGGTATAGAACTCGAGACCTTTGAGCGGTACATCATCCCAATAGCCGTAATAGCCGAAAGCCTTGGGCGGGGCGTACTCGTACATCGGGGCCTCGACGGTGCTAGCGAGCAGCGAGCGCATGCCATCCGCGCCGACGACGATGCGGGCCTTTTCGGTGACCGGCTGGCCGAGGGGCGTCCGGCCCCGGATACCGACCACCCGTCCGTCCTCCCGCAGGATCTCGTTGACCGAAAAGCGTTCCCGCACCTCCGCTCCGGCCGCGACAGCCTCGTCAACGAGGAGCTTGTCGAGCACCACCCGCTTCGGGGCGTAGATCGCGGCGAAGCCATCATCTATCGGCGGCGGGAACCCGGTCAGGGTGAAGTGCCCGTACCGCGGGAACGCCAGGTCTAGCACGATGTTGGTGATGGGCGGGCAGTTGGTCGCCTCCACCTTCGACAGCAGACCCCAGCGCCGCAGCTGGGCGCTGCCCTCCACGGTGATCATATGTGTCGAAACGGTATCGCTCGGGAAGGTCGCCTTGTCGACCGCCAAAACCTTGTAACCCTTGCGAGCCAACAACATTGCCGTCGGTGCCCCGGCGACTCGGGCGCCGATAACGATCACATCGTACATGGTGAAATGTCCTCTCTTCGATGATGGACCGCGATCGTGCTAGACAGTGAGCAGCGCCTCCGTTCGCCGCCGCCAGGCTTCGTAGGCTGGCTCGGCCCGGATTTCGCCTAGTTCCTCGCGTGCCTTGTCGAGCATCCGGGAGGCCTCCCGGCTGGCGAGGCCGCAGTAGACCTCACACGCGAGGTCGGTGTGGGGAGTTGGGTTGCCGGCGAGCTCCCGGCCGGCGGCCGCCGTGGCCGCGCCCCGGGCAAGCTGCGCGCGATAGGGCTGGGCATAGGCCATCAGGGCGTAGAGCCCGGACCGGTCAGCGCCACCGCCGTAGGCGCTGGCGAGCCCGACCCCGCTCCAGAGATCAGCCCGTCGCTCGTATTGGAACCCATCGATAGTGTTTAAAACAAGGTTAACCACCCCGCCGCACCAGAACCAGATCGCCCGCCCCAGGCCCTGGTCGAAAACCCTTTGAGCGTAAGGCGAAAGGCGGGTCGGCCTGGCGTGCCGGTCGATGTACTTGCGGCGCCGGAAAAAGCCCTCATGGAATCCGTAACCGTCCACGATGACCCAGCCAAGCAGGGGATCCAGTTTGGACAGATACGCCTCGGGGTTGCGTTTGAGCCGCGCGAGTGCCAGCCCGACGCCTACATAAATCGGATAGATGTGCGCGGCGCCGGGGCCGTCGGTAAACTCCTTGAGCCGCCGTCCGCCGGAGAACGTGATGAGATCAAGCGCCGCAAGGGCCATCCCGGCGCCTTCGTAGGCGAAACCGTGCAGCTCCTGCGCCACCGCGTTGAGCCGGGGGACCAGGACGGCGAGACGGGGGTCCTCCAGGGCCGCGTGATACCCCGCCACAAGCGAATGCGCCACCGGCTGAAAGCGTTGCCAGGCCTCGGGAGCGAAGCCCTTCCGGCTGAACACCGCCTTCTCCGACGGGATGCCGAACAGCACCCTCCGGACCTTTCCCATAGTCGTCACGGTTGCTTCCCCTCGTCTGTGGAAGGAAGGTCAGGCTGCGCGAGCCAGAGTGCTTCGATGCGGCGCCGCCAGGAGGCATAGGCGGGCTCGGGACCGCTTTCAGGCAGGTTCTGCCGGGCGCGGTCGGCGATGCGGGCGACCTCGAGACTGTCCCGGTCCCAAACCACGTCACACGCGAGCTCGGTGTGCGGCGCCGGATGGTGGGACTCCTCCCGGAAGACCGATGCCATCGCGGTCCCCACGGCGAAGTGGGCGCGATGCTGGCCCGCGGCGGCGAGCAGCCTTTCGATGGCTGCGCGATCCATCACTCCGGCGGCGTAGGCACAGGCCAAACCTATGCCGCTCCAGAGATCGGGCCGGCGGCTGGCGGGAAAGCCGTCGATGGTTTGGATGATCCGGTCCACATTGGCCCCGGTGGAGAACCAGAAACTGCGCCCCAGTCCGTGGTCGAAGGCGCGAAGGGAATAACCGGTCAGTCTCGACGGGACCGCGTGCTCATTGACGATGGTCCGCCAGCTGAAGAACCCTTCATAGAAGCCGTATCCGTCTATCACAAACCAGCCCAACAGCGGATCCTGTTGTGCCGTGAAGCGTTCTGGATTCTTAGGTACTCGGGGCAGCACCAGTCCGGCACCGATGTAGACCAGACACCGGTAGTGCGCGCCGGGACCCGCCAGGAAAGCGGCGAGCCGCTTCTTCGTCGGGAATAGGCTGTCGAGCAGCATCAGCCCCATCCCCGCGCCCTCATAGGCGATACCCCGCAATTCGGGCTCGATCGCGTCCAGCAGCGGCACCAGCTTGTCGAAGCGGCTGTTGTCTATGGTCATATAGAAGCTGTCAACCAATGTTCGGGCTACCGGCTCGAAGGTGAGCCAGGTCCTGTCCATGTCTTCCTGCGCCCCGAACCTTTCGGCGGCCATCGTCGGGAAGGCTTCGGCCGACAGCTTGAACACGGGCTTCAAAACCTTGCTGAGGTTGATACCCATGGCTCACCTCCTTGCGGTTTCATGGGCGAGCGTGATGTCTGGTGCACCCGCGACCACCTGCGGCACCACGGTTTCGTGCCTCCTGTGCCTTCCGTAGAAGACTTCGAAGAGCGGAGTCGCGGCCAGTGTGGTGACGATGGCCATAAAGACGAGCATGGTAAAGAGCAGCGGAGTGATGAGGCCGGCCTGCAACCCGATGTTGAGCAGAATGAGCTCCATCATTCCCCGTGCGTTCATGAGGCTGCCGATCGCAAGCGCGTCCCGGTTTGGCTCCTTGCTCAGTCGCGCCGCGGTGTAGCACGCGACGCCCTTGGCTATCACCGAGATGGCCAGCAGCAGGATGGTCGCGCCCCACATCGCCACGCTGTCGACCAGACCGATTTGAGTGTTGAGACCGGAGTAGATGAAAAACAGTGGGACCATGAAGGTGGTGACCAGTGGCTCCAAGGCGTTCTTCAGATGCTGGGCGAAGACACCCCGGGGCATGGCCACGCCGAGGATGAAGGCGCCGAAGACCGCATAGATGCCGATCGTGTCCGTCAACCAGGCGGCACTCATCAACAGAAACAGGACGAGCGCCAGCATCGGTGAGGTCACGCCACCGTGGCGATCGGCCAGTGTCCCAAGTGGACTGAGCATCCTCTTGCCCGCCGTGAGGACAAACAACGCGTACAGAGCACCGCCGAGAATGGCCATGATCGCCACCAGGGAGCTCTGCTTGAAGAACGCAAGCACCACCGCGAACATGCACCAGGAGATGGCATCGTCGACGGATCCCGCGGCGAGTGCGAGCGTGCCCAACGACGTGCCGTTGAGCTTGCGGTCGTAAATGATCCGGGCCAACGTGGGGAAAGCGGTGATACCGATGGCCGCTCCCATGAACAGGATGGCCTGCACCGGCGACACCCCGGCGGTGAAGAAGGAGCCCTGGTGGGCTACCAGTGCGACCGCCACGAGGGCACCGAGCACCATCGGCGTCGCCACCCCGGCCATCGAGACCGCGACAGCTGTGCGCATCCGGGTCCGCAGCAGGCCGGTGTCGAACTCCAGACCGACAAGGAACATGTACAGGGCCAGCCCGACCTGGCTCGCCGCATAGATGATCGACATAGCCGGGCCTTTGGGAAACAGAAAGTTCTGCACTTGGGGTGCGAGTAGGCCGAGCAGCGACGGCCCCAGGAGGATGCCCGCGATCATCTCACCGATGACCTGAGGCTGGCCCATCCGGCGGGCCAGGAGGCCAACGATGCGGCATACCCCCAGGATTACCGCCAGTTGAATGAAGAAATGGATTCCGAGTTCGGCTGTCGTCATGTGAGACCTCCAAACTGCTCACGGATGCGTTGGCGCCAAACCTCATAGGGCGGCACGGGGCCGCTGGTGGGCAGGTCTTCCAAGGCGGCGTCAGCCACCTTGGCCGTTTCCATGCTTGACAGCCCGCACAGCACCTCGCAGGCGAATTCGTTGTGCAGCGCCGGATTGCCGACCTGCTGCCGGGCCTTGGCCGCTATCGCCACGCCGACGCTCACCTGCGTCCGGTACGGCCCGGCTGCTTGCGGAATCCGTTGGACGGTCGGCCGGTCGACGCCTCCCGTATAACCGCACGCCAGACCGACGCCGCTCCACAGATCGGGCCGACGTTCGCGCGGGAAGCCCCCGATTGTCTCGGTTACCTGTTCCACGTCGGCGCCGGTGGCGAACCAGATGCTGCGGCCCAGCCCGTGGTCGAAGGCTCGCACGGCGTATCCCGAAAGCTTTCGGGGCACGGCCCGCTGTTGCACATACCGCCGGTGGCGGAAAAACCCTTCGTGGAAGCCGTATCCGTCAAGCACGACCCAGCTGAACACCGGGTCGTTCAGGCGGGCACGAAACGGCTCCGGGTCGCGGCGCATGCGTGCCAGCGACATCCCGGCGCCGAGGTAAATGGCGTACATGTATCGGGCGCCGGGTCCGTCGACGAAGGCACGGGTCCGCTGCTTCCACGGCAGCCAAGTGTCAAGCGCCGCATAGCCCACGCCGGCACCCTCGTAGGCGAACCCGCGCAACTCCTCATCGTAGGCGTCGAGCTTGGGTACCAGCTTGGCAAAGCGGCTGTTGAACAGCGTGAGGTGGCAGCACTCGGTGACGGTGAACACCACCTTCTGCAAGCGTTGCGTGGTCGCGTTCTCGGGCAGCGGCGGGACATCGTCTGGCGAGACTTCGAACAGCGGTTTCATGAGCTTGCCGGCAAAAGTCACTTCAACTCGCCCCTTTCTAGGCACCGGTGGGCAGCCACGGTGATGCCCACCCACCGGGATCACTTGTACGCCTTGGCGAACTGCGACTGCAGCCGCTGCTGGAGCACCTCGTACGGCGGCTGCGGGCCGCTTGGCAGCCCCTCGAAAGCCACGTCCACTAGCCGTGCCGCGCTGGCGATCGAGATGCCGCCACAGAGCACATCGCAAGCCAGTTCCGTGCCGGGAATAGGGTTTCCGGCCCGATGCCGTCCTTTCGCGACGAAGGCAACGCCGACGGAAAGCCGTGGCAGGTGAGGACCGGCCGCGTCGCGCAGCTCTTCGACCGTCGCCCGGTCGACACCGCCGACATAGCCGCACGCGACCCCGACGCCCAACCATAGGTCGGCGTGGCGCCGTTGCGGGAAAGCGGAGATAGTGGCGACGATCTCGGAGATGTTCGCACCCGACGCGAACCAGATGCTGCGGCCGACGCCCTGATCGAAGAACCGTCGTGAGTACGGCGACGACAGGTGGGCCGGTACGAGCTGCCGCACCACATACCGGTCGGGTTTGAAGAAGCCCTCGTGGAATCCGTAGCCGTCCATCACCAACCAGCGCAGCACCGGATCGTCCAGCCGGGCCAGGAACGGCTCGGGCTTACGGCGCAAGCGCGCCAACGCCTCCCCGGCTCCAATGTGGACCATGTAGATGTGCGGTGCCCCCGGCCCGGCCATGTAGGCCTTCAGCCGTGACTTTCCCGGCACGAAACAGTCCAGCCCGGTGAGCCCCATCGCGGCGCCCTCATAGGCGTAGCTGCGGTAGTCGAGCGGGGTCTGGTCCAACCGGGGCACCAGATCGGCGAGCTTGTGGCCCTCCAGCACCGCGTGGTAGCCACCGACGGCGGCCAGCACCGCCTTTTCGAGATGCTGCCACTTCGGGTCGGTGCCCTTGCTGAACGCGGTCGCTTCCTTGTGCGAAACGCCCATCACGGCCAGCTTTACCTTGCGCATGATGCTCATCTGAGATCCCGTTCCAATTCGCTCAGTAGCTGCTCGACCTCGGGACCCGCGGCCAGGGCGATGAGCCGTTCCAGCTCATCGATCGACACGAGTATGTCGGTCTGGGTGTCGGCCTGGACCGGACCGCCCTCCTCGAACTGCAGCGCCCCGAGGATCCGGGTGGCGAGCCCCGCGATCGTGGCTCCCTGCAACAGCTCCAGCACCGAGATGTCCAACCTCAGCGCTGCCTCGATACGGTGCTTGACCTCGATCGCCATCATCGAATCCAGGCCGAGACTGGTGATCGGCTCCTCTTCGCTGAACGACTCGGGGTCGAGCTGCAGGACCCGTGCCGCCATCTCCTTAAGCCGCATCGTGACGATCGCCGGCCGTTCCGCGGCGGGTGCCGCCCCGAGCTCCGCCAGCAGCGACTGGCCGTCCCCTTCGCCCTCCTCGGCCATTGCGTCCTCTTCTTGCGTACCAAGCAAGGCGAACATCGGCGGCAGCTGCCCCAGCGGCGAAGTCTCGCGGGCGGTGGCCCAGTTGACGCTGATCGCTGTCAGGTAGGCCGGCCGCTGACCCAGCACGCGAGCGAGCATCTGCATACCCGCCTGCGGCGTGATGAGGTCTATGCCCCGCCTGGTGTAGAGCTGCTCCAGCTGAAGCTGTTCCACCATGCCGACCGACCAGGGTCCCCAACCGATCGAAAGCCCTGGAAGTCCAAGGGATTGCCGGTGGTGTGCCAGCGCATCGAGGAACGCGTTGCCCGCTGCGTAGTTGCCCTGCCCGGGCGAGGCGATCACCGCGCCGGTCGACGAGAACAGCACGAAGAAGTCCAGCGGCTGGCTCCGCAACAGGCGGTGCAGCAACCATCCACCATGGACCTTCGGTCGCAGGACCTTTTGGAACTGTTCGGTGGTCATGCGTACCAAAAGCTCGTCCTGTACCACGCCCGCGGTGTGGATGACCCCGCGAATCGGCGGCAGCGCCGCACGTTCGTGCGCCGCCAGCCACCCCCGCAACGACGCCTCGTTGGCCACGTCAACCGCGGCCAGGTGCAGCGTGGCGCCGAGCCGTTCCAGCTCCAGCAGTTTGTTGAGCACGCTGTACTGCGAGTGGTCCGGGGTGATAGTGCGCCAGGCAGACCGGTCGGGCAGTTTGCTCCGTCCCATGAGGACAAGCCGGCTCGCGCCGCGCTCCACCAGGAACCGCGCTACAAGCAACCCCAACGCGCCGAGCCCACCGGTGACCACATAGGTGCCGTCGGCGCGCAGCGAGGGCGGCAGTGGCGGGGTCAGCCGCTTGCTTTCGGCGAGCCGGGCGACGTAACGCTCGCCACCGCGGAACGCGACCTGGTCCTCGTCGCCGCCATCGGTTATCTCGGCGAGCAACTGCCCGGCGAGATCCACGGCGGGTCCGTCACCGAGATCGATCAGGCCACCCCACATGGTCTTGAACTCCTGGTGCCCGATCACCCGCCCGATGCCCCAGATGGGGGCCTGCTCTACCGCTACCGGACCCGGGTGTTCGCCGACCGCCTGCGCCCGTCGGGTGACGAGCCACACGCGAGGAAGCAGGGAACCGCCCTGGGACAGTGCTTGCAACAGGTACATGACCGACTGCGCGCCTCGCTGCTGCTCGGCCTCCAAAGTGGACAATGGCGAGGCCTCCGTGAAGGTGGAGTCAAGGCTCCACAGGTGCACCACGTGCGTGACCTGCTCCTGCTGCACCAACTGCACGAACTGCTCCGGCACCGTCGGGTCCAACAGGTAACCGCCGTTGCCCCCGGCCAGGCGCGTGGTCTTTCCGGCGCCGACAGTCACCACCCGGTGCCCCTGGCGCACCAGGGTTTGCGTGAGCGAAGCACTCACGCCGGTGTGGTCGGTGAGGATCAGCCAGGTGCCCGGCTCGGCCGGCTCCCCCTCCTCCCGTTGCGGTCGCGGCTCGGCCACCCATTCCACTTCGAATAGGCTCTTGTCGATCCGCTCGGGTGCGAGCCGGGACGAGGCCTCCAGCGACTGCGCGCGGAACCCTTCGATCTCGACAAGCACATTGCCGTCGAGGTCGGCAAGGCGGATGTCGCTGACGACCACCCGGGCGTCGGCGTGGATCACCCGTGCGGCCACCTGCATCTGCTCGGCCGGGCGGCCGCAGATGCGGATGCGGTCGATCCCGACGGGCAGGAAGGGCGCCGTCGACTGGCCGCTGGCGGCCAGCGGACGCGCCGCGGTCAACAGCACCTGGAACGCGGAGTCCACAAGCGACGGATGGAAGATGTAGTCCTCGAGCTCCTCGTGCAGGACGATCGGGATCTCGACCAAGCCGGCCGCCCGGCCCCCGCCGACATCGACCGCCTGAACAGCCTGGAACGCCGCACCGTATTGGAAACCCATCTGCTGGGTCTGCTCATAGAACTCCTCACGGGAGAAGTGCGTCGCATCCGGTATCTCCAGTGCCTGCCCATCCAGGCGCGTCGTGCCGGGCCGCCGCTGGCATAGCTTCGCTGTCGCGTGCACGGTCCAGTAACCCTCGCCACCCGCAGTGGGACCATAGCTACAGATCTCGATCGTCGCCCGCTCCTGATGCAGGATCGTGCGCAGCCGCGGGTCGGCAAGCTCGCTGAGCAACAGTGCCTTGCGGAACTGTAGATCCTCCACGGTGTAGACGCCCTCGCCATAGACCTCGCGGGCCGCCGCCAGTGCCATCTCGATGAAGGCGGCGCCCGGAACCGGGACGTTGTCCTGGATCCGATGGTCGGCCAGGAAGGTCACGTGCCGGGAGTCGAGCTCCACCTCCCAAGTCGGGTGGGGCGCGTTCATCCGCTGGCCCAGCAACGGGTGCACCGGCTGGTAGTGCCGATCCTCACGCGCTTCGGGCGACTCGTTCCAGTACGACTTGAACTGCCACGGATAGGACGGCAGGCGAACGAAAACACTGTCGCTGTCGTAGAACCTGTGCCACGCCACCGGGCAGCCGTTGGCGTAAAGCGTCCCGAGCGAGCCAAGCATGGTCGCCGCATCGGACTCCTTGCGCCGCAACGAGGGCACGACCACGCCCGACTGCCCCTGTTGCGACAGCAGCTCGTTGAGCGAACTCGCGAGCACCGGATGTGGGCTCAGCTCCACGAAGGCGGTATAGCCGTCGGCGATCATCTGGGTGACGGCGGCCGCGAACAGTACGGTGGAACGGACGTTCTGCCACCAGTAGTTGGCATCAGCCCCGCTGCCGTCGATCCGGGTCCCGGTGACCGTTGAGTAGAGCGGAGTCCTGGCATTGCGCGGGTTCAGGCTGGACAGCCCTTTGAGCAGGTCCTCCCGCAACGGGTCCATGAAGTGGCTGTGGTAGGGCACCTTGACGGTCAGGAAGCGGTGGAAGACACCAAACTGCTCCAGCTGAGCCGCCATGCTTTCCAGGATGGCGGGGTCACCCGCGACGGTGACCGAGCTGGGGCTGTTGATCGCGGCCACCGAGACCATGGGGCCGGCATCGCGCACCGCCAGATGCAGCGTTTCCGGTGTCAAGCCGACGGCCAGCATCTTGCCCTGACCGGTGGTGCGTTGCTGGAGACTGCTGCGGTAGTAGTTCACCCGGACGGCGTCCTCGAGGCTGAGCACACCCGCGAGGTACTGCGCGGCGACCTCGCCCGTGCTGTGCCCGATGATCCCGTCGGGCTCGATGCCCCAGGACCGCCAGAGAGCGGCGAGTCCAAGTTGGATGGCGAAGTTGGCGGGCTGGGCCACCTCGGTCTCGGCCATCCGCGACTCGTCCTCCGGCGCCAGCATCGCCTCCAGGAGCGACCAGCCGGTGTAGAGCTTCAACTCGGCGTCACACCGCTCGACCGCGACCCGGAAGACCGGCTCCTGTGCGAGCAGTTCCCGGGCCATCGCCCACCACTGTGGGCCCATGCCGGAACACACGAAGGCGATCTTCGGTCGCCCGCCCGGTGGCACGCGCCCGGACGACACCCCCTGACTCGTGTTGCCGTCCAGGAAACCGCCCAGTTTCTCGATTGCGTCCGCCTTGGACGATGCGACAACCGTGAGCCGGTGGTCATGATGGCTGCGCCTGAGACTGGCCGAAAAGCCGATGTCGTTGAGGTGATGCGGCTGCGTTTCCAGATAGTCCTGATAGGACCTGGAAAGCGCGGTCAGCGCCTCTGGGCTGCGTGCCGACACAGGGATGAGATACGGCTTCTCCGCGTCGGGCTCCCGCCTCCTGGGCGTAGCGACGGTCGGTGCCTCCTCCAGGAGGACATGCGCGTTCGTGCCGCCGAAGCCGAACGAGTTGACCCCCGCACGGCGGGGCCCGTCGGTGGCGGGCCAGTCCTCCAGCCGTGTGGGCACCCGCAGCTGCAACTCGTCGAAGGGGATGTCGGGGTTGGGGTGGCGCAGGTTGAGGTGCGGTGGAATCTGCTGGTTGCGCAGCGCCAGTGCCACCTTGGTCAGGCCGGCGATGCCCGCGGCCGCCTCCAGGTGACCGATGTTGGTCTTTACCGAGCCGATGGCACACCGCTGTCCCTGCGGGCGGCCCTTCGACAGGACGTTGCCGATGGCGCGCGCCTCAACGGGATCGCCCACCGGCGTGCCGGTGCCGTGCGCCTCCACGTACTGGATCTGGTGCGGCGCGATCGCGGCCCGGCGGTACGCTGTCCGCATGACGGTCTCCTGAGCCACCTGGCTCGGCACGGTGATGCCGTTGGTGTGGCCGTCCTGGCTCACCGCCGTGCCGCGGATGAGGGCATAGATCGGATCCTTGTCCAAAAGAGCTTGCGAAAGCGGTTTCAGCAGAACGACTCCCGCGCCCTCACCTCGGGCGTACCCGTTCGCGGCCGCGTCAAAGGTCTTGCACCGGCCGTCGGAGCTCAGGAAGCCGCCCTTGGATTCGGCGATCGTCATGTTCGGCGCGATCATCACATTCGATCCGCCGGCCAGGGCCATCGAGCACTCGCCGTTGTGGATCGCTTGCGCCGCTAGGTGTACAGCTACGAGCGAGGCGGAACAGGCGGTGTCCACAGACATGCTCGGCCCTCGGAAGTCGAACACGTAGGACAGCCGGTTGGCCAGCATCGTCATCATCATGCCGGTGGCCGAATGGGTCTGTAGCTGGTACCGGCTGTAGACGCCGTAGTTTTGCAGGAGCTGGTAATCGAGTGTGAAGCCGCCGACAAAGACGCCGGTGTCGCTTCCCGCGAGCTCCTCCACCACCTGGCCCGCGTCTTCCATCGCCTCCCAAGCGACCTGAAGCAACAGCCGCTGTTGGGGGTCCAGCCAGATCGCCTCGCGCGGCGAGATGCCGAAGAAGTGCGCGTCGAACTGGTCGATGCGGTCGAGGTACCCGCCCCGGAAAGTGCTCGTCTTGCCCGACTTACGCATGTCCGGGTCGTAGAACTTGCGTACCTCCCACCGCTGTCCGGGCATTTCCCGGGTCGCGTCAAACCCGGAACAGAGCATTTCCCAATAGGCGCCGGGACTCGTTGCTCCGCCCGGGAAGTGACAGCCGATCCCGATGATCGCGATCGGCTCAAGAGACACGTCGTCTTTACGTGTGTCAAGCATGCGACTCCTCCCTTTCCGCCGTGCCGGCACCCGCGAGCTCCTCGGCGATGGCAGCTAGCAGCAGATCCTGCGTGCTATGCATGAAGAAGTGCCCGCCGGGAAGTCTGGTGAAGCTGTACGCCACTTCGCTGTGCGCTCGCCACCCGTCAAGGTCGCTGGCGCTGATGCGCACGTCCTCCAGCCCGCCGAAAACCGCTATCGGGCAGCCGAGCGGCGCCTCCGCCCGGTATTCGTAGGTATCGCACAGCTCGAAATCTGCCCGCAGCGTGGGCAGCATGACTTTCATCAGCTCTTCGTCCTGCAGGATTCGTTGCGGCGTCCCGTCCTTGCGCAGCACGACCTTCAAGACCTCGTCCGGCAGGTGATAAATCTTGATATTCGGGTTCGGTAGCTGCGGTGCCCGGAAGGCCGCCAGCAACAGTCGCTCGGGTTGCGGCTTGCCCTCCCGGCGCAGATGCCGGGTGAGCTCGAAGGCGACGAGCGCGCCCATGCTGTGGCCGTAGAACACGAAGGGCCGGTCCAGCAATGGCTCGATAGCCTCGGCGAGATCCGCGACGAGCGGACCGATCCGTCTGTAGGCCGGCTCACCGATGCGGGTCTCCCGTCCCGGCGGCTGTACCGCGCATATCTCCACATTGGAGGGAAGCGCCTCGCTCCAACCGCGGAACACCGAGGCGCCCCCACCGGCATAGGAGAAGCAGAACAGACGCAGCTGCGCCTCCGGGTTCGGCCGGTATCGAGATATCCATCGGTCCACTGTGGATGGTTGACGCAGGCGCAACCGCCGCAACAACTCCGCCTGCTTCTGAGGCGAGAGCGCCGCGACCCGGTCGGAAACTCCGGTCATCTGACGACCTCCTGCCGGACCTTCGCCGCGCCCCGCAGGGTGATCCAGTCGTCGCTTACCGGGCGCATCGCGTGGTCCTGCCGGTAGACCTCCACCAGCTCAATCAGCGCGCCGTCGCTCTTCCACGCGGCGACCTGGCGCTCGATCGCCTCGTCACCGGTCTGGCCGTCGAGCTCGGCCAGCACCGTGTGCACCAACTGACCGGAGATCTGCTGGATGAACCGCACGTTGGTGGCGAACTGTTCCGCCAAGTCCACATCGGACAATCCCGCGGTCATGCCGATGTGCAGGTTCTTCATGAAGTCGAAGTCGTAGAAGCTGATAAACGTGTCCGAGGCGCTGGTCTGATCGATGGCCAGCCATTCCCGGAAGAACACCTGGATCGCCTCGCTTGCCCCGGTGAAGCGGGCAAGTTCGGTGACGATCTTCGGGAAGTCCGCAAGTCGACGGATGGCGTCGTGGAAGAACAGCAACCCCGGAACGGACCAGTACACGGCCGTGTCCCAGATGACCTTCGCCAGCATGATGCGGGCGTTGCCCATAATCCCGTACTGCTGGTCATAGATGCGCAGCCAGCCGTTGGCGATGATGAGGAAGATCTGATTGTGGATCGCGGCCAGCTCCTCGATGTCCTCGCCGTCGAGGCTGCGCGTGACCAGGTCCGTGATCAGGCCATTGCTGATGGCGATCAGATCCAGCCCGGGGGAGTAGAACGGGTCGAGGAAGACCCCGGCCTCGCCGGCCAGGCACCAGCGCTCGTTGGAGAAGACCTGCTCGCAACTGTACGAGTAGTCCTTCATGACGCGGAAGTCGCGCACCTGATGCCGGTGCTGCTCGATGACGCGGGCGCATTGCGGCTCGTGCTCGTGCAACCACTCCATCGCCTTGTCGAACTTGTTCATGCTGGTGAACTCGTGCATGTTCGTGTCCGTGACGATGCCGATGCTGATCGAATCCGAGGCGAGGCGGATCAGCCACACCCAGTACCCCGGGCCCATCAGGTGGTTCGTGGACAGTTCTCGCCGGCCCTCACGGATGCGGGCCTGCCATGCCGGGTCATCAGACCACTCGTTGATGTCGATCGGGTACCCGATCCGGAACCAAACCGCGTTGGCCTTGTGGGTGACGTCTTGCGCCAGACCCAGCTGCCGCTTCAGTAAGGAGGCCCGGCCCGTGGCGTCGATGACCCAGCGGGCTGCCAGCTCCTGCTCGCGGCCCTGTGCCGTCAGCACCTTCAGGTGATGGGTGTCCTGCTCGGGCTGGAGCCGGACCTCCAAGACCTTGCTGCCGTTGGCGAATTCGATGTCCAACTGGCGCAGCTCGTCGCCGAGGGCGTTCTCCAGCCGGCCGCGGTCGATCTGGTACGTACCCACGCCATGGGGTGGGCAGACCGCGTGCCCGAGCTCCACACGGCGGGTGATGTCCTCGTTGCCGCTGTTACTGAAGAAAATCCGCAAGCCGAACTTGTTGAGCTGTTGTTCCTTGAGGTGCGTCCCCAAGCCCAGCACTTCGCGCAGGTAGAACGCTGCGATCTCGACGGTCGACTCACCGACCTTGTGCGTCGCTTCCGGAACGGGGTGCTCCTGCCGTTCCACCACGAGGATGCTCGTGCCCGGCCGGGCCTTCTTCAGCTGCAGCGCCAACGTGAGTCCTGCCGCACCGCCGCCCATGATGACGGCGTCGTAAACCTTGGTCACAACGCGACCTCCTCTCGGTCCAGAGCTCGATACCCGAGGGTGATCCACTTCTGGTCGATCGGGTTGCCCGGGTCGTCCTCGCGGTAGATGTCCACGAGCTCGGTCAGGAACTCCTCGTTGCGCCACAGCTCCAGCTGCTCGCGGACCGCGGGCTCGTCGTTCCTGGGCTCGAGCCGCTCGATGACCGTGGCCACCAGCTGGCCGGCGACCTGCTCCAGCAGCCGCACGTTGCGCCCGAACTGCACGTCGAGCTCGTCGTCGGGCAGCCCGGCCGCCATGCCGTTGTGCAGGTCCACGATGAACTCGAGCAGCGAGTATGGATCGGCGAAGGTATCCGACGCCGGCGGGTTGTCGATCGCGTGCCACTGCCGGAAGAAGGCCTGCACCCGCGTGTGCAAAGTCCACGAGCGCAACAGGTTCTGGTACGCCAACGGGCTGTCCGCGAGCCGGCGGAACTTGTCGTGGAAGAACAGCAGCCCCGGCACCGACCAATAGATGATGGTGTCCCAGATGACCTTGGCCACCATGGTCTGCGGGTTGCCCATGAGCGTGTACTGCTGCGCATAGGCAACCAGCCAGACGTCGGCGATCACCAGATAGACCTGGTTATGGGCGACCGCCTTGTCCTCGATGTCCTCGCCCCGCATGTCCCGTTCGACCAGATCGGTGATCAGACCATTGCTGATCGCCATGAGATCGCCGCCCGAGGAGTAGAGCGGATCGATGGCCAAGCCGGCCTCACCGGTCAAACACCAGCGTTCGCTTGAGTAGACCTGCTCGACGCCGTACGCGTAGTCCTTCATGACGCGGAAATCCTGAATCTTGTCCAGGTGCTGCTCCACCGCCTTGGCGCACTGCGGTTCCCGCTCGCGCAGCCACTCCAGCGCACGTTCGAACCGGTTGAAGCCCTCAAAGGGATGCAGCTGCGCGTCGGCGACGATGCCGATGCTGATCGAGTTGGAGGCCAGCGGGATCAGCCACACCCAGTAGCCGTGGCCCATGAGGTGGTTTGTGGACAGACGCCGCTCGCCATTGGTAACCCGACTCAGCCACGCCTCGTCGGTCGACCAGTCATCGATATCGATGGGGTGCCCGACCCGGAACCAGCTCGCGTTCGCGTGGTGGTCCATCTTCTTCGCCAGTCCCAGTTGCCGCTTGAGAAATGACGAGCGGCCGCTCGCGTCCACCACCCAGCGCGCCTCAAGCTGACGTTCCTTTCCCATGTGCTGCAGGAGAACCAGGTGGGTTTGCAGCGATGGGCGAAGGTCCACCTTCTCCACCTTGCAGCCGGAAAGGAAGTCGACGCCCTCGGCGACTATCCGCTGGCCCAGCATGTTCTCCAGCCGGCCCCGGTCGAGCTGATATGACGGCAGCGGGGCGGGCGCGATCTGTCCATACTCGACGCGCCGCGTGATGTCGTGGTTTCCGTTGTAGCTGAAGAACATCCGCAGCCCGAACTTGTGTAGCTGATCCGCGTTGAGGTGCTCCTCCAGGCCCAGGACGTCGCGCAGATAGTGAGCCTGCACCTCAACGCTTGACTCGCCGACCTTGTGCGCCGCTTCGGGTACCGGATGCTCCTGCTTCTCCGCGACGACCACCCGGATGCCCGGAATCGTCCGCCTCAGCTGCAGGGCAAGGGTCAGACCCGCGATCCCGCCGCCGAGGATGGCCACGTCGTAGCGGTCAGCCAGCGTTTCCGACGGTTGTGGCGAGCGCAATGCTTCGCTCATGGATCGTC